>ERZ808278.188-NODE-188-length-51692-cov-137.475357_pt1 | contig 51692 bp, 73 predicted proteins | sample MGYA00521239_ERZ808278 | MGnify/ENA primary metagenome ERZ808278 (study PRJEB31516, sample SAMN03275600) | gut metagenome | biome: mammalia-associated habitat; material: feces | host: Papio cynocephalus | place: Kenya | collected 2012-07-17 ... | reverse complement strand
ATCCACGTGTAGAGGGTCTTGCCGTCCTTGCCCGGGTCGCCCTGCTCCCCCTTGATTTTCGACACTTCCCAATCCCCCCACACACCGTTGCTCTTCTTGCGCACAGCCATCCAGATGTCATCTGGTGTGGCTGTATTGTGCCATTTGGAAGAAGAGGTTGTAGGTGTGCCGGGGGTGGCGGCGGCGGAGAACTCGAAATCTATATCCGCCGTGTCGGTCACAAATGATGGCTCTGTCCATACAGACTGCTGCGGTTCCGCCCCGGTGTCTGTGAATATCCTTGTGGACATCCATAACTTTTCCTCACCATTGGGCACTCCGTCGCTCCAGCCCGCAGGCACAGGCGTAAGGTACGACCCGCCCGTAGGGGCGGCAACTGAATCAGCGTTGCTCCGCTTGAAGACAACGCTCTTGAATGAGGAGACCCCCGGGTTCCCGTCCTTTCCCGACCGCGCGCGGGTCACCGTTTGATGTCCTTGTGCTCTCATATCAAACTATTTCAACATAAAGTCCAACTAATTCTGATAAACTATGACTGAGTGCCTGCCCGCTGTCCCTGGTGCAGAGGTAAAGAACGCCTCCCTGCGTGTAGTACTTGCCGGAGAATATCTCCATCGGCGGCGTGTACGGTATCGGATCGTCCTGCGTTCCCACCGGCTCGACCTCTATGACCTCGTAGAGCGCGGCGGTGGCCAGACCGGGCTCCTGCCCCTCAAGAACCACGGCAACGTCCTGCCGCACCCTCCAGAGCTTGCCGCCGTGGGAGACAACCTGCCCCTTTGCCAGAGCCTTGCCGACATAGGTGTCCCATGAATATACCAGCAGCGGCCTTTTCAGCGCCTCCCCGTCCGTGATGTCGGTGCGCCCGTTGTACTGGTCGAGCAGCATATCCCTCAGCTGGTCGTCCATTGTGGGCTGGGGCTCCTCCGGTTCCGGCTGCGTGTACGGCTGCCAGCCGTCCGCCAGCACCATCTCTTCCGTCGGGTTTATCGTCTGGAAGCCGTCCTTGATGATGACTATCCGCGACCTCTCGCGGATGACTCCGTCCTTGATGTAGAATTGTGTGTCCATGTCATGAAAGTTTTTTTACAATGAATGTCCCGGCGAGGTTTCTGTAATACCGCAGGCCGGAGCCGGCATTCTTGGTCGATTTTATCGTCACACCGCCTTTCCGCACGCCGTCCACATAGCATTCGGCCGTCAGCGTGTAATAAGGGCTCGTGTCCGACACGGCGTTGACCGTGAACCGCAGTTCCAGCGCGACGGAGGCTCCTGGCGACAGCTGGCCGGAATATACCGTCGGGCCGAAAAGCGTGACAGACAATGTCGGGTGCGCGCCGAAACCCGATCCGCCCCTAAGCGCCGCGCTGCACATGGATGAAACAGTGCTGCCGACACCCCCAAGCAACTCAAAGACATAAGCAGTGCTGTAAGACCCTACGGACGGCAGCGTGCCAGTCCAGCTCACGGAGTAGGACGCCCCGCCCCTCATGGCCATCGCCGGCATCGATGTTGCCGACGTGTGCGGATCTGTCGTGCTCACAAGCGTCCGCTCGCCGCCGCTGCCTCCCATCAGAAGTTGCCTCATCATTCCCATGACCTTGTCCTCCTATTCCGAAGCCTTGAACATGCCGACGACGGCGCAGTTGTTCACGATGACCAACTGGCAGCAGGTGTTGGACTCGAACTCCGGCCACTCGCCGTTCTGTATATACACCGTCGATGGCAGGGCGAGAGTGAAGGCGGAAGTCCCGATGTAGAACTGGCAGCAGTACTCCTGCCCGTCCGTGTCCGCCCCCTCCGGGAGCGTTATCGTCAGACCGTAGCACCGCCCGACGATGTGGAACTCGTCTGCCGCCAGTGTTATGTTCGCCCTTGCATAATAATAGTCGGTGTCATAGCCGATCTTGTCCTCGTAGGTCTTCACCACCGTCTTCCCCGGTATGGCCACATCGTCCGCCGTGATGAAGCCGCTGTCGTTGGTCAGCTGGCTGGTCTTTGTCGGGACGACGCTTGCCTTCGCGTATTCGCTGAGCGAGCTTTTATCCAAGAGGCGGTAATGTGATTTGGCCGCTTCAAACGTCATGTCGCCGTATGCGCTGGTCTGGCGACTAACAGAAACATAAAAGGTGTACATATAGGTTAAAGAGCCTTCTTTAGAAGGAGCTCCCGGAATGGAACAGATGTCTACTAAGTCAATAGTTCCCCCCGCATATGGCATGCTGGAACATTCTTGCCGAAGAACCACGCCTCCATACGTGAATATCTTCCCCGCCTCCGCGGCGGCCTTGACCTCGTTGAACTGCGCCTCGGTTAATGTGGCGGGGGTTCCGTTTGCAAGGAGGTTTAGCAGCCACCCGATGTCGTAGGTCTGCGGAGCCTCTCCGGCCCTGTCGAGGAGCGCCTCCACCTGTGCGCCCGTGTATTTGCTGTTGTAAGCCATATTCAGTTCAGTGTGTTTTAACTTTCCTTCAGCACGTTGAACGTCCCGCCGTCGGCCGTGATGATGTCCGTGTCGGATCCGCCGAACGGTTCCCTCCTCCCGGACTGCGTGACCGTCAGCGTGACGGACGGCCCCCCGGACGCGGCCACCGTGACCGCCGCCGAGCGGTCGCAGCCCTCGTTCGGGTCGGCCTCCATCGAGACGGACCCCGGACCCTTCCCCGAAGCCGGGGATATTCTCAGCCAATCAGGCAGTGTCGTCATAACGTTCTGTGTTTATTCTTTGCGGACGGGCGCGGGGCCAGCCGCGCCAGCCCATAAGCATGAAGCCTGCCCCTTAGGACACGCTCCACGACGTGTTGGAGTCCACGTTGACCACCTGCGCCGGTGTTCCCTCCCAAGGCAGCGTGACGGTCTCCTTGTCCAGATTGAGGAACGCGTCCCCCGCCGTCTGGTTCAGCACGATCTGCGCCGACACGGCCCCGCCGTTGGACACCTTGATAGTCCTCGCCACCGCGTCCACGGTGGAGTTCTCCGGCACGGTGACCTCCACCTCGAAGTTGTACTGGGCCGCCGCCCCCGGGTCGCCCTCGATCTCAGCCCCGTTGGCGGCCGACTTTCCCGCCGCCGTGTAGGACGCCGCTATCTCCGCGCCCCCGGCCTCGCCCACGAAGGCGAAGCTCAGCGCCTTGGAGTTGGACTTTCCGGTCACCTTGACCTTCCCGCCCTCCTTCGCCACGCTCATCGCCGCCCCGTTGTCGAGCTCCACAAATTCCGGGTGCGGCTCCTGGTTGACGGTGTAGGACTTGCTCCCGGCCACGCCGTCGCCCGTCACCGTCACCGTCCCGGTGCGCAGCGCGCGCCCGGTGTGCTCAAGCCCCGTGTTGGTTATCGTCCCGTCCCCCGACCCGCCCGTCGGGTCAACGGTAAGCCATGATGGTTTTGCCATAATCTGATGTGTTTTTATTGGTTTGACATAATATCATTAACGTTATCCCACTCTCCACTCCACGTTCGACAGCACGTCGACGTAGTCCGTCCAGTCCGCCGCCCTCAGCAGCCAGATGACCCGGGGCGACACGTCCAGCCGCACCCTATCCACAACCGGCCACACCTGCGCGTCCCCCAGCATGACCCTTGACACCGGCCTCTCTCCCAGCCGTATGTCCGCCGCCCCGTCAATCCTCATCGCTCCCGCCCCTTATCACGTACAGCGTCCAGGGATCCTTCCTATCAAGTGCGGCGTAATCCGCCTCGTCAAGAATCACGATCGGAACGCCACCGAGCGTTATGACCCTCGTCCTCACGTCCACGGACACGGTCTTCCCGGCGGCGGAAATGCCGCCGTCCGCCTCGCCGCCCGACTCCACGACCCTGACAAGCCCGCGCTCGAACAGCCTCGACCTGCCCCCGGAATCCCTGAAAGTCACCTCGACCCCGTAGCTCCCCACGCCCAGCGACCCCGCCGGGAAGAAGGCCGTAACCTTCGATCCCGTGACAGTAACGTTCTTGCCGATGACTTTGCGATAAGTCCCGACCATCCGCATTTGGCATTCCTTTACACCCGTAAGATCAAGCAGCTTATAAAGTCCTTCGTCCTTGTCGTAAACAGAGACATTGGCTTCGATTGTAAAGTCGTTGCCATATACGATCGAAACTATCTCCCTTGAGAGGCACGTGCAATTATCCATTTTTTTTCTACAATATATATATTAATGCAAAAATAGTCTTTTTTTTTCAAACTCGGTCTTCGTGCGGACCTTAAATGGTCAGCCAATATTGTTTGTTATTCTTATTGAGCCAAGATATATATCGCAAGAACCGTCTTTGGTCACGGCATACAATGTCCCCGCATCTTTGCTCCCCATATTGGTGTAATCAGCATAGGAAACAACTGCGATACCTTTGAAATCTTGGATAAAGGTGGAAACCGGGATTCTTCTGATGGAACCACCGACCTCGGCGAGTATTGTGTTTTCTTTAGTCAAAGACGCGCCCAGAGTCGCGCTTCCCAAATCTTTTGTTGCCATAGCGCAAAAATACTAAAAAATTCACAAAGACCATTCGACCTCGGACACCACGACCACATCTTTTTCGGCATCGTCCGTGTCGGTCTGCTCCGTGGTCACTGTCACAATGTTTGTAGCCCCGGTGTTTTCCCCGGTAGTCGGTACACGCAGCAAGGAAGTCCAGGTGTCCTTGTCCATAATATTCGAGACCCATTTGGCGTCTGTTATCCCGGTCAGCTCGACATTGGTTCGGACATTGACCACATAGGCCTCCAGATAGACGGGCTTGTCTGGTGCCACCTCCACATTCGCACCGGTGGTCGTCCTGTTCGTTGGTGAGACAATATATCTATGCGAGACAAAATAATCATCCAAAGTATCGATAATTCTTATCCCCGCCCGGAACACCGGCGAGTTATCCTCGGCCGACTCGTAAAACTCGGCGATAATAAGCTGCGCTCCGTCCACATCACCCCGATTGACTGTGATAGAACTGCCGTTCCCCTTCTCTGTCCAAACCTCCTCGTCCTTATACCATTTTACGGAATAGCCTGTCTTTTCTTCGCTCCCGAAGAACAAACGTGTTGTCACCGTAGAGGTGGGCGTGTTCGCGGTAAGTTGTTCTGTCGTGGCATTAATCAAGCCATAATAGGATGCGGCGTCTGAGCCGAAAATCTGAATATCCACACTTCTTGTCATAGGATAATCCACCTCCCCGGCAGTCGCTACGCACGAGTATTGCAGCACATCGCCGTCAAGATTATCCGTTCCGCCGAGGTTCGCCACTATGCGCAGAGCGCCTGTCACTTCGTTGATTTTGAACTGTTCCGTGGAGTCAAGAATCCATCCGTCAGAGGTGTCCCCCGAGAATGTCAACTCGGAGCCGTTATACATCCATTTATGTGCCGAAAGCGCGACTGGATTCCCGCTGGCCGCATTTACTTTCGGAGTTAAAACGGGTTGGTTAGCCGATACAGTCCAGTCTGGTGTAGGGACTCCGGTAGTGGAGTTCACGGTCTGCATCAGCGGCAATCCGTTATTGGCTATTGTTAGGAAAAGCGTGTCGCCTGTACGGAGCCTCCTTATAGTGAAATGATTCTGAACAGTTATGTTAGCCATCGTTAATTAAAAATTAAAACATTCCCCTCATTATCAACAAACGTGTCACCATCTTCGGATGCGACATTATACTGCCCCTTTATTTCTGATTCAGTATAAGTGTCGAGCCAATCCTCACCGCGTTTGTATCCTATTTTCGTCTTGTTGAGTCTTATAAACCCTTTATCACCCTCATTGTGCGTGCAACTTGCCAAAGCTGCCGTGTCTGTCTTCCAAAGGATACGTATCACGCTTTCGGGGCATTCCAGCACATGCCCCTTGGAATCCACAAGAGCCGTATCTATACGTTCCGAATCAGAAGGCATTATAGCTGCGCCGTTGGCCGGCCTTATCGTGTAATCATCGTATATACGGTTCACTGAGAACTGCACGGAAGGTGAAGACACAGTGCCGAAGTCGGCTTTGATTACAAAGTCGGCCTTGGTTATCATCCGGAGATCAAGGGTGACGTTATCAGCCTGTATGGAGACAACTTCATCGTCAGTCTCTGACAACTCGGTTTGCGTGCCATCCGTCCCGACAATATAAAGACGCACGGTGAAGCCCGATCTGACACGTTCTTTCCCGGCAAAGACAGACACAGGTATTTTTCGCAGATAAGAATTCCTATCAGCAAAAGACGTGGCGGTTTCTTCCGAATATTCTGCAAATCCATGTGCCACCTTGTACTCATACAGATGCAGTTTGTCAAGAAATGGGTTATATCGAATAATCTGGTCTTCTCCAATGCTTATGGAATAAGCCTCACCGTTTTTCGCCTGCGTTGATAGGAGAATGTCATCAGCACTCACCACTACTGAATTACCCGTCCGTGTATCTTTCACAACTGCTGTAAAACGGAGTGAATAGGACTTGCCGGAAGGGACATTCTTCCGGAGCGTGAGAGTACCGTCGTCCGCTATCGTATAAGTACCGGCGAAATCGGCGTGTGAGGCTATCGGTGTACCGTCAACGCTCCAGCCCCTGTCTGAAATGGCCACTTCCGCAGAGCCGTCAGAAGACTTCGCTGATATTACGGGACGGAACACACCCGGTGTAGACGTTCTGTCGGGGCGATACGTTCCGTCATAGGTCTGAGTGGCGACAGAGCCGGACACCGACACTGCGATGTTCAGCGGCTCGTAAACCAGTCTGATGCGCCGTTTTTCCATATCACACCGTCAATTCGAGTTGCGTGGAAGTGCCGTCAGAAAGCGTCGCCGTTATCGTGAACAGCGTGCTCAATCCCACCGTTGCAAGGTCACTGTAATCCTTGCCGTGCACGATGGTTATCGTCCCGGCGAAATTCTTCACCTTGTCAAGCTCAAGCCACGCCGCATCCGCCGTGGTGTCGCCAGTGTCACGGACTATGCTCCAGGAAGTCACCTCGGCGGTCTTGTCCTCCCAGCCACGAAATACAGAACACTTGACCGTAACTGACTCGCCGTAAGCAAGCGTGTCCTGTCCGCCCGTGTCGATGTCCATACGGTATGGAATATCCTGGAACTGCTGTATCACGCCAGACATATAGATGTTGTTCAGATAGGCAGAGTAGCCGGTCATGTTCAGATTGAACACGCTGAGGTTGGACAGGTCGCCGAACTGCGCGCCTATGTTGTCCTTGGTGAACTCCCAACTGTTCACGCCTTTCAGATACCGCTCGTAAGTCCTTGTCGAATAGCGTGACGTCTGCCTTGTCGTGTCTGAGAAGTTTCCGTAACCGACAAAGTGCATAGCCTCGCAAGGGTGATGCGTCTCCGTCCACGTGTCGCTGACCGGACGGACAGCGTAGCGGAACACATGGTTGTCACCGGCAAGTATCTCCGTGACGCGGAAATATGTCGTGTAGAACCCGCTGAAATGGAAGTTCCCGATACCGTCATCGGAATCCGTGAGGGCGTTGGTGTCAGCGGTGATGCCGTCGTGATATATGCCCATGCAGATGTCGTCCAAGGCGACCATGCCAATCTCGCCGTCCTCAAGGTGAAGATATATGGTTCCAGAGTTCAGCATGTTGCCGTCAGAGTCATAATCCGGCTCGACACGCTCTATGATGCCGCCGCCCGGAGCGTTCCAACGGTTGCCTATCTGCACGGATATGCGGTTGTACCGCAGTTCGGGGACTTCAAGGAAATGTCGTATGGTCAGTTCGTCAAGTTCGCCGCGGCCCATAGAATCGATGTTGCCGCCGAAACCTGTGATACCGCCCGCGTAATCGCCGAAAGACGTGCCCTGCTGCATCTTGATATGACCGACGGCGACATCATCCTTCTCCTTGGATAGATACACCATGGGCAGCATGGCGTTCTGCTGCTGAATCTTGTTGACCGTGGATTCAAGGTTCGCTATGATGGTCTCCGGCGACAAGGTGGAAGAGCCGGAAGACCTCGCCAAGACATTCTCGGAAAGCACCACATCGACGGTTGGCAGCATCACCGTGTCGTTCGCCCACGTTATCGTCATTGACCGTATGGCAAGGAAAAGAATCTGACCGCCAGAGAACCGCTTGTCGTATATCTGCATCACAACGCCCGTGCCGAGGCGTGACATCAACGTCGCGGTCTCATCGCCGACAAGGGTGTTGATTCGTATCTTATCCAGCTGAACCGCCCAAGTAGGGTTGGCGTATGCCTTGCTTTCCAGAGCGGTCTGCTTCTCTTTGTTAAGTTTCTTCTCGGCCCACTCTACATAGATGTGCGGCATATCTATGCCGATGAAGTAGAAATGGTCACCGCCGACAGGCTTCGGGCTTGTCGCGTTCGGAAGGTATTTTCCGGTAGCCTCGTAGTCCACGTCGGACTTGGCGAGTGTGAGCATCCACTCTGAGGAAACGCCGTCAATAGTCTTTGTCCTATCCACGGTTGGCCAATCGACAATGGTGAACTCATAGTCGCTGCTTGCGGACATCCAGCCGTCGGAGAAAACCAATTTAGCCTCGTCGCCCACGCGATCGCCAAGAACCGGCTCCCACACCCGCTTCATGTATTGCAGTTCGGTCTCGCCAGTTCCCTGCGTGGTCTGGAACACGTTCTTTATCCAGACGTTGAAGGTCTGAGCTGTGTCGGCGCCGGTTGCAGCCTTGACTGAGGATATCAAGGTGATATTCTTGAATCCCACTTCTCTTGTGGTGCTCGTCTCACCGCGAGAACCGGCATTGATTGACACGACGAACTTTACCTTTAAGTGATAGCTCGTTCCACCAGGGATGCTGCTAACGTTAAACAAAGTGCCGTCACTGTCACGGACCGCGAATATCTCGGTCTCTTTCGGTTCATAAATAAAAGCAAAATCACGGGCATTTTTTCGCTCGACATAAGGCGTATAATCAATCTGCCCAATGAACCCTTCTGGAACACTGAAAGACGCCCCCTCTATTGTGACTGAATCTGTGACATTGCGGTTAGGCGTATAGGACTTGTTACTGGTCAAGTCAGCAAGCATATCCGGAAGTGATGTCTTCTTTTCGCCGCTCTCATCCGTCTCTACGCCGTCGCTTCCGTCGGTAATAGAACCCACGGCCACAATCTCGTCAATCCTGCCGTAAGGGTCAACCGTAACATTCTGGATTGTCGGGTAGATGTCGTCGTTGTCATCCAGTTTTCCTTGCCGCACGCCGTACTTGGCTATGGAATCGTCATCCTTGACATACTCCACGGGACGGAACTTCTCGTCTGTCAGACCTTTCTGGTACGCCCAAGAGGATGTCACCTCTTCCGGCTCGGTTGTCGTAGGCACGGGATAATCGGCGTTCGCCGGGCGGTTCGGATTCCGCAGCCAACCTTTGACGTAATAACGGAAGTTGATGTCCAGAAGCCTCTCGAAATAGACCGTGGATAACTCGGCGCAAGCATCGGGGTCTCCGGCAAAGGCGGTGTTGTTCGGGTCTTCCTTCTTGAAGTATCTGTAAGGCAGATTCTTGTCGCCGCCACGGCCAAGAAGCTGGTTGTAAATATCCGCGTCCTCTATCTGCCTTTCGATGCGCGTGAGACCGCCTTGGTAGCCGTATTGGAATACATGGTCTTGTATGGTCTGCATCTGACCACCAACGGTTATGGTGTAGCCGTTCACGTCCTTTGTGACGTGCCAAGTCAGACCGTAGATGTCGTAGAAGACCGGAAGCACATCCCAAAGGTAGGTGTATTCTATCGACACGTCCTTGACCTCTGGGGAAAGCTCGATGCCCTGCGCCGCCACGATTCGGAACTTGTTCGACCCGAAGTAGTAATCCAGCACACGGTTGAAGGCTGTGATGAAGTCGGTCACGTTCAGACGCAGCGACGCTATGTATTTGTCAACGATGACCGTGCCCACCTCAACCTCGGAAAGCTCGATAAAGAAGTACCGCTTCAACTCGGACTCTATCGAGGATATAAAGGTAAGGTCAAGTATCGACTTCTGCGTGGTCGTGTCCTTCGTCGCCTGCGGAGTCTTGGTGTTCAGTATGAACTCCTCGCCGTTGTAGACCAGCTTCCACTCCTTGCTCTCGAAGTCGGGCGTCACGCCGCCGTCTATCTTGACCTGTGTGGTTATGGTGCGGCTGCCCATCTCCTCCAAGGAGACGGTCGCCTGACTCAACGTCGCATAGGACGGAAAATTGACCTCTGTAATGCCTTTAATCACTTGTCTGCGCAGTTAAGTTGTAATCACAAAGACTTGGCTTAGTCACACGTATTTTCCACTCCACGACCACCACATCGTGCCACTCACCCTTGGAATCGCGCCAGAAGTCCGTGGCCTCCGATATGGGGTAAGGATAGCCGACAATCAAAGTCTTCTTATAGTCGTTGTAGAACCACACCCGCTTGAATGTCTTCACGCCGTTGTCATCCTTGTCGAACAGTGCGGCGTTGAATGCAGCAATCTTCTGGTTTGCGTTTTCAAGGCTGCCCTCAGCCTTGACGTAGAACTTGACCTTGTAATCGAACGCCGCGTCAACCGTCTTGGTCAGGAGATGCTCGCCCTCCTCCTCCGGGTAGGCCGTGGACTCGAAAGCCTTGATGTCCGGGCCGAGGCGGTTGTCGGCTGAAACATAGACAAGGCCATAGGTCTCGTCCGTGAAGACCGGGCTTCCGTCACCGTCCCCTATTTTAAGACGCACTCTCAGCATCGTCTTCCTCCTTTTTCAGATGACAGGTGTCGCAATCCGGTGATTCGTCATACTTCTCCTCAAGAAGAAGCACCGGACAGCCGTCACCCATATTCGTGTACTTGCACTTGTTCGCCCGTCTGATGCACTTGGACTTCTTGTCCAGCTTCGCCTCAAGACGCTTGTTCATCGCCCTTGTCTCCTCAATCGTGCCCTGCTGCTCCTCAATATATTTCTTTTGGAGTCCGAGAATCTGCGTCACATTGTCGAGGATGTCCTTGTCCTTCTTCTGACGGCTGCGCCAGACGTTCCCGAACCACCCCATGATGCCCGTGACCAACGGAAGACCGAGGTTCTGCAATATGTCCGAAAGTATTGATGTCTCACCCATAATTATTTGGTTTTATTAAAGTATTTCAGACAATGCAGCTTCTTGGACTCCTCCGCTTCAACCTTGCTGTCACCATAGATGTAAAGCGGAACCCGGACAGGGCACGGCATATTGTCGGCATTGCTGCTCTCAACTTTCATGTCGCATCCGTTGGCGAAATGCAGCATAGGGATTATCGCCTTGTCAACGTTAAGTCCCGTGCGTATAGTACCGGTGCAGTTGTGGAAGACATAGACCTGCTGGTCATCAAGGACCTCGCCGTCAAAGTGGCGGTCAACGAATACACCGGAGGCGTCGGCGTCGCTGAAATGGCGGCGTATAATCTCCAAATCGGGATAACCCTCCTTTATCGCCCAGTCCACGGTTTTCTTGTATAAGGCGACGGCCTCCACCTTGGACTGCACCTCCGAAAGCGCCGCGCGGTTCTCCCCGCACATGTGGTGCAGGGAGGCCTCGTGACGCAGCTGTTTTTTCCAGTCTTTCTCCATGTCGCAAAGGTACGAAAATTAACTCTTTGTGCCAACACAATGGGTGTTGATATTGGCCGACTTCGGCGTTATCACGCTGCGAATCATCTGGTATATCCCGGCGACGTTCTCGTCTATCCTGCTCATCTGCCCGCGGAACGTCTCGTCGCCAAACTGAACAGAGGTAGCCTGCGGCGTGGCCACCGTGTTCGGTGTAGAGCCGCCCTGTATCGCCACAAGTATAGCGGCGACGTTTCGGTCTATGTTCGGCATATAGGACATATAGAAGTTCTGCGTGTTGATGCCCGCCGCAAGGGCGTTGATGGACTCCTCGGAAGCACCGGCGATGTCCTTGGATATTCCGGAAAGGCTGGAGCCGGTGGCACGGATATTCATTCCGGCTGCGGTGAATCTGTCCATCAAGGCGGTAAAGGATGTCTGTATATCCTCGTTTACCGCCGTGGTCAACTCCGCGATTTTTGCTATATCATCCACGGAAAGTTCCCCGTCCGCAGAATAATCCTCAATGGCATCAAACACCGGCTTCAAGATTTTCTGCATCATCTGCCCGGCGACTGACTTCACAATCATGTTGTCTATCATCTCCTTGAACTTGTCCTTCATGGCCGATGTTGTGCTTGAGAACTCACGGTACGCGTCAATCCAAGATTGCGCAAAATCCTCAGCCGCGGAAGTCAAGTCAGTCCCCGAAAAGAACTCGCTGAGCTGATGTTTCATCTCATCCATCTTCTCCAAAACGTCATCCATACTCTCTTCGTATTCCTTTATCTTGTCATCATCGGCCTTGCTTCCCTTACTTCTTTCAGCGTCAGCCATCTCCTGATAGGCATCGGCCTGCGCTTGGAGGTTCTTCATCTGCTCTTGGTAGTTGTAGATGTAGTCTGAGCCGAATGAATCCTCCATAGCCTTCTCCAACCTCTTATACGCCTTTTCAAGATTGTCCACTATCTCTTGTTGATTCTCTATCTCGCGGTTCGCCTTGGCGGTGGACAGATTGCTCATTATCATGCCCAGTGCGGCGACAGACGCAATTATGGCGGAAATAGCAAGAACTACCGGGTTGGTCTCCAAAAGGGTGAACATTGCGTTGATGAACACAAGGGCCGTGCCAACCATAGTAAGACCGGCGGCGATGCCTTGCAGTACTGCTTCACCGTCAGAAGCCTCGTCAAGGTTCAGAATATCGGAAACAGAACTTACGATTGAAGAAAATGTATTGAAAGTAGTGCTGACATCATTTACCGATTTCTCGGTAGATTTCATAGCCTTGCGCATAGAGTCTTGCGCTTTCTTATACTCTTGCGTACCTTTCTTACCCTCTTTCTCCAATCTGTTTGCCGTCTGCTTGGCCTTGATATAATCCTTTATACCTTTTATCGCGCCTTGGTAAGGATTTCTTTCCGTAATCTGCGCCTGCGCCTGCTCTAATGCCTGGACAGCCGCCTTCAACGACTCCGGAGCGTCACCGGAATCCTTCCACTTGTCGATGTACGAGGTCAGCAAGGCGATGAGGTTGTTCAGCGTTGCCGTTGATACGTTATCCATATCCTCGAACGCCTTTGTCCACTCGTAAGTGGCTTTCAACGCCTCCATTTCGATATTGGACACCTCCTTCGCCTCCTTGCTGGTTGAAGCCGCCTGCATCTGCGTCGAAGTGGCCTTGACCTTGGCTTTGGCGGCGGTTTTCTCCTCGGTGGTCTTGGTCGAATCCTTGTCTATCGCCGCAATCTGCTCCGCCTCCCACTTCTGTATATCTACACGTTTCTGTGCCTCACGCTGCTGCGTCTCGGTGATGCGCTCCTCGAAAGTTTTGTGCTTCTGATACGAGGTGACCAAATCTTTCAGCCATTGGGCGTTGTACTGGATTGAACTGTTGGCGGCATCTTGCAGCACCTTCTGCCACTCCTGCGAGAACTTGTCAAGATTCGAGAGGATATACCCGAAGTCCTGCGTGTCTATGGCCGCCTTCATCTCCGGGGTCTGGTCGGCTTCCGAAAGGCTCGCGAACGCCTTGTCCAGCTGCGACTGAATCCTGTCCTTGAAGTCCTTGCCGATGTCGCCATAGACCGAGACGGTCAGCGTCGTGGCGAGCTGCTCGTCACCGGTCTGGCCGAGGATGTCGTTGTAGAAGTTGCGGGCAGCCTCGCTGTTCTTCAGCTCGTCCTTCATCTTGTTGAAAGCCTTCTCGAAGTCCTTCTTCTGCTGCGACAAATCGAAATCCGTCCGCGCCTTGAACACCTCAGAGAGTAAGTCCTGCCAAGCCTTGATGGTGCGGCTCTTTGTGTCCTTGGCAAGGATTGCCTGCACGCCCATACCCGCCCAGGTCTTGCCGCCAAGTTTCTGAATCTTCCCCGTGATTTCCTTTATGGTGTCGTCATACCATTTCAGAAGCTCCTCACGAGAACCGCTCATAGAGGACACGTCTATGTTCAAGGACTTGCCTCGCCCGGTCATATTACCCTGCGTGGTGGACAGAGAAGAACTCCTGTTCATGTACTTGTCCAAATCCTCCACGCTCTTACGGAAGTCCTCCATAAACTTCATTCGGTTCTTGTAGATGAGAATCCAAGGGTCTTGCTGATAGTCCCCTTTCGGTTTTTTACCGCTGTCAAGCACAAATCCATACAATTTGCCCATATCCTCCAGCAGTTTCTTCTGGTCCTCAAGGCTCTGTATAGTGGCCTTGCGGTCGGCCTGCTGCTGCGCCCCGACACCCGCACCAACTTCATCATTGTAGTGTGTTATCTCGGCAGTCACGGCCCTTATCTTGGTCGCCCAAAGGCTGTACAAATCAACTATGGTCTTGATGTTCTGCAAGTCCTCCTTGGAGAAAAGTCCCTGCTGCGAATATGTTTCCTTGTCAACATCCTCGAATGCGGAGGAAAGCAACCCGGGGAAGTTCTTGCTGACATCCTGCGAAAGACGTGTGGTGTAGCCGAAAAAGTCCATTACGGCCTCATTGGCTGTCCGAGTGGCAGTCGCCCAATCTAATTGAGCCTGTATCTGGTCACGGATGTCCCCTGTCTGGTTGCGGATTGATTCCGAAAGTTTGTCCTCGGATGTCTTGGCATCATTCTTGTTCTTTATGATGTCAGACATGGCGGCATCCAGGGTCTCCCACTTGTTCAGCTGCTCGTCATCATACAGATTCGATGTTACACCGTCAACCGTGATTGTGGTAAGCTCTTTGATTTTTTGCCTCCACGCGGCAAGTGTGTTGTCCGCGTTCTCTGGATGAAGCAAGGCGTCCAGATTCACAATTCGTTTCTGCGTGCCGTCAATTTTCTCTTGCAATTCCGACAAAGTCTTGTTCAACTCACCGATTTCCCTTGTGTATTGCTTCCATGCCGGATTTGCGTATTTGTCTTTGCCTTCCTTCTCCAAAAGAGCCTCTTGATTGGCAAGAAGGCGCATTGTAGTGAGTCTTTGCTTGCTCTTCGAGACATATTTCTTCTCATAGTCTTGCAATTTTATTCGTTGATTATCCAACTCGTTCTGGCCTGTCTCACGCACCTGCCTTTCTTTTTCGTCATTGAGGCCTCGCAGGGTCTTCAACTGCTCCTCCAAAGAAGCGGTCTCGTTGTCCACGCCAAGCTCGACCTCCGGAAATTTGTCTTGCAGAACCGTCATCGTCTGGAACAACTTACGGTGTTCCTTGTCGGTCTTTTCGGTGACATTGGAAAGACGCTCGTATCGGTCTATCAACTTGTTTGTCTTGGCGAAATCCTTCAATCCGTTGGAGGTATCCTCTATAACCTTGTCAAACTCCTCGAAAGTCTTGGAAATCTCCTCTGTCTTCTTGCGGAACGTCATAAAAAGGCCAATAGCCGCGCTGATGGCCGCCGCTATCACGCCTATCGGGTTGGTCAGCATCGCCACGCGCAGTTTGGCCCACGCCCTTGCGAGGAAGTTCGTTGCGGTGTACTGCGCCGTTATCGCCTTGGTCAAGGCTGACTCTGCGGCGACCTGCCCGTAAATCTTGGCAGTCACAGTGCTGACCTGCTTGCTCGCCAAGGCCTGCGCTATGTTACGCTGCTGCTGCACGGTCAAACCCTGCTTTACAGTCCTCACGAACAACAGTTGCGCCGCGTTATAGGCGACCCAAGCGAACGTGGCCGCATAAACCAGTTTCGGAATGACTCGAAGATTATTGGCAAGAAGCGTCAATGTCCCTAAAATCAAATTATTATCGAACCCGAAAGAAGTTGTCTTCCCAATGCTTTCCAGACTGATGTCAAAAGCGTCCTTCAACTTATCCCATCTTCCTTTCAAAGTCTCAGCCTGCTTTTCCTGCATCTTGTAGAACATCCCGCCCTTGTCGGTCAAATCCTCGAATATCTCTGCGACCATCTTGAAAGGGACGGCACGCTTAGATATAAGGTCAAAAACCTCGGCTGACTTGACAACCTTCCCGTTGAGTTCAGTGAACTTTTCCGCAAGCAAATCCACCAACGGTAGTCCAGCCTCAGTGAATTGCCTCAATTCTTGTCCACGAAGCACGGACGCGGCACGGACCTGACCATAGGCGAGAACAAGTCTGTCCATACTCACGCCAAGACCGGCAGAAATATCGGACAGACGCATCATCGTGTCGAACAAGTCCTGCTGCTCGATGTTATACGCCGCCAAGGACTTAGTGTAAGTCACCAGCTCCTTGATTCGGAACGGAGACTCCACTGCCGCCTGTTTTATCTGCTCGAACAGACGAGCGCCATACTCCTCGTCCTGTATAAGGTGCGACAGGGCGACACGCTGATACTCCAATTCCCCCGTGACATCGCGCACCTGCTTGGCGAATCGGAACAAAGTGAAGAAAGAGACGTAAGCGCCGAACTGCGCCGTCAGTTTGCTCAAGATGCCTTGCTGCTGCGCCATAGAGCCGTTGAGGGCATCTGCCTGACCTTTCGCCTTTGCCATCGCATCACGAACGGCGTCCAACTGCTTCTTGTATTTGTTGTAATCGGCTGAACCGATGACGGCGTTCCCCATTGCCGTAGTCAACAGGCTCTCTTGCTTTCGCAGCCCCGCAAGTGTATTCGCCGGCGCTGACATCATAAACGCCTTGTCCTGCTGCGCCTTCAAGGCATCGGCTTGTTGCTTGGCGGCTTTCGCGGCCTTGTCCTGCTCTTCTGCCCAAAGCTGGGTAAGCGTCTTGTTTTTTTGCAAAGACATCGATATGCGCTTGTATTCATTGTACAGCTCCTTGGCCTCGGCGGTCAATGCACCCCTTGCCGTGAACTTCTGAGCGTTGCCCATTTCCTCCCACCTGCGGTTCACTGAGGCGAGGTCAGCCGTCAGCTGCTTGATACTGCCGTCGTTGGCAGATAAACGTCGCATCTTGTCGTTCGCAACATCAAGGGACTGTGAAAGTCCCTGCACCCATTTCGTGGCGTCCTTCCAGTCTTGGCTGTCTATCGGCGCCTCGGCCATGAGCTGGCGCGCCACGTTCAGTTCCTGTGACAACTGCTCTATCGTGTTCTTCAGCGGGCGCATCGCCGAAGGCAGCTTCTTTATGGCGTCGTCAAACGCCTTGTCAATGTCAATGACTACCGGTATCTCCACCGCCATTTTTTTGTTCCTCCTTGATTATGTATGACTGTAAATCCTCTTCGCCTGTCGGCAACCCAAAGTTACGAAGAATATTGTTAACCTCGGCCTTTGACTTGCGAGTTCCCGAAACGGTTATCAGCTTGTCCTCCTGCTCGTAGTCATAGTCGTAATATCCCTTGTCTATCAGCCACATCGTCACAAGATTGGCCGAGTCAAGGTACCAGTAACGGAACCACGACCAGAAGTTGTAGTTCCCGTAAACGTTCTTTATGCGCTCGTTGTGCGTCGAGGTCTCGAAGGCCGAACCTACTTGTCTTCCTTTTTTATCCCCAAACCGTCCTTCTCCAACATATTTAGTGTGTTCTCCAGCCGCTCGCGCGCTTCTTTGGCGGCTTCGCCAACCGGCCTCATAAACAGTTCGCGTTCCTGCCTTGAGAGCTGCCAGTTGGCTTTGGAAAAACCCACGTCCTCGCTCACGGCTCCCGCTCCGTTTATCTTGAACGTCACCTCGTCGCCACGGAGCTGCAACAGCCGCCACTTTATAGCCCAGAGCCAAGGACAGAATATCGCCCAGTTGCCCAGCAGGTAGTAAGCCGCCTTCTTCGAGTGCAGCGAATAGAGTTTCTTTGTCAGCCGCCTCGCCGTCTTGCTGTCAACTCCCATCTTGCCTTTCGCCTCAAGAACCTGCGCCTCCTGCTCAAGCAAGGCTATCCGCTCCTTGACCGCCTGCGCCACCTGCCTGACCTTGTACTTCCTGCCGCCAGCCTCTATCACGCACGGCGCCTGCATCACGGTCTCGTACTCGCCGGATATGAATTTGTCTGATTTTTCCATAATTGTTCTTTTTTACTAAAAAACGGGAACGGAACAAATCATCCCGTCCCCGCAATTCGCTCCTCAAAAGAAGGAAATTATTAAGCTCCGCCTACGTCGCCCGTGGTGCCGTCAAGGGTCGCCGCAGTGATGCTGCCGTCAGCGTAGTCAACAGAAGACGTGGAGGACAGAATCATACAGCTCTTGAGCGCGGCGTTGTTGATGAACTCCGCCGTGGCTACGATATGAAGCCGCCAGAGACCGTCACTCAAAGCGAGCGATCCGGCCATCTTCGCCTTAGGGAAGAAGATAGCACGGTTGCCCTCGTCGTTGGTGATCATAAGCGGACGCACCTTGACAGGGAGCTTGTGGCCGAAGCCGTAGCAGGTCACTGTTCCGTCCTTGAACACAGCCGAAGCGCCGGAAGCGGCAACGGTGATGGACTCGGCGCCGAGGAATGCGGCGATGAAGTCGCCCGAAAGATCCGCGAGGTCAAAGGAAATCTGATACGTTCCGTTAGTGGCTTTCGCGGTGATTGTGTCACCCTGCTCGTCAAGTATCTGATCGAAAGACACCTCCTCGCCGTCCCAGGAGGTGGAGTCCTGCACAACCTGGCCAAGGCTCGCGCCGTTGGTCAGAACGTTGGCAAGGGTGGTGGAGGAGGTATAACCGCCGGTCGGCGCGCTGAACACGATAATGTCGCCCTGCCCGGAAAGAAGCTGCTGTGAGCCTCCAAGATTTTTTACTGCCATAATTATTGCTTGTTAAAATTGTTGTTCGTATGCCACCTCAAATTGAGGCTTGTGACTGAATAGCCCGAAGTCTGGTTCGGTGACGTGGGAGTGATGAAGCGATCCATATCGTAGCGGTAGACGTAGTTGTCCGTCACCGCACCCTCGACAAGCGTGTCGAACTGCTCCAGAATCTTCTTGACGCGGTTGGCCTTGACCGATCCGTCATCATTCAGTTTGGAGTAGAGGCTCACAAGAAGGTAGCCCGATGCGTAGTCCACTTTCGCGCCTACGCCCTCGATGTCGCCGTTCACGTAGATGACTATGAAATCCGCCGGAAGTCCGTTGGTCGGGCGTTCCCAGTCGCTGTAAACAGTGACCTTTCCTGTCTTGCCGCCGGACAGGCCCACGGTTATCCTGCCGTCAAGAAGCGCTTTCAGCTCCGTGTCAGGGTTTATGTGCGATGCGTGCATCATATCTTTCCGTCTTTAGACAACCCAAGGGCGGGAAGCCTTGATTCCAGTGTGTTGTTGAACGTCTCGCGCAGCCAATCCAGAAAACCAGGCTTGGAGCTGTCCTCGTCTGCGGCGCCCGCATAAGGAACTGCCACGATAAGCGTCGAACCGATGCCTTTCGACAAAGGCTTGCTTCTGCGGACAGCGTTTATAGCCTCGCGATAACCCCAGATTTTCTTGTAGCGGCGTTCGCCGTTGTCGGTCTTCGGGGCACTTATCTTAGTGACGTGCTGCGCCACCGCGGCTTGCTGCGGCATATAGCACGCCCTTATGACACGTCCGCTCTTCGACACATACGCGGCGATACTGTCATGCAGGTTGCCGGTGTAAACCGGGATGGAGTCCTGATTGCGGTCAACAAACTCCAGAAAGGACTGCGTTGCGTCGGTCATAAGCCTTTCAGCCCTGCGGTTGAAGCCCTTGGCCGATTTCAGCAGTTCCTCCTGAAACTGTCTCTGCGTTGTGTTCCACTTTGTCCTTGGCATGACTAATCCCCCTGCGCCTGTTTCAGTTCAACCCTTGTACACTGCAAATTGGCTCTCCAAGGCATATTTATGTCCCTGACTATCTCCGCAACGCCTGTGATCTCGCGTCCCTGCTCGGTTGTCACCGTAACGGAGTCGTTGATCATCACCATAACGTCATTGCCCGGCAGATAGACGGAAGGGACCCTCGTCACAATCGACCGTGAATATCCGGTGCCGCCCTCCTCGTAGAGGCACGGACCCGAATAGACCACGGAACGCTCCGGGTTGTCCCATTCGTCCTTCTTTCCGGTCAGACGGCTTATGGTGCATTTGTCGCGGAAACCTATCAGTCGCATAACTACCTGCTCCTTAGATAACTTGCGTCATACATTTCGCTGGAGGACTCGTCCTCTTCAATGTCAAAGCCCCATTTCAGACGGAGCGCGTCGCCCATCGCCTTGAACCTCGCGCGGTCCGCCATCGTGATGGTGTAACCGCCCCTGGAAGCGCGGACATCGCCGACCTGCTCGGAGTAGCCCCCGCCAGCGAAAACTCCCAACACCGAATAATAGATTGTCGAAGAGGCATAGTCCAGACGCTTCTGGAAGTCGTCTCCGTCCTCGTCCTCGCCGCCATAGTCATAATCTATGTCCTCCGTCACGTCGAGGCGGTCAAGACCCACTTCGATAGGACTTCTCGCCGCGCGGGCTACAACGGTGTCGGGCAAATCCAGCCCCGGAACCAAACTACGCAGATACTCTTCGACAGTCATACTTCGGTTCTATTCTTTAGTTATTACTATAAGTGATGAGATAGTACATCTCCTTCGGACGGGTCGGAACGCAAAGCGCGTTCAGCTCTGACCACCAGTCCTGTGTCCTCGAACGCTTGTCGTAATCGTACTGGATAAGACCCCTGCCGCCGAAGAACTTGGCGTAGATTGCGCTGTCATCCGGTGTGAGAGCAAGCGTGGTCTTGATTGTTCCGATAGGACCCGCAGGATAGAACACATAGGTGTTAGCGTTGAAGGTCCTGAAGGTCTTGCGCACGAGCTTGGCGTCCGGACCCTTGCCTTCAAGTGTCTCCACTCCGGCAAGACCCTTGCGCAGATGCACGTTTGCAGCCGGAATGCCGATGACCTTGGCGAAAAGGCTCACAAGCTCCTCGTCACCGGCCGCGTTGCCGACGGCAAGGGCGTTGGAGTCGTTGTTGCCAATCACGAGGTCAGGACGGAGAATGTAGCCGAAAGCGGTGCGCCACTTCGGATGATCCATGTCCTCAAGGAATGAGATGTAGTCTACCTCGCAGACGATATCCATGTAACCGGCTCTCTTCATCTTGCGGATGATGGCCTTAACGTCGCTTACAGGATCCGCGTCAGTATTGGCGTTAGCCGTGGTCTTCTCGGTGTCGCTGCTGAACCATCTCTTAGCCTTGGCGACTGTGGTCACGTTGGCGGCAGGAACGTCAGCCTCGAACACGAGACCCTTGATGCCCCTTGGATTGTTGGCGGCGTCGAGGGACAGCTTCCTGTTGGAGACCATCTGGTCGCGCTGGTAAGTCATTGAAAGCTCGTGCGCGCTCTGGATGTCCTTCATTCCGTTGAAGAGAAGGTCAAGAGCGTACTGCTTGGCTGTCTTGTCCTGGAAGTCAAGGTCCTGAAGGGCGGCGAGGTACTTGCGGTAGTCGTCAGCATCCCAGAGGAAGCGTGCCTTCATCGTAGGCACAACGCCGCTTGTCTCCTCGAATCCCTCCGTGCCAAAAGGAATCGCCTCGGAGTCCTTGTCGGTGTAGGTGGCCATCACCTTCACGCGGTTGGACATCACAAGGTTCTTGAAGTCGAATGTAAGGGATGAATACTCGTCCCAGTTGAAGCCGTCAAGGTTGAGTCCCTGAATGTTGTTGAACCCAACCACGTCGTTGATGTAGAGACCGAAGCTCTTGGAGGACAGGATACCCGCCTCGCTCATCAAGGTGTAGAAACCTTTTGCGTACTTGTTTGCCATATTCTATTCCTCCTTTTTTAAGCGGTCTCGTACTCGAATGTGATTCCAGGCATCGCCGCCTTGTAGAAGTCAGGCACAGCAGCGATTCTGTCGCCGAGAATCTGACCCTTGGTAACCACAGCAACCGTTCCCGTGCCTCCCTCAGCGTCAACGTAAATCTGTCTCCAAGACAGTCCGTCCGGAAGCACGGCGGCCTTGTCGTCACCAGCCTCGCTGATGACATACAGCTTGTCGCCCTTGGACAATGTGCCAAGCGCACCAGCGGTAATGGTGAACGTGTAAACGCCGTTAGACACCGACGGAGTTCCGCTCAATGCGGCGGCCTTCGCAGCCTTGCCGGTTGCGTCAACAGCGCCGAGAATCAGACCCGCCTTCGGGGCTATGCCGTTCACTGGCTTAATCTTCAAGGACGTTCCAGCGGCTGCCACTGCGGCGTCCACCTCATACGTCTCAAGGAACTTCGCCTCGCCGCCCATGGTCTTGAGCGACACAGGAATGCCGAGAGGTATCAATGTACCCTTCGCCACGCCCGTAAGGTCAACGGTTCCACCCGCGACCTTGCGCTCCTTCACCTCAAGCCACACCGGCATCGTGGCCGCATCGTACTGCTTTGAGTCGGAGCCGTAGAAATTTCCAAAATTGCTCATCTGTTAAACATTTAATGGGTTGATGTCACTTTGTGTCGGGAAGCAGACCCTGCGCCTTCTTCCGGGCAATCTCCGCGCTCCAGTCAACCGTGCCGTCCTCCTCGTTCTTAGGAGGGTCAGCCTTGAACGGCTGCGACGTGTCCACGCCGAGACGGGACACCGCCTTGTTGAAGTAGCCGGATGCCTTCGCCGAAAGCTCATCAGCGGTCATCTTGCTTCCCGTCGCCTCGTTCAGCTCCACGGCGCGCTCCCATGCCTCGTCCGCCTGGTCCTTGTACTTCTTGGCGTAGTCGCCGTTGAAGAAGGACGCGTGCGCCGAACTGAGGGCTGCCTTCGCTGTGTTCGAGGTCTCCAGAGCCGTAATCTTCTCGTTGAGCGGGGCGACCGCAGCGGCGACGGCCTCCTTGACTATCGATGCGATGTCAGGCGAGCCTTCACCCTCTTTGCCTTCATTACCCTCACCCCCCGCGTTCTGCTCCGGGTGCAACGCCTTGTAAGCCTCAAAAGCACGCTGAGACTCGCTGTTCCTCTGAATAGCCTGGTCACGCTGCCTCTGAATCTCCTTGGCAATCAAGTCCAACGTGGTCGCGTCAGCAACCGCTCCCTCGATGTCCTCCTCCTTCTCGACAGTCTTTTCACGAAGCGACGCAATCCTGTCAAGAGCGTCGTTGCTCAATCCGTATGCCTTGTACTTCGTCTTGAGCGCCTCTAAAATCTGTTCTTTTAGCATATTTCCAACATTTTATGCAAAGATAAAAGGATTTTCGCAAAGTTTGGCACAGTTTGTGTAATTTTATGCGCAGGCAAGGACCAGTTGCCAAACACAGTCAGAAATTTACGTCCCCGTGGCGAGTAGGCATTAGCTGGTCCCTTCTGCCGAAAACTGCGGGGACTTTTTTTATTATTATGGGCGTACGCAAAACACAAGAGCAATTCAGCAAGGAAGCCTATGCACTCCACGGAGACCATTATGACTTCTCAAAAGCCGTCTATACGAACAGCAAAGACAAAATGTCAGTCTACTGCAACATTCACCACAAATTCTTCTCGACAACGCCAAATCAGATATTGCGTGGTTCGGGTTGCCCTGAGTGCGGACTTGAATCAAGAATTGCAAAAAGAACCGACACGACAGAATCTTTCATTGCGAAAGCAAGAAAAGTTCACGGTGACAAATATGATTACTCAAAGGTCGTCTATGAAAAATCAGACATACCGGTGACAATCACATGCAAAAAGTGCGGAAAAGACTTCAAGCAGTCACCTAACACTCATCTGATGGGCCACGGATGCGAGGCCTGTTCTTACAAGGAAAGGGGAATCCGAAGAGCAAAGGGGATTGATATTTTTACGGCCGAGGCAAGAGCTGTATGGGGCGAGGCTTATGACTATTCATCGGTTGTTTACAAAAACAGCAAAACCAGAGTAGATATAATATGTCCAAAACACGGCGTTTTCTCTACTACACCATATCAACATTTGAAAGAAGGCGTGGGGTGTCCGCAGTGCAAAAGAGAATCCCGGTTGCTATATGGTATCGCTGTGAACGATGTGCCAAACTGCAATCCTAAATGCTTACAAACCTGGGTTGGGATGTTGCATAGATGTTATTATGAAAAAGAACTGGAGCGCCATCCGACATACCGTGGATGCTCCGTGTGTGAAGAATGGCTTAGACTGTCTGGATTCGTGCCGTTCTGGGAGGCAAATTATCGCCCAAAATATGAGTTGGAGAAAGACATCCTTGTGAAAGGCAATAAAGTGTACAGTCCGGACACTTGTTGCTTTGTGCCACGACGGATTAATCTCCTACTTACAAACAGAAAGCGATTCCGTGGAAATTTGCCCATCGGGGTGTCACTCTCTGAAAGCGGACTTAGATACAAGGCTACCTATGACAGAGACGCGAAAGCAACACTTGTTGGGTATTTCGACACGGTAGAAGAAGCATTCCTCGCATACAAAAAAGCAAAAGAAGAATATATCAAGAAGGTGGCGCAAAAATACTACGATTCCGGTAAAATTGGCCAAAAGGTTTATGAAGCCCTTCTTCGTTATCAAATCGAAATCACCGACTAATTTATGAATACCGCAGAAATATTTGCTATTTTTGCGGTATGTTTAGACTTCTAAAAGAACATAAACCCTTTCCCACACAGTATGACCATATTGTGCGCAAAAATCCCACAAAAAACAGCAAGGGATATGACAAAATGGTCGGGCCAAATGGGGAATTCTATCTTCGGGACAAAATAGACTTTGCCCCACAAAAAGGCATTCAAGAAAACGCTTGCCGTGACGATTCTGACGTAATATTCCTTGCCGGAGCCATTCAGATGGGCAAAACTTATTTGCAGATGCTTAAAGCGCTATACGGTATAGACAAACCGGGGTATTCTGGCAGGTTCATTTCAGTAAGACTGCAAGACTCGAAAAAAGGTAGCTCGCTTTATCGTGACGCCGTGGAGATATGGGGAAACTTTGCGGATTGTCAATACACATCAAGCGATTATCCAGCTTTCACTTGGCCGCAGACCAATTCAAGTATTCTGATGACACACTCGAATTTTAATGTAGATAACCCCTCGGAATACCTTGATTTTAAGGAGTTTGCGAAGAAAAATAGTGCGTCATATATCGCCGTGGATGAGGCAACAGATATGTGCTTCAAAATGTGGACATATTGGTTTGCCCGAAATCGCGATGCCTCTGGTATGAAACCTTGTATGATTCTGAGTTTTAACCCAGAATATCAACACTTCACCACACAGATGCTGCTTGACGGCGGCTATATCGGGAGCGACTACTTCGTTATCCCCGAAATGGTTGGCAAGCAACGCTTCTTTTACATAGACGGAGACGAACCGGAAAACATCATTTGGGGTGACACAAGAGCGGAAGTGGCTTCAAGAGCCAATATCGTGATAACCGAAAAGGAAGCCGCTGCGGGTATCACACCGGAGGATGTGGTCAAATCATTCAATTTCTATACAGGTGAGGCCGCAGACAACTTGAAGTTGTTGAATGCCACAAGCGGAGGTGCAATCGCTAATATGCACGCTGTTGGTGGTACGCAAAGAAAAGTCCTTAAACAAGGCTATTTCGGACCCGTGGACAATCTGAATCTTACGGTGTCACGAGCGATGATAAGGGACTTGTTTACGAATCCGATATACGGAGAGGGAATGTATGCCACCTTGGATGTCAGCGGTGGCGACACAAATTCCGACAACTGCCCTATGATAATTTGGGAGGGGTTGCGCATAATAGCAATAGAAATGTTCAAGGGAACGGCAAAGGAGCTTGTTGACTGGATAGGCAGGATGCTAAAAAAATACAACGTTCCGATTTATAACTTTTGCTATGACAGTACAGGTATCGGAGGTTTCTTGAAATCATATACGGCTGGCGTGCCTATTACAGCGAATAAGGCAGCTTTCCAAGAATATGATGAGAATGGCAATCCGGTCACAAGCGAATTGTTCTTCAACGTACGAAGCCAACTATTGGGACGTATGAAGGTGTTAATCGAGACCGGAAAAATCAGCATAGGACTTGCGCCGGAATATCGTCTCTTATACGGCAAAAAAGGCGAGAAACAACGCCTTATAGACATTATCTATACAGAAATGGACTTGTTTGCGGTTACAACCAAGAACAAGAGAATTTACTACGAAAGCAAGGATATTTACAAATCACGCCATCAGAAGAACTCGCCGGACCTTATGGACTCCATTTGCCTGCGTGCATACTGGGAGTTGGACGCCCGTCCGAAGAAGCAGCCGTCACCGGAGGTTGAGGACGACGCGTATTTCGGGCTGTACGAGCAGTGTAACGGAAGGGACGCAATTTGGATATAATTTATTGATAATTATGATAGTATCAAGTTACATCAACCCTGCGAAGAAGAAGCAGTGGACAAGACGTGTGGCGATGGACACCGCCGCCGGACAGAACATGAAGCCGGGGAGGGGCTGCGACCAGGTGGTCATGACCCAGGACGATTTCCTCAACGAGATTTCCCCGGCTGCTCACAACATCAACTCGCCGTATATGTCGAAGCGGCCAATCTACGGCCCGACTGACGAGAAGGACGCGAACGGCAAGACGAAGTGGAAGATTACCGGCTACGACGATGTGGAGACGGTCGCCCTCGGCTTGCAGGAGTGCATCATCGGGAAGAAGATATCGCACTTCGCCTCGGACGGCTTCTGGCTCGCCAACGAGACGAAGGACAAGGAGCGCTTCGAGGTGCTGCGCTCGCAGATGGACATCACCGGCTTGAAGGAGGCGGCGTGGACGGCTCTTGTCAGAAGCGTATTCCGCACCGGGGACGGGGCGATATACCTGTACCAGACCGAGGACGGCATCGAGTACGAGGTGTACGGCTACGAGGAAGGCTCCACACTTTATCCGTTCCTTGACGCCGAGGGTCACGAGTGCGTGGCGAGGAAGTACAAGTACGAGAACCGCGAGGCCGTGGATATCTTCACCTGCGACTATGTGGAGACATGGATGCAGTACCCCGCCGAGGAGGTCATGGGCAGGGAGCAGAGCGAGGACGGCTACACCCTTGTAAGAAGGAAGAAGAACCAGGCGGGGGCGGGTCGATGCCAGTGCATCTATTTCCGTGTTGATGACATCCCGACAGGTCCGGCGCAGCTCAGTATAGCGTCGCTTGAGAACGCCTGCACATACCTCGGCGAGGAGTTGAAGAACAGCGCGTTCCCTATCCTCTTCTTGAAGTCCGAGAAGATAGTCAACCTGCCGCCGTCGAAGATGAACGGAAAGACCATAGGCGTCAAGGGAACGGCGGAGTCCATTCAGAACGCCGACGCCAAGTTCCTCGCGCCGCCGGACGCAAGCAACATCGCCGAGACGCACCACGAGACACTCTGGAACAACATCGTCCGCACAAGTATGTCGGCGTTCATCGAGCCGGACATCCTCAAGGCCGGGTCGGACTCCAGCACGACAATCAAGATTCTTTTCGCACCGGAGATTCAGTGGTGCAAGAACACATGGCCGTACTTCTTCAAGGGTGTCAAGAAGATGGTCAACGTCTTCAAGGCTCTTGTCGGAAAGGTGGAGGAGGATATAGCGGGCTACGAGAGCCTTAAGGTGTCCGTGGGTCAGAACATCTGGCTTCCGCAGAACGTGTCCGAGCTTGTCAAGAACGAGTGCGACCAGGTTTACGCAAGGATCAAGTCAAGGGAGGCTGCCATGGAAGACCTCGGATCGGCGCACATTGACGACTACGAGACTATTCAGAAGGAATGGGAATATGAATTAGAAATAAAAAGTTCAATCCCAGCTAAATACAGCACAACCGCCACGACAACGGTCACGGAAGAGACCAATCCCGAAAAGACACCGGTTGACAACAACGCTTCCGGAAAGTCGATACAGAACTAAAGAAAGAAGGGACGCCATCACGGCGGCCCTTCTTCGTAATATGTTCATACACACGTCTAACCCATCGGTTAAACATTAAAACGGCAGTCCGTCGCCTTTGTCCTGCGCTGCCGCTGTCGCAGGGGCGTTATTTACGTTAGCAGACGCGCCTTCAACCTCCCACTCGAAGCAGGTGACGTTGTGGTAGTACCTGCCGTTGTACTCACGGCTTGTGACATCATAGTGGCACGTCACGACCTGACCGAGACGTAGTTTGGCGAACTCGTCAGCCTTGAAGCTGTTGTCCAGCGCCAGTTGGCTTGTGTAGCGTCCGTCCTGGAACTCGATGACCACCGTTTGTCTTTTCCAAGGGCCTCTCTGACCCTCGCCCGTCGCCATAGGTGGCACGGCGACGACTCTTCCTTTAATTACGTTATCCATATACTCTTCTAAAAAAAAGTTATTGCATCTTGAAAAACTTGCTGACTACTCCCACCGCTGAAGCTGTGGGGTTCTTGGGGCAGGCACGGAGCTTCCTCCCACCTTATGCCCACAAAGGGATAGTCCTTCCCTCGCTATAATCCCACCATTAAAATAGTGGGTTTTCTCGCTTATTTCTCATAAGAGCGTCAGTATAAGAAACGACGTTCTCTTGGCCCGTCCGTCGATGTCCTCGCGGCCATCCTCAGCACCGTCCATCTCCCGAACCGCTGCCCGGTCATGTCGCCGAATTTCTTATGATCGCTTCCCATGCTAATCTGTAATTATCAATTTAACGCAAGCCGGATAAACTGTGTCGAACCCGTCGAATATCTCCGGCTGAACCTCCGCCTTGCAATCGTGCAGGGCACCACCGGCATCGGACACGAACAGATCCTCGGCATCCGGATGCTCGTCAAAAAATTTCTGCAACTCCGCTATTTTCATCTTCTGTCATATTTTCCTTCCCTTACCATCCTGCGAACCTCCATCTTGCGCCGCCCGATGTCACAAAACGAGTTCGGTGTCCTGTCAGTGCGCGGCATATATAGCCAGAAGAACTCTCTGAACGGCCTACCCGCGCGCTCGTCAGCGATGCTCCGCTCATAGAACAGATGAACCTTCAAATCTCCGCAGCGTCCTATGGTCTCCATCCACTCAATCTTCTGGCCGGGGCGGAATCTCGCCATAAAGGCATTCAACGCATCCTCGCCCTCTATTAACTTGTCGATATAATACATATTACCTCATTTTGAAAAACCTTATCAAAGCCTCGGCGTCGAACCCCGGCACAGGCTTGAAGTTGGCTATCGCCTTGTGAACCCTTTGCCGCTTGTCGTTCCCCTGCGGGTCGCCGTCAACACGGGAATAGTAGAGTATCAGCAGACGCACGATGTCATCGGCGTATGACTGCAACGCCTCAGTGCGCTCTTTCATACCCTCCGGAACACGGCACATAGCGTAGTTGAAAGTCTCATCGAATGCGACCTCCAAGCCTTTCAAAAAGGCGTTGATGTTCTTCTTCGCCTCGTTGAAGGCGTGCTTCTTGCGCTGAACAAGGCAGTTCTGCGCGCCTATCTTGTCAAGGGCGCGTGCCATATGCGCTCCCATAGTCTGCATTCCCCAGACCATTTCCAGAAGTACGCCCAAAGCGGCGTAACCCTCGGCTGAGAAGTCGGTGCAGTCCTTGTTTATCAGAATATTCCCGTTCATAACCCTTTTTGTTTGAAATCAAAGTAATGCCCCTCGTCGGGGTTCCTGCCCTTCTTCTCCAGAACCGGGCAACGGTTCGTCTTTTCGTCGTACCACGCCACAAGGCTATTGACATCCACCTCGTAGCCGCGGCTGCGCAGATACCAAGTGTTCAGATGGAACTTTCTTCCTCTGTTGCGCACCCTCAGCTTCGTCTGCTGCGGAACGCCGAACATACGCCTCGCACGCTCCTCTTTGAGCAGTTGCCTTCTGGTCTCGGCTGACTTCTCCAGACGCTGGCGTTCCTTTCTTGCGCCAAGCCGCTGAAGGGATGTCTCTCCGCTCTTGAAGCGGTGCTTCTCGCTTCCGGGGATTATGTAGCCTTTCGGTGGGAATGTCCCGTGGATGATGTGCGATTCTTTAGCCTTGTCTGCCGCGTTCCTCTGGCACTTGGACTGGAAACGCCCCGTCTTCCTCAACCCCATCTCCCTTGCCAGCCTGTGCAAGAAGCTGTGCGACCAGCCGAAACGCTCCATTATCTCCTCGTTCCGCGTGTTGCGGAAGTGCTTTTCAAGCCAGGCCCTCTGCTCCGCCGTGACCGCCCTCTTCTCACGGAACACAGCCGCACCCTTCCGCGCGCAGCCGCAGGACGTCACCCCGGCGTAGAGCAGGGACTCGCCGCTGCACTCCTTCTCCTTTCCGCAGTCGCAGACCACCTTCCAGTAGTGCCTTGTCCCACGCTCCCCAGCGTAGCCCAGAACGGTCAGTTTCCCGAACCTCCTTCCGGCAAGGTCATTTCTCGGCGCGCTCATCAGTAACGGTCAGCTTTACGGGCCTCATCGAGCCGCTTCTTCGCTTCAACGGCGGCCTGGTGAAGCCCCTCTATCTCGTCCAGCATCTTGTCCGTGTACGGCTTCGGTGCGCCCTTGCACCACGATTGGAAGTTGATTCTTTTCGGACACTCAAGGAAATCAAGCCTTTGACAGTAGGCGGTCCAATTCCATATCTCATTGATATGTAGTTTGTCGGCATTGTCGATGTCATAGCGGATGTCATCGAAGTTGAGAAAAAACTCATCGTTGACGCATACAACCTCACCCACGCCCTGACCTATCCAGTCCGCTGTTGATAGATTGTGCCTTTTGATGAATGCTTCGAGGTATGCCTTGCACACCTCGTCGAATTGTTGTTTCAGCTCTTTCATTGCGAATCTTTTTCCCCTTCTTCCTTCAAATCCCGTGCCACGTCGAGCTGCGTCTGCGGTGTGAGGATAAGGCCGTTCTCCTCAGAGAAACGCTTGTACTTGCAGTACTGGCACTCGTCAACCGTGTTCTCCTCGCAGAAAAGACGGTAGCGGCACTCCTGCATGCACGACACCGGAAGGTAACGCCTCGGCTTCTCCGGCTTTTCCTCGCCGCCGTCAAGAAGTGACAGCTTGTCAGCCATCTTCAAGACAAACTCCGGATCCTGCGCCTGCTCGATGTTGTCTATCATCGTCATAGCGAACTCCATCAGCTTCGCCTTGGAAGCCGCCTTGCGCTCCGACATAGGCTTCTTCTCCGCTTCGGGCGCAGCCTTGGGATGCAGGAACGCGTTCAGTGTCTCCTCGTATGCCTTGATGTAGTCAATGCTCTCCTTTCGGGCGAAGAACTGACGCACGTAGGAGTCTATCGCCGCCTGCGCCTTCGAGGACAGCATATCCGGCCTTGCGAAAAGAAGAAAGGCCGTCTTCTTCGGGCAGCACGATATGACATACCAGGAAAGGGCGGCCTGCTCTTCCTGGGTCAACGGAGAAATGAAATTCTCCGGACGCAATGGGATCAGTGGTTTCATTTTGATAGATAGTCTTTTAGAAGCGCCCGGAAGTCCTCGACCGTGCGAATCACCTCGTATCGGTAACCTTGCGCCTCGACCATTTTCTGCCAGTCTTTCTGATATTGGGACTGGTGACCTACGGGAGTCTTCATTTCTATGCAGAGTCCGTGCCAGCCGCCACGCGGAATCAGACACAGAAGGTCGGCGACACCACGCACGATGCCTTGCGCCTTGCGCCTTGCGCCAGCGACAATATCCGATCTGTTACTCTCGTTCTCAACGTGGAAAATGAGGTGCCTGGTAACAGGGAACTCGTTCCACGCCACCTTGACGCACTCCGCCTGGATACGCATCTCCTCCGAAGACCTGCGCTTCCTGTCAAAGGGATTCTCCTGTGTCGGTATTATTGCCATGACACAAAGTTAACGTTTTCCGCCCGATTGTGCAAACAGCGACGGACCTGTGTCCTCTTTCTTCTTCACCTTGACCTTGGAAAGAATCTCCTTCTTGAAAAACCACCAGAACTTCGGGCTGATGTTTTCGCCGTGCTTTGTCCGCAGCACGTCTATGGCACGCATAAAAGCCTCCTTCTGGTTGTCGGCGTTCTTTATGCAGACGTTCACGAGAATCCAGTTGTTCTTCTTCCCCGCCAGCTTCTGACGTGCCACATACTGCTCCAATGTCTCCTCCTCGCCCGATGTGGTGGACACTATCTCTTGCAGTTCCGCTTGGTATGTCTCCTGCCTTGACGGCCAATGGTAGCCGCAGAACTTACAGTCTGTCCACGAAACGGGAACCAACTTGTGACACTGCGGACACTCTTTGACGGGCGGGACACCGCCGCCCTGCCCGGTGTTGTGCCAAAGGCTGTATTCCTGATCATCCTCATAACGACCAAGACGCTCGTAGTTCCTGCCGAAGTCAAGACAGATGAACTCGCCGTTCTTACCCGGCGCGGGTCTCGCCGCCCTGCCAAGGCTCTGGCGGTACTTCACAACCGATGTCGTGGCGTACATGAGCATCACCACCTTGATGCTCGGCACATCAAGACCTGCGACACCGATTCCAAGGTTCACAAGCACCTTGAAGTCGCCACGGTCAAAATCCTCTATCAGCTGCTTGCGGTCGCCGCTCAACTCCTCATCCTCGTCGAAACCGCCCGAAAGAAGGTATTTCGCCTGGATTCCGTGTGCGTTGAACTCCGCTGTCAACCCTATGCACTGCTCGGAGCTGCAAGCGAACACTATGCACTTCTCGTCTGGGCAGATGCGCTCATAGTTCTCAACGGCGCCGACATACCTCGCCTTGGACTTGAACTTCGATGCCATCTGGCCAAGGTTGTAGTCCCCGCGACCGTAATCCCACTCGACATCATCCATTGACGGCGCGTCAAGCGAGTACAACCTGCAACGGCAAAGAAAACCCTTGTCTATCAAGTCCTTCACTGTCGGCCCAAGCACTATCGCGTTGTATTGCAGCCCGGCCTGCGTCATTCCACCGTAACGCGCCATTGTGGCAGTATAACCACAGATGAAACATTTGTCTGAAACAATGTCGAAAAGGAAATCATAATCACAGATATGCGCCTCGTCAAGCACAAGCATCCGCACAGACTTGACGTAATCCAGCCATTCACTCTTTTCCACACGGCGACGCAACGTCTGCACCATACCGCAGGCCACGATACCAGACGGCACGTCCCTGTGCTTCGGCGATATTATTTCAGGCTCCAGACCACACTTTCTGCACTGGTTGACATTCTGCTTCAATATCTCCTCGCGATGCGCCAAAATAAGCGTTTTTGTGCCTTTCTTGGCCGCAAGGGAAGCCGTGTAAGCCAGAACCAGGCCCTTCCCTCCCCCGGTCGGACACACGCACACTATGCGCCTGTATTTTCCAAGCGCCTCTCGTATCTCCGACACCAATTTCTCTTGATAGTCCCTTAACTTGATCATGCCTCTTTCAATTCTACCAGAAACCAATAGTCATCGACAAATCCCAGCCGACTGTTCCACATCGACCGGATGTTCACGAAAGGGAAGCCGAAGCGCAGCTGGCACACGCAGTCCAGCTCGCTGTCGTACACGCCTCCCTTGTTGTTCCACGCCGCCACGAAACGGGGACGCATCCGCTTGCCGTCAAGGGTCTCTAACAGCACGTCAACCTCGGCCTTTCTTACCCAGAACGCGTCTTCCACGGCGTTTCTTGGCAGAAGCAGGGCGTCCGCGCCTCTTGCCTGTACGCGATAGGCGCGGGTCTCTATACACCGCAGCGGCTGATTCTCTCTCTTCCTCTTCATTCTTGTCTATTACAACGAAAATACACTTGTCCTCAAAAAACACATCCTTGCCGTACCCCTCCATCCGGGCGTTTAGAAGCCACTTCTGGTACGCTATCCTCCACGCCACGCCGTAGCGCATCCGGCAAAGCAAATCGCAAAGGTCGCCCTCGACCACCATAGCCTTGATGATGCGGCAGTCCGGGCCGTTGAAAAGCCTCAGACGGTCACCGCGCCTCGCCTTCAACACGCAGGCCGTCTTCTCGTAGAAAAGGCCGTAGGGAAGCAGTATGTAGTCCAGATGAAACTCGCCCGGCTCCTCGTGACCTGTGCGGAACAGCTTCGGCTCCTGCTTTATGTCTATGCCAAGACCCATCCTAAAAAAGGCTTCCTTGCTCTATCCTGTGACCGCCGATGTCCTGCACGCCGTGGCACACCCGCTCGAAGCGCTCCACCGACTTGTCGAAATATTCCTTGTCTATCTCTATCCCCGTGAAGTCCAAGTCCAGACCGTACGCAGCTATCCTTGACGAGCCGCTTCCAAGGTGCGTGTCAAGAACCCTGTCCCCCGGCTTGGCGAACTGCTTGAAGACCCAAGAATACAACGCCACCGGCTTCTGCGTCGGGTGGAAACGCTGCTCCTTCGCGCTTCCCTGCGGCGCGCACTCGAACACCTTGGCGTTGCCGTTGAAACTTGTCCACGCGTACTCCGCCATGGCCATGCTGAAACTCTCCGAAATGGTCAGCTTGCGCCAGACCAAAAAGCATCTTGTCGGTGGCAGCGAGAAATAGTTCCCGCCCCAGATGACCTGATTCTTCGCGACACGGAAAAGCTCCCTGAAATACTCCTCGCTGGGTGCCACGTCCCAGCCTATGATTTTTTTCCGTACTTCGCCGCCCAGCTCCCGCCCGTCCTTGTAACGGTCGAACTTGCCGCCGAAACGCCCCCCCCCATTGATACTGAGGTCGTTAGCGCCACCGTACGGCGGGTCAACCACCGCAAGGTCAAAGCTCTTGTCCGGCTGTTCCCTCAGGAACTCCAGACAGTCCTGGTTGTACACTTGACTCGTTGCCATTTTCTTCTTTCCCGTTTTTGATTTCCTCCAAATCCTTACGTACCTGGAACGTGAACCTCTGCCTGCCCCGCCACTTCCTTGTCAGGTCGTGTATCGCCCTCGCGTACTGCTCGAACGCTATGATGCTGAAATCGCGCTCGTCCTCCGGCACCCTCCGGTACTCGAAGGCGAACATGTGCATATCAGACACGTAGTCCGTGCTGACCATCCTCAATGCCAGCTTGCCGTCCGGACTCCACCGAGCCCTCGGCGTGGACATGAACGCGTCTATAGCCCTCGGCTCCGGCCTTTTCAGCCAATCCGACATCCCTTTCAGATAGAAGCGCATGCAGTACGGAAGGAAGTACCACAGATGGTTCTGGCGGATTATCTCGTAGATGTAGAACTCCGCGAGCTCGTTCATACCGCGCTCCTTCGCCCAGCGGTACATAAGGAAACGCCATGTCTCCCAGTCAAGGTCGCCCGGCTCGCCAAGCACGGCGAACTTCCACGACACGGTGTGCTCCTCAAGGAAGTTCCGCACCTCGTAGTCGTCACCGCGGTCGCAAGCGTCCCAGACCCCCCGCTTGTAGCAGTAGTCGAAGAAACGCACTATCGCAGGAGCGCTCCGCCTGTTCAGCGGCGTCCTGTACTCGTACATCTTTCTGTCGGCCTCCGGGGGCCTTCTTCTTTGACCAAAACCCACGTTAATTCCTCCTCGTTGTCCATCAACCAGCTCAGCATCTCGAAATACAAGCCGATGGAGCACCCCGGCATAGGAAAGAGCCTTGCGCTCCCGTCCTCGCCCTGCCGGAGACGCCCCATTCGGCGACCGTCAACACTGATATAGCAATTATCAAGTATCACTTTTTCTTCTCTTTTTCAACCTTGACCAACCTGCCGTCCACAAGCTCCCAGCCCTCCTTCATCTTGGAAGGGTTTATATCCGAGTCTATGAACGCGTCGAAAAGGATAATCTGCTCTTTCATATTCTTGATAGACTCCAGGTAGTCCTTCCGGTCGAAGCGGAAGACGATGCCACGCCAGGGAGCAAGAGGGTCTGCTGGTTCAAACTCGTTAAACTCATCACAGTAGATATACTTGACAATCCATACCTCTTCGGCCTTCGGATTCGATAACCATAATCCAAGAATCTGGTCTCCATGCTCATCCCACACCTTAGCCTTCTTCTCCTCATAGGAAGTGTATTCGTCGGCGAAAAACACGATATTGGAATTACTCACCACTGTCTTAGCGTCTAAAACAATTCGCTCGTCCTCGGTAAAAGCGTCTGGAGAAGCACCAAATTTCGCCCAATCTACCTTCCAGAACGGGATACCGCTCTCCAACTCTTGAGCGTAGATGATATGAATATCCGGATACTGGTTGCGAAACCACTCTATTACATATTTCTCATTCTCCTTCCCGATGTCCATCGCATGAGAAGACACTTGCAATGGATACCCGTGCTTCCTCTCAAACCTCTTGGATCGGATTGCCGTCAAATTCCCATCAATAATTTTGCCGGATTTCGATGTGATATCCGATAGCATAGAGGCGGTCAAATATCCGCATCGTTCAAGTCTCCATTTATATTCTTTATCCATAGTTTATTCGGGCAGGTCTTCTAAGTTATCAATAATCGTTTGGCGAACATCGTTAGACGCAAAATCGTATTTCTCCGCAATCTTGTCGATATTGAGTCTATTTTTCCTAGCCCAATCAACAACAGTCGATATCTGGCTCTCCTGAATAACCTTCTTTACCGGAGCGTCAGTTTTTTTTGCCGGAATAAGGCTAACTCTAAGCCCCCAACACTCTCCTCCGTCTTGCGGATCGCGCGTTTTCTCCTTCGACAGCCGGATGGCCACATTACGAAGCCTGGCTAAATACCCCTCACATTCCGGGAAGAGTTTTGCCAGCCTGCGTCTGTTTGTGCTATTGATGACCCACGGGAGGGACGTGTAGGGATTCGGCGCGAAATGCCCAATCCAAACCCCATTCTGATTGCGCCCGTTGATGCGCTCGCTCTCCTTGAACTCGATGCTTTCAAGGACAATGTACTCAATGTCTTTTCCCGAAGGAAGAACTTCAATACCAGCATGTGTGATATTGCCGCCAGTGCGGAAATGAATGTCGGTTTGATTCATAAATCTTGTTCTATAAATTTCCAATAATATCCACCCGTTGTTTTTCTTTTACCATGGCAGCACATGCTAATCAATCTGTTGTCCAATCCCAATATGCGAGCAGCGACCGTGGCGCAACTATACTCCTCTATAATCGTGCCAAACCTGTCCATTCTGGCAACCGGTATTCTGCGCGCACTAATTTTCCCTTTATTTAACCGCCACGCAGCCTCTTGGGCGCATCTCGGGAAGCCGTTTCTTTTACCATTTTCGCTTATTTTGCGCCTCGTTATTGGGTTTAATAGATTTTCAGAGTGCGTGCACCATCTTAAATTTTCAACGCAATTGTTGCCCGGGTCACAGTCGATATGATCTACCTCTGGTTTATTGTCTGGATTTGGGATAAAGGCGCAAGCAACAAGACGATGAACCCCCATTCTTACATTCGACCCATTGTCATGTAAGACGACCCTCTTATATCCAAACTTTAATGTTATTTGGGCAAGTATTCGCTCTGGTGAATATTCTCTTCCCCTAAAGCCGCTAACAATAAATCTCGCAACACTCTTTACCCGGCCCTTGTTGCTCACTTGGTAAAGACCCTCCCAGCCCCCAATATCCTTCCAAATTTCTTCTTCCATAAACTTCAAAAAAAACGCCCGAACTTTCAGTGAATGGTACGAGCATCCGCCTACTTGTCCGGGCCTTTATCTTTCTTACGTTCAGCAATCTCGTACTTTGCTGATGCAAAGATAAGCAATATATCCGGAACTTGCAAATTTTTTACTCCTTCCCCTTCAAATCCCGTGCCGAAAGAAGCTTTTCAACCTCGTCCCTGACTTCACACATCAGATTGTCGTCACGAACCTCGTATTTCACATCGCACCTATCAGCATCCTTCTCCACGAGAACTATCAGCAAATCCGCCAGAAAACGCTCATATTCGCACACTTCCCGCTGCAACTCGCAGACCTTCTCGACCAGGGCGTTCACGCCGCTATTTTTATTCTTTTCCATCGCCCTTCACCTTTTCCGCCGCCCTCTTGAAACGATGGTTGACATCTTTCTCGTACTTCCTGCGCTCCCTCGCGCCCATCTCGACGTACTCCTGCACGCCCCTGACCTCCTCCATAGCCGCCTTCTCCTCCTCCGGGTCATCCTCGGCCTTTTCCTTCTCCTCCACGCGCTTCTCGTAGTCCACAAGCGCCTTATGCACCTCGTCCACAAGCCGCTGGTCGGTCGTCAGCGTCATCGTCAGGTAGTACAGCACGTTCGCGAAGCCGAACACGTTGTCCTCCTTCCCCTGCTCGACGCTCGCCCGCAAATATCCGAAAGGATGCTCGCACGCCGTAACCCTCATACGCCAGTTGCCGCTCACCGTGCGCAGGTCCAGCGTGTAGCGGCGGAAAACATACCTGAACCCGCCCTTCTCGCCGCTGGCCTCGACCGGGTTCATCACATTGAGGCACCAGAACCTCACAATCTTGTCCCAAATTTTCATTTATTTTCGTTTTAACGGGGTTTTGACCCCAAAGATATACATTTCCTCGCTTTTACGCAAAAACGCGCCCAAAACGCGAATTTTAACCTTTTACGTTCATATCACGAATCCTTTTATTTCTGTATTTCTCGCTTACAGGCTCTTCCAAGGCACGTGCGACCTCCCATCCACGGTTTAACCTTTTCTGTACCGTTGTATATTTTAAGTGCATATCATTACACCACTGTGTGATTGTTTTAACAACGCCTTTGTATTTGACAAGGTGTCTTACGGTCTCACGCTTCTCAAGTTTAACCGCTTGTTCAAAACACCAACCATAGCGATACATCCTTTCCCAGACATTCTTGTAATTCAGCCCCAATTCACGCGTCCAATTTCTAAGCGTTTTCGTTTCGCCTTTATAGGAGACAAGTATATTTTTGCTCTTATTATTTGCCTGTTCAACAACTGTTGACCACTTGCAATTAGAGGGCTCATAATTGCCATCATTGTTTATTCTGTCTAAACTATACCTCTCACCAGGGCGTACCCCCATATCGTTCAAAAAATTCAGAAACCCTTTCTCCCCTTTCCACCTCGCACAAACCTTTATGCCACGCGCCCCATAACGATAAAAACGCGAATCAGAAGGATTTTCACATCTTGCGATCATATGGCGCCAAGCCGCATACTCGGGCGAACGGTATCTCCGCTGTGTTTTCCCCCTTTCTCTTTTTAATGCCACCTCACGACTATAACAACCACACGATGTTGTTTCGCCTCTTTTTAGATGGTCGCCCCTTATAGATTTTTTGTTGCCACAGTCACATAGACACATCCACCTCACAATTCGCCTATCCGCATTATCCCTATACAATACGGTCAACCTGCCGAATCTCGCTCCTGACAAATCCTCTTTTATGGCCATTTTTACAAAAAAAGTCCCAACTTTCGATGGAAGGTGTGAGCAACCATCTACTTGCCAGGACTGTTAAATTTCTACTCGGTATCTCACACATACCTTGTCAAGACAAAGATAAACATTTATTTTGCATTACGCAACACCAACCACTCGATTTTGTCGCCCAAATCGCTATGGTCGCCGCATCCCGGCCAGTCGCTGTACCAGTCCACGCAGTCGCCGTGGCGGCTCCACAGCTCCTCGGCGTCCCGGTCCGGATAAAGCGGGATGCTTTCCACGTCACGCAGCGCGTTCTTGCCGCCCGTGGCAAGCCAGACCCCGCCATAATAGCAAGCCGCGTACAGACACGACTTCTCGGACTCAAGTATGCCCTTGACCTCACCGTCAAGATGACTCCCGAAAAGCGGACTCTCGGTATATCCGTCGCCGATCCGGTATTGGCGCCCCATCGGAAGCGTCTTCACCCTGTGCCCGTCCTCGCTGTACCAGCATATCTTGTCGTGGCATATCTGCCCCTTCTGGTTCAGATACCAGAACACCGTGCTTCCCTTGCTGTTGGCGGTCACATTGTAGGTGTCCCATACCTCCCGGACCCTGCTTTCGGGGAAAAGTTTGCACATATACCGGAAAAGCGGACTCAACCGCAGGTCATAAGCCTTGGCCGCCATCAAAACGTCCGGGCTCACATGGAGTCTCTCCCGCTCGGACTCGGCCCTGAACCCACGCACCCAGTTAGTCACCTGAGGCTGCCCGTTTATGGCCCGGACAGCCTCACGGTAGTTGGCGCAGCCACCATAACGCACAAGCCAGCTCGTCAGGCTCATCACCTCACCGCCCTCCTCGGCAAGCCAGACCGATCCCCGGCTGACAAAAACCTTCAACTTGTCACGGCGGAACGCGTGAAGGTCACCGTTCAGGTAATACGGCCCTTGAAGGCGGTTCGTGCCACACTCCCGCAGCTCCATCCCCAGCAGCTTCGGGCAGTTCGCCAAGGCCGCCAGGGGATCGTAGTCGAACCTGAAACTATCCTTCCCCATTGTCCCTGTCCAATCGCATCACCGTCATCACCGAGTAGTTCGCCAGGTCCATCAGCGTGTCGCGCAACGCCTCGCCCTTCACCTGCGCCTCCTTGCCGTCGGCGAGGCTCGCGAACCTGTTAGCCTTGTCGCATATCCGCACAGCCGCCGACACAAGCCCGAAGCGGTCAATCCCGTCGTCGAAGCTGCACCCGTAGTCCGCGTTCTTCGCCTTCCACGTCCGGTGCATCTCTTCCGTCACCTTGTCGAAAGCGTCAGGGGCCTCCACACTGTGTCCCAGCGGACGGAATGAAATCCTGTCAACGACTTCCGGCCCGTCCCCGCGCAGTGAGTCCGCCGCCGCCTTGAGAACCTCACGGATAACCTGATACCGTTCTCCGATAGTCACCAGCGCCGCCGTCAACGGAACGGTGTCACCGTTCACATAGTGCGTCAGCGCCGCCCCCGTGCAGGCGACACACAACAGATTCACGCCCGCCTTCGAGCACATGCCCTCCAGCTCCTTCATCTTCGCCGAAATCTCATCCGGCACAAGCATGACTTTCTCTTTTTTCATAACCTATTGATTTTTAACATACAACCCACAGCAACACTCGTCCTCCTCCCGGTACGCCCGACACGGACACACATCAAAATCCGTGCCTGAATACTTGTTATGGCACGGGCAGTGACCGCCGCACCTCTCCACGCCCCTCACTATCGCCCGCACGACCCTCTCATCCGGGTTCAGCCTGAACCCCGGCTTAATGAAAAACTTAAATTCGCTCATTATAACTAATTAATTACTAATAACTTACTCAGAAAGGTAAATCTACCATCACATCCTTTTCCTCAGCCTCCGGCAGCTCCACCTTCCGCTCCAGATAGTACCACATTCCGTCGCCGCGCCTGGACTTCGCCGCCCCCATCTTCGAGAACATGTCCGTCACCGCGCTCCTGGACCTCGGCGTCTCCCCCCAGTCCTTGCAGTAGTTGATGTACTCCTGCACCCACTCCTTCAGCGGACGCCAGCCCTCGCCGGTCCGCTGCCTCGGCTCCGCGGCCACATATCCCTCCGTGTCAAGCCACCTGCGCAGACTGTTCGCGCTCGCCTTCATCTCCTCCACCACGTCGCGCACCGACTGCGGCACGTCTATCTTCCCCCCGTTCGCCACGAACTCACGGTAGCCCTCCAGCATCCAGTCGAATATCGCCGCCTTCACCTCCGGAGCCGCCAGCTTGCGCTCCAGCTGCGGGTCCTTGTCCCTGTCGTCAACCTTGTTCGGCGCCAGGACCACCAGGAACCTTCTGAAATAACCCTCCGAGTCGTCCGTCGTCGGAGGTATCTTGTTCGCGCAGCACAGCATCAGCGGAACCTTGTCCACCTTCGTCGGACGCCTGGAGTACGGATGACGCCCCGTGAAAGGCGCCCCCGACACGAACATCTTGAAGTCGCCCCCGGAGAAGTCCTTGTTCGACACGTCGTCGCAGTAGTTCACCACCTTCCCGTTCACGTCCGCGAGGTGGTAGTCCCTCTGCGTGCTCTTGAAGAGCTGCTCCGGGTTGTAGCTGCTCGCCACCCTTTTCCCAAGCGTGTTCACCACCGCCTTGCATATCACGCTCTTTCCGTTCTGGCCCTCCCCGACCACGAACGTTATGTACTCTATCTTGTACTCCCTTCTGTCCGCGAGCATGCACCCGCAGAACTGCCTGAACGCCGCCCGCATCCCAGCATCCGGCACCGTGCTCTCCAGCACGCCCTCCCACAGCCGCGACCTCGCGTCCGGGTCGAACGCGTAGTCCATCACCATGTCCGTCACGTACTCCGGGCCGAAGCCCAGCATACGCCCCTCACGGATGTCGTACACCCCGTTCGTGAAGCACACCCAGCGCCTATCAGGCACGAACCTGCACCGCGACTCGCCCACCAGCGCGTTCTCGCAGAAGTCACGGACAGCCCTCGCCGAGGACGTGTGGTACACCAGCCCCACGTCGAGCCGCTCCATCACCCTTATCACCAGCTCCAGCAGCGCCTCCTCAGTCACCAGCTCGTACCACCGCCCGTTGTACCCGTACAGCTGCCCGTCCTCGTCGGCGAGCATAAGCCCGCCCGACTCGCCGCCCTCCACGCCGCACAGCATCCGACGGAAGACCTTGCACAGCCCAGCCTCCGTACGCTTGTTCACCCGCTCGTCGCTCGCCCCCAGCCCGACGAGCGTGCCCGCCTGCTTCTGGACCCCGACGAGGCGGTCCTCTATGAATTTCCAGTCCATCGATTCTTTTCAATAACGAGCGGCGCGCAAGGGACTCGAACCCTCCGGGGGACCTGAAATCCCCACGCGCCGGAGCGGCTGCCGAGGATGGGGCTATGAAATTTACGCCCGGAACCCCGCTCGGATCGGAGGGCAGAATTCCTTCGGGGAAACCCTCCTCACTCATCCACGGCCTGACCAAGACGGTGTGCGCCGCCCGCACCCCCGCTCGCACCGGGCCACCCCTTTTAGACCCGCAAATATATCAATCTTTCACCAAATCCGCAAACTCCACTTCCCTCCCGCGCGGCACGTCGCCACGCTTCCTGTCCAGCGCCAGCCTGCAACGCACCAGCCTGTCCGTCAGCGCCGCTATCTCCCTCTCCAGCTCCTCCGGCGACATCCTTTCGGGAGCCACAGACCCCTCACTCTTGACCTTGGGCGGCCTCCCCCGCCTCTTCTTCGCAATCTCTTCCATATCCAAATCATTTAAGTCTTCCCAAATCCACCTTCGCCCGCACCGAGCCGTCCTCCAGCTCCTCGTACACCACGCCCGGCAGGTCCAGCTCCTCCCGCCAGACATCCCGCCACATCAGCTCCTTCAGCCGCGCGAGCGCCTCGGCCCGCGTCCGGCCCGTCACAGCCATCTCCATAGCAGCCCCCCGCAACTACCTTTCCGGTCCGCCGCCGCCCTTATCCCGGACGCCCGCAGACCCAGCACTCCCGCCGCCTCCACGACACCGCTCCAGACGCCCGCCGGATTGCCTTCCTTGTCCCACGCCCCCACCGGCCGCGGACTCGCCTTCCTCCCGACCCGTCTCCACACCATCGGCTCCTCGCTCCACGCAAGATTCTCCGCCCGGCTGTCACGCACGTCCCCGTTCAGGTGCGCCAGATGAGGCCGCCCCTCCGGGTTCGGCACGAACGCACGCGCCACAAGCCAGTCCACCCTTCTCCTCTGCCCCCCTATCGAGACCCACACGCCACGCACCGGACTCAGCGGAAGCCCCCCGGAGAGCACCTCCCCGGCGTCCGTCACCTCGTACCGGCCCTCTATCCTCTTCCTCCGCATAACCCTATCTCCCCGTAGCCGCATACCACGTACTCGCCCTCCCCGGTCAGAACGCCGAGGCTTGTCTGTGTGAGGGCGTCTATCGTGCCCCTCCGACCCGTCGCCAGAAGCAGGACCTCCTGCCCGAGGCGAAGACTTTCCTTCGCTATCATAACGACCCGCCCAAGCCTTCAAAGACCGTGCCGGAAACACGAATGTATCTTTATACACTTAAAAATTTATGACCACTATTGATAATCAATTACTTACATTTTTCACCCTTTCCAGTGTAGTTGCACTACACCGAAACTACACTGGCGCAACTGACGGAAAGTGAATAAATTACAGCCATCCAGTGTAGTTGTGTAGTCAGTGTAAGGCATCTCTAACTTTTTTCTCGTCTGTGTGCGTTCCTATAATATATACGCAGGAGAGTTTTTTAATGTTACGTGTGTATATAACTACATTACTACACTACATCTTCACAATCTGCCACAAATCAATGCGTTATGCCTATGTAGTTTGCGGTGATTTCTTATGCGATAGAGATTTATCGGCTTCAAAACTACATTTTGGCCAAAAAGTCGGTTCGATTGGTCTAAAGGTCGAGCCAAAATATCGAAAAAAAATTTTTCAGGGTCACACCACCGCACCCTCGGTTTTCCTTGGAAAACCCCGTCACCCCTTTGATACTCAATTAGTTACGTCCCTATTACGATGAAATGAATCTTATAACTACTTGAAAATCAATAAGTTACGTATTTTTCCAAGTACTGTAATTGTCAAAGCATTTTAAGGCCGTTTTTAGCGCGTTTTACCCCAAAGATGATACGGAGTACCACTCGAGGGTTAAACGTGCGTTAGAAGCGAAGCGCAAACGTTGTAGCAAGGCGATGCGCTTTTTGCTTGCGGTGTGCCTACGTGCGTGTATGTGTGCCTATATATTGCGTTACCGTGAGTCCTAAAGTTTTTCGGAGTCGTTGTGTATCAAATTTCAAAGTTCGTCAAAAATAAAAGTGCCTTGAAGTGCTTTCTATTGCGGTTTGAACTAAAAATTTTGATAAATTGCAAGAAAAAATTTGCAATTACAGAAATTATGCTTTCCTTTGCACCGTCAACGAAAAATGTAATTTAACTAACAAAAAAACGCTGCGCTATCGGCGACACGGGCGAATTAAATGAAAATACTTTTTCGAACAAAAGACGATGCCCTCAGGGCGATGAAAGAGGTCGGCAAGACCGGCTATCTGTCAGAGGCTGACCACAGAAGCGGCCTCGACAGCGACAGTTTCGGAGGCGACTTCTGTTGGTCGGGCGAGGTTCAGGCCTACAGAACTGATGATGATGACATCTTCGCCTGGTGGGAGTAAACAAAAAAATAGATGCATATGAAACAGATGTTTGAAAGGAGAATGTCGTTCGAGATCGTTGCGGTGTCGGACGAGGCGATGAGTTTTACCAAGGCGAAGAAATTCGCCAAAGAGCACGGGGGCAGGCTGCCCGACCAGACGGAGGCGGCTGAAATACTAAGAAATGCCGAATGGCCTGATTTGTCGCCCGAAAAAAGTTACGGCTACTGGTGCGAGTTCCGTCCTTATCACAAAACGGGCAGCGAAAGCGGGATCGGGGCTTTCCACGGCGGTTATTTGGCTGCTTATAGCTTTGATACCTGGAAGGACAGGAGATGGTGGTGCAACGCCCTTGTGGTCAAGGATGTGGAGGAGTAGGGATGGTGTTTAAGATTCCCACCGAGAACGTGGCACGGATTTCGTGCGAGGGTCTTGGCGAGTTCCGGGCCTTCTACAGGCATGGTGCGCTGTGGGAGGCTTGGATCAAGCCGGACGGGAAGGTGGAACTAGAATGTAAGGAAAAGGCCGGAGTCCTGCGGGACGAGGCGGTAAAACGGATGGAAGATGAATTATATCGAGGATAAAAACCCTTGGGGCAGGGTTGACCGCTTCGAGGTGGTTGACGAATGGCCGATTGGCTACGTTGTGTGGAATATTGGCAGGGAATACTTTCCGTACAAAGGCTATTTGCCGCTATGCAGGGTGGATGCAGATTACATGGTTGATTTGGCCACGCTGAAAGCGTTGAATGTCTGTGACGAGGATGTATGCCTGAAAGTTCTGAAAGATGCAGGTTTGAATACGGTTGATTATGAACGGTATAAACAAATTAGAGATGTGTAGAATCTGGAAAAAGCGCTTGGCGTGGTGGGCAATAATAACATTGCCCATCGTGCTTGTGGCGATAAAGTGGCACGGCAACGGCCTTATGTTGCTTGGGTTGATATGGGTGTTTAATCTTAATTACTTGGAGGACAGGTTGAATGAAGAGAGAGATAATAGCAGTGAATGTTAGCACGGGGGAAAAGCGGATTTATCCGGATACAGGAGTCTGTGCCGCTGATTTGGGAACGACACGTCAGAATATAATGCAGCAGCTGAACCGCAACGGCAATGTAGGCTCGTGGCGTCTGTATGACACGCAAGAGACGCTGACGAGGCGTATTTTCGAATTGCAAAGACAGATAAAGGAGGTTGATTCGTTATGAGAACTTATGTGAAGTTTGACGGCCCGAATTGGGTTGAGGATTGCTTCGAGTGTATAAGCGAGCCTGCGCTGGGTGTCTGGGCTTTCTTCTGCGGTGGTTGCTTGTGGGAGGCGGTTCTTTCTGAGGATAAAACGGAGATGACATTCCATGACATGAACGGATGGAATTTCTATCAGGAACTTTTATTTGATATACGGGCTTATGCGGATGGTCTGGACGAGTTGCGTATGGAATATAGTATCATTGATGATAGGACAATTAAAGTACGATTCTATTATGATAATTGATTTGATTTTAGACCGCAGGGCGGGCGAAGAGTATGACCCAAGGCTATTCTATGCCGAGGTGTCCGAATACGGTGAGATATGGCCGGATCTGGCCTATCCGATAGCACGGGCGATGGACGGTGGCGAGGAGTCTGACGTCAAGGCGGCTCTTTGCGACTACGTGGAGGGCAACGGCTACCCTGAGGATATAGCCGAATATGTTAACAGTGTAAAATGGTTGTGATATGGAAAGAGTATGGTTGCGCTTGGGCGGTTATGTTACCGTTCGGAATACCGAGCAATTAAAAAGAATCATGCAGGGCGATGCTGCTGCCCTGCGCGAGGCCATCAACGCAGATGGCTTTGACATAGATGGTGATGCGGTTATTCCGATTGATGGGGATGATGAAATAAATTTTGTGTTATGACCGCAGAGCAAAAGGATGAGATGTTGGACAGATGCTTCGCAAAGATATGTGTCTGGTCTTTGAAAGAGTTGCGTGGCGCATTTCCCGACGGCATCGAGGTTGAATCGCCACATGATGTATATAAATGGTCAAGCCTCAACATAAACAATCAAGGCGAAGTGCGACTGTTTTATGGCACACACGCATCCTCTAATCCAGGCGAGGTGTTGTTCCCGGACGGAAGCACATATGAGAACTCTTTAGGAAGCATGGGCGAGCGTCACATAGGCAGGAATTTCAGCGATATGGAAATAAAGGCGAAATTAAGCCGGTGTGTGCGCAGGCGATATGGCGAGATTGAATGGCTGATAAACAGTTGGCCGTCGATTAAATCAATGCTCATGAGCCGAAAAAAGGCTTATGAGTCATTATTGGAATTTGAAGCGTAATGTACAGGAAACTTTTACCCACCTCAAATAGACGGCAGCGGCTATTGAATGGGGCTGCAAAGTTTTAGGCATAAAGGATCTGTTGAACTCTAAAGTGGAATGAAATGACAATAGCGGAACAATTAAGGAAAGAACTTGTCAACAGTAGCCTGTTTGACAGGGAAAAAGTCGTGAAGACCGTGACGAACGGAATCAAGAACAACGGAGGCTATTCCGAGGTGTATTATTACGGAAGACGCAACAACTCGGAAAGCATCTCTTATGGGTGTTATGACATAGAGTGTGGATGCGAGGAGCAGTTGCAAGCCATAAAGGAATACTTGAAAGCGCAGGGATTCCGCATCGGGATAGCGCGGCATCCAGTTAGTTATAGGGAGATAGGTTATAAAATCAGTTTGTGATGGAGAATCTGAACAGAATAGAGCTGATCGGCCACGTGGGGTTGGTCAAAGTGCAAGAGGTGAGCAAAGACTGTGAAAAGGTCGCTCACTTCCAGTTATGCACCATTTACAAGTGGTGGCACAAGTATGACAAGCATTGGGTCATAGAGACCGACTGGCACAGCGTCACGGCTTGGCAGGGACAGAAAGGGATAGATTTCAAGGCTATCGAGAAAGGGAAATCCGTCCATGTTGTCGGCAGATTGAAGATGAACCGCTATGTCGATTGCGAGAACGAGGAGCACATATCATACGAGGTCATAGCAAGCAAGGTCGAGGAGGCGAAGGATGAATAAGACGGGTCTTTGGGTTGCGGTTGCGATAGCGTCGCAATTCGCTTGGGCTGGTGCGGTGATAGCGTGCCACGATAATAGTCCACAATCAAGAAACGATGAACCGGAGGCCGTTGTGTATGAGCCGCAACGGCAGCCCGGCCTTGATGAAAGGGGGCTTCTGATACTGTCGATGATGTACGTGGAAAGCCGTTTCGATCCGCTTGCGGAGGGCAGGGACAGCGACACGGGGATTTTGCAGATTACGCCTGTGTATGTAAGGGAGGCGAACCGGATTCTCGGCAGGGAGGAGTTCACCTTGGATGACGCGAGGGATATAGAGAGATCCTTGGAGATGTTTGACGTTGTTCAGGGTGAGCACAACGGCACGGGCGACTGGGCCGTGACGGTGTACTGCCACAACAAGAGCGATGCTTATCGTGACAGGGTCGTTCAGGCATACAATTTGTTCCTGAATTATGAAAGGATGAGAGAGGTTGTGGTGGGGAGATATGGTAAATAACTAATCAAATAATCTTTATGAAAAAGAAAGAAGAACTGGTGACATTCGGACTCACCGAAAAACAGGCCGAAGAGGTGATGCTGTTGGAATCACGGATGATGGAGGAGGCGGTGAAGTTCCGCTTTGTCAAGAAAGACGGCACGATAAGGGAGGCCGTTGGAACTCTGAAACGTTCGCTTATGAAGTTGGCTGACGGTACGCTCTGGCAGCCGAAAGGAGAGCCAAGGCCTGACACGGCAGGGGTTATGAAATATTGGGACTGCGATAAACAGTCTTGGAGGTCATTCAACGTGGAGGGGCTGGTATGAAGGTAATGCTGGTGTTCGGCGATGCGGATATATGTGACCGCATCGACATGGAGAATCTTTCATGGAAGAGGTTCGCTGACTTTAATGCTTTGGACAAATATCTGGAGAGCATTCGCAAAGGCGAGGGCAAGTTCGAGGTCATTGGCATTGATGTCTTTGTCGAGGACTGGAACGACACGGATGATGATAATGATTATATGAAGTCTTACCGCCAAGGCGAGACGTTTATGGGTTGGGTAAAAATCGGATAGAGTTATGAAATTATTCGGGACAAGCAGGTTTATGCAAAATTCGGCCAGCGAATATATGCATCAGTTCGAAGATTTATCAAAAATCGGTTTCCATATCATGCAAAAAGATTCCGCCTTTGGAGAAATGACGCCTATTAGAGAGGTTGATTTTGCTTATAAAGCCGGTATGAGAAAAATGCTGGAAAAGGTCTATGAGTATCTTCCGGAAGAAGTTAGAAAAGATTTGTTGAAATGAGAATAGCCGAATATGCGTTGAAATACGCCAAGACTGACAGACAGATTGACACGGGGTCTGACAAGTTGTCACCGGTTCAGGTGATGCGGAGGGTTTTTGACGAGACCCCAGATGCAAGCCTTGTAATATTGTTCTGCGGTTCGCGCAGGGGAATATACGGTTACGCCACATTTGGAAACAGATATGATCCATACGATTTGGGGCGTGCGGCCACAGATGCCAAAGCCAAAGGCGTATTCGTTGGTGTCAAGGTTCTGCGCTACGGTATGAATGATATTAAGAAATGTCTGAAGGCGTGGGGCGTGGAGTACATCAACGGGATTAGTATAAACAAGGACAACTATTATTTGTGGGAGCAAAAACAATTATACAGTTATGGAGATTAAGGTTTGGGTTGTGACCTACACAACGTGGTCGGATGACGACCGTGACCTGTACAACGAGGTGCAGGTCTGCGCAAGCAAGGAAGAGGCTGTCGCTACGCTGAAACAGTACAGGCGTTCGGAACTGGACAGCGGTCATTTCTCTTTTCACATCGAGAATGAATACGACGGTTATCCGGACAAGTTCCTTGCCGAATCGTCATATGTGACCAAGGACACGGAGACGTGCTTTGAGTGTGTCGATGATTTCTATACGCTTCGGGTGAAGATAGAGGAGGCGGTGCTATGAACTTGATACTGTTAATATTGATGTTCATCGCATATACTCCCGAATTATTTGAGGATAGGAGGGGCAAATAATGTTGATTATAATGTTTTTGGCATATCTTGATGATTTGCTGGCAAGGAGGTAGTCATGTGGAAGAGTAAGAAACGGAAAATAGACATAAAGCCGATAGGCGACTCAAGGCCATACGCCTTGTGGCGAAGGGTTTCCACGCAGGAGCAGGAGGTTTCAGGCCTTGGCTTGGAGGCGCAGTTGACCATAGCGAAGATGTTCATGGCAAAGGATCCTGTGGCAGTGTTTACGGATGTCCATTCAGGAACGAAGTTGAAGGAATGTGACCAGCTGTGGGAGGCGATACGCTACTGCAAGGCTAATGATTACGTCCTTTGCATAGCGAAGAGTGACCGTCTGAGGAGTGTCTCCGAGGCGTTGGACATTATAGACGCAATGGGCGAGCGCAACGTGGTTATATGTGACCTTCCTACTTGTGACAGGTTCGTCCTTACCATAATGTTCGCCGTGTGGGAGCGTCAGGCTCAGATGATTCAGATAAACACACGTCTTGCGTTGGCGGAGCGTCAGCGTCAGATAGACGAGAATGGCGGATTTTTCTCGAAGTCCGGGCGTTGGGTGAAGAAACTTGGCAGCCCCAAGGGGTATATGCCACGTCAGGCGATAGCGGCGGCGAATGAGGCCTCGGCGGCCAAGGCGGTCGAATGGCGCAAGGAGTCACCGCTTTTCGCCTGGGTTGAGTTGCAGGTGTTCAAGCACAGGGCGAGGGTTGACATTCTGGCGGAGGCGCAGGAACTTTATAGGAAGCATCCGGAGAAGTACGGGACACGCAACGGATGTCCGTTGAGTAAGGGTATATTAAGCAAATGGATTAAACTAATACAACTTTCAAATGATTAAGCAATTCAAGGTTTACGCCACAGTCCGGCACGAGGACTGGAATGGCGAGGTTTACAGCAGGCCGATAGAATGTGACTGCTGGGCAAATAATGAAGAAGAAGCAAAAAATCTTGTCGAGGAATATCCCTTCGATACATACAAAGGTATGGATTTTGTAGGTGTTACGGTGGACACCGTGAAATTCGTGTCGGACGCGTTCGAGGACAATTACCCTCCAGCGATGACGAACTGGGAATATACGGTATAAAACAAACTCCCCGAAGAGCCGGAATAGGGTGCTTCCGGCACGATGAATGAGGACGCCCCGAAAAGATACACCTCGTTCAAAGCGTAGGACGGCAGGACGGTTCGAGTCCGTTCCGGGGAGCCACTCAAGGTCTTGGCAGACCTTGCTTGAGGTCCTGAGAATACCACAAGCAAGTAGCGATGCGAATCGCGAACAGCGGACATCTGGGGCGGCTCCGGTGAGCCGCAGGGGAATACGTGAATACACCAAAAACACAACCTTTACTTTCACGCTACGGTTCGACTCCGTGATGTCCGCCAAATAATCATAAAAAAAAGACAATGAATAACAAAGAATTGAATCTCTGTGAGATTCTCAAGGACTGCCCGAAAGGAACTAAATTGTACTCTACCGTATTTGGAGAAGTAAAATTCGATGGAATATCAGACGCGAAAGAGGATAAGTACCCGATTATGGTTTCAAAATATGGAAAAGAATCTGATTATTCCTTTACATTAAAATCAGACGGAATCCCAACAGATTTCGTTGATGCTGAGTGCTGTTTATTTCCTTCAAAGGACAACCGTGACTGGAGCACATTCAAGCCAAAGGTTGAGCGTTTCGACAAGAAGACGTTAAAGCCGTTCGATAGAGTGCTGGTGAGGGTTGACATCGATGGTTTTGCGTGGACTTGCAATTTATTTAGTCATTTTAATAAAGATGGAGAACCTTGCGGTACTGAGAATTATCCTACTTATATAATTCCTTACAACGATGACACAAAGCATCTTGTTGGGACTACTGATGACGCTCCGGAGTATTATAGATATTGGGAGGATTAGTTATGATTTGGATTTGGATTTGTATTACA
>ERZ808278.187-NODE-187-length-51747-cov-13.753540_pt1 | contig 51747 bp, 42 predicted proteins | sample MGYA00521239_ERZ808278 | MGnify/ENA primary metagenome ERZ808278 (study PRJEB31516, sample SAMN03275600) | gut metagenome | biome: mammalia-associated habitat; material: feces | host: Papio cynocephalus | place: Kenya | collected 2012-07-17 ... | reverse complement strand
CTCAAAAGGCGCGTAATTCTTTGTATAGAACGGGATTGCGCGCTTTTTTTTTATTGATTTTTCACAGGCTCTTTTATTTTTAAGTGCTTCCAGTATGCTTCGTCTTCTTGTCCGATTCTCCAAAAACTCAGGGCTCTTATTTCATTTTCTGCGTACATTTTTGTCCGGACAAAAAGGGATGTCTCATCGTCGTAAAAAGCCGTTATATTCAGTTTTTTTGTAATTGTAAAACTTGGAATTCCATATTCATCGCGTTTGTGGTTTTTTATCTTGTTTTCTTCGATTATTTTTTGCAGTGTCGGGTAAATGTATGCCTTTCCGCCGAGAGTATCATCTCTCCAGGCTCTTCCGTAGAACGAAAGCCCCATTACAAGTTTTTCTGGAGGAATTTGGCTTTTTGCATAGTCTGAAATTTTTTTGCACCAGCCAGTGCTTGCTATCGGCCCCGGCTTGCTTGTGGACCAGTGCTCATCGTAGGCCATTATGATGATTTTATCCGCAACCTTTGCAAGTTTTTCATAATTATAGGCGTCTTTTGAAAGAGTTCTTGTTCTCGCAGGAATTGCAATAGAAAGTGTCTTTTCGCCAAGTTTTGATTTTAAAATTTTCAAAAACTCAATAAAATTTTCATCATCTTCAGAACTTACAAGCTCCCAGTCAACCTGAAGCCCGTCATAAGTCTTGCTGGCCTCTATTAAGCCGTCAATGATTTTATTTCTGAGCGGAAGTTCTGGCAAAAGCAAAAGATGGGTTTGCGAGCGCGAGTCGCAGCTTGTTACAAGGTGAACTTTTACCGGACAGTCAGAAAAATATTTTTCCTTAGGAGGCGTTGCCGGCACCTCGCTAAATGCCGAAATCGCTTCTGTAAAATAGCCTATGTCGGTAAGAGGAAGGCCTGGATTGTACGAATCTTCTCTTTTGTAAAAAACATAGCCCCAAAGCTCTTCAAATTCTACTGTCTCGTCCTCAGAAAAACCTTTCTTAAAATCTCCATTTTTTGCCTTTGGCGCCGAAGAGCATGAAAACAGCAGAAACAGAAAGAAAAAAACGTTTAGCTTAAAAAAAATCTTCATATCTATAGAATAACAAAAAAAATTCAAAAAATCTAAAAAAATCTTCTTTGCTTGAATCCGGGCGGCTTTTTGCCTTGCAAAAACCGAGCTTTTCAGGGCTGCGGTTTTCACCTCCGGTATTTTTGCTATGCAAAAATACACGCTTTGCGTCCCTTTCAATCTCTGCCGCAACAAAAATGCTAAAAAAAACGCATTCTTGTTACTCTATGCTGACTTAGAATCTTTTTCTTGTTATAATCCGCTTAAAAATATTTGTTTTTTAATTTTGTATTCAATTTTATGGATGCATGATAAAAACAGCCGAAAATGTCGTCTGTTTTCATCTCAAAAAGTTTGCGTTGCAAACTTTCTTATTATCTGTTGTTTCTCACTTTGTGCGAAACAGCTTAAAAAGTCAATCAAAAACTGAGGTTTTTATCTTGACTTTTTATAGGAGGAAAATTTATGGTAAAAATTGCTTTCTATGACACACGTTCGTACGACAAGTCTTCTTTTTGCTCTGAAAACGAAAAATTTGGTTTTGAAATTGACTATTTTGATTTTAAATTGACTGAAAAAACTGCGTTCACTGCAAAAAATTTCGACGCTGTTTGTGTTTTTGTAAATGATACCGTCGATTCTTCCGTCCTTAAAATATTAAAAGAATGCGGAGTAAAGCTTGTTGTTTTAAGATGTGCAGGTTTTAACAATGTTGACCTGTCTGCCGCATCTTCTTTTGGAATAAAAATTGTCCGTGTTCCGGCTTATTCTCCTCACGCAGTTGCAGAGCATGCGCTGGCGCTTTTAATGTCGCTTACTAGGCATATTCCTCAGGCTTATTTAAGAACAAAAACCCAAAATTTTAGCATCGAAGGTCTTACTGGCCGTGATCTTTTCGGTCTTACTGCAGGAATTTTCGGCACTGGGAAAATTGGACGGATAATGGCTGGAATTTTAAAAGGGCTTGGCATGAAAATCATCTGCTATGATCCTTATCCGGACGAAAAATGGGCTGAAAAAGAAGGCTTTTCTTATGTCGATGTTCCGGCTATTTTTAAGGAAAGCGATGTTTTAAGTTTTCATTGCCCGCTTACGCCGGAAACAAGGCATATTGCAAATCACGATACAATGAAAACTATGAAAAGCGATGCTGTCATTATTAACACAGGCCGCGGCGCTTTAATCGACACTAAAGCTCTTGTCCACGCTTTAAAGCACAAGCATATCGGAGGAGCCGCGCTGGATGTTTACGAGGAAGAAAGCGCTTTCTTTTTCAATGACCATTCAACGGAAGTAATAACAGACGATGTTCTTGCAAGACTTTTAACGTTCCCTAATGTTCTTATAACCGGACATCAGGCGTTCTTAACGACGACTGCGCTTTCAAATATTGCAGAAGTTTCGCTTCAGAACGTTAAGGATTTTCTTGAAAACAAGGAACTCAAAAACGAAGTAAAAATTCTCTAAAAAAATCATTTTTGATTTTTTTTCATTCCTGAGTTTTGTTGATTTTTATATTTTTTGGAGTAAAATTAGATTATGGCAATACAACCGATTGATCTTCAGACAATATATTCTCAAATGGGCAATGTCGCAAAAAATGTTGCCCACCAGCAGAACGGAAATCAATTGACTCAGGCGATGCAGGAAAATGCTGCCGTTCAGCAGAAGCAGGAGCAATTAGCTCAGGTTCACAAAACCGCCGAAAACGAAGCTGTCGCTAGTCAGATAAAAGACGGGGCTCATCAAAATAATTCTTTTCAAAATCAGAGAAATCAGAAAAAAAATCAGGAAGAAGAACTTGAAAAAAATAAGCTGACAGAAATCCGTGAATCTTTTTTGGGACAAAATATTGATATTTCGAGGTAGATATGCAGGGAATTGCAGTTCTGGCATTTATTCTTTGTTGCTTGAATATAACCGGCTGGCTTGTATTTTTAAGAAAATTTAAAAGGCTTTTTACGACCGAAGATATTATTTCTAAAACTCGGCTTGAAGTTACACGGATGATTGAAGATGTAAACCGCACGACCTCAAAAAATTTGGATTTAATCGAAGAAAAAATCAAACAGTTAAAGGCAGCTTCGGCTGACGCAGGACGTCATATTGCTGTTGCAAAATCAGAATTAGAAAAACGTGCTGCTCTGGCGCAATTTAACAGGGCGATTTCTGAAAAATCTGAAGTTTCTCAAAAAAATGAAATTCATCCTAAAACTCAAAATCATTCCCTTTATGGAAGTGAGGCACCTTACGGAAGAATTTCCGATGCATTGCAGGCCTCTAGCGCATATCAGATAACATCAAAAGGCAAAAGGGAAGTTGACAGCGAGCAGGGGGAATTATTTGAAAAGCAGGAAGAAAAATATATAAAATCGCCTTCGGGAACAAAATTTATGGTCGATAGCGAAGGAGCCGGATTTGCTTCAATTCCAAAAATCGGGGAAAATGTTTTTTATTCGGACAACCCGATAAAACCTAAAAAAACAATAAACGAACAGATAAAGGAGCTTTCAAACCGCGGTTACGATATTGAAATGATTGCGCGCGAACTTAACCTTACAACGACGGAAGTTCAATTTTCGTTGGATATGGAATTTTAAAAGTTTGCAATCATTAACGCAAAGTTATTTAACGCCATCAAGTTTTGGTGGTATATTTAAAGAGATAGTTTTTTAACTAAACAAATTCACAAAAAAGAGAGGATAGCATGGACACCCACGTTGAAGAACTGATTGACAGAATCAAAAAAGATGGCGTTGCCGTTGCTGAAAACTCTGCCTCAGAAAAAATTGCACAGGCTCAGAGAGAAGCCGACAAGATTATTCTTGATGCAAAACAAGAAGCGGAGAAGATTCTTATGCAGGCTAAGGAAGAGACAGCCCGCCTGGAAAAAGCAAGTGAAGATGCCATTAAACAAGCCGGAAGAAACCTTCTTCTGCAATTTAAAGACAGTATAACAAAAGAGCTTTCTGCGCTCATAAAACAGGAAGTATCGGAATCTTATTCAAAAGATTTGCTGTCAACACTTGTGCCAGAAGTTGTAAAGGAATGGGTAAAAAACAGTTCTGCCGAAGATGTTTCTGTTCTTTTAAACGAAAAAAGCTTAAAAGAAGTTGAGGCAAATCTAAAAGAAGCATTGAAAAATGAAATTTCTGCCGGACTTACATTGAAAGTTGACAATTCCGTTTCAAACGGATTCCTTATTGGGGTAAAGAATGGAGCGGCATTCTATGACTATTCAGCAGAAGCTGTAGCTGACTTGTTCAGTGCATATTTAAATCCTAGAGTTGCTGCATTGATGAAAGAGGCGGCTAAATAAGTGAGTAATCAGTATTATCTTTTGGCACAGCTTCCATCTTTCTCAGTTACTGACGAAAAATCGGTGTTGCCGGTTACAGAAGAATACTTTTATGATCTCTGCTCGCGTTTTCTCGACAAGAAAAGTTTTGAACAGGTAAAGCTTCTTTCTTTGACACCTCCGTTAAAAAAAGTTTCAACAGGTTCTGTTTTTCTTGACAAATGGTATGACGGTGAACGTAATCTTCGTTTTGCTTTGGCCCAAATCCGCGCACTTCGCATGAATAAAAAATTCGAGATAGAAAACGAAAGTTTCTCTCCTGACGTGATTCAGGCGGCTCGTACTGCGACTGGAATGGAAAGTCCGTTGGCTGCCGAACAGTTCTTGAATCAATACAGGCTGAATCTTTTGGACAGCATTCGTCCTGCCGATGAGTTTTCTGTTGATGCTGTTTATGCCTATGGATTACGCTTAAAACTCGCATTAAGAATGAAGATGTTCAATGCAGAGAAAGGTATGATTTCTTATCATAAAATCTATGATTCAATTCTCAAGGGAGATATGGGAGATAAATAATGACGGATACAAAAGGAAAGGTAGTCGGCGTTAATGGAAACATGGTTTCTGTCGAATTTGATGGAAATATCTCCATGAACGAAGTTGCCTATGTGAAAGTTGATAATTCAAGCCTGAAAAGCGAGGTAATCCGTATCCGCGGAAATATAGCCCAGCTTCAGGTTTACGAAATGACAAAAGGAATAAAAACTGGGGATGCTGTTGAGTTTACCGGTGATTTGCTTTCTGCTGAGCTTGGTCCGGGACTTCTTGGCCAGGTTTACGACGGTTTGCAGAATCCGCTTCCTTTGCTTGCTGAAAAAGCAGGATGGTTCCTTGAAAGGGGGATTTATGTAAACCCTCTCGACAGAACCAAAAAATGGGCGTTTACACCGACTGCAAAGCCCGGTGATGTAAAAAAAGCCGGCGAATATATCGGAACTGTTCCTGAAGGTCCGTTCACGCACAAGATTTTTGTGCCGTTCTATTTGCTTGGTTCGTACACTGTAAAATCTATAAAACCTGCTGGCGAGTATACTCTTGATGACAAGGTCGCTGTTCTTACAGATGAAAAGGGAAATGATGTTGAAATCGGGCTTTCATTCAAATGGCCAGTAAAACGTGCAGTTAACTGTTACGAAGAACGTCTTGCGCCGACAGAAACAATGGTTACTAAGGTTCGCCTTATCGACACATTCTTTCCTGTTGCAAAAGGCGGCACTTACTGTATTCCAGGACCTTTCGGCGCTGGAAAAACGGTTCTTCAGCACACAACTTCAAAATATGCAGACGTTGACATTGTAATCATCGCTGCCTGCGGTGAACGTGCCGGTGAAGTTGTCGAGACTCTTACTGAATTTCCTGAGCTCAAAGACCCGAAAACCGGAAAATCCTTGATGGAAAGAACAATCATCATCTGCAATACTTCTTCAATGCCAGTAGCTTCGCGCGAGGCTTCTGTTTATACTTCTGTAACTTTGGCTGAATATTACAGACAGATGGGCTTGAATGTTCTTCTTCTTGCTGATTCGACTTCCCGCTGGGCACAGGCTCTGCGTGAAATGTCTGGTCGTCTTGAAGAAATTCCGGGAGAAGAAGCATTCCCGGCTTACATGGAATCTTATATTGCGGCTTTTTACGAGCGTGCTGGACAGGTTCGTTTACCAGACGGTTCTGTAGGTTCTGTAACAATCGGCGGCACGGTTTCTCCTGCTGGCGGTAACTTTGAGGAGCCTGTAACACAGGCAACTTTGAAGGTTGTTGGTGCTTTCCACGGACTTTCACGTGCTCGTTCAGATGCCCGAAAATATCCTGCGATTGACCCGATTCAGTCATGGTCAAAATACAAAGGAGTAATCGATTCAAGCAAGGTAAGCTTCTGCTTTGATATTATGAAAAAAGGCGTTGATGTTGCTTCTATGATGAAGGTAGTTGGTGAAGAAGGAACTTCCCTTGACGACTATCTTGTTTATCTAAAAGAAGAAATGCTTGATGCCGTTTACTTCCAGCAGAATTCTTTTGATGCAGTAGATGCAAATGCAACTGTTGAGCGTCAGAAGTACGATCTTGATAAAATCATTAAAATTCTCGGTTCTTCTTTTGACCTTGCAGATAAAGATGAAGCAAGAACTTATTTTAACCAGTTGCGTCAGAAATTCCTTGACTGGAACTACACTGAAGAGCACAGCGATGCTTTCAAAAAAGTTGAGTCAGAAATTGACGAACTTTATTCATCAAAAAACGGCAAACTTACAGCTCAGGCTGAATCATTGCTTAAGGCTTAAGAAGGACGGTGAAAAATGAATAAAATATACAGCAAAATTGAATCAATCACTGGTTCCGTAATTACAGTAAAGGCAGAAGGCGTAAAATATAACGAACTTGCAGAAATTACAACTCGTTTTGGAAAATCTCTTGCAGAAGTAAACAAAATTGATGGCGATACAGTTTCTTTGCAGGTCTTTGCCGGCGGACGCGGTGTTTCCACAGGTGATCAGATTCGCTTTTTAGGACACGATATGCGTGTTTCTTTCGGAGATGATCTTTTGGGAAGAATTTTCAACGGTTCTGGAGCTCCTCGTGACAAGGGCCCTGCTCTTACTGAGAATATGACAGAAATTGGAGGTCCTTCAGTAAACCCTTCAAAACGTATTCTTGCAGAAAGAATGATGAGAACAAACATTCCTATGATTGATATGTTCAATACTCTTGTCGTTTCTCAGAAACTTCCTATTTTCTCTATTTCGGGCGAGCCTTACAACCAGCTTCTTGCGCGTATTGCAATGCAGGCTGAGGCTGATGTAATCGTTCTTGGCGGAATGGGACTTAAATACGATGACTTCCTTTATTTCAAGAAAACTCTTGAGGAAGGCGGCGCATTGAGCAAGACTGTAATGTTTATTCACACTGCCGCTGACCCGACTGTAGAATGTATCAAAATTCCTGACATGTCTCTTGCAGTTGCAGAGCAATTCGCTTTACAGAATAAGGACGTTCTCGTTCTTCTTACAGATATGACTTCTTATGCAGATTCTATGAAGGAAATTGCGATTACTCAGGAACAAGTTCCTTCAAACCGTGGTTATCCTGGAGATTTGTATTCTCAGCTTGCCGCGCGCTATGAAAAGGCCGTTGACTTTAAGGGAAGCGGTTCCATTACAATTCTTGCAGTAACAACAATGCCTGGTGATGATGTAACTCATCCTGTTCCAGATAACACAGGTTATATTACAGAAGGCCAGTACTATCTTAAGGGCGGTCGTATCGAGCCGTTTGGTTCGCTTTCACGCTTAAAGCAGAATGTAAACGGAAAAACAAGAAAAGATCACCGCGCTTTGATGGACGCCATGATTCGTCTGTATTCATCTTACAAAGACACACTCGAAAAAAAGTCCATGGGCTTTATGATGTCTAAATGGGATGAAAAACTTTTGAAATACGGTGAGCTTTTTGAAAAAGAAATGATGGACTTGTCCGTAAATATTTCTTTGGAAAATGCGCTTGATTTAGGATGGAAGATTCTTGCGGCCTGCTTTGAAAAAGACGAAACAGGTATAAAATCTGAATTGATTGCAGAATTCTGGCCGAATAAATAATTCCTGTTTGGAGATAAAATTTAATGGCAAAAATTAAGCTGACTAAAAATGAGCAGAAAGCACAAAAAGACGCGCTGAAAATGTATCAGCGTTATCTTCCTACGCTCACGCTCAAAAAACAGCAGCTTCAGTCTGAGATTAGAACTATCGACGCAAAAGCAAAAGAAGTTCGTCAAGCTAGAATTCGCCTTGAAGAAGAATTCAAGATTTGGATAGGTGTTTTTGGCGAAGAACAGGCTTTTAAAAGCGACATGGTTACAGTTCGGAACATAAAAAAGGGTACTGGAAACATTGCCGGTGTTACAATTCCAATTTACGAAGGCGCAGATTTTTCTCGCGGAGATTACGATTTGTATGAAACTCCGCTTTGGATTGATCTTGCGGCTGACAGAATGGAAAAAGCCCTTTCTTTGGATCTTGAAGCTAGTGTGCTTGATGAACAGGTAAGATTGCTCTCAAAAGAACTGCGTACGACTTCTCAGCGCGTGAATCTTTTTGAAAAAGTAAAAATTCCTGAAGCAAAAGCAAATATTAAAAAAATTTCAGTTTATCTTGGCGACCAGCAGGTCAGCGCGGTTGTGCGTTCAAAAATCTCTAAGAAAAAGATTGACCAGCGTAACCGTGCGGCTGTTGCCGCGGCTGAAAAAGAGGGGGCTTGCTTATGATAGTCCCAATGAAAAAATTAAGCATCGTTGTTTTAGAAAAAGAAAGGCGGCAGGCCTTAAAGACTCTTCGCCGTCTTGGAGTGGTTCATGTTGAAGAAGTAAAAGGAGAAAGCGAAGAACTTTCATCTTTTAAGAATAAAAACTCAAAAATTGAACTTGCCGTTTCTCTTTTGTCTGAAATCAAGACAAAGAAAATTCCAGAGACGTCAATGCTTTCAAAAGATGACTCATTTGCTCTTGCAGACAAAATCATCAGTTTGACGGAAGAAAAGAAAAATTTGTTTTCTTCGATTGCGGCAGACAAAACTGAACTTGACCGCCTGAAAAAATGGGGCAATGTTGTTCCTGAAGATTTTGATTTCTTGGCAGAAAAAGGCGTTTATCTTTCAATGTATGAAATACCATCGTCTAAATATAATTCGATGGACGAAAGCATCGATACTTTGCTGGTTAACGACGATAAAGACATTTCGCGCTTTTTTGTGATTTCTGACTACAAATTGGCACAAAATGAACGTCCAGGAAATCTTCCTCCAGAAGCATATCGTGTTGTTTTGCCAAAAAAATCAACGGTGCAATTGGCTGATACTATTGAACAGAATAAAAAGCGAATTACTGAAATTGATTCAGAACTTGCAGATTCTGTGAAATATATTCCATCGCTTAAAAAAGCTGGCGAAAACTTCTGTAAAGATATTGAATTTGAAAATCTTTACAGCGGTATGGGTGTTGAAGAAAAAAATGAACAGAAACCAGAAGAAGTTAGGCTTGCCTGGCTTACTGGTTATGTTCCTGCAGAAGAACTAGAAAAAGTAGAAAAAACAGCTGTTGAGAGCAAGTGGGCATTTGCCGCAGATGATCCTGCCGCAGACGACACCGTTCCTACAAAATTAAAGAACAATAAGTTTGTAAGCCTTATTTATCCTGTTACGGACTTTCTTGGAACTGTTCCAGGCTACAATGAATTTGACATTTCAAACTGGTTTCTTTTGTTCTTTACGATTTTCTTCGGCATGATTTTTGGAGACGGCGGATACGGCGGAATTTTGCTTGCTGGCGGAATTTTTGCTATGGTTCCTTCATTTAAGAAAAAACAGGCACCTTCGCCAATGGCTTTCCTGCTTTCTCTTTTAGGATTGGCAACAATGGTTTGGGGAGCCGTAACTTGCACTTGGTTCGGGCTTAAACCTGAGCAGCTGCCGGATTGCATAAAAATGCTTTCTGTTCCGGCCTTGTCAAACGTTACATCTGCAAAAGAAGGCGTTAAGATGGTTCTTCACAGTGCTTCTGGCGCAGTAACTGAAATAACTTATTCAGCCTGGGTAAAAGAAAACCTTCAGATTTTCTGTTTTACGCTTGCTTTGATTCAGCTGGCTATTGCGCATTTGAAAGGCATTGCAAAAAATATACGTTCGCCAAAATTCTTGGGAGATTTGGGTTCGCTTCTCCAGCTTTGCGGCATGTACTATGTAGTTTTGAGCATGGTAGTTGATGGAATAAGATTTCCTCTTGGAATTACTCCTGAAAGTTACTGGCTTTTCGACAAAATTCCAGTTGCATATATTGCGCTTGGAGCAATTGCATTTGGTTTTGTCCTGAGTTTTGTATTCTCAAACTATGAAGGAAGCATAGGAAAGAGCATTCTTGAAAGCTGCAAGAACATTGTTTCTGTGCTTTTGGGCGTTGTAAACGTATTCTCTGATATTGTTTCTTACATCCGTCTTTGGGCTGTGGCTCTGGCAGGTGGAGCAATAAGTGCAACGGTAAATGAGATGGCAGGTCCAATGCTCGGCCATCTTGCAATGTTCATCTGTGCGATTTTAATTCTTACCGTAGGACATGGTCTGAATATGATTCTGAATGTTCTTTCGGTTATCGTTCACGGCGTACGTCTTAATACGCTTGAATTCTCAACACACTTGGGAATGAGCTGGACAGGTTTTAAATACAGACCTTTCAGTGAATAAAAATAAAAAATCCAGCAGTTGTGTAGCTGCTGGATGAAATAAGAAATTGTCATAAACTTTATTAAAGGAGAAATATTATGGAATTTTTAGGACAGTTTGGTTGTGCGATTGTAATGGGTATTGCTGCTCTTGGTTCGGCAATTGGCATCATGATTTCTGGACAAGCTGCAATCGGTTCTTGGAAACGCTGTTACATGGCTAACAAGCCGGCTCCGTTCATTCTCACTGTATTCGCAGGCGCTCCGTTGACTCAGACAATCTACGGCTTCCTTCTTATGCAGACAATGATGGGCTCAAGCGCAGCTCCTGGATTTAAATTTGGTGTTGGACTTATGTCAGGTATTGCAATGTGCGCCTCTGCTATTGCTCAGGGAAAAGCAGGAGCTTCTGGCTCAGACGCTCTTGGCGAAACAGGAAAAGGCTTCTCCCAGTACATCATGGTTGTAGGCCTTTGTGAAACTGTTGCTTTGTTTGCAATGGTATTCTCAATGGTTGCGCTCGGCTAAAATAAATAGTCTTTCGTAAAAGGCGGTCAGATTTGAAGTTAAATGCCTTCATTTTTGGCCGCTTTTTTTTTGCCGACTTTGAATTCCTGTAAATAGTGCATTTTACAGGAATTCTGCTTAAATTGCATTTTTTGCAGCTTAACATTATAATTTTAACTATGAAACAAGATTTTAAGACAGCCGAGTTTAAGAAAACTAGAGAAGTTCATATTGGCGGCAATGGAAATACAGAGCGCATTATAATCGGTGGCGATTCTCCGGTAACAATTCAAACAATGTGGAAAGAAGGGATTACAGATATAAAAGATAATCCAAAGAAAATTGAAAAAATTGTACAGCAGATAAACAGCTTAAAGCTTTTAGGCTGCGATATTATTCGTTTTGCAGTTCCTGACATGGAAAGCGCAGAAAGTTTTATTCAGATTTGCCGAGCTTCGACTATGCCGCTTGTTGCGGATATTCATTTTGATTATAAACTTGCATTAAAGTGTCTTGAAGGTCCTGTCGGTGCTATCCGAATAAATCCTGGCAATATCGGTGCTAGAGATCGTGTGGAAGCTGTTGTAAATGCCTGCCAGGATACAGGAACTGCAATCAGAATTGGTGTAAATACAGGTTCTTTGCCGCATGATTTAGCGGAACAGGTTAACCGCGGAAAAATAAGCCGCGCGCTTGCTTTGAGCGAAACTGCCGCAAGAGAATCCGCTGTTTTTGATGAATTGAATTTTAATCAATTTGTTGTGAGTATGAAGGCAAGTTCTGTTCAGGAAACAATCGATGCAAATGAGGATTTTGCCCGCCGCTTTGAGATTCCTTTGCATGTTGGAGTTACAGAAGCTGGCCCTCTTATTACAGGTGTTGTAAAGTCGACACTCGCATTCAGCCATCTTTTAAATGAGGGAATTGGGAATACAATCCGCGTAAGCTTGTCATCATCTCCGGAAAATGAAGTAGTTACCGGGCTTGAGATTTTGCGCGAATGTGGAAAAAGACAGGGCGGAATAAAACTTGTAAGCTGTCCTCGCTGCGGCCGTCTTGGTTTTGATGTGCATGGTTTTATGCAGCGATGGCAAAATAAACTTCTTTCAATGAAAAAAGATATTACGGTTGCAGTTATGGGTTGTGTTGTAAATGGACCAGGCGAAGGAAAACACGCAGACATTGGAATCGCTGGGGCTGGTGGAAAAGCGATTCTTTTTAAAAAAGGCGTGATTGTCAAAACTGTAGATATTGAAAAAGCCGATGAAGTTTTTGAAAAACTTTTAAATGAATTTTAGCGCATTTGTGAAATCTGCATGAAAAAAGGATATTTTATGACAAAAAAATGTTTGTTATCTTTTTGTTTTCTCTTCAGTTTTTGTGCATCAATTTTTTGCGTAAGTTATTCTGAAAAATCCTGGAGAATTTTAGAGCAGGCTCAGGTTTGCTTTGATTCTGGAAATTACGGAGATGCCTTAAAATTTGCAAGAGAAGCTTCTGTTAGCCGAAAGAATGAGACTGAAAACGAGTTTAATGTTTTGGACAAGGCGATTTCCCCAGCCCAGGTAAGAAAGGCGGGAGATGAATTTTCTGCCGTCCTGAAGGTTTTAAAAGAACGCGAACAGAAAGAAGCGGCCGATATAATTGAAAAGTATCTAAAACTTTACGGAAACTCTTACTATAAAGACAGCATTCATAATATGCTTGACTGGTTAAAAGAAAGAAATGTTTATCCTGAGGCAGATTATTTGACTGGAAAAATATATCAGGTCGAAGGTGAATATGCGCAGTCGCTTTCTTTTTTTGAGCGCGCCTACAGTGAGAAAGACTATCTTGATATTTCTGACATGCAGTATGAAATTTTGTATTCGATTGGTTTTATTGCAAAAATAAACGGCGATCTTGAAAAATTTGAAAAAACGCTTCTCTTAATTTTGAACAACGATGAATTTTTTAAGAATGAATTGCTGAAAAAATCAATTACAAAAGCGATTTCTGACGATAAAAATGAAAATGTGGACAGAATTTTTCTTCTTTACCGGGCGGATTCAAAATATTCACTTATGGCCTTATCTGAATTGGGAGACTTGTACGAAACCCGAAAAGAATCAAAAAAAGCGCTTGAATGTTCTTCATTGGCGGCGGTCGAGTCCTTTGCTCACATTTTGACTGCAATAGAACAGAGAAATTCCCAGTTTAAATACACATCGCTTGAAAACTTTTTTGAGGAATGTAAAAAATACGAAGAAATACTTATTTGGTCTCAGAAGAATAATGTCTGGAGTATTTTTTATCAGCTTGCAAAAAGGGCAGGTGCCAATGGAAATATTATTTTTGCACAAACCCTGTATTCTGTGATGGCAAATTCGATTCCAGATTCATATTACCGCTCGCTTTCTGCCGGGCAGTTAAGTGATTAGTTTTTTAATAGAAAAGTCCGATTCCAATTGAAATTTCAACTGCAGAAACATTTTTGCGCCAAGAGTCGTCAATAAGTTTTGACACGGCTTTCTTTATGATTTTTCTTCCAACGTCAATTCCTGCGCTTGCCCGTACAACAAGACTTCTCCATTTTGCAGGATATACGAGAACTTCAAGACCAGCGCCATACCATCCGTCTTTTATTGCAAATGTCTTTCCTGTAATCAGATTGTCTGCAAATGCAAAGTCAAAAAACGGCGAAATGTGCATTTCAAAATCAAAATAACGCATCCATGTTAAATGGTTTGTAAGCCATGAATTTTCACCAAAACAGAATTTGTTAAATTCATTCCAGTCTGTCGTTAAAATGCGGATTGGAATGTCTATGTTTCCGACAATTGCTGCCTGAGTGCTGAGAGCTTTTTGCGGCTCTCCAGAAAAGCCTTTGGCTTCCCAGTCGTCAGATTTATAGCGCTGGTCATCGCGGATTCCACGGAGGTAAGAGCCAATCTGAGTATTTTGATTGTAGTTATAAAAACCGTAGAATCTTGAATTGATTCCGATCCGATTGTTAAAAGATTTGTAAAGCGAAACCGTTCCAGATAGAGTCGCAATATATTCTTTTTTTTGGAAGTTGTAGCCAATATACTGATCAAAGGAAAGATCAACTCCATCGCGAAAATTTTCATGCCAGTTTACGCGGCCTGTCGAAACCGAGTGTCCGATTTTTAGAGTAGGGCTTGAAAGATCTTCGTTTTCTTTGTTTATGCCATTTTTATCCCAATAGCAGTCATAAGAAACGTACGGCCCCCAATTTACATCTCCAAAGTTGTCAATTTTTGCAATTTTATAGGGGAGTGAAAGAGTTGCTCCTTCTGTCAAATACAGTTCATCATCGTATTCTGTGTAGTCAAAATTTCGTTCAATTCCCTGAGTTAAGTCAAGTTGCAAAGAGAAATTTTTAAAAGGAAGTTCAAAAACGAATCCTGTGGTGTAAGAAAATTCCGGTTTTGATTTTCCGAGCGTGTAATCAAGGCTAAAGCTGTTTTTCCATTTTGAATCGAGAACCCACATTTTAAACGGATAATCGTATTTTAAGTTTATGCCAAAGATAGAGTCATAATCGCCTGTATCAGTGTCGGTGTCTTTTGGTTCATATGAAAAATTAAAGTCCAAATCCAAAGTTTCGAGAGTGCCGAGAAAATTGGTGTCTTTTGCTTTTAATTTTAATATAAGGCCGTCGTTTGAATTGTATTTGGGATAGGGAACCATTAAAAAATGCTTTGAATCCTGGGTCGAAATATTGAGTGTAACGTTTACAACTTCATTTTCGTCAGGAACCGCATCATATTTTGCATAAATGACCGTGGATTCAATGTTTCGTTCGTTCGCAAAAAGCTGTTTTATATTTTCAATATATGAATGAAGCTCATCGTAATTCTCAAAAACTCTTTTTTTGTCAATTTCAATGTTTTTTTCAAGAGCGTATGGCTTTGTAATTCCTGTAATATCATAATTCACCTGATTGATTCTGTATCCTTCAGCAGCCAAAGAACCTAATGCTAAAAGTGAAGCAAAAATGAGTAAAGCCGAACGTTTCATTTAGTAAGCACCTTTTCCTTTTATAACGATATAAATGGTCTTTATTATAATCCAAATATCAAGCCATACAGACCAGTTCTGAATATAATAAGAATCCAAAGTAATTCTCTCTTCATATCCTGTATCTGAACGGCCGGAAATTTGCCACATTCCGCTTAATCCCGGCTGAACGCTTAAAATAAGCTCTGCTTTGTCGCCGTATTTAGCAAGTTCGGGCGTTGTGACTGGACGCGGTCCAATAAAACTCATTTCTCCTGTAAGCACATTAAAAAACTGAGGAAACTCATCAAGACTGGTTTTTCTTAAGAATTTTCCGATTTTTGTTACGCGCGGATCATTTGTAAATTTCCGGTCTTTTTCCCATTCTGCCGCCATAACAGGATCTTTTAATATTTCATCGAGCATTTGGTCTGCATTTACAACCATCGAACGGAATTTCCAGCATTTGAATTCTTTTCCGTTTTTGCCGACCCTTTTGTGACCATAAAAAACAGGACCAGGACTTGAAACTTTTACGCAAATTGCCGTAATCAGAATAATCGGAATAATCAACGGAGAAGCGAGAAGAAGTAAAAAAAGATCGACAAGGCGTTTTATGCAGATACTCAGTTTTTTTGTGAGATTATGAGTCGAAGAAAAACCAAGGATTCCGCCAAAATCACGGACGTTTGCCGAAAGAGTGTTGAGCGCCTGTGCATCAGGAATTGTTATTGTATAACGGAAATATGAATTTATAAGGTCGAAATTTTCTTCCCAGTCAATGATGATTGCAACTTTTATTCCTGTCTGTCTTATTACGCTGTCAAGTTCCCTTGAAGGCTTGTAGACTGGAATGTCTTTATAAAGCGAATTTTCAGCAGCCTTGCTGTCCAAAATTATTGCCGGTTTATAACCAAGATCCTTTCTGCTCAAAAGACGGTCTACGATAAAATAGTCTTTTTGACCGCAAAGCATTATTACAGCAGGAACGCCAAACCATTTTGTATTTTTTAAAAGATGTCTTGCAAGCTCGCGTCCACATGGAAGAAAAACAAGGGCAAAAGGTGTTGCAAGAATAAATGCAACCACAATCGGCCATTTATCATCGGCCTCTTCAACTGTAATAGAAAGGGCAATTCCTGTAAAAACAAAAAACGAGCAGATTGCAAATTTTTTAACTTCGTCTGCCGGAGGAAGCGAAATTCCCGGGTAAAGCCCTGCCGCATAAAAAACAGAAATCATCGGCAGAAGGTAAATCCAGTATGTTATGAATGACCGAAAGTTTATCCACGAATGGTTGATAAAGTTTATTATAAAGAATGAGGTTCCTATGGAAAGCATAACCATAAGGCAGTCAATTACGGCGAGAGCAAATCCTGATGTAAAGGAACTTGTCCTCCAATACTTTTGATTAAAATAGGTAAGATATTCTTTTTCGGTCATAGTAAACTTCATTATATAGAAATAACTTAGACTAGTCTATTAAGTTACAAATGTATTAAAATTTAGTTAATTTGTTTTAATAACAGACGTTATCTTTTGTATAATCAATGTTGCCGAACGTTTGTATGAATATTTTTCTTTAAGTTCTCCGAGCTCAATTTTTGCAGGATTTTTTTCAATTTTGAGCAGCTTTTCGCAAAGTTCCTGGCTGTCGCCGCTTTTAAAGAACATAACAGGAAAATCGCTGTAAATTTCCTTAAAGACAGGAATGTCAGAAATAATTGCAGGTGTTCCGCAAACCATTGCTTCTAGAGGAGGAATTCCAAACCCCTCGTATAAAGACGGCTGGACCAAAGCCAATGACGATTCATAAAGCTCTTTTAATTTTTCGTTTGAAATTTTTCCTGTAAAATGAACTTTGTCTTCCGAAAAAGTTTCGAGCCTCTGAACAGTTTCTTCATCGCCAGTGCGGAAGTTGTCCTTGTTTCCGACAATTACGAGTTTTGATTTTAGCCCTTTGCCGCAGGCTTTTTCAAAAGCGTCCAGAAGGGTCTTTAAGCCTTTGTGTTTTTTTATGTTGCCGACAAAAAGAATCGAATTTGTTTTTTGAGGCAGAGACTCGTCTTTATTCGCCAAATACGATGGAAAAGAGTTGTAGACAACAGAGACAGGCTTTTTGCAGTTGAGTTTTTCTAGAATTCTTGATTTTGAGAATTCAGAAACCGTAAAAACAGTTTTTGATAAATTGACAGCGCGCTGGTAAAAGAATTTTCTAGCAAGCCTTCCAATAAAACCAGTAAGTTCCGGAACATCAAGAAATACAATGTCATGAATTGTCGTGAACACAGGCACAGTTATTCCTGACGGAACATTGCAATACGGCGAAAAATAACACTGGTACGAGTTTATTTTTTTGATGATTTCTTGTGGAAACGAATAGATTTCTTTGAGCGAAAAACACGGAATGTCGCAGAAGCAAAATTCAACATTTTGCATGCGCACAAAAGGCATGCACTGTTCGTGGGTTCCGATTAAAAGACATTCGTTGTTTTCTAAAAAATATGGAACAAGCTCAGAAATAAAAGTTCCGATTCCTCCTGAGCCAATCATGCGGCAGTCAATCGCAATTCTTAACATTCTTAATTTTCCTTACAAAAACTAAAGCTTTTTAAAGTCTGTTCAATTTCGTCTTTAATTTGGGCACAGAAACGTTCTGTAGAAAAACTTTTTGCATGAGAGGAAATCTCTGCCGAATTAAAACATTTCTGCTTTTCAAGGGTTTCAAAGCTTTCAATCGCTTGAATAACGCTTTCTGTTTTCTGTTCCCTGAAAAAAACTCCTGTTTTTCCGTCGATTACAGTTTCGAGCGAGCCGCCTTTTGCAAAAGCAATTACCGGTCTGCCGCAGGCCTGGACTTCAACAGGAATAATTCCAAAATCTTCTTCCGCGCCAAAAATCATCGCCCGGCACCGCATAAGATAATTCTGAACCTCTCTGTCGCTGATTCGGCCGGTAAATTTTATGTCCGCGCCCTTGTATTTTGCCGCAAGAGCCTTGAGCTCTTTTTCCTGGCTTCCGCCGCCAATTACAACTAGCTTGCGTCCGAGTTCGCCGCAGGCAGAAATTGCAAGATCAATTCTCTTGTACGGAACAAAACGGCTAAAAACTACATAAAAGTCTTCAGGCTCAAGACCATTTGGACAAAGCCTTTCGGTGTCTACAGGAGGATAAATCACCTTGCTGCCGAGATTCCAATATTTTTTTATTCTGCGCTGAATATATTTTGAATTTGCAATCAGAGAATCAATTCTTTGCGAAGAAACAAAATCCCAAAGCCTTATGGAAGGCATAAATTTGTTCATGAAAAACGCAACAATTTTTTTAGAACGCTTTTGATATTCAAAAAACTGATCCCATGTATACCGCATCGGAGTGTGGATATAGGCAATGTGCGGAACAGAAGGAGGAGTTATTACGCCTTTTGCACAGCTTGAAGAAGAGCACAGAACAAGATCGTACGAAGAAAAATCAAAACTTTCAAACGCTTTCGGCATAAGCGGCAGCATTTTTGTATAAAGTTTAGACGCCAAAGGAAATTTCTGCACAAAAGAAGCGTGAACTTTCTCTTTAGGAAAGATTTTCCCCATCTTTTTTTCATCGTAAACAAGCGTAAAAATATCAGCGTCAGGATAAATCTTCAAAAAAGCCTCAACAACGCGCTCAGCGCCGCCATAATTTACAAGCCAGTCATGAACAATAGCAACTCTGAACATAAAACCTCCGTAAATTGCAAGTTGAGATTTTAGCACAAAATAAAAAAAAAGTCGTCAATTCTTTTAATTTTTTATTTTGGAGCGCATTTTTTTTGCTAAGAAAAGAAAATAATATTTGCCTTTTGTTTTTTCTTTTAACCCGCTCTTTCTTCAAGTCCTCCTTCGCTTTCGCTCGTCCGGTCTTTTCGTGCGATCGGGGCTAGGCAGTTTTTTAGGCATTCGTGTTTTTTTTTCTTCTCATTCTTTCAAATTATACATTAAAATAAGACATGCTTTTTCTTTCTGATTTTTACAAAAATAAATTCGGCTGCAAAGTTTATAAAATTGCCCTCGATGCCCATTGCACCTGTCCAAACCGCGACGGCACAAAAGGAACTGGCGGCTGCATTTTTTGCAGTCAAAGCGGAAGCGGCGATTTCATCGGAACTTCAGTTTTTCTAAAAAGTCAGTTTGAAGAAGGTGTTTGCCTTGTCGAAAAAAAAGCCCGCGGGCGAAGCGGAAAAAACAAAGCGCTTTTTTTGCCGTATTTTCAGTCATTTACTTCAACTTATGGAAATTTTGAAAAATTAAAAGAACTTTATCTGGAAGCTCTTTCATTCAAAAATGTCTGCGGAATTGCGATTGCGACCAGGCCTGATTGTCTTTCTTTTCAAATTATTGAACTGCTTAAGCAAATCTCACAAAAATTTTTTGTTCAAATTGAACTTGGCCTTCAGACTTCTTGCGAACAGACTGGAAAATTTATAAACCGTTGCTACACAAATGATGATTACAAAAATGCTGTGTCTCTGCTAAAAAAAGAAATTCCAGGCGCTCATATCGTAACCCACTTGATTTTCGGGCTTCCTGGAGAAAAAAAATCGGATATGCTTAAAAGCGTAGATTTTGTGCTGGATAATTTTACGGAAGAAAACTTTTTTGGAATAAAAATTACAAATCTTTATGTTGTAAAAAACACTGTTCTTGAAAAAATGTTTGCTGAAGGAAAATTTGAATGCATGGAAATGGAAAATTATTTTGAAATATTAAAACTTGCTTTTGAAAAAATGCCAGAAAAAGCCGTAATTCACCGTTTTACAGGAGATCCTCCAAAAAAAATTGCCATTGCTCCTCAATGGGCCTTAAATAAAAAAACTGTATTGAGCTATGCAAATAAAATTTTAATAAACCGATGACAGAATTGTTCAAAAACACTGTTGATACAATTTTTAAATTGTTTGTTATCATTTTTTTTACCTTAATTTATTAAGGAATTCAAAAAAAATGGAGTAAAAAATGACACTTTCCGTCTTTCTGCTTTTTGCCGCGCTTTTTGCATTGGCTTATGCAGTTTTCAACTTCTTTAAGGTAAAAAATCTTGAAGAAGGAAATGAATTGATGCAGAAAATTGCATCTTATATTCGTGGCGGTGCTAATACTTTTATCAGCATCGAATATCGCATTCTGGCAATAGTTGTTTTAATTGTTGCTGTAATCGTATTTTTGGCGCTTGATTGGTATGTTGCGTCTGCCTTTCTTATCGGTTCTGTAATGTCTGCTCTTGCGGGTATGGTCGGCATGAAGATTGCCACTTATGCAAATGTCCGCGTTACAAACGAGGCGAATAAAACTCAAAATATCGGGCAAACCTTAAAAGTCGCATTCCGTGGCGGTTCTGTTATGGGACTTTGTGTCGGAGGCTTTGCTCTTTTGGGTCTTTCAATTGTTGTAATTGTTTTTGGCTATGCATTCGGCTGGATTTCCTCAACAGAAGCTGTTCCTGCCTGGCTTACAAAAATCGCCCTTGTAAGATTTCCTAACGTTTTGACAGGCTATGCTCTTGGATGCTCGATGGTTGCTATGTTTAACCGTGTTGGCGGCGGAATTTACACAAAAGCCGCTGATATGGGCGCTGACCTTGTTGGAAAAACAGAAGCGCACATTCCAGAAGATGATCCTCGCAACCCTGCCACAATTGCCGATAACGTTGGCGACAACGTTGGCGATGTCGCTGGTCTTGGTTCGGATCTTCTTGAATCTTATGTTGCTTCAATAGTTGCCGCGATTGCGCTTGGATACAACCTTATCATCAAGACAGGCGTAAGTGGAGATTCCCTTGCCGCTTTGTATACATTCCCGCTCACATTTGCAGCTGTCGGGCTTATTGCATGTGTCATCGGTGTTGCTTCGCTTCTTGTACGCAATCTTTCAAAATCAAAAAAAGTTCACAACCAGCTCAATGGCGCTACTTATGTCGGCGCGGCTCTTACAATGGTTGCTGGCGCAGTCCTTTCATACAAACTTTTTGGAACAGGCAACGTTGATTTTGCAAAGCTCGGATTTAAATTCGGCGCGCTTTCTCCATGGATTGGCGCTACTGTTGGTATTATTGCAGGAATTTTGATTGGCACTCTTGCAGAATTTTATACATCTTCAGATTATAAGCCTACAAAAATTCTTGCATCTTCTTCTAAAGAAGGTCCTGCCCTGACTATTACTTCTGGTCTCGCGCTTGGCATGCGTTCTTGCATGGCTCCTTGTGTCGTTCTTGGAATAGGTATTATTTTGGCCTACTATACTTCAGGTCTTTATGGCGTTGCTATGTCTGCAATGGGAATGCTTTCGTTTGTTTCTCTTACTGTTTCTGTAGATACTTATGGTCCTATTTCTGACAATGCCGGCGGTATTGCGGAAATGTCTGCGCTTCCGGAAGGCGTTCGCGAAATTACAGATACTCTCGATGCTGTTGGCAATACGACTGCCGCAATTGGCAAGGGATTTGCAATCGGTTCTGGCGGACTTGCTGCTCTTGCCCTCATGCTTTCATATATGTATTCTCTTCCAGGAGAATCTGTCGGTGCAAACGGTCTTCCTACATTGAATATTATGGAGCCAATGACTCTTGCAGGCGCAATTGTTGGCGGCGCGCTGCCATTCTTCTTTTCTGGCATGCTTATTGATGCGGTTGCCATTGCTGCCAGAAAAATGGTAGAAGAAGTTCGCCGTCAGTTCAAAGAACATCCTGCGATTCTCGAAGGAAAAGAAGATCCTGATCACAACCGTTGTATTAAAATTTCTACGGAAGGTTCAATCGGCCAGATGAAAGCTCCGGCTTTGATGGCTGTTGTAATTCCTGTTGTTGCCGGTCTCCTTTTTGGCGCGCATTTTGTAGGCGGTATTCTTATCGGTTCAACAATTGCTTCAATTATGATTGCGATTTTTACAGGAAATGCCGGCGGCGCTTGGGACAATGGCAAGAAATTTATTGAACAGGGCGGCCTTGAAGGAATTAAAAAAGGCGGAGAAGGCTATGACACTGTACACGACGCCGCAGTTGTCGGCGATACAGTAGGCGATCCGCTTAAAGACACAGTTGGTCCTTGTATGGACATTTTTATAAAAATTATGTCTACGGTTTCTCTTGTTGCAGTTTCTGTTTTTGCAGAATACAATGTCTGGAATCTTATTTTTAGATAAATTTTATAAAATTTTTTAAGAACAGGGGTTATGTTTTATTCGTTTGTATTTAGCATAACCCCTGTTTTTTACATTTCGTTAAGCATGAAGATTTACAGGCTTTTTATTGCTTCGAGCAGTTTTTTAGCGGCATTTTCGTAAGTATATTTTTCAAGAATTTCTTGTGGAGAAGCCACTTTTTTCTCTAAAAGTTTTGTCAGATTGCAGTCTGTGCTGTCTGCATCAATATAAAAGGCAGAATCTTTGTAGATTTCAGGAAGACTTGCTCTGTTTGAAACAACAACTTTTGCTCCGCACGAAAGCGCTTCTAACGGCGGAATTCCAAAACCTTCGTAATAAGACGGAAAAACGAACGCCTTGCATTTTTTCATAAGCGCTTTTACTTCGCCATCGGTTACGTAGCCAAGCAGAACAACGTTTTTAAGACTTTTTAGCGCTTCAAGTTCAGGAGGAACAAGCCCAGAAATTGCTTTTCCGCTTACTGCGAACGTCTCGTCTTCGTGATTTTTTGCATATTCTGCAATCCATTTTAGATTTTTTCGTTTTGAAAGAGAACCTAGCGTAAAATAAAATTCTCCAGACTTTAACTGCCAGAATTTTTCAAAAATCTTATCGTCTGCCTGTAAATTCTTAAAGTGATCCCAGCCGTTCGGAATAACCTTTATCCTGCCGTCCTGAACTTTGTAGGCTTTTTGAATTTCAGTTTTGGCAAATTCCGAAACTGTAAGCACAATTTTTGCATTTTTTGCAATATTGTGGTACGAAAAAAGACTGTAAACTTTTATGAGCCGGTCTTTTAACGAAACAAAATCTTTCGGATAAGATTTTGCGTAAATATCGTGCAAAAATGAAAGTCCGCATAATTTTCCGAGCGGGGCAGTGTTTGAAAAATTTAGTGCGGTTGCCTTGAATTTTTTGCAGGCAAGGGCAAAAGTCCATATATCCCAAACCGGAAAGCTCTTTATTTGTTTTGAAGACTTTTCTATTTTGATTTTTTTTAAGGCTGGAATTTTTTTTGCATTTGCTGGAACTAAAAGCCTTATGTCGTCATTTTCGTCCAGAATCTGATCCATCTTTGAGCAGACTTCCCAGGCAAACCGTTCAATTCCAGTCAAATTCCTGCAAAGAAAATTTCCATTAATTAAAATCATTTTTCCTCCATCTGTCTGCGTGCGGTTGTATTTTAAAACTGAATTCTACAGAGAATTTATGAAAGAATCCATCCATTCGTAACGCTTGTTACACCAGTCGAGGACATAATTCACTTCTGATTCGTATGTTTTTCGCTTTTTGTATCCCGGTGTATGCGGCCACTGCTTCCTTCCGAGCGTGCGCCAAACCAAATCATCAATTTCCGCGGACGGAGCGAGAACTTCTGATTCTTCAAGAATGTAGCCGAACGAATCTTTCAGGCGCGATTTTGTCTCGTGCCATCTCTCTTTTACAGCGGTCTTGAATTCGTCATTCCGCCAAAGCTCCTTGTACCAGTGGAATTTGTTTATCCAAGAATCTTCCGGGGAAAAATTATTGTCCATGTGGCTTCCGCCAAAAGCAATGTCAAAATCCCAAACCGGGCCCATGTAAAGTTTTTTTGTCTCCGAGTTGAAAGCCATATAGCAGCTCGCCATAAAGTCAGAGTCGCGGTTTTTTGAGAATTCGCTCAAAATATACCAGTCAACGAACGAAGCCTTGTCGATAAAATCGAAAACTTTCGAGTTATCCTGAAGATAAATCTGGTCTTCAATCGACTGCAATATTTCTTTTTCCTTTAGGAATTTCTCTTCTGGAACATCGTTGTCAACAAGGCTGAACGGAACATCCTGCTTTGAGCGGAAATTCCATTCCTTGTTAAGCCTTGAATTCACAACGAAAAGAAAGCTGTCTTTTGGAAGATTTATGCGGTTTTCGCCTTGCTCGACTTTCTCGTAGATGCAGTAAAGCCCTGAAAAATTGTTGTTCAGATAAAGATTCACGAACTTGAAATCTGGAATCCATCCGCCGCTTGTGTTTGTGTAGATTGTAGAAGCGAGGAAAGTGGCGTATGCGTCGCGGACTTTCGACTTGTCAGTCATAAACGGCCGGATTGTCCATTTCTGGGCGGCCGGCATTCCTAATACCCCCCCCCGTATGTTAAATTTTGCAAAGTAGGGCTTTTTCCGGAATGTCCAGGTTGTGTTTCCGCGCCCGCGGATTTTTCCTCTGTATTTTGTGCCGTTTCCGTCTATATAAGAATCATAATTCTCAAAAATAGAAAAGTCGGCGCCGATGTATTTTTCCTTTGACCTGATTTTCTTCTCGCCGTCAGTCTCGATGAACATGACAGGAAGCCCGCAGCCAAAAACCCGTTCCTTTGTAATCTGATTTTTCCCCGACACAAATACAAAACTAACAATAAGAAGAGAAAGAACTAGAAGATAAATGTAAAGCCGCGCAGAATTTTTCTTGAACATAAAAATGTTATCTGCCTTTTTTCCAGTTTGCGGTGTCAAAAATATTATCCCTGACTGTATACCATTCATCATCCTTTATTGAGAAAGTGTTTGAACTGTGCTGGTCAGGCGACCATGTAGAGTTTGTCGTTACTACCGCGCCCCTTTCTTTTTTGATTGAGTCGTCCATCGGCTTTTTTGTGAACGGGTTCGCTGGATTTTCGGCTACGTCTTTAAGAAGCAAAAGCGGAACATCTGCGTTCGTCATAAACGAAGTGTCTGTCTTTATCTCGCCTTCCGCTCCGAAATCCTTGACCAAAAGCATCGGATTCAAGTGATCCATTACGAATCCGTCTTCCAAAGTTCCATTGTAAAGGTCTTCTACGATTTTTCTCTGTCCGATTCCATGGTCGGCGGCGATTATGATTTTTGTGTTATCATAAACTCCATTTTGCTTCAGCAATTCAATCCATTTTCCAATCAGCTTGAAAGAAGCGACATTCGCGCTGTAGCCTGAAAGTTTCGCGTATTTACCGACGCTTTTTCCTGTGATTTTTGTCGCAGGAACGTAGTCTGGCGGATTAAGCTCAAAACCTGAATGAGTGCTGTCGTTTGTTATGCTCAGGAAAGACGGCTTGTCGCTTTCAAAGTCTGTGAGCTGCGGCAAAAAATAAAGCGCGGAATAATAATCGATAAATTCCTGAATATCGCCGCTTTCCTCGTCCGTGCTCCACCATTTTGAGTCATCGTAAATCGCATCGCGGAAAAGGGCAGGGCTTATCCTGAAAAAGCAAACCCAAAGCATATTGCGCTTTATTGAGGAGCTTACAAGATTCGGCTTTACTTTGTCCTTGTTCAAATCCATCCAAAGACCTGTGTAAGTGTGCTCAAGAGAAAGCGGCGTAACGTTTTTCATTCCGCTGAAAATGCTCATGTCCGGAATCCACTGGTAGTTTGCCCAGGAAGTGTCTGCGACAGTAACATTGTAATCGAGCTGCCCGCCGAAAATTTCCGGAAGAACTTTCAGGGCCTCGTTGTTTTTTGCGAGCTTTGACTCGCTTGCGCGTTTATTGAATTCCTCCGGAGTGTATTCATATCCGCCAAAAAGCGGCGGCGCGCCGATAATCGTGTGTCCGCCGTAGGAAATCGTGTTCGGATAATAGGTGAATCCTGAGAAAATATCTTTTAATGACGGATCTTCCTCCAAAACTGAAGAAAAATAAGCGTTCTCGCATCTGTCGAGCATAAAGAGAACGACATTTTGCTTGTCTTTTGAAAGATGCAGAACTGGCTTTACTTCTTCGGCAGTTTCCGGATTGTAAGTTGAAGCAATTTGAACGTAGTCTTTTTTTATCGAGCTCACATAGAAAATTCCGGCTCCAAAAAGAGAAATGCAGCAGATTCCTGCGATTCCCTGCAAAACACCTGAAAATCTGTATTTTATGGCGAATAAGGATGCAACAATGATAAATGCAAGCGCCGCAATGTTCAAAACAATTGCAAAAGAAGAAACTCTTCCCGCAATGTTTTCCGAGAATGTGAGCATTCGTGTCAAAGTTCCGTAGTGCCCTACAAAAACGAATGTGTTTACTAAGGCTCCAGCAAAAAAGACAAAAGAAAGAGCTGAAAAAACAGTCTGGATTCTTTTGTTGAAAAGAAAATATAAAAATGCCGGCCAGACTAAAAAAAGTCCGCACGACTGCATAAGCGTATTGCGTACAAAGCAGACCGGCGAGCCAAAATTGTCGATGTTGAAAAATTCAATTACTGACGAGCTGATTATGCTTGAAGGAATAAAAAGTCCTGTCAATAAGAAAAGCCCGATAGCAGAACTGAAAAATAGAATTCCGCGTGACTTTGAATCATTTAGAAGAGGATAGAGCACGCTGTCAATAAGACGGGAAACGGCTTTTACAAAAGCCGGGGCAAGAAGAACGAACGAAATTACAACAGTCATCAAAATTCTTCGCTTAAAGCTTCCCGGATGCATAAAAACAAGATAAAAGTCGCAGAAGAGAATTGCGGCGGCAACACAGCAGAAAAACACTTTGAGCGGATTTTTAAGCTTCATGAAAATATTTTTTGTGAGCGAGAAGACCTGGTTCAGCGTCCAGTAAAGGACAAGCCCGCTCGGAGAATCATAAAGCACGACCAGAAAAAGCGCCGCCATAATGTAGACCTGGAGCTTTTCCCTTAATGAATGTCCTTTTGTGTAGACAAAGCCCGACGCGCAGTTTATAAGCGTCATTAAAATCGGAAGAATGTTTACAGTGAACGAGCCGATTGAAAAAAGCGCGTCGTTTTTTCCCAAATCACTGAGAATAAAAAATGAGCGGCCCTGCAAAAGCGACAGATGGCTCAAATATGAATATGCTGCCAGAAAAAAAGGAATCTGAATCAGAAGGCTGAAACTTGAGCGCAACGCCATAATAGGATGATAATGGTTCTGACGGTAATATGCCGTAAGAATCATGTACTGCTCATCGCCTTTAAAGAATTTTTTTATTCTCTTTACGCCCGGCTCAAGTTTTTTCTGCACATCGCGCTCGAAATCCGTCCATTTTTCCGCGACAATATAAAGCGGAAGACACATTATTGTGACAGCAAGGCTTACGCCTAAAATCGCCGCGCCAGGATTTTTAAATACATGAAAAAAAAGCGAGAATGAAAATTCAATGATTTGCTTAAGAGGGTAGATAAGAAGGTTAAAAAACATGTCCAAGACCATGAAAGTTCTCCTGACTAATAAATGAATTGCCGGTCAGTTTTTTTACGCCGGCAGTTCAATAAATTTCTCTCTCTATTTTTCAATTTTTTCCATTGTCTGAATCATAAAGTCGGCGGTGCGTTTTCCAGCCTCGCCGATATGCATCCATGCCTCGTCGCGCGCCTTTTTCCGTGCCGCCGCAAGTTCCGGAGAATCGCTTGCGTTTTGAATTACATTTTTGATATTGGCAAAATCCTTTTCTTCGATCTTTATGCCGATTTTCTTGACTGTGGAAAACTGCCAGATTTCGTGGCCAATGTCGTAAGCGTCATAAGGCCCAAGCTCCATTTCTGCGTTTGCATACATGACTGGCTTGTCGCAAAGAAATGTGTAGTCCCAGATAATTCCTGAAAAGTCCGTAATCATAATGTCCGCTTTTTTGAGCGAATAGAAATTGTCCCGGTTTGAATCCCATTCAACGTTCGGCGTGTCTTTGTACGCTGCTTCAAGCTCTGAAAGCATTGCGGCTTCTGAAATCCTTGACTGCGGATGCGGGCGGATTATGATTTTCCAGCCGGTTGCAACGAGCGGATCAAGAAGCTTTTTTCCGTAAAGAGAAAGAAGCGCGGACTTTCCCCATGAAGGCGAAACCAAAACCGTAAACTGATGATTCTCTTCGGCTGGAATTCCTTCCATCTTTTTCTTGAAAACATCAAGATATGTGCATCCGACGGTAACAAGCTGCTTTGCAGGGAGATTTCTTTGCCGTTCCATCTCGCGGATGTCTTCAAACTGATAGTCGCCTGTGCATAAAATCGAGTCAAAATAGTCGATTCCAAAAAGACGGTACATTGTCGGGTCGCCCGGAGAATGAAAAATATGCGAATAATGCCTTACGTTCTTGCTGCGCTTGAGCTGGTAGACCTGAAGCCCAGGTGTCGTCATAAGGACAAAGCCTGCGGAAAGCATATTGAGCTTTGCGAACGCCTTGTTTCCTTCGCCAATTACTTCCGGCTTTACAAATTCGTATTTCTCTTCAAAAACAGGATCCTTGTCGTTTGCAACGTAATACGTGATTTCAATTTTCCTTTTCTCAAATTCATCAAGAACAGGCTTGAAAACGTTCCAGTAACGCTTGTCCTCTGAGTAAATCACATATTTCTTGTAAGACTTGTCGAGTTTTTGCCCCTTTCCGCCAGTAAAGAAAAGCTTCAACTTAAGCCAGAATGCCTTTGCCAGAAAAAAAAGCGTCGCGCATGCTCCAATCAAGATTGAAAAGAGCATTGAGCCTGTGCCCGGGTCGATATAAAGCGGTAAAAATGTCATAGTTTGCTAATCATAAAAATGAGTTTGCAAGAAATTTTAAGTGAAAATTCCTCAGCAAACCCATTTCATCTCCCTTAATTTTATTTTTCGCAGAAGTCCTTGATCAGTTCCAGAACCTTGTCCATGTCAGGCTTCGGAGCGACTGTAATGCGCATTGAAAGGTGTCCTCCCTCTGACCAAAGCCTTACAAGATAGCCGTTTGCGGCGAGATTGTCTTTTAGAGCCTGCACGTCAATCGAGTCGTCAAAATGGATAAAGATGAAGTTCGCGGCAGACTTGAACGCCTTGATTCCCTTTATCTTGTTGATTTCAGAAATAAACTCGTCTTTCAATCTGATAATCGTTTTTGTAAGCTCTGAGTAATATTTCTTGTCTTTGAGGGCGGCAATGCAGACTTTCCGTCCAATGTTTGATGTGCGGAACGGGTTCAAGTCAAGCTTGAAGACCTGTTTTGCCATCGGTGTGCAAAGGCCGTATCCCATGCGGATTCCTGCAAGTCCGTAAAGTTTTGAGAATGTGCGGCAGAACACAACATTGTTGTATGCGTTGAGGTAATATTTCGCGTCATAGGTGACAGTTGAAAGCCCAAGATAAGCCTCATCGACAATTACAAGCGATGACGGGTTCTCCTTGATTACTTTCTCGAGGTCTGCGCGGCTGATTACAGCTCCAGTCGGGTTGTGCGGAGTCGTAATCACAATGATTCTAGGCTTTGTCTTTTTTGCAACATCAAGAAGATTTGCCGTGTCAAACTCGTATGAGTCAGCTCCCGGAACAACGTTGTAATACGCCGCCTTTGCATGGCGAAGCTCGCAGACAGACTTGTAATAGTTCCAGGCCGGAGCGGAAATCAGGACTGTGTCGTCTTTGTTCAGGACAATTGTCATGATTGTCTTGATTACGTCCGAAGAGCCAGAGTGAATGAATATGGAATCTGTTGAAAGCTCTGTGATTTTCGAGATTTCTACAGCCAAATCATCTTCACGGGTCAGGTCATAAAGATACAGGTCTTCCATTGTCGCGTTGTGCAGCGCCTCAAGACATTTCGGGCTTGGACCGAAGAGGTTCTCGTTCACGTGCATGCGGCCTTTTAGCTGCTCTGTCGCCACAACCGAATACTGCTTTATGTCGGAATAGTTTGAAAGATAGCTGATTCTCTGTGTTGAGTTTATAAGCTCGTCTTCCTGAAAGAACTGGTCGATAAAATCCTTGAAATTCGGGTAGAACTGCAAAATGTCTTCCGTTGTGTCGAATTCCTTGCATTCCGCGTCATCATAACGCTTGATTTTCATCAGAAGCTCTTTGATATGCTTAATCTGGAAGTCGTCCCATAGCATGTACTTCATTTCCGGGTCATAGTATTCTTTTACCATCAAGTCTACAAATTTTTGAGAGAATGACTTTGAAAAGAACGCCTCGCCGATTGTGTACCAGGATTTTTCGCCGCCCTTCTTTACTTCTGTCATATATCCGCGGTCGTCAAGGCCTTTTACACAGTACTCGTTGCAGAATTCGTCAGAGTAGAGGCAGCCGTAGTAGGAATCATAAACATAGTCGCGGTAAACATTATGCGCAAACCAGTTGTCAGAGCAGCAGACATAGGAAGCCTTCAGATAGTCTTTTGCAGCATAAAGTGAAGACATATTGTTTTTCTCTTCCCATTCTGTGTTGTCGATTACGATAAGGTCAGGATATTTTTTCGCCATCTCGTAGTAGCGTTCTTTAAGATAGCCGACAACAAGTACAATCTGCTTGATTCCGGCGTCGTGAAGCTGCTTAATCTGGCGCTCAACCATTGTGTCGCCCTTGATTTCAAAAAGCCCTTTTGGAAGATAGTTTGAAAGCGGCATGCATCTTCTTGAGCGTCCTGCCGCCATAATGATTGCGTTGTCGACTTTGTACGGAGCAAGGGCTGCCATTCCGTCGTCTGTAACTTTTCCATTCTTTACCCAGCCGGCTTTCTCGCAGGCAAGAACAGTATCCTTGCTGAATGATGATGTGTCCTCCTTACGGCGCGTCGCCATAAGATAGTCAAATTCAACTTCTGTCATATAAGAAAATTCTCCTGTAAAATCTACCGTTTAATTCGTTTTTGCTTATTCCAAATATTCAATGACTACATTGTAAAGTGCTGAAAACATAGTTTTACTAGTCTACTGCAAATGCTTTTTACTTACAATTATAGAAGTTTTCTGCTGAATAAAATCTAATTTTACTCTTCCACAATCTTCCATTCAGCAAGGTTCCGTTCCTTTGTTGAGAAGCTCGCGCCGATTTTCACAATGCGCTTTCCGCTTGACCTGTACGGCTCGGCGTATTTTGACTCTTCAATCTGCTGCAATGCCTCGTCCGCGCTTTTGTCCCTCTTGAACTCAAAGATAAACACGTTGTTTCCGTTCAAAAGCACGCAGTCAGCCCTGCCGAATGAGGAGGTCTCCTCTACAGACGACCACTGGCCCAGCAACGTGAACACAAGGTAGAACACGTTCTGGAAATTCTGCTCGATGACGGCGTCCCTCTTTTCCTTCCTTGCTGTCGTGTATGGAAGAGTGGCAAAGAGAGACTTGAACCTTGCCATCACGCTTTCCGCGTCGCCTTTTTTTATGTCGCGCGCGAACGACACAACGTCAAGACCTGTGGAGCGGTTGTTGTTCAGGATTGCCGGAGCAAGCGAGTTTATGAACGCATACTTCACCTCGTTGTTCGGGTATTTTAAAAGGTACACGCCGAATTCTTTGTCGTAGCCCTTTATTGTAAGGTATCCTGTCTGGTAGAAGAGCGGAATAGGGTTCGTGTTGTCGCTCCTGTAGTCCTGTAGCTCCTGCGCGGTGGCCTCAACTCCGTTTGAAAGGTCCATGTAGTTCATCGTGCTTTCCTTGAGCTTCTTTATAAGGAAAGTTGGTGTTCCTGTTGCAAACCAGTAGAGGGAGAAGTCCTGTTTTTTAAGCGCGTTCAGAAGGCTGAACGGATTGTATACGCCCTCGCTGTTCTCATAGAAATGATAGCCGTCATACATCTTTTCAAGCTGGTCTATGCATTCCTCTTTTGAAAGCTTGTTCTGCGCCGCAAACTCTTCGACTTCCTGCCCAAGGTTTTCAAGCATCTCTTTTTCTGTGATTCCGCAGGCTGTTGCATACTGGCTTGAAAGAGAGATGTCTTCAAGCTGGTTCAGGTCGCTGAATATGCTCACCTTGCTGAACTTTGTTACACCTGTAAGGAACACAAATTTAAGGTCTTCGTCTAAGGCTTTCAGCGTTACGTAAAGTCCGCGAAGTGTCTCTCGGTTCTCGTTCACAAGATTCTCGTTGCTCTGCGCGTCAAGAAGCGGCTTGTCGTACTCGTCAATCAGGACGGCGGCCGGAAGCCCGGTCTTTTTCCGCGCGGTCTGCACAATGTTTATGAAGCGACCTGCAAAGCGGCTGTCAGTTTCTGTAATGCCGTATTCTTCCTCATATTTTTTCAGCTGCAGGTTTATGCAGTCCTCAAGCGGCCCTTTTGAAGAAAAATTGTCCTGCGCAAAATTCAGATGAATAACCGGGTAGGCTTTCCATGCGTCCGGATTGTCCTTTTCAAGCTGCTCAATTTTCAGTCCCTTGAAAAGTTCCTTCTTGCCTTCAAAATATGCCTTCAGCGTCGAGAGAAAAAGACTCTTTCCAAAGCGGCGCGGCCGGCTAAGAAAGTAAACTTTTCCTGAGTGGACAAGACTGTATACAAATTCCGTCTTGTCTATATAGATATAATTGTCTCTGCGGAGGCTTTCAAAGCTCTGGATGCCAATCGGCAGTTTTCTGATATTTTGCATAGAATAATAATAGCATGGAAGAGGGGAAAAATAAATTGGTATTTAGCCCAAATGTCTAATTTTGATAAAAGCAACAATTAAGTGTCATTCCCGAAGGTTATTCACCCGGCGATTTCTATTTCAGCTGTTGAGTTCGCGCTAGGATACAGGCCTTCGCCGTTTTTCTTCACGAACGAGAGCTTATAAGTTCCGCTCTCAATATCCGGCGGAACCACGGCGTCTATAGTCCTTTGGGTGCGCCGGATGAACCTTGAGATTCTGACGCTCTTTGTCCTGTCGCTTTTCAATGTGAGGAACACTCCCTGTTTTTCGTCCTCAAAGTCAAAGCCCAGGTTTTTCCCGTGGATTCTAAAGCACGTTCCCCGCCTCAAAAGAAGCTCTCTTGAGTATTCGGCCGTGTCAGTTATTGCGAAAACACTGTAGATTGCAGGATTCATCGCCGGTTCTGACGATTTTGTATTGTAGGAGACTTTGGCGCCGGCCTCCGCCTCGAACTTCTTGTTGACCGCGGCCTTTAGAACAAAGCGGTTGTCGTCTTTCTTGTTCTGGAATTTTACCGAGACAGACTCCGCCGTTCCATGCGCCGCAAGCTGCAGGTCCACCCACGGAAGCCTCACCTTGCATCCTTCCTGAAGAAGCCTTTTTACTGCCGTGTCCAGAACGGCGAGGGCCGCGCGCATGTCCGCCTCGGTAAGGGTTGAATTGTAGCCGACCATTTCCTTTACAATCTCCTCGATTCCAGCCTCGGTGTCGGCTATGCTCTGGAAGCAAAATCCGCTCTTGCTTCTGCCTGTGTTGTTAGGCACTGTCTTTATGTTAATCATGCGCTTTCTCCGTATATTTTTATGCCTGCAATGGCTTCATGCAACGCCTGTCTATGGTCCTAGGATAGGCGAAGCTAAATATAATTTTAAATTAACATTGTTGATAAATCAAGTTGAAATTAAACAGATGTTAAATTGATTTTAATTTAAACTTAAATTGATTTCATTTTAAAATTAAATTGAATACGTGTTAAACTCAAATTGAAATTTGTTTAAACTCAATTTGAATACACTTTTTATCTAAATTGAAATTCATTTAAACTTAATTTGGATTAAACTTTTAAGCAATTTGAGTTTACTTATTTGATAAGGCTACTAAGAGTTGGGGAAAACTAGATAGAAAGGCTTAGAAGCATTGCGGCAAGTTGTTCTAAGGCAACGCCGCAACAGCAGGAGCATAATTCTGATATAAAATCTAGACTTTTTATCTAGTCGCGAGTAAAAATATCTCTTGTGTAGATTTTTTCTTGAACGTCTTTTAAGCATTCTTCCATTCTGTTTGCAAGAATTACATCGCTTTTTTTCTTGAACTCTTCTAAATCTGATATTACCGTAAATTTTTCGAATTCGCTTTTCTTTAATGTAGGCTCATAGATAATTACATTAAGGCCTTCACCACGCAGAATTTTCATTATATCCTGAATTGCGCTTTGTCTGAAATTGTCCGAATTTGCCTTCATTGTAAGCCTGTAAATTCCTACAGTGTCCGGCTTTTTTGCAATAATTTGTCCTGCTATATATTCCTTGCGTGTTTTATTGGAATCTACGATTGCCCGGATAAGATTTTGAGGAACGTTGCTGAAATTTGCGAGAAGCTGTTTTGAATCTTTTGGAAGGCAGTATCCGCCGTAACCAAAAGACGGATTGTTATAAAAATTGCCAATTCTCGGATCGTATCCGATTCCTTCTATTATTTGTTTTGTGTCAAGGCCTTTTGATTCTGCGTATGTATCGAGCTCATTGAAATAAGCGACTCTTAAGGCCAGATATGTATTTGCAAAAAGTTTTATGGCTTCCGCTTCCGTTGAATTTGAAATTAAAACAGGAATCTCCTCTTTTATTGCTCCCTGTTTAAGAAGAGAGGCGAATTGTTCAGCCTTTGCTTTTAATTCTGAATTAGATTTTGGATAGCTTACAACTATTCTGCTAGGGTAGAGATTGTCATAGAGAGCGTGTCCTTCCCTTAAAAATTCCGGGGAAAAAAGCAGATTTTTTAATTTGAATTCTTTTGAAATCCTTTCTGTATATCCTACAGGAACCGTAGATTTTATTACTATTGCGGCATGAGAACCAGAATCTTGAATTAGCTCCAAGACTTTTTCAATAGAAGATGTGTCAAAAAAATTTTTTTCAGGATCGTAATTTGTCGGAGTTGAAATTATTACAAAATCAGCATTTTTATAGGCTTCTTCTCCATTTGTTGTGGCAGTTAAATTCAATTTTTTAGAAGCAAGATAATCAGAAATTTCTTTGTCAACAATAGGAGACCTTTTTGAATTTATCAAATCAACTTTTTCCTGCAAAATATCTACGGCGACAACTTCGTTGTTTTGAGCTAAAAGAACGGCATTTGAAAGACCTACATATCCGGTTCCGGCAATTGCGATTTTCATAAAATTTACTCCTGCGCATCATAAAATAAATGTAAAAATAATTACAGACTGGATCGAACAATAATATCATGGAAGAGGGGAAAAATAAACCTATGATTTTGCCATTAAAGTCAAAGAATTGATCTTCCCATAGATTCGGAAGTATATGACAATAATGGCGAGATAAATCTAAGTCTTTTAGGCAAAGGAACATTAAAAAAAATCAAATTTATCCGTAAAGTCACATGTTAGCTTAAGAATATAATGATTTTATTATCACATTTATAAATAACATAATAATAATTTTTTATTACACAATTAAACTGTTCCGTTAAACTTAATGACTCTTGTTTGCATTTAAAATTATAACCATTAAAAATTTCATCATTCCAACTTGATGTTTCTCGTAAAGTTTGTGGAATCATAGATTTCAATAGTGGATAATTTTTTAATGCTATTCTGTTTTTTTTAGAAAAATCTATATTGCCTTTAATATCAATTTTATAATCATTTTCTTTATTTGTTGTTATGCTGCTTAAGTCGTTTAGAATCAGTTGAATTCTGTAGTTTTCATATTCTTTCTGGTTTATTATGCAGTTTCCATAGGTGTATTGAAAAACGATAGCTGAATATATTAAAAAAATCAAAATCGCCTGCATACAATAACTTTTTTTTATTTCAATATAATTTGCTATTGACATAAGCACAAGAGCAATAAAGGCATTAAATCCCATAAATGCTCTTGCCAGCATGACTGGTCTTTCAAAAATCAAATATGGACCATAAGATAAGAGATAAGAGACAAGAATTGTTATAATTGAAATGAAAATTGTTATGAACTTATTTCGTTTTGACTGTTTTACGGATACAAACAAAAAGCATATTATAGAGCTTATCCATAAAACTTTCATTAATTTATTTCCAAATAAAGAAAATGTTGTTTTTAGATACGTAAATGAATTTGTAAATATATAAAAAAATCCTGTTTTTGAGGAAAAATAATCATCCGAATTATTGCTTATTGTATTCATAAAAAATAATTTAAAAATAAGCATTGCAAGTATAAAGCTAAAACAGCAGGCTGATAGAAATTTTATACAGGATTTTATGCTTTTATTCTGTATAAAATTTTCAAAGAAAATGAAAATTGAAAAAACAATAAAAACTCCTAGCGCCGCTTGATATGATATGCTTGTAAAAATCAGAGAAACTGTTGAAACAAATGAAAATAAGAAAAGATTATCTTTAAATATAAAAGGAAATATGCTGAAAAACACAGAGAGCGCCATATATGGGCAGTCGAATCTATATGAAAAATTTTCAGCAAAATACGGACTGATAAAAATAAAAGATAACGACAAAAGCTTTAATATGGAATTCTTTTCAGATTCAAATATGCCTCTCGCCATTATTAAAGTTGCAGCCATTATAAAAATAGTTATTATCTGAGATAAAGGAGCAATATCATTTAGGTTAATGTTTGTATGAAGAAAAATGGAAAAGAACTCGGATATGTATCTGCTAAAACCTATCCAGGATCTGTTCCCTGTATAGTTTCTAAAAACATCATCAGCATAAAAATAATTTGCGGCAATGACTTTGAAAAATACTAAAAATAGAAAGACAAGTATAAATGCAAAATGTTGATAAAGTTTTTCAGAAGATAGCTTGTTATAAAAGGCGTAAAGACTTTCTTTTATTTTTGAATAGAGTTGAGCTCCAGATTTTGTGAAAATTAAGAAATATACTATAGAAGTAATAAATATTACAAGGGATGATGTGTGATGGACAATTTCAATCCATTTTTCAGGTTTTCTCAAGGTTTTGCTGAAGATTTTTTCTGCTATTACTAAAATTTGTTTATCAATAAAGTTTAATTTTAGTCCAATGCAAAACAAAACTGTTATGCTATAAAGAACAGAAAATATTGTTTTTTTTGTGTTATTTGCAGTATTAATCATATTATTCCTTTTTAAAGTTTTTTTATTTCTTCGAAAAATTTTTTAGTAATATTTTGCCAGGTCCTATTGCTAAGATTAAAATTGTATTTACATTTTTTTTTGCTAATCGCTATTTTTATTGCTTCTATGAAATCTTCATAATTATAAGTAACGGTTATACCTACATCTTTTAATTTAGGCGTATCAGAATAAGCAACAATTGGTTTTTCGGCTGCCATAGCCTGATAATATTTTGCAGTAATTCCTAGAGGTCTGTCTTTATAGAAATCAGTTTTATAAGGAACAATGATAACATCGCTATTTGTTATCCAGGAAGGAACTTCAGAAGGTTTTATTCCTGGAATATAATCAATATTGGAAAAATTTTTAATTTCCGAAAGAATTTTATTTGAAGGGTAGTTGGGGCATACAATTATATAATTAAAATTAGGAGCTTTCTTTGCCGCATTGAAAATTAAATTCCATTCTATATCCCATGCCCCTACATATAATAATGTATTCTCTTTTTGCAATGCAACTGGCTTATTGTACTTCTTTAAATAAGATTCTATATCTATGCCGTTTGAAAGCAGCTGATATTTTACGGATGAATCAAAATCTGGAATATTTCTTTTGTAGACTTCAAGTCCTTCCTCATTTACAATAAAATTCATATCTGCTGTTTTTAGAATTTTTTCTTCAAGTTTTTTTACACGCTTTGGAACTTCCGCAAAAACCATAGGATCTGATGGTCTGTAAATAATTTTTGCATTTGGAAAAGTTTTTTTTATTTTTTCAAGAAATGCAATTCCCTCGCAGCTTTCAAAGACAAAATAATCAGTATTATAAAAAAATTGTCTTAAAAATTTATCTATTCTTTTAAAGGAATGAATCAAAAGCCAATTAACAATAAAATCTGGAAAAAATTTTGCTATACTGTCCGGGATTCTGAAAGTTGAAAATGTAATATTTAAGATAGTATTTCCAGAGTCAGTTTTATAAATTTCTCCTTTATTTAATTTTTTTAGAAGGGTTGGATTTAACTGTTCTCTGTTCATAAAATAGCCATAGTATGGACGAGGAAAACTAAAAAAAATTGTTTCCATTCCAGCATCAGCAGAAAATTCTGCAAATTTATGGAATCCGCCTTGTCTTTTTGTTTCCCAATGATGGGATGTGATATAGACTATTTTGCACATTCTTTTATTCCCCAAAAGAATTTATGAATGCTTTATGGCTGCCATATTCAAAAACTTTATAGAATTCATTTGAGAATACTTCTTTTCCATTAGAGAAAATCTTTTTTTCTGAATTTTCATCAAACTCTTTTGATGTTACTAAGAAGAATATAGCATCATCATTCCAATTGCTGTTATAATAGCGTTTTGGGGTAAGCCATTTTGAATAGGAGTAATTATCAAAACTGAATGCTGTACCGTCTTGACCGGTTCTTTTTCCAAAATTTCCAACAGCAACTTTTCCATCTGTCAAATGAGTTATAGTATTTGCATTTGCAAATGTTGCGTATCCAAAATCATAACCTTTTTCTTTTAAGAAATTTGCAACTTCGTATTTATCCTTGTTTTCATCGGTAACCATTGAATGTTGTATTGTTGTAAAAGATGACGTTATAAGAACAACAGACCAAAGAGCTAATAAAATATACTTCTGAGTTTTTGAAAATTTATTGCTTTCATATAGTATTCCTAAGCAGGGAATTAATAAAAGAAGCAATGGAGTGTAATATCTTTGTAAGAATTCTGTATGAAAATATACAAAACTTTCAAAAAGTATGCTTGTAATAAAAAATATCAAATAAATGGAATGTCTTTTACTTACTTCAGATTTTAATTTAAGTATTTTTATAATCATAACGATAAAAAGCGTTATTGCGCAATAAATGAGAATATTTATAATTCCATTCACTGTGAAAACAGCAATGTTTTCCTGATATCCAAAGTTAAAAAGAATTCCTTTTATTAAATCTATAATTTTTATAGATCCGTATGTTGAAAAATCAATATTGCTCCAGTTCGAGAAAGTAAAGAATTGTTCGAGAATTCCAATATTTGCTATGTATCCAAAGCCGCTTAGGACAATTCCCGCCAGCGCGTTTTTTACTAAATTATTATTTAGGCATAAATCTTTTATGTTTTTTAAATTATCAAGCGGGTGCGTGTATTCTGAAATTTCAAGAATTATTATTGCTAATGTTAATGGGAATACAAAATTCATTATATATCGAATTGACGAAAGTCCTGAAAGAAAAGCCCAAGCAAAAAAAATATATTGCGCCGCTTTTTTATGTTTTGGTTCATTGCATGTTAATTTTATGAATAACCCAACATAAATTAATGCGAAAATTGTATGAGGAATGTAGTAAGTTCCCCAAGAAATTACATACCAAGAACTAAAAGAAAACGGAATTATAATAAATGTGCATAATAAAAGTTTTAACCATAACGTTTTTAGTCTTAGTTGATTCAGCACGTAATAACAGGCTAAAAATAGTCCTGCGCAACAAAAGAAACTTGTAAAAGTTTTTACTAAATTCCAATTATCTGTGAAAAGAAAAATTGGGGCGGAAATCAATTGAGTATTTATAAATCTTATTTCAGTTGAATAGCACCACCCTGTAGGAAGCGGTGTATGTTCCAGTAGACACTCTTTTGCCAGTAATAGTTCCGATGCTAAGTCCGCATTTGTGTGTGCGTTTGTATGTATAAAGGTAGACCATAAAATTAAAAAGGAAAAATCGAAAATAAGGCTTATTACTAGGATTGTCTTTTGCTTTTCTGTGTATTTGGGAAAAATGATTGCATTTATTAGAATTATAAGGAATATAGGAATAAGAAATAAAGATTCTATAGTTGTTATCCATTTTTCAAGTTTAAAAGTTCTGTGAAAAACTTCAGTTTGCAGAAAACTATAGATTAAATTTATAAATCCATTTGAAAACAATAAAATAGTGCTAAAGGCGAATAAGAGTATTATTGAAGCAATCATAACTGCCATAGTTTTTTTTGTTGTAAAAGAGTTCATTTTAAAATCCATATCTGTAAAAAAAATTTATATATACTTATATCACTTATTATTGAATTTGGCTATTCATCGAAAGCAAAAATCTATAATATGTAAATTCCGATTCCTAGCAGAATTGCTGATATTGCAACTGTTTTTCGCCTGTTTATTTTTTCGCCTAAGAATATCCTGCTGAAAATTATTATAAATACATAGCTTGAGCTTTCTATAATAGGAATATAAGATACAGGAACTTTTCTTAGTCCAAGCATATCAAGAAAAATTGCTATAAAGAATATTCCGTATCCGCATATGACGTAGGGATTTATATATTCTTGAAAAAAGTTTTTGTATGTTTTTTGGGCAGATTTTTTTAGGAGAATTTGGGAATATGCGCTTATTATAACGGAAATAAAAAGAAAGCTAATATAGGGAATCATTTCCAGCATATTTTTACTCTTTGTTTTGTGGTTCAATACTTAAAATCAGGATGCCTGCCAAAATAATTGCTCCGCCAATAATCATATTAGGAGTTATTTTTTCCCCGAAAAAAATACGTCCGAATAATATTCCCCATACAATTGTTATTGTCTTATTGGCAGTAGCTATGATAAGCGGAATCTTTTTAAGGACTTGCTGCCATATAATCGCATAAATCATAAGGACTAGAAAAACCGCACAGTAAATTCCAATAAAAGTGGGAGAAAATATTTGTTTTGCAGCGGCAATTTTACCCAGCACCGCATAGAAAGCATAGATTAAAAACCCTGCGTGCATGAGGATAAAGTAGAATAGGTGAGCAATATTATGATTCTTCATAGCCGGCAGTTTCTTTAACTATATATTTTGGAGAATTATTTATTGTCAGGTACATTTGGCCAACATATTTGCCTATTATTCCAAGCGCAAGCAATATGAGACCTCCAAGAATCAAAATGACCATTATAAGTGATGTCCAGCCTGTTAAAGGTTCTAGTCCTAGCAAAAATTTTACAAGAAAATAAATTGCCAGGGCAAATCCCATCGTGGAAGAAAAAAAGCCTATATAAGTTGCAAAATTTAGTGGGAATGTTGAAAAACCGAACATCATTCTAAAGAATACTTGCATAGATTTTACGAGGGTAAAATTGCTTTTTCCATACTCTCTTTTGTGGTGTTCAATATTTATTTGAGTTATGTCTTTTGTAACTTGAAAAATCAGTCCGTCAATGTACGGAAAAAGATTATTTAGCTTGCACATTTCCTTTACGACAGCTCCGCTTATAATCTTAAATGGAGAGAGGTAAATTCCTTTCGGCTTTCCTAGTGTAATCTCGCTTACTTTTCCATTAAGCCAGCTCCCAAGGTTTTTCCATAGTTTTTGTTTTTTTTGTTTAAAGTCTGCATAGACTACATCAAAGCCTTTCTGTGCTTGTGCATAAAGTTTTGGAATATCGTAAGGGGAATGCTGGAGATCATCATCCATGATTACAATCCATTTGCCTTTTGCATGATTAAGTCCTGCAAGAATAGCAAGATCCTGGCCGCCATTCTTGCGAAGATTTATTCCTGCTATGTTATTGTTCTCGGCGGCAACCTTTTTTATTTCTGCCCAGCTGTTATCTGGGCTACAGTCATTTACAAGAATGAGTTCCCAGTTAAAATCTTTTAATGCATCTGAAATCTGTTTTGTAAGTTCAGGAATACATTTTTCACTTTTATAAACTGGCACGACAACGCTTATTTCTTTCATTTGCAGCTTTCCTATTTTTATTTTGAGAGAAAGAAGTTTTTAACTGCTTCAATTACAAAGTCTTGCTCTTTATCTGAAAGACCGTAATATAAGGGGAGCCTTATGAGGCGTTCGCTGTATTCTGTCGTAATTTCATCCTTTCCGTCAAAACGACCAAACTTTAATCCAGCAGGAGAAGAGTGGAGCGGAATATAGTGGAATACGGCGATAATTCCATTTTTCTTAAGATATGCGATAAGCTCAGTTCTTTCTTGTAGTGAATGGCAAATAAGATAGAACATATGCGCATTATGGACACAATCTTTCGGAATAACAGGAAGCGTAACCAGTCCCTTTTCTTGAAGTACTTTAAAAGCCTCAAAGTATTTATTCCAAATATTCATTCTAAAGTTTTGTATCTTGTCTGCATCTATAAGCTGAGCATAAAGATATGCCGCAAGCATATCGCTTGGAAGATAAGATGAGCCGTATTCTCTCCAGGTGTATTTGTCGACCATGCCTCGCAAGAAAAGGCTTCTGTCCGTTCCTTTTTCCCGGATAATCTCGGCCATATCAAAGTCTTCGTTATGATTTATTACAATTGCGCCGCCTTCACCCATGGAGAAATTTTTTGTCTCATGAAATGAATAGCAACCAAAGTCTCCTATAGTACCAAGAGGTTTTTCCTTGTAAAAAGAGCAAACAGCCTGAGCTGCATCTTCTACAACCTTGAGATTGTATTTTTTGGCTATCTGCATGATTTTATCCATCTCACAGGCAACACCTGCATAGTGGACAACACATATAGCTTTTGTCTTTTCTGTTATAGCCTGTTCTATTTTGTTTTCGTCAATATTCATTGTATCTTTTCTAATATCAACAAAGACAAGCCTTGCGCCTCTTTGAACAAAAGCATCCGCTGTTGAACAAAAAGTAAATGACGGTAAAATCACTTCATCATCTGGTTTTATATCACAAAGAATGGCTGCCATTTCAAGTGCTGAAGTTCCAGATGTTGTAAGGAGTATCTTGCCCCCCCCTAGGCGTGTCTCAAACCACTCATGGCATTTTTTTGTAAATTGACCATCACCGCAAATCTTGTGGCTTGCAATAGCTTCTGCTATGTATTTTTCCTCATTACCTGTTACAGGCGGTATATTGAATGGAATCATTTTTTTTCCTTCTATGTATCTAATTTTTTTCTATTTTATCACTCTAACTAAAAAAATTCTATGTTAAGAATAATTCTCTTAAATACTTTGTTTTTTTTATGAAAATCAAAGTATTTTTTGCCATTGCTCTGCAAGTTCGTCTTCCGATAAGTAATAGGAAACATTTTTTTTATTTTGTTCAACAGCCAAATTATTTATAAAATCATTAAATGACAGTTTATCTATGTCTTGAGTTGCATATGTAATAACGCCATGTTTTTTTAGAACTTTTGGCGTATCTATGTCGCTTCTTATATAAACTTTCTTACCTAAATACAAATGAGCCAATGTGTTTCCAAACGCATTCTGATGTTTTTCGTTCAATACAAGAATATCATTTTCTGCAACATGTTTTGCATAATCCTCTGGTTTCATAAACTTTTCAATATAAAAAAACTTATCTCCAAAAGTTGATTTTCCTTTTTTTATTATCAGTTTTTTTAAATTTTCACTCCCACCGTACGAGAGAATACAGCAAACTTTTATATTTTCATTTTTAAACTTTGCAATTAAATCCATTGAATCAAGGCAAGATTTTCTTATGCTTTGTCCAAGCTGAATTTGAATAAAATCTTTTTTTACAGATTGCACATTTTTCAAAATTTTTTCATTAAGTGGAAATGGATATAAATGTGAAACAAAGTGAATTTCTGGCGGTATATTCAAGTTTGTTTTCGCAAATTCTTCATCACTTTCTCCACAATAACCAGAAAAATTTGAAAAAACGAACTGTTTTTTCTTTTTTAAAGGAAACTGATTTTCTGTTAAATCTCCTCCCCATATTATCCAAAATGCTTTTTTTAGAAGATTTTTTTTTGAATAAAGCAAATTTATTACCTCTTCATCAAAAGTTGAATGACAGATGATTTTTCGGCATTTTGCCAAATTTATAAATGCAAAAGTTTTTACCTCAATAACATTCTTTGCTTCAGGAAAGTCATAATCAAACCATCGCTTGCATAAAAACACATTTTTTTCAGAAGAAAAATTATTATTTAAAAAATCAACTACAGGTTTTATAAACTTATCATTCATCATCAGATGGACAGTTGTAGATTCTTTTATCAAGGAGTTAGCTTTGCTTGCAGATTTTATATTCCTTAACGACAAGCAAATCCATTTTATTTTTTTTAAAACAGAATGAATGTATGGATTTTTTTTTAATAATGAAAACATGGAAATCTCTCTATTGCACTAAGAATCTTGTTTTATTGAGCTCATAAACATTATATCAATATAGTTCCCATCTATTTTTCTCATATCTCTGAATACTCCTTCTAAAACAAATCCTGCAGACCTATATGCTTTATATGCTGAAATGTTGTCTGAAATTAAGCGAAGAAATATTCTATGTAAATTTAATTTTGTATGACCAAATTCAGTAATGATTTTTGTTGCTAAGGTTCCAATTCCTTTTTTTCTAGCAGCCTCTTCTCCTATAAAGATTCCAAACTCAGCAGAGGAAAGCTCGTAGTCGATATCACGGAGGTAAACAGAGCCTACAGGAATAAAGTTGCTTTCTAATTTTAATTTATATTCAATAATAAATTGAATTACCCCCCCCCGGTATACTTTTTCTTCTAACCATTTTCTATGTAAGTCAGCTGTAAAATCGGAACGGTACAAAAAGTTTTTTTTTACATCTTCTTTATTTCGCCAAGAAACAATTAAATCAGTATCAAAATCTGTAATTGGTCGCAAGCGGATTCTTTCATTTTCAATAACTGGCAGTTCTGAGTAATTCATTTTTTACCTCATTCACTATATTATATTCAATTTTTCTGTTTTCTGAAAGATGAAATTCGTTGAATCCTTCTTTTTTGAATTCGCTGGTGAGTTCCGATTTTAGCATTGTTCCTGGATGAAAAAGAAGTTCAATATTTCGCTTTTGTTTTTCTGCCTTCCTTATGAATTTTGGCAGAACTTTTTTTAATCTTGAATCCATTTTTCCGCTGAAATATACGCCGCAAAGATAATTTACAGGCAGTTTTTTTGAAACAAGAAACTTTCTTACTTTTATTGAATAGAAATTCAGAATCAGGCATTTGACTGTGTTCATTGAAAAAATGTCTTTTCCGCCATATAGAAATATTGGGTCTTGGGTATTCCGTATATACTCAATCTTGCAGCCACTTTTTTCCAGTTTTAAAACAGCTTCTTTCAATGCCTCAAAAACAAGCGGAATCATGTGCGGATGCTGGTGGCTGTCTATTCTGATTGCATTTTTGTTGATTACATTTGCGTCAAGGCATTTTTTTATCTGCGCAAGAATTTCGGTTTTTAGCTGAAGCTTGATTTTTTTCCGCATAAGCGGAATGTAGTTCCATATAAAAAGTTTTCCCCAGGAAGCTGTAAAAAATCCTTCAAAATCAGCTAAATCCGGAAGCAAGGATTTCTCGGCACAGCATTTTCCTTCCATAAAATTTAAATGAACTGAAACAAGAATTTTTTTATTTAATTTTTCCTGAATAGAAAGAAATTTAGCTGCCGCAGTTTCAAAACATTCAAGGTTAGGAATAATGCTTATGCTGCCAAGTTTGCCTTCTGTACACAATTGAAGAATGTCTCTATCGGAATTTTCGCTAAGCGCAAAATCATCAGCGTGAATATCAACGATTCTATTCAATTTTTTCTCCTATGATATATTGCGGACGGCCTTTTACCTCATCGTAAATCTGGGCAATATAAACTCCGATTATTCCAAGGCAAACCATCACACCGCCAAACCCGATAAGCGTAATGCAAACGAGGGTAGGAAATCCGCTTGCGGCTTTTCCTGTAAAGAATGAAATCAGTGCGTCAACTGCAACTCCGATTCCTAAAATCGTAAAAATGCAGCCTACTACTGTTACAATATGAAGCGGAGCGTAACTGAAACAAATCACATTGTTTATCGCGTATTTTATAAGCGATTTTGTTGACCATTTTGAAGTTCCGTTGGCTCGCTCTGCGACTTCATAGTAGACGGTCGTCTTTTTGAATCCGACCCAGAATGAAAGCGCGCGGAAAAATGTGTTGCGTTCTTTTAGCTTTGCAAGCTCTGCAACAACTTTCTTGTCCAAAAGTTTGTAGTCGCTGGAATTTTTCATATCCATGCCGACAGCTTTGCTTATCATTCCGTAGAAAACTTTTGTGAACAGCTTATGGAAAAGACCTTCTTTTCCGCGGTTGGATTTTACGCCCTCAACAACTTCATATCCTTCTTGCCACTTTTTGTACATTTCAACAAGCACAAACGGCGGATGCTGCAAATCAGCATCAAGAAGGACTGTACAGTCGCCGGTAACGTTTCTTATTCCGGCAAAGAGAGCGGCTTCCTTTCCGAAATTTCTTGAAAAAGAGACGCATTTCACACGGTTGTCTTTTTCATGCAATGCACGGATTTCCTGCAAAGTATTATCCTTTGAGCCGTCATTTACAAACATAAGCTCAAAGTCTGCATCATTTATACCCCCCCCCTTTGTATATATTTTCATTATTGCATTGTAAAATGGCTTTATGTTTGCTTCCTCGTTGTAGCATGGAACTATAAGCGAGATTTTATTCATTTGTTTCTTCCTCCGTTTTGTCTAGTTTATCTATAGAAATATCTTCTTTCTCTTTAAAAATCACAAGAAAACTGAACAGAAAGTTAAAGGCACTGACTAAAATTTCATCTGTGATTTTTGAAAAGACTTCATTCCAGCCCAAAATATCAACAAAAAGCGACATTATAAGAACATCAGCAATGCCTGAAAAAAGCCTTGAGCCATAGAAATATATAATTTCTCTTGCAAAAGCCTTTGCTGAAGTGCTAGTCCCCTTGAAAACGTATTTTTTGTTAGTGATGAATGCAAAAAGCACGCATAAAAACCATGCTAGCACAGTTGAAATTTGCACTGAAAACTTTATGTATCTAAAAAGATAATAAAGAATTACATTCAGCGCAGTTGTAAGAATGCCCCAGAATGTGAACGAGATTATTTTTTTTATAAGCGGAATGTGTTTTGATAATAATTTCATAATCTATTTTTTTTACAAACTTACCTTATGATAGATGAATAAGTTTTCCCCATTCTTCATCTATTTTTTTATCATTAAAAATAAAGATTCCAGAATCTGGCGTAAAAGTAAGTTCCCCAAAATATATTTCATTATTGATAAGATAAAAATCAACCCGTACATAACTAAATCCCTTTGAAAGTTCTTTTGCAAGATTTTTCATTTCTTCAAACCTTGCTGGTATTGGAAAGTCTTTTTTATAAATAAGGTGTCCATTATAAGTGATATTTGTTTTTTTCCAATTCATTGTGTAGAAAGCCTGTTGATATTTATGGCTGTTTGGGATTCTGTCACCGATAAATTGACAATATTTTGGTTCTCCTGAAAAACAATGGAATTTATAGTCGTGCAAGTTTCCATCCATCTCTTGTATAAATTCTTCTGCAATTATTCTATGCCTTATTGCAGTGTATTGGTTTTCATACATCCCGTTCATAGTTGCATAATCAAGTTTTAACCATGCATTAAGTTTTTTTGTAATTTTTTTTATCTTTATATTATTTTTATCTTTTACAATAATATTCATTGCCGAGCCATGAGTGCATTTTAACACAAATTTTTGCGGAAGTAATTTAAAATCAATATCATTTGCATCATCCCATACGCCTAGCAGTGGAACCGTTTTTATTCTGCCTTTAAAATTTTCCTCTATATATTTAGAGGCTTCATATTTATCAGAAAGTAGACTTTTTATTGCTGTTGAGTCATAAATTTTCATCCATTGAATTTTTTCAGAAAAAAGCTTTGGATTTTCAATATCAAGAATTTTACCAGTTGCTTTTTTATAAAATTGACATAGTTCATTTATTTGCTCATTTTTTTTTAGGGTCGAATAATAAACTTGCCGTTTTTGATAGCTTTTTAGAGAAAGGTCTTTAAGAATATGTAACTTCACTAAAATAAAATTTATCGTATAAGCAACTCCAAATCTTTTGATATTTTTTATTAATAATTTAAAAAACATATAGACCTCTTTTTTATTGTAACATATTTTTTTTTACATTATTTAAGTACAAATATCGTTCTGCAATATATCTATGAGTTTCAATTTGTATATTATGCAATAGTAATGTTTCATTTAAATCTTTATTAAAATGTTTTTTAAAAATTAACTTTTTTGCGAAATATTTTAATAAATTTTTTAATAATCCATGTCTACAGTCTATAAAATTAGGGACTGCTTCATATAGCGGTTTATAAGTTTTAAACCAAACATCTTTGATTATATTTGTTATTTCTGTATTATAAAGAGGTTCATTGCAAAATATAGAAGACCTTCTTTTAAAATGTTCTTGAAAAAGAACAGAATGAGAAAGAATAACTTCTTTATTTTTATATTCAATAAAATATTCTTTTGCTAAGCTTGTTGAAGTATCATAACTTACAACAAGCCCAGAATTCCATTCCAATGAGTCTGCTTTATCATTATTATAAAAACAAAAATTTCCAAGTGAAAAATAAATTGAATGTTTTTTATGTATTTCTTTTCCTTGTATAATATGCGGATGCCCACCAATAACAATATCAGCTCCAGCATCAATGAATCCTTTATATCTGTCTCGCCATTCAGGCAATGGCAATTCAGTATTTTCTAACCCTGCATGAGGTAAAACAATGACTTTATAACCTTTATCATGAAAATTACGAATGTTTTCATCAATTTTTTTATTATTTATCCAGGCATAACCTGCTTTTAAAGGAATTTTTTTATCTTTGTAGACCCCAAATTCTGCATGACAACAGTTTATAAGCGCGATTTTTTCAGCGGATGTCTCAATTAAAAGAGGAGCATAGCAATCTTCAAAAGAAAATCCTGCTCCCAAGAAATCAATTTTGTTTTCTTTTAAAGAAAGAATAGTTTCCTTAAAAGAATTATATCCAAAATCTAGAATATGATTATTTGCGAGTGTAAAGATATTAAAACCTTTGTTTTTTAATGATAATATTGAATCTTTGCAATTTGCAATATGCGGACCTATTTTTGATATAGGAGTATCATAAGCTGTTGTTAATGTTCCTTCAAAATTAGCAAGTATTTTATCATGTGAAGAAATTAGCTCTTGCAGTTCAGCAGACAATGAAAAATCTTTTATGTTTTTTATAACTACATCGCCAAAAAATAAAAACTTCATAAAGATGTCCCCTTTTTATTTTTTATAATAGAAGTAATATATACAAATCCTTTAATCTTAAAAATAAAAGAAAATAAAATATAAAAAGCAATTCCAAATATAATTTGAATTAAAAGCGATATTGCTACATTTAAATGCAAAAAAGAAAATAAAAATACGAATATAGCCATAATAATGGATAGTAAAAAAGAATCAAAAATATCACAAAGTTGTTCTCTGAATAAATAGTTTAAATGCTTTTTTGCAGGAAACATATTTAGTATGGATGAAATAAGCCCTGTTGCTATTTGTCCTGCTATCATATAATAAATACCAAATGGAATTGTAAATGCAAGTGCTATTATAATTATTATTTTTTTTATAATTTCATATTTTAGATATATATCACTTTTTCCTAGCGAATTTATAGCTGACATATTAGCTGCATTATAATTATAAAAAACAAAATAAATACAACATAGTCTGAGAAATGGAACTGAAGGAATCCATTTATCTGTCAAAAGAATTTTTACAATTGGCTCAGAAACAGCGGCTAGTCCTAAAAGAAGGGGAAATAATATATAAGCATTAATTTGATTCGCTCTACGGAGCATATTTTTTAATTCTTCAATATTATCATTTTTCGATGAAAAAGTTGGAAAAATAACATTTCTCAGCGCCAAAACAAAATTATTTGCAACCAATCCCGGAAGCTGTTGCCCTCGATTGTAAAAACTTAATTGTGTGATATTTGCAGTTTTTCCAATTATAAGTGAATAAATGTTTTTAAATATATTTTCAAGAATTCCTGTTGCTGTAAACTTCCAGCCGAAAGACATGAGTTTTTTTAATCTTTTATAAGAAAATTTTAGGGTTGGCTTCCATTTTATGCATATTAAAAGTATGAATGCATTTAATATTCCGTAAATCAATTGCTGGAAGACCAAGGAATACACTCCAAATCCATTCTTTGCAAGTAAAATAGCAATTGTTCCGGAGACAATAAGGCATATAAAACTTCTTATTACATATATTTTGAACATTAAATGTTTTGCAATATATGCGTATTGGCAACTTAATAGGGGAGTATAAACTAGGGATAAAGAAAAAATTCTAAGAACCTTAGTTAATTCTTTTTGATTATAAAAAGAAGCTATTATTGGCGATAAAAAAAATATTATAATATATAATAAAAAAGCAATTATACAAGTAGCAAAAAATACTGAAGAAAAATCTAGTTCGTCCGAATCTTTCTTCTGAATGAGCGCTGTGTTAAAACCATCTACAACGAATACATTTGCAATTTGAATAAAAATTTGTATAAGAGCAACAATTCCATAATCTTCCGGCAATAAAATTCTTGCTAAGATAACAGAAATTATAAATTGTAAGCCTTGTGAACCAAATTTTTCTAAGAGACTCCAAATAAAAGATTTTGCAAGTTTTTGTTTTGTTATCATTTGTATCATAATTTCTAAAATCCATTTGAAGTATTCTTAGGTCATAAATTTGCTAAAAATTATATTTTAAAGTAAATGCTACATAGTTATTTAAATTTACTTTGTCTTTTTTATACATAGGAAATTTTATCCAGGATAAATTGTATTCACAATCTATTAGAAATTTATTTGTAAAAAAATATTGAATATTTATTCCACACGTTCTTATACTTTTATAAAGCCCCCATTGTTCATGACTTCCTTTGTAGTTGTTTTTCCAGTCATCATACTTCGTATCAAGTCCAATATTATCTATATAGTTTGTGTCTGGCCTGTTGTAATGCAAAAATAAAGTAACAGTTCCTTTTGAGAAATGTGTACGGAGCGCAATGTACTGACTGTTTCCAAAATATCCGCTGCCAGCTCCAATAATTTGGCCGTTTTGAGTGTATCCTTGTGAAATTAAACTATGTGAGTAATATCCCATATATTTCCATTCAAGCTGAAAATCTTGAGACATTCCGAAATTACTCCACTCAAATATAAGTTCTGATGCTAATTTTGATTTAGTAACTTTTTTTATAAAAGTTAGTTCCTTTATTGCGCCAACTGTGTAAATCATAGTATGAAAAGGATCGGCAAAACCTCTTCCATTATAGTCGTCAACTCCAAGCTCGCCATAGACTTCAAATCCTACAGCAGGGAAGAGCAAGTCTGCACCAAAAGAAGCTTTTTGATCTTCGAACTCGTTTGAATCATAAAGAGGATTTAAATATTTTGCTGATTTTTCATCCCAACGTGCAAGGCTGATTTTATTTATTGATAGCGTAAGTTCCGGCAAAATAGACGGTGAGTATGCGACTGAAAATCCTGTAAGCTGACGATGGTCGTTTGTGCTGTCATTGTCAAAATAATCTGATTCTGTCAAATATCCAAGCCAGGCTCTTCCTTCTATTTTTCCAAGATACCAGTTAGTATATGGCATATAGATTTCTGTTTTTCTTAGGCCTATGTCAAATTTCGGGTAAGTTCCTGCGTTGTTGCTTCCAAGCATTGGATTGAGCCAAGCCGGTCCTAGCCATGGCGACTGAAATCCAAATCCAACTGTAAAATTATTCCATGAATATCGAATTTCTGTGTCGCCCCAGTCAAATGTCCAGAATGAAGAGTCTCCATAACGCTGAACAAGATCTATGTTGCCTTTCCAAAAATATGAATATTCGCTACCATAAACTCCTGGCATATAATCAAATTCCCTGTTCTGGCTCCAGCTTACCTGCGGCTTAAAAGTTGCCTCCAGTC
>ERZ808278.186-NODE-186-length-51751-cov-6.154054_pt1 | contig 51751 bp, 45 predicted proteins | sample MGYA00521239_ERZ808278 | MGnify/ENA primary metagenome ERZ808278 (study PRJEB31516, sample SAMN03275600) | gut metagenome | biome: mammalia-associated habitat; material: feces | host: Papio cynocephalus | place: Kenya | collected 2012-07-17 ... | reverse complement strand
GGCGAACGAGGGCGCGACGAAGCAGGCAGTTTAGCTTTGGGTCTAAACATAACGGCTATCCGCCGCTGACCTGCTGCAACAATGCAGACCTTGCGGCGCGATGTACGAGCAGAGACGCGAAGAAAGCGATCTGGGGAATTACAGCGGGCGCAAAGTTCAACAGTGACTGCGCGCTGCTGCTCAGAGAAGGTTTCCGTGCAGGGCGAATTCGCCTGCTCGAAAACGAGTTTGACGCGGAAGAAAAACTGAAGGAGATCAAGGGCTATGCGTCGTTTTCTCCGGAAGACAAGGCAGTGCTGCTATTGCCATATGTCAACACGACACTGCTGGTCAGTGAAATGATCGGACTCGATCATGATGAGAGCGGCGGTCTAGTAAAACTGACAGAGAAGCGGTCAGCCCGCAAAGACAGATATTCCAGCCTGTCCTACAATTTCTATGTAGCAACGGAACTGGAGAAGAACCTCTCACGTGCGGAGCGAAGAGGGGACGAGGTCAAAGAATCTTTCATTTTCAGAGCGCCGAAAATCAAATAGAGAGGAGGTGAGAGTTTGGAGGAAAGTGAAAACAGAAAACCAGCCAGTACAGATAACGTTGTCATACGTGTTCCGGAGCGCTTCAGCGTGATCAACCGCATGATTTTGCGCGATCTCAATAACAATACGAGTCAGCAGTCGTTTTATTTGTATTCGAAGTCCGACATTTCGGAATTCCTAAAGAATCCTGCGACAAACGAACAGAAGCTGCGTCAGGCTGTCATCTATATGTATGGCGCCAGCGCGCACTTCAGACGTCTTATCCAGTACTTTACATCACTGTCTGATCTTTCTTATGTCGTTTCGCCGAAGGGAATCGATACGGGGACAGCCAAGCCGGCGACTGTCAAGCGTAACTATAAGCGCGTGCTTAACCTACTGTCTAATATGGACATCAAAAACCAGTTCGAGAAGGTGCTGACCGTTTGTCTTCGAGAGGATGTGTTCTATGGAACAATCTGGGAGACGACGGACAGCGTGCTGATCCAGCAGCTGCCGTCTGACTACTGTGCAATTGCGGTAGTTGAAGACAATGTGCTCAATGTTTCGTTTGACTTTTCCTATTTCGACTCGAATGCGGCGAATCTGCCGCTCTACCCCCAGGAGTTCTCGGCGAAGTACGAGTTATACAAAAAGAATCGTACGGGCATGCGGTGGCAGGAACTAGACGCGCCGACGTCGTTCGCAATCAAGGCCAACAAAGACATCCTCAGTTACGCCATCCCGCCGTTTGCGGGAATCCTTCGGGAGGTCTACGACATCGAGGACTACAAGCAGCTCAAGATGTCGCGGACGGCGCTTGAAAACTATGCCATGCTGGTCATGCACCTGGGAATGGATGAAGACGGCAACTACGTGATGCCCTTTCAGACAGCCAAGGATTTCTGGGGTAACCTCGACAGCGTACTGCCGCCAGAGATCGGCAGCGTGCTGACGCCTATGCCGATCGAAAAGATTAGTTTTGAGCGGACGCACACGGGCGAGACGAATGCGCTTGCGGAAGCGGAACAGGATCTTTATACTGCCGCTGGCGTTTCCAGCCTGTTGTTCAACAACGAGAAGGCCTCCGCTGCGAGCCTGCTCCTCTCCATTAAAGCCGATCAGTCAATGACGTACAGCATCGTCAAGAGCATCGAATGTATGCTTAATCGTTTTATCCACCGGAAAGGGTACGGCAAGTACTTCAAAGTAACATTCCTTGACTGCAGCCCGTTTAATCGTAAAGAAATGGGCGACGCCTACTTGAAGGCATGCCAGTACGGTCTGCCGATGATCAGTTATTACGCGGCCTCTCAGGGAATGGGGCAGGATGAAGCAGACTGCATGAACTTCCTGGAGAACGATGTGCTGAACCTGGTGGAGCGGTATAAGCCTCTTCAGAGCAGCGCTACGCAGACGACTGAGTCGAGTGAACCGGGGAGACCGACGTCCGATCCTGGTGATCTGACGGATTCCGGCGAGCAGTCGAGAGAACAGGAGTGAGAAGATGAGCGAAGGCAGTTTTATTTATGCGGTGACTCGGGAAGCCCGGGACGGGCTGCTGAGAGCGGGCTATGATCTTCTTCATGAAGATCAGGACAGCGGAATGTGGGTCTTTGCAAATAAAGCGGGTTCGGTCGCCGAATTGCGTTTCGGGCTGGGCGCGCTTCATAAAGACTGCATTTTTTCGGACACGCTCTCATTTTAGAAAAAATGATAGAAAGGTGGCGGTGAAGATCGCAGAGGGGACAAGCCTCCAGTTTCAGTCGGCATTGACGGACTGGAGCGAACAGAATTCGTCATTTGACAAGGCGGTCATGCGGATTGCTTATCACGGAACCAACCGCAACCGAACCAGCATCAGTAAGGAAGCATTTGAGGCAGCGATCCCGTCCATGTACAACTGCCCGGTTGTTTGTCGATATAACCGGGAGGACGACAGTCTGGGTGGGCACGACGTGAAGCTTGTTAAGGACGAGAAGCACGATACGGTCAAAATCGTGAACATTACACATCCGGTTGGCGTAATTCCCGAGAGCGCCAAGTGGTACTGGCAGGAAATTGAGGAGGACGACGGCACAAAGCGGGAGTATCTCTGCGCGGAGGTGCTGATCTGGAAGCGACAGGAAGCCTATGAGCACCTCAAGAAAAACGGGGTGACGGACGAGTCCATGGAGATTCGTGTTCAGAGAGGCTTTTCGGATGAAGAGAAGGTGTTTCATATTGAGGAATTCGAGTTCACTGCCTTCACTCTTCTTGAGAGCGTTGCCCCTTGCTTCCCTGACGCCTGCCTCGAATTCTCGCTCGATGAGATCCGGCAGGAATATTCTCTGATGATGGAGGATTTCAAACGGGAATTTACACAGGTCACGTCCGCTCCGGCGGCTGACATAAAACTTGAAGAGAAAGGAGGAGACGAAACATTGAACATTGTTGAGATGATGGCGGAATACGGGCTGGAGGAGAGCGACATTGATTTCGAGATTGAAGGAATGGATGAAGAAACGATCCGCGCCCGTTTCGCCGAAATCAAGGAAAAGAAGAATCCGCCGGTGACGGACTCTGTTTCTGAAGAGTCGGAACCCGAGCCTGTCGAAGAGGAGAAGTTCTCCCTGACGGCTGAGCAGACTACGCGGGCTTTGGCCAACGCGGTTAATTCGCGACAGATCGAGACCCCCTACGGCATGCGTGCGGAGTATTTTATGCTGGACTACGATGCCTCGCTCGGCGAGGTCTACTGCAGAAGGGGCAGCGACTGGTCTTTCGTCGGCATGACCTATTCAATGGAAGGTGATAGACCGGTAATCGATTTCGATCATCCGAAGCCGAAAAAGATCGTATACGTCGATCTTGACGAAGGTGAGGAGCCTTGGGTATTTTCTGACGAAAAGGAGTTTATCCGAGCCGAGGTTGAAGCGGAGTTTGCTGCTGAAAAGCAGGAACTGAGAGAGCTTCGGGAATTCAAGACACAGCGTCTGGCAGAAGAGCATCAGGCTCAGGCAGACGCTGTTTTTGCGCAGTTCTCGGATCTGACGGGCAATGAGGCGTTCGAGGCGCTTAAATCTGGCTGCTCTGAGATGAGCAAGGAAGACATTGAAGAGAAGTGCTACGCGATTCGCGGGCGCAGTGCGTCGATGAACTTCTCGCTGAACAACAATTCGGCGGTCGTGCGCATGCCCGTTGAGAAGGAACCCAAGGGCAATGAGGACGAGCCGTATGGCGGCGTCTTTAAGCGTTACGGTATTGGCAGGTAATTGGTAAACAATTTATTGACTTATAGAAGATGGAGGAAATAGAAATGGCTTACGCTGTTGTTAGGACTGATCTGATGACCGGCACCGATGTGCGTGCCGATCTGCGTAGTGTGCGCTACATGGGCGCTGATGGTAATACCCCGACCGCGATCGAAAACGGTCATGTTGTGAAACTGTCTGCTCTGATGGCGGGCGAGCGTGAACTGTGGAAGGGCGTTGACGTCGCTGCGACTGACGCGCTGAATGACATTGTTCTGATTGCGACCCCCGAAGTGATGTACGACGAGCGCAAGAAGAATCTGGATGACTTTATCAACGAGAAGGATCGTGATTGCCGCGGCTACGTGCTGCACTCTCGCGATATTTTCTCTGTGACCGCTGAGGCGCTGGACGCCGCTGCGACTCCCGTGGTCGGCAATCTTGTGGAGCTGGCCGCTGGTACCAAGCTCAAGGTCGTCGCGACCGCCACGGACAAGTCTACCCAGGTCGGTAAGGTGATCGATGTTAACAAGGTCGGCCGCTATACCTACTATGTGATTCAGGTCGCCTAAGAGAACGAGAGGATTGGAGGAAAATAGACAATGGAAAACATGAAGGATGTGGTGAAGGTTGCCGTGGACGCGTATCACGGCAACGTCGCGAAGTACTCCGTCAACGATTCGATGGAGCTGCTCCGCAGCGCGATGGTTGAGGCCAACAATGGCTCGACTATTATGAACTACAAGGACATCCGCGACGGCAAGTGCGTTGGCCTGTTCTCCCTGGTCGAGGAAATTCTGAGCCGTACTGTGGTGGATGGTCTGCAGAACGACGACTTTTTCATGAGCCAGGTTGAGTTCCGCAATGTGGCGCAGGGCGATTCCCCGCTCTTTACTGTGGAAGACGACAACCAGGTGTTCGTGGTGGACGAGATTGCCGAGGGCACTCAGGGGCTGCGTCGTCAGCGCCTGGGTGGCAGCACTCAGACTCAGATCCCCACTCGCCTGTATGGCGCGCGTATCTACGAGGAAATGAATCGTGTGATGTCCGGCGCGGTGGACTTCAATAAGCTGATTGCCAAGGTGGGCGATGCCTTCCGCCAGAAGCTGCTCAACGAGATTTACGCTCTGTGGTCGTCTGCCACTGCGACCGATTTCGGCGGCGCCGCGTATTTCCCGGTGGCTGGTACCTATGACGAGGATGCCCTGCTGGAGCTGGTTTCCCATGTGGAAGCTGCTGCCGGCGGCAAGACCGCGACTATCATTGGCACCAAGGCCGCCCTGCGCACCATTCAGCCCACCACTCTGGCTGATGAGTACAAGAGTGATCTGTACAACATGGGGTACTACGGGAAGTGGAACGGCGTGAACTGCGTCGCGATTCCGCAGCGCCACAAGCTTGGCACTACCGATTTCGTTTATGACAATAAGACCCTGACCATCGTGGCTGGTGATCAGAAGCCCATCAAGGTTGTGCGCGAGGGCAATCCCCTGCTGATCATGGGTGACCCGATGAAGAACGCGGATCTGACCTATGAGTACATGTACACTGAGCGCTGGGGCAGTGGTCTGATCCTGGCTGGCAACAGCGGTATTGGCCGTTACAAGATGACCTGATCGATGCGTGGATGAAGCGGGGCGGCGAATAACCGCTCCGCAGAGGAAGAAAGGAAGGACACAATGGCAGTCAAAAAGACAGTTGCCAAGAAGGCCGTGGAGACAGATGCGATCGAGAATGTCGCTATGAGCGCCCCCGAAGCCGAAGCGCCCAAGAAGAGCTATCGCGCGAAACGGACGCTTGACCCGCATATGTATGTGACGGTGCGAAACGGTTTCGCGGGAACGCTGGTGTACAGGAGTCGGTCGACCAGAGAGCGTTATGTATGGGATGGTTTCGGCGCGGAGCAGGACATCGAGCTTCAGGAGCTGAAGAGTGCGCGCAATGCGAGCAAGGAATTTTTCGAGAACAACTGGTTCCTGATTGATGATCCCGAAGTGATCGCCTGGCTGGGCGTCGAGCGCTGCTACAAGAACGCGCTGAACTTCGAGGAATTCGATGAGCTGTTTGCACTGTCGCCCGAAGAGATCACTGCGCGGGTCGCGCTTCTCTCATCTGGGCAGAAGCTGAGTCTGGCATATCGCGCCAAGGAGAAAATCGAAAGCGGCGAACTTGACTCCATTAAGGCGATTACCGCACTGGAAAAGGCGCTGGGAACCGAGCTGATTGAACGATAGGAGGCGCATATGACAATCTTTTACGATGATGTGATCAGCGCTTTCCTTAATAAAGTCACTGAGTACGACTTCCTTCGTATGACTCCCGAAGATCGGGGGCAGATAGTCGATGGGTACTTGCATAGGGCGAGGGCAATGCTGGCCGAGGTACTTTCGGAAAGTACATTGGTAGATAGTCGGGAAGAGCGACTGTTTACCGGGGCGGGCATGACGGACTCTGAAGCGGACGAAATCATCGAGATCCTGAGCGAGGGAATGCTGGTGCAGTGGATGAAGCCGTACGTCTATAAGCAGGAGAATCTGGAGAACTTGCTTAATGGTACGGACTGGTCTTCTTACTCGCCGGCTGAACTGCTCAAGCGCGTGTCTGAGACATACGAGAAAGTTCAGAAGAACTATGTGAATCTGGTTCGGAACTACTCGTACCGTCATGGCGACCTGACCAGCCTGCACATGTAATGGCAAATTCTCAAAATAATTGCATACCGGACGAGCTGATTGATAAGCGGATCGAAGCTCTTATCAATCAGTTTTTTAAGATTCTGCCGCTCAGAGAGAGCGAGGAACCGTCGCTTCCGGCGTACATGAGAAGTCTCCAGAGGGAGCTTATTGGGCTCCAAGGGTTGGCAGTCAGGCTTCAGACGGACGTGCAGTACATTACGGTGCTGTCGATTCTGCAGTATCTGATTTCGCACGATTGCACAGTCCACACGGTGAAGACAGAAGTCTTCAAGGCAATTTCGTTACTCAAGCAGATGGGAAAACAGAATGAAAGGAGGCGAAGAGGATGAACGCATGGGATCGGTATTCGGAAAGAATGGCTCTGGTTGGGACATCCAAGAGGGAGAGTATAAAGCGAAACACGATGGAATCGATCCGCAGGCGCATTCTTTCTTCGCCTGCTTGCAAGAAGGTTCTGATTGACGGTGTACCTCAGATGGTCGGCATTGCCCACACGGAGGATATGAACGTCAAGCGTATTTGTTCGATTCCTGGCGAGCATCTCAAGCATGGCGGCCTCGTCCACTTTGCTGAGAATCACTGGCTAATCACCGAGATGGATGCTGACAATGAGATGTATGATCGCGGAAAGATGACGCAGTGCAACTATGTGGTGAAGTGGATCGGTAAGGACGGGAAACTGAAAGAAAAATGGTGCATCGTGGAAGACGGAACCAAGTATCTGATCGGCGAAAATGAGCGACAGCTCATGACTGTAGGTGATTCCCGTCTATCTCTGACTGTCGCGAAGGATGAAGACACTGTAGAACTGAGCCGGGGCACACGTTTTTTGATCGACGATGAGGATTCAGATGACGTATCAGCGTTCCGGATCACGAAACCGAACAAGCTCTACAATGTGTATAACGGGCAAGGCGTGTTCCGATTCATACTGCGCGAGGTGCTCGTGACGCCGGATGACAACAAGGCGCTGCGAATCGCTGATTACAATAATTGGAAGCCTGAGCAGGTGACGGATAACGACCATGTGGACAGCGCGCAGACGGTTGCGCAGATTGTCTCTGCGGCGCAGGAGGAATCAAAGGCCAGACCTTTGGATGATAAGGAGGTGTGGCTGTGAATCTGAGCGAGTTCTTTGATTACAAAAACACGCTGATGAAGGAGATCTGCTCCAATGAGCGACTTGTGCAGTTGATTACTGGCAACAAGATGGCGGACGTTCCGAATCATGCGCTTCCGTACTCGCAGGTTTTCCCGTTTGAGTTCGTCCCGGAGACAGTCGATGAGGGCAGAACGTACATTTGCTTTGACGTGGACATTGTGGAAGCGCAGAGCAAGACGTTTTATACGCCTGTAATCTACATTTGGGTGTTCACACACAAGAGCCTGTTGCGTGCGCCCGATGGTGGAATCCTGTTGGACATGATCAGTGAAGAGCTGGACAAGATGCTTAATGGCAGTCGGTTCTACAGCATGGGTGAGCTGAATCTCCGCGCGGCAACGCGATTCGTCCCGATCTCTGACTATCAGGGGCGCGCGCTGGCTTATACGGCAAGGGACTTCAATCGCCTATATGCGAATCGCCCCATCCCTACAAATCGTAAGAAGGGGACGTGAGTCGTGTGGGCAGTCTGCTGTACGCATCCGAAATTCCAATCAATGATCATTTGTCCGTGAAAATCCCCACGATAGGAAAGATCAAAGAATCTGAGGACGATTACTTCAGCCTTGTCTGCTCATTTGTCGCCACGCCATATGATTTAATGGTTCAGCTGGATGATGCGGGAATTGACTTTACAAAGATCAATGATTTCGAGCTGTTTATGCTCTTACTTCCGCAGATTGCAGCAATGGACGCCTCGCCTTTATTCGGGGAATTGAGATGGGCGGACTTCGCCCCGGCGCAGAGTGAGCAGAACGGTGAGCTGATTCTGCTCAACGGGCAGACTGGAGCGGTGATCGACGCGAGTATACACGATAGGATGTGCTCTGCTATTCGCAAGATCCATTATATGGAGAAGGAAATCCACAAGCCGGCTAATGAAGAAGCGCGAAAGTATCTGATAGAACGCGCGCGGAAGAAATTGAAACGCCGGAAGAATAAAGAGAAGGAATCCCCCTTAGATCCATATATTATTGCGCTGGTCAATACGCCCCATTTTAAATACGACTATGAGCAGACGAAGGGACTGACTGTCTATCAGTTCTATTCAAGTGTCTATCAGATTGCCCACAAGATCCGCTATGACAACATGATGATCGGCGCGTTCGCGGGGACGATCAAGATGGACGAGATGAAGGAAGAAGACAAGACCTGGGTTATGACACGTAAATAGGAGGAAGAAACATGAACAAGGTACCTGATATTACCCTGACCAGCCTTGATACGATCAAGGCGTATGACCTGACTACCGGTGACCTCAAGTTTATCCTGGATGAGCTGCAGGACGCGACCATCGCCAACACTCAGGAGAAGCAGGACATTACCGGTAAGGGCGGCCGCAAGCTGAACAGTCTGAAGAAGAACAAAGCCGTGACCATCTCCGGTAACAACGGCCTGATTTCTGCTGGTCTGATGGAGATCCAGACTGGTGGCGAGTTCACCGAAAAGGACGCCGTGACGGTTGACTGGACTGATTACATCACTGTAAAAGATAACAAGGCGACCACCGGCTATAAGGCCATCGGTACTGCCGGCAAGGAAATCACCGCCGTTTATAAGAAGAACAGCGACGGTACTCGCGGCGACAAAATGGAACAGGCTGCGGCTGCTGCAGCCGGTAAGTTTGCCTATGATCCCGCCTCAAAGGAACTGACTTTCAACGAGAAAGAGATCGACGACGGCAGCGAGATCATTGTGTGCTACAAGCGCCAGCTCAAGGGCTACACGCTGTCCAATGACTCCGACAAGTATTCCGGCAAGGCTGCGCTGTACATCGACGGTCTTGGTGAAGATGCTTGCGCCAACCAGTATCGTGTGCAGATCTATGTGCCTAAGGCCGACTTCTCCGGTGAGTTCAGCTTCCAGCTGGGCGGCGACCAGTCCGTGCATGCGTTTGAAGCCGAGTCTCTGGCCGGCTCTTCTGGCTGCGCTGGTTCCGGTCTGGGCTCCTCCCTGTGGACCTGGACTGTGTTCGGCGTGAACGAGGCCGACGCTACCGTAGGTGGCTGATGAGACGTTATGCCGAGGGTAAAGAGGCAATGTCGGGTGTGCGGCAAGACTTATGAGGCTTGCAATACGCCCAATCTGACGGGCGCCTTTCGTTGGCAGGATGTGGCATGCAGCCGGCAGTGCGGCGAACAGTACTTGAAGATCATTACGCAGGTGCGTAATGCGCAGAGGGCGAATGGTCAACATACCCAGCAGCCCGGCGAATGAGACCGGGAGGGAAGGCATTGCGCTTTCCCTCCTTATTTTTTCACGATTGGAGGCAAGAGTGGAACGTAAGATCCAGTTGGTAATCGATGAAAGCGTACTTCAGGAGTACGACAGGCATTACTTTTCAATTCATAAGCGCGCGAGCAAGCGGCCGATTCAGCACCCGTGGCACGAATCAATCAACCAGTGGATGGTGATGCGCCGCCCGATGATGAACGCGCTCAAGCAGCGGTGGAAGGATTTCATCGCGTGGTTTATCGAGAAACAAGGTTATTCTAACCTGCGCATTGAAAAATGCGAGTTGGCATTTTGCGTGTACTACAACACGAACAGGAAACATGACCCAGACAACACCTGTCCGAAGTTCATTATTGACGGGCTATGTGAGAGTGGGTTCCTTGCAGGGGACGACAGTAGCCATGTGACGGCGATCGCCCTCCGGTGTAAGGTAGACCCCGCGTGGCCGCGCACAGAAATCGAAATTACCTATTGAATGAAAGGAAGGGATAATTATGGCAAAGCGAAGTGAGAAGAAGGATATGAGAGTTTCCATGACGGAAGTAGCAGGCAAAGTGGAAACTGCTCTGTGCACAGAACTGAGTATGGGGGATGGCCTCCCTGTGATTCAGGTGAAGAATCGACTAACAATGAAAGAGGCTATGGAATTCGTGTCGTATGTTTATTCTATGGCGGCGAATGAAGAAACCGGCGAATATACCCCTGAAGTGGAGGACTTTGCGACCCGGCTGTACACGATTGTCTGCTGGGGCAATGTAAAGGAGCCGAAGACGGCAGACGAGGCCTGGGGCTTAGTGTATTTTACGGATCTGTACGACCGCGTTTTGGATCACATTGATCACAGCCAGTATGATTTGCTGCTTCTGGCGATTGACCAAAAGATCCAGTTTTTTAAGAGGCGTATGGAGGCGGCGTGTGCGTCGGAGGTTCGCTCTCTGATGGCGAAGATGGATGAGGTAATGGAATCTGGCGCAAGAATGCTTTCTGAACTGGACAGCCAGGAAACATTGAACGCGATTTCTGATATGGCAAAGCTTTCGGAAACGAATGAGCATCCGGAGAAGGCAGACAATCTGGTTCCCCTCAGGAAGTAGGCTGCTATGGCAAACCGTTCATTTAATAACGACGCGGATCTTCAGAAAGCGGTCGAACGCATACTGACAAGGGACGTCGCGCCCATTATGAAGAAGATTCTGCGAAAACACATCCTGGATGATGTTTACGGTGCGTACACCCCCAAAGAGGGGGGATGGGCAGGTCATACGACCTACCAACGGAGGCATTTGCTGGAAAACAATATTGAAACGCTGATGATAAACCCGTTTACAATCGGCGTAACGAGCCTGGCACCGGCAGCCCCTGCCGAGGTGCATGGATACACATTCGAGGAACGGCAGGAAGGTTCTCTGTTGGAGCTCATCGAAGCGGATAAGCATGGTATATGGTATGGAGGGTTCCCTCGTTATCCGATTCGAAACACCCAGGAGGAGATAAACAAAAGCACAGAAATCGCACGGGTGATCCAGGATGGACTGGACGCCATTTTTTCATAGGCGGCAGGATGCGCTCCACGCCTTAATCTATGCAAAAAACGAAGAGAAAGCAAAAGGAAGGTGATGGACGATGGCATATTCCGCGAATCTAGAGCTTCACGTAGTAATGACAGCGAAGGCGCTGGCAGCATTACGCAAGGAGATTCAGGCAGCCGTAGATATGGCGACAAAGAATAACCCGATTAAGCTCAATAATATCGAACTCGGCAAATCGGCTGCTAAAAAGATGGCCTCTGAAATCCAGAAGGCAATAAACGATGCATTAAAGAACGCGCAGTACACAGTCCCGCCGATCAAACCGCCAGCGACAGGAACGGGAAAAGGCGGCTCGGGTGGCGGCAGCGATATTGTGGAGGCGCGAAGGCTGGCCGCAGCAGCCAGCAGGACGAACGCGGCATTCAATTCTGCGCTGACGGCATCTGACGAACAATTAAACACGCAAAGGGTTAAGGCGGCCGAGAATGCGCTTCGAGATTATGAGGATGCCACAAAGGCGACGGGCGCTGCGCAGAAACAGTTGGTGCAGGACGTCCTGGATACAGCGAGCGCCATAAAACAGGAAAGCGATCAGATAAGTAGGATAAACAAGGCGGTTGAAACGACGGCGAATGATTATTCCAGACTGAGCGCCATTCGTTCTCAGCTCAATTCAATTTTCAACGGTGGAGACAGGCTTCGAACGGATGCTGCCAAAGAATCCATTACGCAGGGGGCGTCTGATCTTCTAAAGGAATGGGAACGGCTTTCTACGTTGATGGCGACTGGCAAGTTTACTTCTCAAAACAAGGCGGAGCTGGACGATCTGGTGCAGTCTACCATCAATCTTCGCGAACAGCTCGACGGCGTGAAGAAGGCCGAAGCGAGTGTTGCGGGTCAGGAGACTAGTATCGGTAGGCTTTCTACCGCAATGAAAGAGCTGGAGGGGCTGAGGAAGGAGATGCAGGGCGTTTCGGATGAACAGAAGCGCAATCAGCTCCTTTCTCAACAGGAACAGCTCTACAAGAAGATTGGGAACGCGATGAGGGAAACCTCAACCTATCAGAATGCTTCTTTGATCGCTGGGTTTGAAAACAGCTCTGGACGGCTTGGGTTGGATACGGTGGTTCAGCGGATTCGCGAGGCGCAGGCTGCTGTCTCAAGCGTCTATTCGAAATTAGGAGCTGACGCAAGCACCAGCCTGTCGGCGGATAATTCTGATCTGCTTCAGAGGCAGAGCGTCCTCATTGCGGATATCAATGCGCTCAAGCAGAAGGGCGTAAGCCTTTCCTCTCAGGAGCTCGAATGGGCGAGGCAGCAAACCAGCGCATATGAGCAGGCAGCTTCTTCCGTAATGCAGAAGGCAAACGAAGAGCTTTCCGGGTTGGACAGAATCAAGAGTGCAGTGGACGAGACAGTTTCAGCCACATCGAGACTAAACGGGGTAAAGAAGCGACTTGATTCGATTTTCAATGAGAGCGATCTTTTAAGGACCTCCAGCACAAAGACGTCCATCCAGAACAACGTAACTACTTTGCTGAAGGAGTATGAAAATCTTGCAAGGCAGATGTCTTCTGGTAAACTTCAGCCTGATTTCGGTGCAAGCGTTGATCGCTTGATTAGCAATGTGGTTTCGCTCCGAGAACAGCTCGATGGCGTGAAGAAGGCCGAAGCGGAACTGGCGAAGCAGGAAACAATTTTCGGCAGGCTTTCTACATCAATGAAGGAACTTGGAGAGATCGAGAAAGACGCCGAGAAAGTTGCAGACGCTTCTAAAAAGAACGAAATCCTGAAAAAGCGCAAGGAGATTTATGATCAGCTGATTGTCTCAATGAAGGAGGCCAGCACCTACCAGGATGATACGGTGGTGGCTGACTACGAACGAAAAGTCAGGGATACACAACTTTGGACGCTACAAGAGAGAGCATCCGCTAGTGAAAGTAGTCTGAAAGCATTCGGGGTTACTGATTCAGAGGAAGTCAACCGTCTCTTGAGCGAAAGCGCAGATATCACTGCAAAGATTAACGCACTAAGAGAAACTAGTGTTGCAATCACGAAAGAGGATGTTCAGAATCTTCGTGAGCGAGTAGATGTGTTCTCGCAATCCGCCGCGCAGCAGAGAGAACTGTTATCTCTTGAAAAACAGGCCGCCGCTCTGACTCAGCGCATTACGAACTACATGGCCAACAACCCTAAGTCCGTCTCCAAGTATGGCAATGAGTTTACGTCGGTGCTTGCGTCGATTTCCGGAAGTAGTCTGAATTCGGACTCCATCAAGGAGGCGACGAAACGCTTCAGCGAGCTGCAGATGTCGATGCGGGAGGCCGGGCTTGAGGGCAAGGGTGTCACACAGTTGCTTACTGAGGGCTGGAAAAAGTTTGGTACGTGGAGCTTTGTAACCAAGACATTCTCTTTTATTACCTCCAACTTGAAGAAGATGGTCGAGAATGTCAAGGAACTGGATGCCGCAATGACCGAACTCCGCAAGGTGACCGACCTGACAGCAAGCGAGTATAGCAAATTCTTCGCACAAGCGGTAGACCTTGCTAGTGGTGTTGGCGCGACGGTCTCAGACACCATCAATTCCGTGGCCGACTTTGCCAGATTGGGTTACAGTATTGGTGAAGCATCTGAGCTTGCGAAAGCTGCACTGATGTACAAGAACGTCGGCGATGGGATTACGGACGTCTCCGTTGCGACAGAGCAGTTGATTTCGACAATGAAGGGCTTCGGTAAGGAAGCGAGCGATGCATCGAGAATCGTTGATATGTTCAACGAGGTGGGTAGATTTTGCCCAGCGGCATAGTAATATGTTGTCAGTACATAGCTATATCGGTTAAACTCCGGGGACGGACAAGACCGAGGAAAGAATAATATCTCTTACCTCTTGAATCATATGGCGATTTAGGAGGGTGAATTGACTAGGAAAGATTTGACAGGCAAGCGATTTGGCAAACTATATGTGTTGGAAATGCAGTATGGGATTCTTATCGGTAAAAGAAAAAGAAGTCGATGTATATGCGTTTGTGATTGTGGAAATACCGTATCTGTGAATGCGGATTTGCTAACGTCGGGGAGGAAGATCTCATGTGGTTGTGATACATCTATACGCAGAAGTACACAACTTCGTAAAGACTTGTCCGGAAGAACCTATGGTAGATTGACGGTAATTGAAATGGACTGGTCTCAGAAACCGACAAAGGCAGTTTGCAAGTGCCAATGCGGCAAGGTGAAGATGATCATAGCAAGGGAATTACCGTCTGGAAAAACTCAGTCATGTGGATGTTTGCAAGCAGAAAGAGCGTCTGAAACAAACACGAAGAACTGGTCCGGCTCTGTGTCCAGATATGGAGTAAAACTACTTTGTCAAGAAAAAATGAACGAAGAGGGGCAATGGTTATGGAGATGCGAATGTGGCGTTTGTGGAAATGAATTTATAGCGTTACCAGCAAAGATCATGAATGGGCACATTACATCATGTGGTTGTAGACGTCAGTCTTCAAGGGAACAGTTGATTAGTAGTGAACTTGACTCTTTGCATGTTGATTATTGTGAACAGTATACATTCTCCGACTGCCGAGACAAATTGCCATTACCATTTGATTTTGCTGTATTTTTCGATGAGCACTTAGAAGTATTAATCGAATATGATGGACAACAGCACTATCGCCCTATCCCACTATTTGGTGGAGTGAATAGTTTTGAAATCACGAAAAAACATGACAAGATAAAGAATGATTTTTGCAGACAAAAATCGCTTAAACTGATAAGGCTGCCATATACCTTATCAGATGATGAAATCAAGAGTATAATAGAGATATTATTATCCGTAGAGACTGTAATATTCTTTTCAGTAATGAAGAGGATTTCGCTATGCTCCCACATGTGGGATGAATATACAGTCCGAACTCACGCAATAATCTGAACAGTGAAACGGGAGGGGCGGGCCAAAAGCCCTGCCCGCCACAAAGTGGTCGGTACCGGTATTCCGGGAAAGTAACAGAATGAACAACTTCTCAATCTCCTCAAGCGGGATTGGTGAGGCGCTCCAGCACTCCGCCGCTTCACTTGCTGCTGCTGGCAACTCCATTGAAGAGAGCATTGGTCTGGTAACGGGCATCAACTCAGTGCTTCAGAATACGCAGCAAACAGGTACGGTTCTGAAAACATTGACTATGTATCTCCGTGCCGCGAAGACTGAAGCGGAGGCCGCCGGTATCGAAACGGACGGCATGGCAACCTCCGTATCCAAGCTTCGTTCGGAAGTGCTTGCGTTGACGGGGCGGAAGGTTGACATCATGGTCGACGACAAGAACTTTAAGAGCACATTCCAGATCATGAAGGAAATCGCCGCTGTTTGGGATGATCTCAGCGACGTGACGCAGGCGCGCCTTGGCGAACTACTCGCTGGTAAGCGAAACAGTAACGCACTGTACGCCCTGATCCAGAACTTTGATGAAGCGGAAGCGGCAGCGAAGTCCGCAATGGATTCATTCGGCAGTGCGGCCATTGAAAATGAAAAGTACCTCGACAGTATCGCGGGTAAGATCGCTCAATTTAAGGCTCAGTTTGAAGCGCTTTCTGCAAGTGTGGTCAGCAGCGATTTAGTAAAAACCGTAATTGATTTGGGCACTGCACTTCTCAATCTCCTGAATACACTCTCAGAGGCTCACGCACTTCTCCCCGCGATTGGCGCTGCGGTTACTTTGATTATGCAGCATGTGCATAGACGCAATATGGACGGCATGATTAAAGAGGTCTCCGCGTTGGTGGACGCCGGCAAGGACGGGAAGGAATTGCTGACGATGATGGCCACGAAGTTCTCGCAGTTGACAGTCGAAGAGCAGAAATTCATTCTAACACAAGCGAAGACAAAAACCGCAGTATCCGCATTGGAAGAGGGTTTGGCAAAGCAAGCTCAGAACATTAGCGAAGCGGGAGCTAGTGCGGATCAAACGGGCGCTAGATTCGCTACATTGGGACGAAATGTTCAAAGTGTTATTCATCCCCTTGATAAAAGCGTCAGTACTCTTCAGAAGATCGCCGCAGGTGCGAAGAATTTTTGGACTAATCTTAGTGGCGCAGCTAAGATTAGTTTGATTGCAACAGGAGTTTCTCTTGCAATTACGGCTATCCAACGTCTTATTGCTAATCAAGAACAAGCGAAGCAAAAAGCAATCGCCTTTGTTCAGGAAAGCCAACAGGCGTGGAAGAGTGCTCAGGATACTTATAAAGATGGAGTAAGGACACTAAACGATGTTGAGAAACGGTATAATGAGCTTGTCAAGGGAATTGGTGAGAATGGGGAGAATATTGGTTTAACAAATGACGAATACGAAGAATTCTGGGACATACTGAGCCAGATCACTGATATTTCCCCGGGAATAGTTGACTCTTACAACGAGCAGCAACAGGCGGTACTGCGATATAAGGACGCGATTGTTGAGGCGCGAGAAGAGCTCAGAGGCTTGAATGATGAAAGTGTGCAGACAAGGCTTGGCAATACGAGTCAAGTAATAGAGGGAGCGTATACAAAGTTCTCGGGATATGCCTACAATAGTTGGTTCAAGCAAAGTGAACTTGCTCGGGCAGGGGACAAACTAGGCAACGTTCTTCAAGCATACAAAAAAGGACGGGATAAGACGGATGCGGTAACGGACATCCTTAGCCGCTTGGCAATACCTGTGCCAAGTCTTAGTCAGGCCGAGCATGAGCGTGGGAAATATGATTGGGAAAATTCAGCTCGCACGCTAATAGGTATTGCAAGTAATTCTAAAGCGGTATTTGACGAACTGGCTGCATCCGGGCTTTATGATGCAAATGAGTTGGCAGACATCCAAGAAGCGATAGCGAGTATAGCGAGTATCACTAAATCAATGACTAGTTCTGTTGATGATGCGACCGAGGAGCTTTTGTTTAGTCTGAAAAACGGTGAGATGACAAAAGCGTTATTTGAGCAACTTCCGCAGGAGGCAATGGCCTTCTTTAAGAACGGACTTGGCGATGTGATATTCGATCTGTTTAGTGCTGGTACTGGTGACGCAGATGCGATTAAGGCGGCAGGTAGAGAGTACTTTGCTGACTTTATGGAAGGCATCCAGAGCGCAGAGGCGCAGGATCTCAAGTCCTTTGCTTCTAATATGACCGGCTCGCATGAAGAGATTGAGAGCTATAATGCATGGAAGCAGAGTTTTATCGATACTCTTGACGTAGGTGAGGATGCAAAGGTAGCGATTGAAGCATACTTCGATTCATTTACGAATGGTTTGGTCGAAACCAGAAAAGCGGCTGATGCTGCGGGGCTTGAAACTCAGTTGAATGGCCTATCCAAGTCAGCCGAGCAGATGCAGAAAGGCTATGAACTGGCCGCACAGGCACGCAAGGATTATCTTGAGCACGGCGGTTTGCAATCCAGCACCAGGGCGTCGCTCCAGAAAGAGCTCGGCGACGAGGGGAATATTGAAGATTATCTCTATGTTGAGGGCGACGCGCTCCAGCTTGATATTGAAAAGTGGTTGCAACGCAATTCCGCGATGATGGATAGCGACATTTCCGCTATTGAAAAGACAATCGATGCGCTCAACGAGGAGAAGAGTACTCTCGGAGATCTGACGAAGCAGAGAGAAGAAGCAGCAAAGGCGTGGAGCGAAGGCTACAACGGGAACGTGGACTTTTCGAATCGTAAAGTGGTTTCTGGCGCACAGATGAATGACGCCGGGTGGAGTGTTGATCGATTTGGATATTCCACCTTGAATGCGCAGACCTACAGTTTAGGCGAAGGTAATGCCTATAACTACAAGTACGATGCGAATCTGGTAGTTTCTCTTACTCCGATCACGCCGGATGGCAAGGTGCTGACGCCTCAAGAGACGAAAGATTATCTGCAGGCACTGATAGACAGCGGCAAGCCGATCTTAGAAGCGGATGCCGACATTTCCGTAGGTGGTTATCAGAATCTGTTGGTTGATGTGGAAGAGGTTAGCGGTTCTCTGGATGACGCGCTCGCGGAGCAGGCAGAAAAACTGACAAGCTTAGGCGAGGCGCAACAGGAGTTCTACAAGACCGAAGAGCTCGATACTCAAATTGCCGAACTCGAAAAACTCAGAGCAGTATACGATGCGGTGTATACTGATGTTGCCGGGGCGAATTTAAGTGGGATGTTCACCGACTTGAGCACTATCTCTGGCGCGGCGGGAGATCTGATTTCTGCGATGACGGCGCTTCGCGATGGAACGAAATTGACATTCGCTGATCTTTCCAGTCTCTGGCAGAAATACCCTGAGCTTATGAAAGATCTCGATCTCAATGAACTTGCCGGGATGGACACCAAGGAACAGCAAGAAGTAATCAATGGGTTACTTGATACTTATCGAGAACAATATGACGCAGTGATTGATAAGCAAATCGCAGCAGCTGAAGCAGCGCTCGCGTTAGTGGACGCAAACAGTGCAGAGGCGGCATCCTACAGGGAACTGATTGCCAATCTCCAGTTGATGAAAGGCACCGACATCGTAGATATATACGGCTCTGAAGCTACACAGAAAACGGCGACAGAACAATATAATGAAGCAAACCAGAAGATCACTTCAAGCAAGGAGCTTGTCAAGAGCGCTCAGGACGACATCAAGAAATACGGCAAACTGTCGGCTGACTCCATCTCGAAACTGATGGGGATAGTAGGTGATGACTGGAAGAGTTTCTGTAGTGATATGGGTGATGGCTACGAACTGAACGCGGAGGCTTTGAGAAAATGGCTGCTTCAGGAGCTGGATACCTATGCAATCGACGGCAAACTGCGCGAACAGATGCTGGACGATATTGATACGCTTGGTTCTGTCAGCATGTATGCGGATCAGGTCGCGAAGAGTTATGAAAATCTCGGTTCATCCCTGAGCAATCTGTCGCTTGCAGATGATAGCACGGAGCTGACATACGATGCTTATCAGAAATTGATCGACGTGGACTACAGATACGCCGACTCAATCGATTACGTGAATGGCAGGCTGGTGCTGAATCGTGACCGTTACTATGAAATCACGAAGGCGATTTCTGAGGAAACGGTTGTAGCGGCAGAAGCCTACCGGCAGGAGATTGCGCAGAGTGAGGAATATCTGGCATTACAGGAGAAGATCCGAAAAGGAGAGCAGCTGACCCCAGGCGAATCGGCACGTCTGAAGGAAATCAACGCGACGATTGAAGGATTGCGTGTGTTGGCGTATGAATGTCAGAACGCGACGGATGCCTTTTATCGTTTCAATAATGCGCCGACGGAGACGCACACGTCGGAGTATTCTTCCATCTCGAATGCATATAAGGTGATGGCGGATACGCTGACGGACGCGGAGAATGAACTCTATGGGATGACCGGGCGCACTCAGTATAAAGATGCGATGAACCTGCTCATTGGTGTAGATCTTGATGAGGATCAGGCGAAGGCTGCGCTCAAAAAACTGGAACGGTATATCACAAAGGATACTCGCACTGGCATCAATAATTTCCAAGCCGATTTAATAAAAGCCGGGTTCATGGATCCGGTGACGCTGGAACTCGACGCGACGATTGATGAAATATCGGATAAGTTCGGGGTGGCTGGCGAGCTCATTCGAGCTCTTTTCTCGGAATGGGAACAGTACGGCGCAAAATGGAACTGGGAAGATTTGGATCCGACCCCACTGGAGCAGGGTGCTAAGTCGGCCGGTGAGCTGTCTGAGAGCACAACTGAGTCGAAGACGGCGATTGAGGAGTTCACTGAACAGATGACAAGTGCTCTGGATATGACCAAAGAACTGGCGACGACAGACGCATCTCCCAAGTTTACTACGGCGATTGCGCAGGCGGCCAGGTTCTCTGCGCAGATCCTCGGGATCCTGAATAATATTAACAAGATTAATGGATCGTCGATTATCGTGAATGCGAGTGTGAACGGCAGTGCATCTTCCGGTTCTTCTGGCGGCGGCATCCTTGGGTGGGTTAAAAACAAACTGAATGGGCTTCGCGGAGGCAAAGCGAACGCGAACGGTACGCCGAGCAGCGCCGGAGGGAAGACGCTGGTGGGCGAGCTTGGGCCGGAGATGGTTGTGGATCCTGCTTCCGGACGCTGGTATACCGTAGGCGACGATGGAGCCGAGTTCGTGACGCTGCCCAAGAACGCAATTGTGTTCAGTGCCAAGCAGACTGAACGTCTGTTGGGCAAGAAGAAGATCTCAGAACGAGGCGAAGCGACCGGTGAAGCGATGGCAAGCGGCAGTGCGCACGCTGTATCCTCAAATAAGTCCATGATTAGAATCGAACCGGACGGAGCCAAGAAGATAGCGAGCAGTCTTGCAAATACCGTAAAGAACTTCCTTAATGGGCTTCGTGTGAGCGGAAGCGGCTCAGACATGAGTAAGAAGGTTACGAAGTCTTCGTCCTCGTCTGGGTCGAAGAAGAGCTCTGGCGGTTCCGGTTCTGTGAAAGAGGAAACAAACGAGTACAAGGCGCTCAATGAGCAGCTCGAACACCTTATTGAGCACCAGGAATTCCTGTACAAACAGGCTGAACGTGGGTATGATTACAGCGGCATGGAGAAGTCGCTGCGAGAACAAGCCAGGTTGTACAAAGAGATCATGGCCAACTGCGAAGCGGCGATCAAGGAGATGCAGGCAAAGGGCGCGAACGACACAGACGAGAATCTTCAGGAAATGGAGCGCGCGTACTGGTCAGCCTCTCAGAGCATGTGGGAGGCATTGGATAACGCTTCGAAACTGTATACGGACGCTCTGCACCAGAAGATCGACGACATCCAGACCGCATACCAGAATCTCCAATCCGCAGCGGATGAGTTCAACCAGTACAACGGCATTACGGTGGATACATTCCAGGCATTAATCCAGCACGGCGTGCAGTATCTGAGTATGCTCGATCTGGTGGATGGGCAGTATGTAATCAATCGCGAAGGCATCGAAGCGATGGTTAAAGCGGAAAAGGAACAGCTGACGGTGGAGACCGCGCTTTCCTACATCAGCAATATTCGTCAGGCGCTGACCGATGGAAACACGCTGGCCGTAACCCGACTGGTCGACGCAACGAATCAGGTGGGTCAGAGCACCTGGGATCTAGTGTATGCGCAGGCCGCGCTGCTTCAGAGTATGGGGCTGACGTCTGATCAATATGATCAGGTGCTGGCAAATATCGAAGCGATGCGCGCAATGTCCGACGCGGTGATCAACAACATCACTATGGATCTCAGTTCGAGCACATCCAGCGCAAAAGACAACATCAGGGACGTCTATCAGGAGCAGAGCGACTCGCTCGACAAGATCCTTGAACTGACAGAAGAGCTGATAAAATATGAAGTGAACCAGCGGATTGACGCGATCAACGATCAGGTGGACGCGTACAAGAAGATCGTATCCCTGAAGAAGGAATCCCTGAAGACGACGAAGGATGAGCTCAGTTATGAGCGCAGTCTGAGTGACAAGACGAAAGAGATTGCCAAGCTTCAGGCGCAGATCGATCAGCTTTCTCTTGACGACAGCCGGGAAGCGCAGGCCGAAAAGGCCAGCCTGATGGAGAAGCTCGCGAGTCTTCAGGAGGATTTGGCAGACAAGCAAGCAGACCATGCGTACGAAGCGCAGACGGATTCACTGGACAAGATGTCTGAAGCCTATGAAGAGAGCAAACAGGAAGAGATCAAGGTGCTTCAGGATTCAATCAGCTCGACTGAGAAGGTATATCAACTGGCGATCAAGCGTATCAGCGAGCAGTGGGATACCCTGTATCAGGATCTGATCGCGTGGAATACCGAAGCTGGTACGATCATCAACGACGAAATTACCGAAGCGTGGAACAAGGCGACAGAAGCCGTGAAAAACTATGGTTCGTATGCGGAAGCCGCCGCGCGGCTGAAGGAAGAGCTTGCAAAGGATGATTCTTCTTCAAGCAGTTCGTCCGGGTCGCATACCTCGATCGTTTCCAATTCCAGATCTGCAGAGGACATTAAGAAAGCAAATGAAGCGGCTGCCCCTCGCACGGATACAAAGCCTGCGGAGGAACCGAAGCCAACCGAGGAACAGCAAACGGCAGGTAAGGTGGTCATCACCAACCAGCGTTGGAATATTCGCAGCGGTCCCGGCACCGAATATAAGCGACTGGGCACGGAAGGTGAAGGCACTGAGTTTGAGTACACCGGCGAGACCAACGGAAAATGGTGGGGCATCATTTACAAGGGGCAGAAGGCCTGGATCTACAAGGACTGCGGTAAACTGATTGAGACACCCAAGTATCATACAGGCGGCATCGTTGGAAGCGAAGGCAATCAGAAGGATAGAGAGGTTCTCGCGCTGCTTGAAAAGGGCGAAGAGGTTCTGACAAAACAGCAGAAGCGGGGGCTTTACCGATTGATTGACTTCCAGAAGATGCTTTCCGACCGGCTGGGCGTATCGATCGGCAAGATGGAACTGCCCGGTGCTCAGGCTCTGCCCGAAGCGGCAATGGCGAATCCGGCAAAGGATGTGCCCTCTGTCAGTATTGGCAGTGTAGAATTCAACCCTGAGATTACGGTGAACATCACGCACAATGGGAAGATGGAGGATGACACGGCTCGTGGTTTCGGCAAGAAGGTGGCCAATACGGCGATCGACATGCTTCAGGAGGCGTTTGAGCGCAAGGGCATCAGTACACTTGCGGGAGCCAAGCTGAGGCAGGCATAATGAAACAAAGAAGAGGGACTTGCAACCGCAAGCCCCTCTCAATAAAGAAAGGAGGTGGTTGGTGAATGATTGTCGATTTTTCCCAGTTCGACACGAGAGAGAGACCGGTTCTGATTTTGAAGAACGCCGGAGGCACCCCAATTTGCCCGCTTGGCTATGCGCACGCGATTACACTTGACTTGAAATACAACGAAGTATCCAGTATCGAATTTGAACTGCCCGCGCGGGTAGATGGTGTGGACGTTCCGGGGTACGATGATGCGGTCGGCATGAGGGTTGTTGAACTGGTTGGCGTGGGGCAATTCACATTGACAAGTCCTGAAGAAACGGACGACGGGGTGAAGCGGTCGAAACTGTGCAAAGGCTACTCTCTTGAATTTGAGTTCTCCTACAAGAAACTCTCGCTTGAGAAGGGGACGTACAACTTCTACAACCCGCTCGCTCCGAAGGATACGCTTCTGGGAATGATTATGGAGAAGATGCCCTCGTGGCGAGTAGGCGATGTATCCGACGGGTTGATTAACAAGTACCGTACCTTCGAAGTAAACAATGAGAATCTGTACAACTTCATGAAGAGCACGGTACAGGAAAGCTACAACTGTATCTTCGACTTCGATACGATGACGCGCACGGTGAGCGTGAAGGACGTCTCGCTGAATGCGGCGGAAACGCCCGTGTTCATCTCTACGGATAACCTGGCCAAGGAGATCACCTTGACGGAGGATACGGAGAACATCGTGACGCGACTCGACGTATCTGGCGCGGACGGCGTAAATATCCGAAACGTCAATCCCTGCGGAACGAACAAGATTATCGGTCTGGATTATTACATGACCGCCTCTAACTTCAGTCAGACGCTCATTACGAAATACTATAGTTGGAAGCAGAACTGGCAGAACAACCAGCAGCCCTTCTATGCGCTCAGTGTGGAATACGCGATGGGCACAGCTCGGAAGACGGCGCTTGAGACGGAACTGACAGGCCTGATGGGCGAGAAAGATGGGATCGATTCTCAACGGGCGGTCATTGTTCAGGCGATTGCGCAGGGGCTTGAGACAAACGATGCGCTGACTGCAATCAATGCTCAGCTTGCCGCGAAGCAGACGCAGGTGGATGCAAAACAGGCAGAAGTTGACGCGGCGGGTTCTGATTTGCAGACTGTCTACGATCAGATGGTGGCGATTCGCGATGCATGCAGCTTTGAGAAGTACTTCACGGAGGAAGAGTATAAACAGCTCGACCGATACATCCGCGACAGCGAGATCGAAGAAAGCAGTTTTGTGGCATCTGAAGTCAAATCGTATACAGAGACGCCGACAGGTTCTCAGCTCGAGAATGTGACGATCTCGCTGACGAATAGCAAAATTACGAAGGTTACGAACGCGACGTCGAAGGAGATCTACGATTTCGTTGGCGGGACGCTGGTGGTTGGAAATAGAGTGACCGCGACGGCGATTTCCGGCGTACTGGAAAGGCGGACGGATAATACGCTTGTCGTAACTGCGTATTTGAGTGCGGGCAAGATTTCGGGCAACAGATTCCCGGAAGGCTGTCTGACATTTACTGGAACGGCCAGTTCAGTCACCAGCGACGTATCGGCTTCTGCTCAGACACCTTCATTATATGAGGGGACGACGATGACTGCCGTGGCGACTGGCTACTTGTATTTTACGGTAGACACAAGCGAGTACGAGCAGTGCAGTGTTTCCTGGGAGCTCTACAAGTATGGACTTGAGGTACTAAACAAACTTGCACAACCAACATATACGTTTAGTGTGAGCAGTGCGAACTTCTTTTGTCTGGACGATTACGCTTCCTTCCGGAATCATATACGGATGGGACGAAAGGTCTATATCCGGTTGATGGACGAAAGGGTACTCGCGCCGATTTGCATTGGTGTATCGTTTACATATGATGATCCGACGAGCTTGGAACTGCAGTTCAGTGACAGTTACGTATCAAGTGATAGTTCGTTTAAATTGGTTGATCTGTTGGATCAGAGCGTCAGCATGGGGCGCAATCTCGAGCTGAGCAAATACATGTATTCTTCATTCACGGATAGTGGTGCGGAAACGCAGGTAAGGCGTTTTATGACTTCTGCTCTTGACGCGGCGAAGAATGCCGTAATCACGTCCAGCGGGCAGGCGATTTCATTTGACGGCGCGGGATTCCGGCTGCGTAAGTATGCCAATGATTCTCAAACCACGTATGACGACGAACAGATCTGGATGATCAACAACAGCATCGTCATGACGGACGATAACTGGGCGACGGCTAAGATGGCCATCGGTAAATTTCATGATGATAATCTGGGAGATTGCTGGGGAATTGTCGCCCCGCGTATTGTGGGCACGATTCTTGCGGGTAGCAGCCTGGTGATCGAAAGTGCAAAGAAGTCCGGGGGCAACGCGGTATTCCGCATGGACGCAGATGGATGCCGGCTATACAACTGTGATTTTACGGTGAACGCGAGCAATACGCAGATTACGCTGAACCCGTATATCGGCATGGCGATTGGCACGTATCCTGTCTACAAATATGATGAGGAGAAGCAGACATATTCCGTCGACGAGGACAACGCAAAACTATGGGCGGATACAGAAGGTAACCTTCATTTGAAAGGTACGCTCCACGGCGCAAATGGCGACTTTACCGGAACTGTGACCGCAACGACTCTCATCATTCAGGAAAACGGAGAAGACAAGACGGTCGATGACTATATAGCTGCGAGTTCTGCTGTTTCAGACGCACTTTCTACGGCGAATAGCGCGTGGACAAAAGCTAATAGCGCACAGAGCGACGCGGATACAGCGAGCAAACAGGCTCAGCAGGCCGCAGCGGCAGCCGCAAACGCGTTGCAGAACGGTGCGAGCACGTTGTATTTTGGTGACTCCAGCGTATCTCGCGTATACATTAACCCAAGTGTCGGCTTTAAAGTGACAGGTGTCGACGGGAGCTATCTTCAGATCACGAACAATGCGATGGGCTTCTTCAGGAGTAATGGCAACGCGATGATGTATTACTCGAATGGCAACATGATCCTGAGCGGCTGGATCTACGCGAGCGGTGGGTGGATTGGCGGAAGCAATGGCTGGTCGATTGGTTCGGGCGGGTTGTACTCCGGCACAGCTTCTTATTTCGGAGCAGCAGGCGGTATCTACATGGGGCAGACAGGTTCCACGTATGGCATCAGCATTGGTAGTCTAATCAGCATGAAGGCAGACGGTACATTCACGATTCGGGCAGATGCGTCCGAAGCGGAGAGCGATACCAACTATATTCTGAAGCTTTCAAAGGATGGCAACGGGTACACTCTCGCACTGAAGAACATCACGATTGATGATTCGCTGGTCATCAATAAACTACGCAACACGGATAAATTCGCAGTCGGTCAGACATCCGGTATTTACCGCGTGACCTCTACGACAGCGATGAATGCGCTCGCTGGCGTCACGAACGGTGATCTGTGCGTAGTGTATTCGGCAAGCTCCAGCTCGACGTCTGCGGCGGTGAAGGGTTCACTCGCCACGAGCACATCTACTTCTCCTGGCTATCTCGCTCCCGGCGCATACGATGCGGCGGGACATGTGAACGTGCAGCCGTTTGGCATTACGACGATGAAATATTGGAATGTCAATAACCTGTCCGGAGACACCTGCACGAGCTATTATCGTGTGGGTGTGGGCACTGCAACAAGCGCAGGCTGCGGTATGTTCTTGCCTTTCCTGCTTTCATCGGATTCCGGATCCAGTACGACGATTACGTTCAACTTCACAGTCAACAGACGGCCTGCTGGCGCCACGAGAGACGTGGACGGACGCTACTATAATGGCCTGACCGTAGAACTGTACCGCGTATCCGGCAGTTCATATACAAAAATTGCCAATAGCGTGTATACATTCCCGTCTACCTGGAGCTATACCTCAAGCGCCGACCACACGGATTCGCTCAGTTTATCTTGCAGCGAGGCGGTTTCGGCTGGGAATACCTACTATCTGGTAATGTATAGCAATGCCGGACAGTCACAGGTCTGGATCAAGAGCGGTACGGTGACGATCGATCAAACAGAGGGTACAGCCCCGTCCAGTTCCGCGGTGTATATCCGCAGTGGCGGGACGTGGGAAAAAGCCTAAAATGGCTCTATATAATAGGAAGAAAGGGATTCAAAATGAAACAGTATCAGATCAACAACGCGTACAATACACTCCGAAAACTGGCGAACATGCCTCTGCCTATGAAGGAGGCATATGACATGTATCGACTGCTCAAGGCACTGGATGTGCCTTATCAGTTTGAGATCGAAAAGGAAAGGGAACTGTTCAACCAGTGTGGTGGTGTGGCCGATGAGAACGGCAACGTGCGGTTCCCCGATCGGGCGAGCGAACAGAAATTTCGCATGGGGCTGCAGGAACTTGGCGAAATGGATCCGAAAGTCGAATTCACCCCGGTTGCGCTCTCTCTGGATAAGCTCTCCGAGCAGGAGATGACGCCTATTGAGATAGCCAGTCTGGATGGGTTTGTGCGCTTTGAGTAGGAGGCAGCATGGCATTTTACGGCAAGGCGTTTGAGTACGATGGCGTGTCGTGCGAAGAGTTCGGCTTGATGATGTATTCCTTCAGCGGAGGTGGCGAAACGCAGGAATTCGCGAGCACGGTAACGATCCAGGAGGACATGGTTCCGTCACGCGAGAAGCCTCTGTTTTACGGAGTGACGTATGAACAGAAGCAGGAAATCGTGATCGAGTTCGGCGTGAGTCAGGCTCGACTGGACAGGCATCAGCCGCTCGACCGGGAAGAGATGAGCCTGATCGCCTCCTGGCTGACGGGGCACGGCGATTACAAGTGGTTGATGATCGATCAGGACGACATGCAGGCGGTGCGTTACCGCTGTATTGTGACATCCCTCACGCCCGTAGAGGACGGAGAAGAGTGCTGGGGAATGCAGGCGGTCTTTACCTGCGACGGCCCATACGGGTATCGTGTTCCGCAGACATATTCTTTCCGCCTGAACGGCATGAAGAATATCAGCTTCCTGAATGAGGGAAGTCACAACGGGTATTATTACCCGAAGATCGTTTGGGAGATAGAAAGAGCTGGCAGCCTGGTAATTTCCAATTCTTCGGACGCTGGGCGAACGTTCTCTCTGACGGATATCCCGCAGGAAGCAAAGAAGATTATGATTGACTGCGATCATCAGGTGATAACCTGTGAAGGTGACCTGAATCTGTATCCCAAGTGCAACTATAAATTCCTGCGATTGAAGCGGGGCTACAATATGCTGGTTGTCACCGGAACCGGTCTGTTGAAGTTGATTTGTGAGTTTCCGGTGAATATTGGAGGTTAATGATGCCGAATTGCGGAGCGTGTGACATGATACGCCTGCCGGATATCTTGATGTGCGGCGGGGATGCAACCCCTTGGAAGGTTCGGCTTGTGACGGCCAGCGGGTCTCCGGTATCCAGCATAGATGTAAGCGGAGCATCGGCAGAACTTGCAATTTCCAGATATGGACTTGTCAGTGGGTTGGGTGGCGACGCCGTACTGCCTGAGCCCGACGTGACGGCGGACGGGAGCGTAGAAGCAGACGAGAGTGGAAATATCTATGTTCTCTTTGCGCTGGATCCGGGAGATACAGAGGAGCTGAGAGGCAAGTATCTCTACCAGATCACCATAGATCTGGGCGACGGGCCGCGCGTCTGTCAGGGCGTATTGACAATCAGACCGAACATCAACAGATAGCATGGAGATCGATTTCGTCTATCTGGACAATATTCAAATTGAAATGGGAATCTCGGACGGCGACGAGATTCCCTTTCTCTATATGGAATCAATCGACATCCCGATGGTTGAGAAGGAGGGATGACAAATGTTTTACATCGAGGACGACAAAGTCTATTTGACGAAGGGGGACAGCGCGGCGCTCACCATGACAGTGTACTCCGGTAATACGGCGTACACGCTCCAGAGTGGTGACTTGTTAACCATGTCTGTGCGCAAGCAGCCGACCGACCAGTCTCCGTTACTGCTGTCGGTTACTTCGACGAGCGGACGGCTCGTGATTTCTCACGAGGACTCGAAGAGTATTCCTGCCGGCAAGTACTCCGCTGACGTTCAGTTGACGACGAGCGGCGGCGAGCGATACACGATCTGGCCTGAGTTACCCGTCGGTAAACGACACAAGGCGAAGAATTACGGTAACTTCATTATCATGCCGGAGGTGACGACGACATGAGCAATCAGGAAGGTACGATGCGCGGTGTAATGAGCGCAGGTAGTTTGACTGGCTCCCTGAGCGGGAGCGGCTCTATGTCGCTTGGATTGTCCAGCGGCAGTATCATTGTGAACGACTATACGATCACGTTGTCTGAAATCGAAGGCGGGCATCGGCTGACGGTGAAGCGCGGTGGGCAGGAGCAGACGATGGATCTGCTGGACGGCGCGCCGTTTACATATGACCAGTTCACTGAAGAGCAGCTTGCGTCTCTTCAAGGACCGGAAGGCAAGCAGGGTGAACAGGGCGAGACCGGTCCGGCGGCAACGCTGTCTGTCGGTACTGTGACGACAACGGCGCCCGGCACACAGGTAGAGATTACGAACAGTGGGGATGAACACAACGCCGTTTTGAACTTTAAAATGCCTGGCGGTGCGAAGGGCGACACGGGCACGGTGTTCGTTCCCTCTATCAACGAGGCTGGTGTGATTTCCTGGACAAACGAAGGCGGGCTTGAGAACCCAACTCCCGTCAGCGTGAAGGGCGACAAGGGTGAACAAGGTGATGCGTTCACATACTCTGATTTCACTCCGGCGCAACTGGCTGCACTCAAAGGCGAAAAGGGCGATGCGTTCACATACTCTGATTTTACCCCGGAGCAGTTGGCAGCGCTCAAAGGTGAAAAGGGTGAGGATGGATCGAACTTCACGGTCAGTGGGTTGTATGCTTCGCTCGCCGCGTTACGATCCGCTCATCCGACCGGGTCTAAGGGCGACGCCTATGCGGTGGGCACAGCGGATGACAACACGGTTTATCTGTGGTCGGTTGATAAGGCTGCCTGGGAGAATGTTGGCAAGCTTCAGGGGGCGAAAGGTGAGACGGGTACGGTATTCACGCCGCAGATCACCTCTGACGGAGTACTCTCCTGGACAAATAACGGGGATCTTGAGAATCCCGCGAGTGTCAACATCCGTGGTCCGAAAGGCGATGATGGCGCCCCGGGTGCGCAGGGTGACAATGGCGCCCCGGGTGCGGCGGCGACAATCCAGGTCGGCACAGTGACGACCGGAGAAGCAGGTACACAGGCGACTGTGGTAAACACTGGCGACAGCAATGCGGCCATACTGAATTTCACACTGCCGAAAGGCGACAAAGGTGAGAAGGGCGATCAGGGAGAAAAAGGAGAGCAGGGGGACAAGGGGGCGGACGGCTCTCCGGGTGCACAAGGCAACGATGGGGATGACGGCGCGACGTTCATCCCAAGTGTCAGCACGGAGGGGATCCTTTCCTGGACGAACGACAAGGGGCTTGATAATCCCTCTCCCGTAAACATCAAGGGCGTTGATGGCGGCACCGGCCCGGCTGGTGAAGCGGCGACGGTTTCTGTGGGTACGGTGAGCAGCGGGACAACTCCTTCCGTGACAAACACGGGTACAACTACGGCGGCTGTGCTGAACTTCGTACTCCCCAAGGGGGATCCTGGAAGTCCCGGCGCAAAGGGAGAGCCTGGCTCTGACGCGGTGTTCTCTGGAGGCACAACTGACCTGGTGGCTGGAGAGAGTACACTCGCGGCGGGTTCTGTGTACTTCGTCTACGAGTAGGAGGCCTGATATGAGCAAAGCCGGCTACTACGGAGTGAATACGGAATTCCCAATCTACGAGGATCAAACAGTAACGAAGACAAAGAACCTGTCCATTGCGGATCTGGACTCTTTTTTTCTTGTCACGAATGGAACAACCGCCAATACGATGTGGGATGAGTCAGATGCAACAGACGCGACTGGTAAAATCAAGCTTGTGCCTGGCAACATTGGTGTGAACAGTACCACGGCGACTATCACATTGCAGACCGTACGGGCGCTGACCGGAGTTGTGATTTCCGGTGCGTATTACACGGAATCAGGCTATGACAAGATCACCCTCAGCGTGGCGGGCAGCACGGTGCTTAATTCGGTGTCGGGAACATCTGCTCAAGCTAATCGTTGGAGTGGTTCACTTGCGAAGGATGCAAAGATAGTTTTGACCTACACGAAGGACGGTTCCAATCACGCAACAGGAGAAGCAAACACGGCGTTTTACATTGCTTGTGACGACATCACGGTGACGGAAACTGCACAAGTTAAGGTTGGTTCGACTTACCGTGAGGTCGCGCGCAAGATTGAAAATGGGTACTGGGGCGTGACCGAACAGGTCCCTAAGTACGAAATCACGACGACACGGACAGACCTGATGAAGGACAACGCGGACAGTTACCTGACTACCAATATTGGAACGGCTGATCCGTGGCTCGTAACTTCGATGTCAACTGGCCGCCTGGAATATTGCATCAATTCCAGTTCGAGCAACTGGAAAGCAAATACGGAATATGACCTTTTTGTCATGGTTGACAAGGCGCTCAAGGGAGTTAAACTCACGTTGATTGCCCAGTTCACAACCTCAAGCGCGAACAATCTGCTCAGCCTGACCGTTGCGGGGAATACGCTGTATAACAGAAGCGGGACGGATGTGCCGGTTGTGAGTGTAGGTGGGGCGATTTACCAGACCTATTCCATTGGCGATGTGGCAGCGCAGACCAGCATTTATCTAAAGTACAGGACTGCGGCGACGGGCTCTGTCAATGGAAACCCGAACACTGTTTCTTTATCCTTCACCGAAGGCTACGAGGAGACCGTCACGAAGACTTATGTCGGAACGGAAGAAAAGGACGTCGCACATGAGATCGTCAAGGCATACTTCGGTGACGCAAATGGTATCGCCAGGCAGTGGTTCTCAAAGGGTACAAAGGTCACGTATACGGGGACGAGTTCTTTTGAACCGATCACAGTAGACGGCGTCGCGTACAATCTGTACACTCTGACGAGCAGCGGCACTCTGACAGTCAACGGGCCTGTGAACAGTTTCCTTGTGGGCGGCGGTGGTGCGGGAGAAAGCACGCCGAGTCGCACCAGTACATCCTGCCGACCGGGTTTCGGTGGAGGCGGCGGCTGGGTTACGACGCACGCACTCGAAGCCGGAGAATACGCAGTCACGATAGGCACTGGCGGAACAGCAAGCGGCGGCAGCGGTGGAACAACGTCCATCACGGCAGGTGGGGCGAGCGTGGTTTCAGTATATGGAGGGAACAGAAGAAATACTGGGATAGTTGCAATCGGAACCGGTGGATCTGGCGGCGGCGTAAATAACGAATACAATCCTTCATCGAGTAGTTGGTCTTCCAATGGACCTGCGTCCTACTACGGGAATGTATCCACAATCCCATTCGGAATTTCTTCTTTAGATCCATGCAGCGCGGGTGGCATGGCTGGACGTGTGTTCGCGGAACCATGGAGTGGTAGCGGGGGAACGTATTACTATGGGGGAACCGGTGGCTCTAATGGAGCCCAGGGGCAGCGGGGGAGTACTTCTTTCATGGATCCTGCTGAGAAGGGCGGCGGCAATGGAGGTATCCCAGTTGACGGCAACGGTGGCAACGCTACCTTTTATGGCTCTGGAGGCGGCGGCGCGGCATCGGCCTGGTATACGGATAAAACTACGGCGTACAACCTCGCATTAGAAACCGGAACGGGAGGCTCCGGCTACCAGGGCGTCGTATACTTACTGGCTCCGGCTTAAACACAAAAACTGAAAGGAGGTGATGCTGTGAGCAGGCATAAGATAGTGGTTGACGCGATCGGACGGGCGCGAGTCTATTATCTGGCAAAGGAAGGCCAGTGGGTCGTGAACAGTTGGGATCCCGTGTTGAGTGTGATCGGAAATAACTGCACCGATACGGTACTTTTTGATGTCCCATCGAAATATGCCGACTGTGCCATGTATGTAAAGGTTAATTCCGGATGCAATGGAAAGTCAAGTGTCAATCGGATCTCACTGGAAAAGACCGATGAGGGGTTCGAGTGGGAGATTGTTGAGGGGCAAATTGCATATCCCGGGCCGATCAAACTGCAGGTAGAAGCGAAGCGATTCGACGATGACCTGGGAGATGCGATATGGCAGTCCTCCGTGGTTAGCGCGATGGTTGGCAGTTCGATCGACACGTCGTGCCTCGTAGAAGGGCAGGATCCAAAGTACCTCGAAGAACTTGATCGCAGGATTGAAAAACAAGCGGATGAAATTCGGAGGCTGTTTGAGCAGGTCACGGAGGTCGCAGGGAAGCCGCCGATTGTAGGGGATAACGGGAACTGGTGGATCTATGACGTCTCTTCACAGCAATATGTAGATTCCGGGATTGAGCTTCCGAGTTTTAATAAAATCAGAATAATTGATGGTGGGGCAGCGAGCGGGCTTGAATGAGCCCGCTCTTTGCAAAATAAAAAGGAGGAATTGATATGGCCAATGAAACTTTGATGACCCAGATTCAGGTCAGACGCGACACGACTGCAAACTGGACGGCAAACAAGGACGTTGTGCCCGCTGCGGGCGAACCCTGTTACGATTTGGAGCGGGGTACACTCAAAATGGGCGATGGCGTAACGACCTACGAAAACCTGAAGCCGGTTGGCGCGAGCGCGACCCACTATGAAGGTGTAAAGGCTGAAGGTGAAAGCGACACGGACGTGATCGCTCGCGTACTGACGGCTGCTGGTGCGACGGCGGAGAAGGACGACATCTTTGTCATCAAGACGCTGATTGCCGACGGCAAGTATTCTTATACCTCGTATGTTTACGATGGTGAGAACTGGGCGGCGATGGACGGCAATTACAGCGCGGAGAACGTGTATTTTTCGAATGACCTGACGTACACTGCGGCGATCGGCGTGCTGACCGTGCCTTCGTCCGGCTCGGGTACGATTAACGCGGCCGGCAAGAATGTGAAGGATGTGCTCGCATCGATTCTGGCGAAGGAGAAGAATCCGACCGCAACTCAGCCTGCTGTGACCGCGATCTGCGCGCAGCTCGGCGCGTATGAGGTCGGCACCTCTGTGACGCCCAGTTATACAGCGACGCTGAGCACAGGCAGCTATACCTACGGCCCGGCGACTGGTATCACCGCGACCGCATGGAGCGTGACGGACGGCACAACCACGAAGACCAAAGCGACCGGCACGTTCGATGCGCTGACAGTTGGCGATGCGACAAGCTACACGATTACCGCGACGGCGACTCATGGCGAGGGTGCTGTTCCCGTGACTAACCTGGGCAACGCGTATGCCGAAGGGAAGATCGCGGCTGGCACCAAGAGCAAGACGGCGGTCAAGGCCGCGAACCAGACCGGCGTGACCAAGATTACGGGCTTCCGAAACAGTTTCTACGGTACGCTGGAGGCGAAGGACGGCGAAGTGAATTCCGCCTTAGTGCGCTCTCTGCCGACGAAGAGCGGCAAGGCGATGGCTGCCGGCAATACTTTTAATCTAGCGATTCCGCTGAACGCGATCCGCGTGGTTTTTGCCTACCCTGCAACGCTGCGCGATGTGACTTCCGTGCAGGATGTGAATGGTATGAACGCTGAGGTCAAGAGCGCATTCACGAAGCAGGTCGTTTCTGTGGAGGGTGCGAACGGCTATCAGGCGATTGATTACAAGGTGTACGTCATGGACATGGCCAAGCCCAACGATGCGGCGAACACCTACAAAGTGACGATCTGATGCGGAGGTGACAGAATATGGCAGACTTTGGTAAGCTCAATTTTGCGGTCGCGTTGAATCCGCAGACCGCGTTTCCGCTTGACGCGAGATATTATTTTGCCTCTCTCACGGAGGCGCAGGCTGCTGCCGCAGGTGCGGTGGAAGTCGGCAGTTCGGACGGCACGTATTTCTACGGCGAAAATGTCTGTGTGGTAACCGAGACGCAAGCCAGCCTGTACATCATTCAGCCCGATAAGACACTTAAGGCTGTCGGTTCCGAAGTGCTGGGCGATGATAAGTCGATTGAGATTGTTGATGGCAAGGTGACGCTGAAGGGCTTTGGCTCCGCGACCGCCGGTCAGCAGCCCCGTGTGAACGCCGCTGGTACTGCGATTGAGTGGTACACTCCGGATACCAGTACGGTTTCCGGCCTGTCTGAGACTGTTGCTGGTCACACTCAGGATATTAAGAACCTTCAGGATGGTAAGGCTGATAAGGCGAGCACCCTCGAAGGATATGGCATCACCGATGCGATGACCGAAGAGGAGATCAAGGCTGCGATTCAGGCTGCGATTGCCGCAACCGGTCACGCTTCCTTTAAGAAGGTCGATTCGGTGCCTACGGCTGAAACCGCCGAGGCGAACATGCTCTATCTGGTCATGAACGCCACGACCGGTTACTACGACATCTATGCCAAGGTGGGTGACGAGGTCGTACGTCTGGATGACGTGAGCGTCAATCTGGACGACTATTCTACCACGGAGCAGATGAATGCGGCGATTACCGAAGCAGTGAAGAACAAAGTCGACGCGGTGGAAGGCAAAGGTCTTTCCGCGAACGACTTTACAGACGAGCTGCTCGGCAAACTGAACGCCATCCCTGAAGCGGCCGAAGAGAACTACGTCAAAAGTGTTTCTGACGAACTGACTGTGTCAGCAGATGGCAAACTGAGCGTCGCTGCGATTGCGCAGGACAAGGTGACTGGTCTCCCTGATGCGTTGGCCGGCAAGGTAGACGTGGTGGAAGGCAAGGGACTGTCGACGAACGACTTCACCGACGCGCTCAAGGAGAAGCTTGAAGGCATTGATACTGGCGCGAATGCGAACCTGATCGAAGTTGTCAAGGCGAATGGCGTCGCGCTCAACATCTCCGAGAAGGCGGTGAACATCCCGCTCGCGACAAGTGAAGCCGCTGGTCTGGTGGTTGCTTCCGCTGCGGAGAACAAGATTTCCGTCAGCGCGGAGGATGGTACGATGGAAGTTAACAAACTGAACGTCAACAAGCTTGTTCAGACCGAAGGAGACAGGCTGATTCTGGATGGCGGCAACGCAAGCGTCTGATATAAGAAAAGGAGAGATTGATTATGGCGAATACCACGTTTAATACCCGCATTTCCCTTAAATATGATACCTATGAACAGTGGACTACGAAAGACCCGGTACTGCTCGTAGGTGAGGCGGCAGTTGTTGTCGTCCCCGCGTCGACCGGTGCAGTAGCCAAGGAGCCCGCGATTCTCTTCAAAGTAGGTGATGGCACCTCGAAATTCAGTGCGCTGCCGTTCGTAGCAGGTCTGGCCGCTGACGTTTATGATTGGGCGAAGGCGAAGGATAAGCCGACCTATTCGGCGAGTGAAATCACTGGCCTGTCCGATTATATCTCTGGCGAGATTCAGGACACCGATACCCAGTATAAGTTGGAGGTCGATGCGGAGAACAGCCGCAAGTTCCACCTGTACTCCAAGGCGAAGGGTACGGAGACCTGGTCTCTGGCCAGCACAATCACCATCCCCGACGAAACTGTTCATACGCTGGTTGAAGGCACTGAGAATGGTACGGTAAAATTTGACGGCACCGACGTGAAGGTTCATGGTCTGGGTACTGCTGCCTACAAGGACGAAGGCGCGTTCGACGCGGCGGGCGCCGCGCAGACCGCGCTGGAGGATGCGAAGACCTATGCGGATGGCAAGGATACGGCTATCGCCGAGGCGAAGAAGGCTGGTACGGACGCGCAGGCCGATGTGGATGCGCTGGAGACTCTGGTTGGCACGCTGCCTGACACCGCAACCGCTGAGACCGTCGTGGGCTATGTGGACGAGAAGATTGCAGCGATCCCTGCGCAGACCGACTACACCGTGACTGTCACTCCGAGCACTCCCGATGGCGTTGCCAAGCGTTATACGATCGCTCAGGCTGCGACCAACCTGTCTGTGGACATCGACATCCCCAAGGACATGGTGGTGAAGTCCGGTACGGTTGAAACCAAAACTGAGACTGGCGCATGGGGTGCTGCGGGCACTTACCTGCATCTGGTGCTTGCAAACGCCGCTGAGGATAGCATCTACATCAACGTTGGCAGCCTGATCGAGTACGTGACAGGTGGCGCTGCGGCGGACGGCGTGATTACTACCTCTGTGACGATCAACGAGGCGGGCGGACATGTGCTGACCGCCACGATTGGCGACGGCACCATCGCGCTGGCTAAGCTGGACGCCGATGTGCAGACTGCGATCGGCAAGGCGCATGAGCACGCAAACAAGGCCGAACTGGATAAGCTAGAAGCCGGTGACAAGGCCAAGTGGGACGGTGCGGTGGATAAGGCGCACGAGCATGAAAACAAGACCGTACTGGATGGCATCACCTCGGACAAGGTGACTGCTTGGGACGGCGCGGCGACCGATCGTCATACCCATGACAACAAGACTGTGCTGGACGGCATTACTGCCGAGAAGGTGGCAGATTGGGACAGCAAGGCGGCTGGCGATCACACCCATGACATTACGGAGATCCAGCAGGCGAGCGGGTATATCGTGCTGAATTGTGGATCCGCGACAGTCAATATCTAACGAACATTAATAGTCCGTACCCCTCCATGTGTGTGCATGGAGGGGTCTTCATATACACATGACGATGCGACCTTTGTGATAATGAAGTAATTTGAAATTGATAATTACGAGGAGGTTTCTCTATGGCTAATGAGAAAACTTATATGGCCAGAACGCAGATGAAATGTGATTCTGCGGCGAACTGGCAAAAGGCCACCAATTTCTCGCCACTAAAGGGCGAAATGATTATCTATAGCGGCGACCCACCTCGCCTTAAAGTGGGCGACGGTACAACGAATGTTAACGACCTGCCGTTTACCAGTGCCGCAATTTATGTAGGCGATACAGCCCCGACTGGCAATTATGACCTGTGGATTGACACCTCAATGGACACAGGCGATGACACAGTTCAGGTTGTGATCTTCACACAAGAAGAGAAGACTAAACTGGCGGGCATTGAAGCGGGTGCGAACAAGTATGTGCTGCCGACTGCGGGAGCAGAACTTGGTGGCGTGAAGACTACTTCTACTGTAAGTGATGCGACGGGATTGACGGCGACGCCTATCATTGACGGAGTGCCGTATTATAAGGAGACCACGCCGAACTGGAATGAGAATGACAGTACAAGTAAGAAGTACATCGATAATCGTCCGGGCGCGTTTACGAAGACTGAAACCATTACACTGACGGCGACAGCGGAAGCACGCAATGAGGGAGACACAACCACGACTTCTCTTGAGTTCGCGTTTCCTGACAACCGCATGGACTTAATTCCGGGTGAAACATATCAGGTCGTGTGGGATGGGCAGACATATAATTGGGAAGCGAAGATTATTTGTGTGGATTTACGATACAACCGCCCTTCTTATTCAAATCATAGTAGCTACGTAGTTCCTAATTGCATTGTGTGTGGCCGCGACCCTTTAAGCGAAGGCGATATAGGCGTTAAGAAGGCACAACGTCAAGGTGGTGGTTCAGACAGCGATGACGGATTTCCTATCACGATAGAGTCAACGAATGGCGGTTATTTGAGCGTTAGGGGCCTTTTTTTAGGCCGCCTCATATTGATGTCTTACTCCGACCTCACTGTAGGTACTTCTTACTCAATCACCATCACTGGCAAGTTTGATTATAAGCTGTATTCGATGACAGCCGACAGTAGTGATGTATGGGCTACTGGTATATTTGACAATGCGGCTTTGCATATGGCTAATACGTATACTGACGCGAAACTCGCTAACTATACCCCCTCTTGGGACAACCTGACGGATAGGCCGGGTGCGTATTTTAATGAGGATGAGCGCACAACGGGTACTATGACAGCTAGTTTTAATGGAGTAGCAGATACGACGAGCGATACATATGAAGTTACTTATCAGTATCTTAATTGCAGCCCGGGAGAAGGCTGGCTACACGATTTTATAGAAGGACAGGTATATTCTATTACATGGGACGGAGTTACTTACTCAGACGTGGTGGCGTGTCTTGAATCAGGCGAAGGGACATATATAAGATTAGGCGCTGTATGGTCGGATAGTAGTCAAACTTATGATTTCACGGTATGGCCGTTTAGCCTCAGAATTTTCGCGGACAGAAATCTGATATTTTGCGTAACTTCATCGTCCACGGTTGCGAGAAAGATTAAATTCTCAATCAGGGGGCATAACGCCGTAAGGATACCGGAGTACTTCCTTGACCTTTCGGGGCTTACGACGAAGTATGTTAAGCAAGAAGGAGGCAGTGCTTGGGCACTGAGATTAGGCGGAGAAACCAAGGTAGAAGATAGACTTCTCTTTAAAGGAGATACTGGCGTTCCGTCCGGAGGGAGCGCTGTTTCGAACGTAACCATTGGAGAAATAAGAGCTGAATCGCAAAAAGGTACATCTACAAATGGGTCAATATTGAGACTGGTCTCTCGTCGAAATATCTGGGACGCGAACGACACAAAATGGACGAACAGTATCGAAGCGTGTTTATGTGTTAGTACGATAGCTGAAACTCCTGCCGATAGTCTGTATCTTGAGTGGTGTAATCCCGGAAATACGACTGAAACCTACAAAATCTTCCACTCTGGTACAACTGTCCCCATCACTTCTGGCGGCACTGGTGCTACAACTGCGGCTGGTGCGCTAACGGCACTAGGGGCGTTCCCAATTTCAGGCGGCACGCTAACTGGTGCAGCCTTCGCGGGAGCGGACGCACAGAAGACACTTTCCACTTCTCAACTCCGCAACATTACCATTAGCACAACCGACCTCGTAGAAGGCGAAAGCACTCTGGCCGAAGGCGAGATTTATCTGGTATACGATGGGGGTGAGGCTTAATGTCTCAAGCTCTATCTAATCTGGCGGTTGGTAGTAAGGTGAAGTTTGGTAGTTATTCTGTTAATGGCGAAACCGCACAGCCTATCGTTTGGACGATTGTGGCGAAAAATCATACGGGGTATCCAGATAATAGCGTGACCTTGCATACGAGCAATATCATCGACCTGAGATGTTTCGACGCTAAAGAGCCGAACAATAGTAATAGTAGTCGTGTGGCATATGGCAATAACTACTATTCTGTGTCTAACATCAACCAATGGCTTAATAAGGATGCGGATGGCGGCTCGTGGTATGTGGCGGCGCATAGTGCGGACAGTGCCCCGGACACCGCCGCGAATACTCGCGTAGGCACGCAATATGCGGCGAGGCCGGGTTTCTTAAATGCTTTTACCACGAATGAGAAAAACGCAATTCTTTCAACCACCATCCGCGTAGTTAAGCCGACTGCTGATGGCGGGTCATACGAAGATATTGTGCGGAAGGTGTTTCTCCCCTCTATTACAGAGATGGGATTGGGAAATGAAAATGACATAGCAGAAGGCACTGCGTGGGGGTATTACACTACTGCGACGGCTCGTGCGGCTTACGCTACGACCCAATGTTATAGCAATACGCAGTCTTCTTCGAAGGCATCTTCACAGACAACAAACTGGCAATGGTGGCTGCGAACGTCTTATGCTACTCAAACTCATTATGCGAGGCTGATTACGTCCTCTGGCGGCACTTCATCTGGCTATGCTTATAGTGGTCAGTATGGTATCCGTCCTGTATTAAACCTTTCCAACGCACTCAACGTCAGCGATAGTGTGGATAGCGATGGATGCTATACGTTTGAGTGGAGTGGTAGCGGCGGGGGGACAACGGACCCCGATCCGACACCAGGTGGTGGTGAGACTAGCGCGACTCAGGCATTGGGTAATCTGCCAATCGGTGCGAAGGTCAAATACGGCAAGCACTCCGTCAATGGCGAGATTCCAGAACCTATCGTTTGGACAATCGTTGATAAGAACCACACGGGTTATCCCAGCAATTCTGTGACGCTGAATACGACGCAGATCATCGATGTTCGATCATTTGACTCTCACGAGCCGAACAACCCGAACGCGAATAGAGTCACATACGGCAATAACAACTATCAGGTGTCGAACCTCGACCAGTGGCTCAATAAGTCTGACGCGGATGGTAAATGGTATCAGGCGGCACACGATTACGATTATCCTCCTTTGACCGTCCCGAGTTCTGGTGAGAGCAGCTATGTGGAGCGCCCGGGGTTTCTTCACTTCTTTACGAGTCAGGAGAGGGCGTCGCTTCTAAACACGACACTGAAAGTTCTGATGCCAAGAATTGACACCAACGCGGGTACGATACAGACGATAAGCAGAAAGGTATTCCTACTTTCACTTCCTGAAGTGGGACTCGGTACGGAAAACAGCGTAAGCGACGGCACTGCCATTGCTTATTTTACTTCCGCGACTCGTGCGAAGACAGTCGCAGATCAAGTGTTCGATCACACGAAAGCAATCAGTGCACATCTGCCTTCTAGTCGTAGTGCTCCTCACTATTGGTGGTTGCGAACCCCGTATTACGCTGATACATTCACTGTGACAGGTGTGTTCAACACAACCACGGGTACGCGAGGAGACTATACGGCACAGACAGCAAATATCGGTGTGGCTCCGGCCATCAATCTTTCTTCTTCTCTGAAAGTAACGACAACAACCGATGAAGACGGATGCTATACGTTTGTCTGGCCGTCGAAGCCCGGTCTTTGGGTTGGCGGCACGGAGAAGTATACGAGTAATGAGATAAAGAACACATTCATTTCATTGGATAGCTTGAGAAAAGACTCTTGGAGAGACGATTTAGATGAGTTTGTTTCTTCTACAATTAGTATTGATCATCACGGTTGGGTATCGAATGAAGAAGACCCAAGTAAGTGTTCATGGTGGTGTACCGTCAATCAGCCATCTAGCGGCATTGTAACGGGTACCAACGTGCTTATGGGCTTCACTTGTGCTCGATCGCTTACAGGCGTATCTTTTGCTTTTATGAATTATCGGTATGACACCAGTATTGCATTAACAGGAAAAGAGACAGGACGTCTACAAATCTATCAGAATGACACTCTCAAGACCGAAATTAACTACTCTGCCGATGATACCTATGTGAATTATGATTTGGGGAGCGTATCTGAAGGAGATACTATTAAGTTTATAATGTGGAGGCGAGATGATACAGCAAATATCCCAAACTTTGCTATGATGGTATTACCGTCTTGTGACCCAATCGCATTAACTCCCGAAATTGTATCTATCCCGGGCACGCGTACAAACGACCGTCGCGTGTCATCCGTATACGCGGGTGTGGTTGCGACTGTTCCGAAGTACACTGAAACCACTACAACTGAAGACATCGCACTCTCGTTAGCCACGTTCACTGATTTCTTTTCCGCAGACAGCACAGGCACGACAGGCACAAACGCGACTGGTCTAACTTGGGCTACGCAGTCTGGCGGTGGCTTGAAGCTTACATTCGGCAATTACGGGATTAACAGCTCTACGTCAATGACTACGTTTACAGCACAGAGAGACCTGACGAACGTAGTGATTAAGGGGCTGTATTACACGGAGAGCAATTATGATAAAATCACGCTCACCGTTGCGGGCACAACCGTACTCAACGCAATCAGCGGTACAAGCTCTACGCTTACGCAACGATGGACTGGCTCGCTTTCTAAAGGACAAACAATTGTACTGAAGTTCGTGAAAGACAGTAGTCAAAGTGCTACGAATGAAAGCTCTACTTATTTCACGCTGTCTTGCGACCCGTATCAAAAAACCACTGTCAACAAAACTCAAACTGGCACGGAAACAAAGCTTGTAGACAAGAAAATTGTCAAGGGGTATGTTGGCGGGCCGGACGGGAAGGCGAGGTTGTTCTTTGGAGAGAATAAACCATTTAGTTATACCGGCGAATATACGGAGCAGGATTATACAAGTACTAGTGGTACAAAACATAAGATTTATATGTTAATCACAAGTGGAAATCTTAATTTACCCTCTGGAACTAAATTTTCTATTTGGGGTTGTGGTGGAGGTGCGGGCGGTAAATCTGCTGAAAGCACGTCCGCCTTAGCAATGCAAAGGTCAGGCTCTGGTGGTGGGGGTGGATATATTATCCCCACAACACATTTTGATACCGGTGTTATCGATCTTTCTATTATCATAGGCGCGGGCGGAATGTGCAATAAGGACGGTGGAGAAACTTCTTGTAATGGTTTAACTGTTATAGGGGCTGGAGGAACTTCGTCTTTTACGACCCCCACCGGTGGTTCAGGTGGCGGTGGCGGAGTTTCTGGCTATATTAACGATAGTAGTGTATCTATAACAAATTATGCAGGAGGAAGTGGAAAAGGGATTTCAACATATCCTTTTGCCATTACTTCTTTAAAAGCTCATTGTGCTGGCGGCGCAGGGGGACAAAGCCATTTAAGCTATTATAGTAGTTCAGACCAAGGCAGTCATAATTATTATTTTTTAGGCGGAAATGGCGGTTCTAACGGGGGGAAAGGAAAGAAGGCTGGGTCATCTAGGGTATCTGGCAATAGAGAAGTTCAGCCCGCTGGAGGTGCTTATGGCGGTGGTAATGGCGGATGGTGTGATAAAGGAGAAGCTTATTTAAAAGGTGAAGATGCTACATTTTATGGTGGCGGCGGGGGCGGTGGAGCTTTAGACGTAGACGCCAGTTATTACGTGGCTTATCGTGCTACTATAGGTAAAGGTGGCGCGGGTTATCAAGGCGTTGTATACATTGCTATCCCCCCAATTACTATGGCTTAAGGAGGTAAAAGGATTATATGATCGGAGCAATCATAAAGGACAACATTGTCCAGAATCTCATTGTCATCCGTGAAGCTCAAATCCCAGAAATGGAAAAGGCTCTCGGGTGTGAAATTGTAAACGGCAAATACTACGGTCTTCAGGCAGGCGACCTGCGCACGGCTAACGGCTGGACGCGTAATGCGGGCGGCGAGCAAATGATTTTACAGCCCACTGCACAGGAAGACTATAACACATACTCTATTCAAACGCGTCAAATCATTGCTCTTGAAGAGGCTCAGCCCGCAATTGCAGATGGAGGCACGCAAGCGGCACTGAATATTCTAACTGGCATCGACACGCAGGAGGTGGTTGAAGATGACAAATGAACAGAGACAGAGACTGCTTAAAATCAGGGCGATTCTGGATGGTATGATCGACGAGTTCGGCATGACTGACGAAGCGGCTTTTAATGCGAAGGCCGTAAAGGTTAACTCTGTCGCGGAAGCAATCCGTTATTGGAAAGAGGACGTGGATTATCTGCGCGGCGCGCTGGTTGTCGACCCGGTGGACAACGTGCCGTATTGGGCGATGCACGACAACGGTCCGACCAGTGGCCAGGTGCATAAGCCGAGCGAGTCGCCCACGATCTGGGCGCACTGTCACGGCACGTCTCCCGAAACGGCGCGTCCGTTCGTTTCGGAAGGTCACAACCCCTATATGACCGGGCATTACAGTACGGAGAACGGCGTGATATTTGAGTGCCTCCGGGACAACGTGATTCACGCGCCAGGTGTGCTGCCCGACGCCTGGAAGAAGCATGAAGAAGGCGGCGAGAGCGGCGGCTCGACTGAAACGGGCGGCTCTGAGGAGGATCCGGGCACAGATGAGATTACTGAGTGGGTACAGCCGGACGGCAGCAATCCCTTTGCCAAAGGCGCGGTCGTAAAGCACAAGGACAAGGTCTGGGAGTCTACGGTTGACAACAACGTGTGGGAACCGGGCGTTTATGGCTGGGTTGAAAAGGAGACGTAAGCATGGGAAAGATTGCGGACGTCAGTAAGTATCAGGGCGACATCGATTGGGAGAAAGCGCGAAAGGAACTGGACTTCGTGATCTTCCGCGCGAGCTGCGGGCTTGGGGAGGACGGTAGGTATGTTGAAAACACTTCCAAATGCGAAATCCCCTACGGTGCGTATCATTATGTGATTGCAGGCACTGCGACCCGTGCGCGTGAAGAGGCGCGCTTTTTTATTGCGGAAACCAGGAAAGCAAAGAGACGCCCCAACTTCTATATTGCAGATATCGAACACGAAAACCAGACGGAGACCACAACTGAGCCGGTGTGCGTTGCCTTCCTCAACGAACTGCGCAAATTGGGCTGCAAGAAGGTCGGACTGTACATCAATCGCAAGTACAAGTACGCAGGCAAAGCGATTGAGATGTGCGACATCATGTGGATTCCTCACTGGGGCGCCAACAATGGCGAGGTTCCCGGAGACGAAAGTAAGCCGCCGTATCCGCACGACCTGTGGCAGTATACCAGTCGCGGCCGCGTAGATGGCATTGACGGGAACGTGGATCTCAGTCAGTTGACTGGAACCAAACCGCTTGAGTATTTTACGGAGGAATGTGGCGAACTCAAGCTGGGCGACCGTGTGCTGAAGACTGGTGATGAGGGTAGTGACGTGAAGGAGCTTCAGGAAAAGCTCGTCGAACTGGGATTTAAGCTGCCCAAGTATGGCGCAGATGCGGAGTTTGGCGGCGAGACGGAGAAAGCGCTCAAGGCATGGCAGAAGCGGTCTGGTCTGGAAGAGAGCGGCGAATTCAGCGAAGCAGACTACAGGGTACTTTGCGGGTCTGAAGAAAAGCCGGAGAAGGGCGGTCTGTTCCAGGCGATTATCGAACTGCTTCTCACTCTGGCCAGGTTTATCCAGAATGCACTGCGGAAAGACCGGTGAACGAAAAAAAGATGACAGAGGAGGAGTTGATCATGGAGAACGAACTGCACGAGGTCATGCTGGAGAAGCAGGCGAGGATGGAGGAACAGATCAAAGGAATCTATAAACGGCTGGATGAGCAGAAGGAACTGACCGAGAGCGTCCACAAACTGGCGATTACTTTGGAGCGACTTACGTCTGCGCAGAAGTCAACTGAAGAGAAAGTAGATGATCTGGCGGACGATGTGGAAGAGATCCGCAACCGTCCCGGCAAACGATGGGAAGGCGCGATAACAGTTGTGATAACCGCGCTCATTACGGCGGCGGTGACGTTTGCGTTGTCCAGACTGGGTCTGAAGTAAGGAGACACTATGGTTTACGATGCGTCAAATCTGAAGACGATCGTAGCCGGACAGCAGGGCGAGCACCTGGCGAACATCATTATGATTGACGTCAGGTGCTTTACCGACCGTTGGCCGGATGCGGAAATCGTGCTTCTTTTGAAACGGCATAACGATGAGACACCTTATCTGGCGAATACACAGGTTCAGGACGGGATTCTTATCTGGCCTGTGACGGCGACCGATACGCACGACGCAGGCAATGGCAAGATGGAGATCCGTGCGCTCGTGGATGGCAAGGTGGCCAAGTCCGTTGTAGCGAACTTTCATGTCAACGAGAGCATTACGCCGCCCACAGAGGAAGCGCCGGCCGGCGCGGACTGGGTGAAGCGCGTACTGGAAGAGCTGGAGGCGAGTAAGGCTGAAGCGCTCATCGTGAAGTCTTCTACCGAAGGCAGCTCGAAGAGGTTCAGGATCACGGTGGATGACGACGGGGTTCTTTCTACGATTGAGGTGACCGAGTGATGGCGCAGCAGGTCAGGAAAACAGGCAAGAAAAAGCGCAAGACGGAGTTTTCGAAGAAGCTGGTTGTCTGGGCATTGGCAATGACGACACTGTGCGTGCTCCTGAGCTATGTACTCTCGCTTTTCGATCACGATGGGTGTCAGGATGTGACGGTGGCGGTGGTGACGACATGCGTTGCCATCGCCGTTGGCTACGAGGCGAAGAGTTTCGGGGAAAAGAACAGCCGGAACAAGTACGGGATCGACGAGGACGGGAATAAGATTGAGTGCGGGAAGGCGGATGAAGAGGCATTAGGCTGAACACAATTCATTAAATTTGTTTGACACACAGGAGTTTTCAATAGAATGTCGAAGGTAAACAATAGTGTATGCGAGAGGTAAGGAGGCGATAGTATGTATCAGCTTGCTCACATCGCAAATACCATCCTTTACAGAGCAAAGGGCGAAGATATGCCCATATCCCCGATGAAACTGCAAAAACTGATTTACTTCCTATACGGCGAATTTCTCTACCGCGAAGGGAAAGCACTTTTTGCGGAGCGTTTTGAGGTATGGAAGTACGGCCCGGTTCTCGATGACGTCTATCAGGCGTTTAAACAATTTGGCGCAGGTCGAATTAAGAAGTATATGCCTGACGCCAATGGTCTTTATCAGGTTGTAGACCTGGACAGCGATCGCCGGTTCAGGGCGTGCTTCGATAAGGTATGGGACAGTTACAGCGACCAAAGCGGAATCGAACTTTCCAAGTTGACTCATCAGAAACGGAGCGCATGGTATATTGCCGCAAGCAAACGAAGAACTTTCTTGAATGACGAAGACATATTTGCTGAAATGAGGCATAGAAATGACCGACAGACAAGAGAAGACTCTCCCTGTTGATGTTGAATCTCCGGAAACGGAAGAGGAAGTCCCCTTTGAGGGTGGTCGGAAAGTATCATCCGATTACGGCAAGAAGACAAGGGAAATCGGGGAGAAGGACAATCGTGCATTCTGGCTGACATGTGCATGCATCGCGATATTGGCAGCGATTAGCGGCGTAGATGCGCTCATGGAACGAGATATTATGGAGGATTCTCAGACGGTCAAGAGCCTCTTTGAAATCGTCAAGTATGTGATTACCACGTCGCTCGGATTCTTTTTCGCTACGACAGTGGCGAAGAAGGAATGAGTCCAAGCAGGGAGGTAAAAAAATAAGGGCACATCTGTAAATCAGATGTGCCCTTACTCATTTGCCCGTTCCAGGCGTTCGTTTGCCATATCGAAGCCCTTTCTTAAATGGTGTAGTAGTGGTGTAGTAGGAGACGAGGTGTGCGAGAAGAATGCCTGAATTATCGGCATTTTTCTTGCTTATTGGAGCAGAGTAGCGTATAAAAAACAATTATACCTCTAGACTTCACTGTTGTCAACACGACCCTTTATAAGCCTACGAATCTATCATTATGTGTCAACTTTGTGAATGACAAATTGTGACGGGTGTACATAGGCCTTCCATAACACTACATATCCGAAAATGCTAGTGGTGTAGTATCTGGTGTAGTGGTTGGTGTACTTCCGGTGATCCTCAGCATTTGCTCAGCAACGTTTTCATAATCCACATGTGCATAAATGTCTAGCGTTACGGAGACCTTTGAGTGCCCCATGATATATTGGAGGCTCTTGGCGTTCATCCCCGCGTTTACCATATTTGTGCAAAACGTGTGACGTAGCACGTGCGGCGTGACACACGGGAAGGATTCTCCGGGATGGGCTGCCAGATATTTCCTCATTATTTGGTGCATTACATGTTGCACGCGTGTTGCAACTTTAGGCGTCCCATTTGAAGTGACTAGGAGGAATCCGCTGCGTCCGTCAACGATCGGTTCGATTTTAGGCCTGCTTCTCGCCATAATATTTCGCAAACTCTGAGCAACCTGATCGGACATCGGGATAAAACGATAACCACTTTTTGACTTTGGCCTTGCCGCGCGATATACGCCGTTAGTTTCCCGAATAATCTGGTGCTCGACGCATATCCTGCGATTTTGAAAATCCAGGTCGTCTTTAGTAAGCCCGCAGAATTCGCTAACTCGCAAGCCTGTCCCAAGCAATACGATGAACTCGTCGTAATACTTGCTGTAGATCTTATCGTTTAGAACGAAGTCCAACCATGCTTTTTGCTGTGCAGGAGTAAGTGAAACTCTTGCTTTAGCGTCGTGTTCAATTACCTCGCTCAGTTTGAAGTCAAACGGGTTTTTTCGGATCGCGTCTTCACTGCAAGCCATGTTCAGGGCGGGATTCACAATGGAACGGATGGTTTGTATGGTTCCATAGGACTTGCCTTGCTCATGAATCTCAATGACCCACGCTTTCATATCAGATGCTCTGATTTCACGAATGCGGTGTTGACAGAAATCCTCATTCTTTATAAAATTCAACAAGCTTTTGTATTCCGAGCGGGTATGAAAACGCAGGTTCTGTTTGAGGCTCAGGTACCGTTCCACTAACTGGGCGAGGGTGATTTCTCCCGCGGCATAGTCGATGTGATCGTCAAGATCTCGCTGAATCGCCTTCTCTTTTTCTCTCAACTCCTTCAGGTCGGAGGAATACACCGTCTGGCGCTTTCCTCGGGTATCGGTGTAACGGTACTGGTAAATACCGTCTTTTCTCTGGTTCTCTCCAGTCCGTAAAATGCGTCCTTTGCTGTCCTTGCGTTTCTCGGACATAGTCGATCCTCCTTTCAAGGATGAAAAGAGCCTCGATATGGCAAGTCCATTATACCACATCGCGGCTGGTTTTGCATTAGATTTCCGAACATTAAACAGAATAACTTTGCTCGATAAACTGGTCGAAGAGGCGACGCTTGATAAGGCGCTTGTTCCCGACCCAGAGCACGAATTTACAGTCTTCGTCATTCGTGAGTTCTCTCAATTTATTGATGCCGATACCCGAATAGGCAGCGGCTTCTTCTAAGGTAAGGTTCGTTTTCTCCCAAATAGGCACTTCTTTCATAAGCAATTACCTCGCAGTATAAAGATAGCGCGCACAGCTTTCATGCTGTGCGCGCTTGTTTTCTCGCGTCACCTGACAACGCTCTGGCGAATAATCCGATTGAGCGAATCCCGAATCAGATCGTCCATGTTCTGATTCAGCTTTGCGTCAATGCGCGACGAGACATCCTCATCCAGACTTTCCATTTTCTGCTCGATAGCGTGGAAGAGTTGGTCGCACCGTTCATCGAACGCTTCCTTCAAAGCGGCGGTAGAGAATTCAGGATCGCGAACCAGCTCCTTCATGGTCTTGGCCGCCGCCTCCTGAACCTGCGACGGGAAACCATAATGCCCGTGGCACATGTCGTCCAGTTTAACGTCGATCAGGCGTTGGATTTCGGCGCGAAGGTGCTTGTCAAATTCCTCTCGGGCAACCTGACGGGCGTAGTCGCGTACCGTCTGTAAGGCACTCTTTTCGAAAAGCTCATTGTCTTCGAGGTCGATGGATAGATTGATACGCTTCATAAATCCTCCTTGCCGTGGTCAGATAGTGAGAACGGAAGAGTCGATATTTCCAGTTGTTCGCAGAGAGGTTGTAGCGACTGTCATGCAGTTATAGGCGGACTTCAGCCCGTCAGCGGTCGCGGCATACTGGACAGTCATGTTCCTGTCTATGCCTAGAGAGGTACCGGTTTCCTCCGCGTCGATATTTGCGCCGAGGAACAGAAACTCCCAGGAGTATTTCTCGCGCTGATGCCTGATCTTCTGGCGAACGCTTTCCAAAGTGTATTCCTTACTGGCGTTCTCGCATCCGTCCGTGATGATACAGAACAGAACCTTGCCGGGGCGTTCCTCCTCAGGGGTATGAGCGAGCCTTGCGCCAACGCTGTCAATCGCTGCGCCCACTGTATCCATCAGGGCGGTCATACCTGTCGGGACATACTGTCGATCGGTAAGTGGTTCTACAGACTGAATGGGTATATGATCGCAGAGATACGAATAGCTGCTGTCGAACAGGATAGTGGTCAGGTAACATTCGCCGGGAACTGTCTTCTGTTCGGCGATAAACGAATTGTAGTTGTTGATCGTGCTTCGACGAAGAGGGTCCATGGAGCCGGATTCGTCGATAATGCAGACGAGTTCGGTGAGATTGTTATTCATTTCTACCTCCATCGGAATTTATATATTGCATAATTGAAACGGGTGTGATATAATCAGCATAAGCGTGGAAATCGCCGTCAAGTTAAGGACTTCTTTCCCTTTCTTCCTGCTTAACGGATACGGTAAAAAAGGCGGTTGCCTCCCAATCTCTTACAGAGTGAACGGAGGTGAAACACCAACGCTCCTCGTAAGAGCAATCCTATGAGGAGGTGGTTGAATGGAATTATTTTCTGTGTTAGCGAGTATTTGTGCGATCATAGATTACGCTGTTAAAGCGTTCAGGTTCGTCAAATCAAAGATAAGCAGAAAGTAAGCCGCCTCTAGCCCAGGCGGCTTACTCGGGTTTGAGGCTAACGGCCTCAATGCTTATGTAATTGTCCCTGTGGCAACCGCTTCGGTTTCCACGTGTTTATTATACTACATCACGTGTGGCGAGTCAATAAAATCTTACGCATTTGGAATAAAATTTGATTCATTTGGATCAAAAATTTACGCCATTCCTGTGCTGCCGAAGCCGCCCCGGTCGGGCGCGTCCAGCTGATCCACCTCGACAAACTCCACCGGCTCCATGACCTTCTGAATACGGAACTGGCAGATGCGGTCACCCTTTCGAATGACTGTGTCGCGCATGGCCAGCGCGGGGAAGCCCCACACGTCGTTGTCGCCGCAGTAGCTGTTGTCGATTACGCCCATCGAGTTGACCTGCAGGATGCCCCACTTTTTGAAGGTGGAGCTGCGCGGCACAATATTCGCCTCGTACCCCTCGGGCAGTTTCATGCTCACGCCCAGTGAGATGATCCGGAACTCACCCGCCTTCATTTCCGCGTCCTCGGCGGCACGAAGGTCGATCCAGTCGCCCTGGTTGATCTTCTCGATTCTGGTCATTTCAGTATTGTGGTACTTGATCTTGATTTCCATTGGCTGCCTCCTTAGATGATTTCAGAGAGTTTCTCGATGATCGTGTCGCACACGTTATGTTTAGACCCAAAGCTAAACTGCCTGCTTCGTCGCGCCCTCGTTCGCCC
>ERZ808278.184-NODE-184-length-52027-cov-19.207958_pt1 | contig 52027 bp, 43 predicted proteins | sample MGYA00521239_ERZ808278 | MGnify/ENA primary metagenome ERZ808278 (study PRJEB31516, sample SAMN03275600) | gut metagenome | biome: mammalia-associated habitat; material: feces | host: Papio cynocephalus | place: Kenya | collected 2012-07-17 ... | reverse complement strand
CAATAGATTATCGGGTCAAGCCCGATAATGACATTAAATTATAAAACTCGAAATTCAGGCTATTTGACTACAATCGAAGATACTGTTTTGCCTTCGGCGGTGTAGGCTTTTGACGGGTTTGTTGTGTCGATAAACTGTTTTAGGCCGGTAAAATAGGCGTAATAGTATGTTCCGGGCGGCAACGGCAGGTAAATTTCGTATTTTCCTGGGGCAGTTTCTGTCATTTCGTAAATCCAGCTGTCCCAATTTGTAAATGTGCCTGCCAGCCTGATTTTTTTGCCTGGTTCAAAGCTGCAGGTAAATTTTGTAAATCCGTCGGGCATTTTTTCGGTTATATTTTTTTTTGTCTGCGGAATTTCTATGCACGAAAATTCTATTCCGTTTTCTGAGTCGTATTGGGTGTTTGGATTTGTCGGATCAACTGTCCAAAGGCCGTCGATTACAAGTTTGTAGGAAATTTTTTGTGTTTTTGGAGGAATTTTCAGAACGTAAAAATACCATGAGTTTGTCTGTTCTCCTTCGTAGTCGAAAAGCTTGCGCAGCGAAAATGCGTGAATTTTGCTGAAATTTTCAAAATCGAAGGCAATTCCTACGTTACGGGCGTTTTTTTCTGCTGTAAAGAGAATGTATTCATCGCTTATCAAAGGTGAAGTTACTCCTCTTACAGAAGTTACAAGATTGTCGTAATCGTAAGTGTCTTTTTTTGGCTCATCTTTTTTTGCAGAAACGCTAATTAAAACAAAAAATGCAAAAAATGTAAAAACAGCAAACTTTTTCATACTGGAATTTTCGGTATTTTTTGAACGGAGTTTAGATTTTTAAAATTAAGTTTTGTGGCAGGGATAGAAGGGGCGGAAACCGTTGGCGGTTGCCTGCAAACGCCAATGCAGCGCGGTTAGCGCGGAACCCCGGATAGCCCGTTTTTTTTGCGGAGCAAAAAAGCCGCCCAAATTATTAAAGCAAGGGTTCTGATTTTCCGAAAATGAGTGTAGAATTGAATCTTGAATTGTAATCAGGGCTCTAGAATTTTTTAGAGAAACCTGCCAATTTTTGTCTGGAGTAAAAAAACGAAATGCCGGGATTAAATCAGCTAAAGAAATTTGCCAGTGATATGCAGAATGTTGGTGACGAAGTTAAAATTCGTGCCCAGCGCGGTGAAAAACCTGCCGTTGTTCCTTTCCCGGAAGGAATTTCTGAAGAAGACGATTCTGAAGATTTTGTTCTTGGACTTCCTGAAAAAACGGATGATTCTCCTGAAAATTCCGTATCTGCTGTTGATTCTGGCGAAGAAAAAAATGAGCAAGATTTAAGTTCTCAGACACAAGAAAATGATGCTGTTCCAGATTTGGATTCGCTTTTAGATTCCAATGCTTCGCACTCTGGCGATGAGCCTGATTTAAGCGAATTTCTTGATGAGCCTGAAAAGAAAGAACCTGAAAAAAAAGAGCCGGAAGAAATTCCTCTGGAAGATCTTGATTTGGAGGCGCTTTTAAAATCCGCTCCTGAAGAAAGTGCTCAAACTGAGGCTGAGCAGGAAAATGTGCCGTTTGATGGGCTTTCTGGCGAAAATCTTTCTGAGCCTGAAAAAAAATCTGACAATTTTGAAGGCATTCAAATGCCGGATTTGCCGGACGATATGGATTTTGGAACTGAGAATACGGCTTCAAAAAACGATGACGATTTTGCTTTTAACGGCGAAGCTATCGACCTAAATGCCGATCTTCCGGAAGATATTGTCGAAAAAGACGGTTTTTCTCCTTTGCCAGACATTGAAGATGCTGAAAACCCTGAAAACGCTGCAAATTCTTCGGAGTTTGAACTTGATGATAAGACTAAGAATATTGAAAATCCTATGGGGCTTTCAGAATCTAAAAAAACAGATGAAAAGTTTGATGAAAATTTGAACAGCGATTCAAATTTTAGTCCGGACACCCGTCTGAACGACTTTAATCTTCCGGATTTTGATTCATTTTCTATGGAAAGTCCGAAAAATTCTGATTTCTCGGAAGGCTCTGCAGGTTCAGAAAATCCTGTCTCTTCGGAAGGTTCTGGCTCTAAGACAACGGAAGAAGAAAATGACACTGCGGCCGCCGAAATTTTAAAAGGGCTTTCTAGTCCTGTTGACGCTTCGGTTGATGTTCCTGCGGAAGATTTTTCGAGTTCAATCGAAGAGCTTGGAAGTGACGGAAATATTGATTTTGGAACAGGAAATGCTTCTTTTTCTAGTGGAGATGAATTTCCGGAAACCTCATTGCCTGGAATCGGTAAAAATTTACCGGACGATGACTTTCTTCTTGACGATGATTTTAAAATTCCTGGATTTTCGGACACTCAGACTGCCGCATTTGACAAGCGTGGACGGCCAAAAGTTGATGTTGTCGATTTTTCTCAGGCAAAGAGCGGAAGACCAAAAAATACTCTCACCGAAGAAGAATATGAAACTTTTAGAAAAAATCTTTCTGGATATCCGCTCAATCTTCGGCTTGCGATTGAAGATTTAGTCGTAAAGAACGAATTTACCGACGACGCTGTTTTTGAAATCATTCAAAAAATTCTCAACAAGGCGCCTGCAAGACAGATTGCTTCCCAATTGGAAAAAATGCTCGACATTTCAATTGACGTTCCGAGAGATTACGAGAGGCGTTCTTTTGCCCAGTACGAAGCGTACAAGCAGTCTTTTCAGTTTCAGTTAAAAAATAGAATCATTCCAGGAACGATTGCAGGAATTGTAATTGCTTTTGTGGTTTCTCTGCTTTTCCGGGCTGGCGTTTTGTTCGTTTATAAGCCTATAATGGCAAATATTATTTACAAGCAGGGATATGCCCTTCTTCAGAACAACGAATATCCTCAGTCAGAATCTAAATTTGTTGATGCGGTTCAGTACAAACCTGTAAAAAAATGGTTTTTTAAATATGCCGAAGGTTACCGTGAGCACAAGCAGTTTGAACGTGCGGCTCAAATGTACAAAAATATTCTTGGAGTTTTTAAGCACGACAAAAATGCTGGGCTCGACTGGGCGAAAATGGAGCTTTATGACCGCGCAAACTATGAGCGTTCTGAAGAAATTGTCCGCCGCGAAATTTTAGACTGGCACATAAACGATTCTGATGGAATTTTGCTTTTGGGCGATGTTTTTCTTGAATGGGGCGAAACAGATTTTTCAAAATATGAACAGGCAAGGCAGACTTATTCCGATTTGATTCAGCTTTATGGAGCTACAGACCTCTATATGTCGAGAATGCTCCGTTATTTTATCCGCACTGACAAATTAAAAAATGTCATAGAGCTTAAAAGCCGTTTTTATCCGCGCGAAAAATCTTTGGAAGCAAAAGACTGGACAGAACTTTCAGGCTACCTTCTGGACAAGCTTTACGGAAAATTGAGCCGTTCAGATGAATATTTACGTGCAAAAATTGAAGATGTAAAAGCGATGCTTGACATTGCAGAAAAAAAAGATTCAAAAAACCCTCTTGCCCATTACAATCTTGCGCGCTACTTTATCCGAAATTCAAATTTTGAATCTGCAAGAAGAAAACTTTTGGTTGCTCTTGACTGTTTTGATAAGCTTAGTGTCCGCACAAAAAAAAGCGTTTACAGCGAAATTGACGCCTGCCGTCTTTTGGGCGAGCTTTACACGGATTTAAGCCAGTACATAAAAGCTCAGGAAGCGTACACCCGCGGAATTGACCTTTTCCAAAGAGAAAACGAAAAAAACGGACTTGAAGGCGATTTAAATACAGGAATTTTGTATGCGGACATGGGAGATATTGAATACTTTATTTCTGGCGATATGGATGCGGCCTTAAAAAATTATGAGTATTCAGTTTTAAATAAAAATTCAACTCCGACTGTAAATTACAGAATCGGTGTTATAAATTATAACAAGCAGAATTACGAAAATGCGCTCACATTTTTTATAAAGGCTTTAGAAAAAAAAGATGCAGATCAAAACCTTCTGCTCGCAGCCGGAAACACGCTTGCTCTCCGCGGAGATAATTTTGCGGCTCAAGGTTATTACAACCGTCTTTTAAGCCTTTTAAACGAAGAAAAAGCTCATCATGCGCTTCTTTTTCCTCAGGCTAAGGAAGATGATGCGCAGCTTGTAGAAATGATTTTAAAAACAACCAACAACCTTGGAGTTGTCTTGAATAAAATTGCTCGTCAGACAGGCAACAGCCAGATGAACGGAAAAAGTTTTGAATGTTTTGTCGAATCAATTCGAGCCTGGGATGCTCTTACAAGAAACCAGGAAACGATGGTTCGGCTTGGCGGAAGCAACCTTGCCCTGCAAAATTCAAAATATATTTCGGCTTCTATGGCGGAATTTGAACCTGCAATTTATACAGACATTCCGCGCACTTTGGTTGGAGAAAAAGTGCTAAAATAGAATAAAGCCGCAAAGAACAAAAGAGTTGAAAATCCGGAATTTTTGAAAAATGTTTTGCATTAGAATTGGAATTGACATAAAAAAGCACTTTATTTCGCTCAAAAAAGAAGTTTTCCGAAAAACAATTCATATTTGTACTGCATTTGTGCCAATTTTTATTCATTTTTATAAAATTCCAGCGATAATTTGCCTTGTTTGCGCAGCCGTTTTGTATTCAGTTTCTGAAATTTTAAGGCTAAACGGTGTCTGTGTTCCGCTAATAAGTTCAATAACGGTCGCTGCCGCCCGAAAACGTGATGACAATAAATTTGTTCTCGGTCCGGTAACCTTGGTTTTGGGAATTGTTTTGTGCTCTATTCTTTGGAAAGAACCATTTTCTACAGTCGGGATATTTTCTCTTGCATTTGGCGACGGACTTGCAAGCCTTGCAGGAAAAACATTTGGCAGGGTCGAAGTTCCTTTGACTGGAGGAAAGACAGCGGCTGGAAGCCTTACCTGTTTTGCCGCAGTTTTTATTTCGAGCTTTTTTGTCTTGCATAATTCAATTTTGTGCTTTTTTCTTGCCCTCGTTGCAACTTTGATTGAAGGATTGCCGCTAAAAGATTATGACAACATTCTGATTCCTGTTGCAATCGGCGGGCTTTCTCAACTTTTTTATCTCCACATGTAAAGTGAATGCAAGGCTCTCAAATATCTATACGTTCCCAAAAGAAGAAGCGGAAGTCCCAAAATAATAAAGACGAAGTTGTCCGAAATTACCAAAAATCCATATCCAGAAAGAATAAACAACATTGAAAAGGCAACTTTTTTATATTCGTCAGTATTTTGATTGACTGCCATAATCCAAAACGAAATAAAACTCAATGCAGTAAATGCAAGCCGCGAACAAAAAAACAGTCTTGGAAATCCCCATGTGACGGTTCCGGCAGAACTTATTCTTGCCGTATTGATAGGCGCAATAATCGCAAAAACAACAGTTATTGCAAAAAGAATCGTAATATTCCGTTCAATATCCTGGCGCTGCTCTGCAGAACTTGCAAGAGCCGCAAAAAGAAAGCTCAGCGGACACAAAAGCCGTCCGATAAAAATAATTCTTCCGCAAAAAAACAGAAGATCAGAAAAAGTTGACCACAAACCAAAAAGCGGCGTTAAGAAGCGCACTCCTTCGCAAAGACAGCCAGTCAAAAATGCAAGAAAAAAGACAATTTCGTTTGACTGAGTGTTTTCAAAAAGTTTAAGCGCATAAAAAACAGTAACAGGCGCAAAAAAAACAATCAGCGAAATTGAAATCATCGTTGCAATAAAATTGTATTTTAAGAATCCGATTTTTTCTATAAATGCTGGAATCCGCAGGTTAGGCGGCGGAGTAATAGCTTTGTTTACAAGCGCTATAATAAAAAAAATTAGGGCGCTTGCAATGCAGACAAGCGAAAAATAGAAGAAAATCTGCATCATGCGGTTGCGAGTCTTTAAAGTCATAAAAAAATATTAAAAGCAAACAAAAATTAAGTAAAGAGAGAGCATTTAAAATCCGAAAATAAATATAGAGCATAACAGGCGCTTAAAAAATGCAGGCATGGACAGCATACAAAAAATCAGCTTTTTATGCGCATTGAATGGGAGAAAAAAATGAAAAAGCATCTTTTGATTTTATTCACAATTTTTGCAACGGTTTCACTTTCTTTTGCTGGAGATGCTGCGGCTTTTGTTGATCTCGGACTTTCCGAAGACGGCAAAACTTACGTTTTTGCAGAATACGGAAAAACAGATAAAACTTTTCAGGGCTACGCGGAAATTTATTGCGTTGATATTGAAAAAAACGACTGGATTGACGGCGAAGTTTTCCGCATAAATCCATCGGAAGCGACTGCAAAAAAAACAGGCCGCGAAGTTTACGAAGAACTTCTAAAAAAGGCAAGCTGGGTGCTCAAAAAATACAATTTAAAAAAATCAGAAGCCGACAATCTCCTTTTTACACGCGAAATTCCGTCTTCAACCGGCGAAATCGTTTTTAAGGATTTTGAAGGATCGAGCACAGAGCGCAGCGTTTTTTACCATATTAAACTCATAAAAAATGTCGAAGGCACAGGAGAAAACTGCAAGTCTTCTTTCTTTATCGCAGTAGAAAAACAGGACGAAAACGGCGATGTAATCAGCCGCGACATTGTCGGAAATCCTGACATAAAGCGCAAAGGCGTAACAGGCTACACAATCAACCGGATTTTCAGCGACAAAAGCGGCCGCAATTTTGTGTTCGTAGTCGAAAAGCAGGTCGAAAACAAGACAGGCACGTGCATCCGCTACATGGTCGAAACAATCCATCTGTAAAAAATAAAAACTTGCAAAAAAATCCTGGCCGTAAAAAAAGTGCCGGGATTTTTTATTTATGGAGCACATTTTTTGCTCAAACCGGCCAACCGCCACTTGCTCACGCGCGGTGCTTCGCACAGCCTTCGGCTTGGCTAATGTCCGGGCTGCAAATTGCCTTTTTAACCGTAACTGCGCGACTTTGCAAATTTTTTCTATTTTCAAAATCCTTAAAGTTCTGTATACTTGCTCAAAATTTGGAAAGGTGGAAAAAATGCGCAAAACAAAAATTATTTGTACGATTGGACCTGCGAGCGAAACTAAAAAAGTTCTTATTGAAATGTGCAAGGCCGGAATGAATGTTGCCCGGCTTAATTTTTCGCACGGAACACACGAAGAGCATTTAAAAAAAATCAATCTTATAAAAGAAGTTCGCAACGAATTAAAAATTCCTCTGGCGATTATGCTTGATACAAAAGGACCAGAATACAGAATTGGAACTTTTAAAGAACATAAAATTGTTGTAAAAGAAGGCCAGACTTTTACTTTTACAACCGACGAAATCGAAGGCGATGAAAACAAGGTTTCTGTAAATTACAAGGGCTTTGCCGATGATTTAAAGCCTGGCGACAGAGTTCTTGTAAACAACGGACTTGTAATCTGCGAAGTTACTGACGTAAAAGGTCACGATGTTATTACAGAAGTTAAGGTTGGAGGCGCGCTTTCTGACAAAAAAAGCATGAATTTTCCTGGAAAACTTTTAAACAGCGCTTTTTTGAGCGAACAGGACAAGAGCGACCTTTTGTTTGGAATTGAGCAGGACGTTGATTTTGTGGCGGCATCGTTTGTTTCTACAAAAAAAGATGCCCAGGACGTCCGTGAATTTTTAAACGCCAACGGCGGAAAAGAAATTGATATTATTGCAAAAATCGAAAATCGTGCCGGTGTTGAAAATATCGAAGAAATTTGTTCTGTTGTTGACGGGATTATGGTTGCCCGCGGAGATTTAGGCGTTGAAATTCCTTTTATGGAAGTGCCTGTCGTTCAGAAAGAAATCGAGCAAAAATGCCGTCTTCTTGGTAAACGCGTTATTATTGCAACGGAAATGCTCGAATCTATGATTAACAATATTCGTCCGACTCGTGCCGAAATTTCTGACGTTGCAAATGCGGTTTATGACGGAACTTCTGCAATCATGCTTTCTGGAGAATCTGCCGCAGGAAAATATCCTGTCGAGGCAGTTAAAACAATGTCCAGTGTTGCAGAATATACTGAACAGCATATAAATTACAAAAAACGCTTCAATTATACGGAATTTGTTAACCGCAATATTCTTGACGCAATTTCTCATTCAACCTGTCAGATGGCAATTGATGTTGGCGCAAAGTGCATTGTTGTAAATTCTGTGAGCGGTTTGACAGTAAGAATGGTGAGCCGTTTTCGCGCGCCTGTGCAGATTATCGGCTCAACGACATCAGAAAAAGTTTACCGTAAACTTGCGCTTTCTTGGGGAGTAATTCCGCTTTTGTGCGAGGAATACGATTCTCTCGATGTTCTTTTATTTCATGCGATTCAGCGCGCTGTAAAAATACTTAATCTTAAAATCGGTGATACAGTGGTTTTGACTGGCGGGCAGGTAGGTGTCAACAGCGGCCACACGAATATGATAAAAGTAGAAACTGTCCGCAAAGTTTACAGATAAACAAAAGTTTTTGAATTTATATTGCCGTTCTGTGAATGTATTTTCCAGATTTAAATCTGAAGAAGAAAATTACGGAACGGATAACCCAGTCGCTGCTCATGCCAATCCAAACTCCAAGAGGACCTGTTTTTAGTACGCGGATAAGGAAAATCGTGAGAGCGACCCGGCAAGTCCACATTGTGACTGTCGAAACTAGCATTGGAAAACGCACATCTCCGGTTGCACGCATTCCGTACGGAGGAATAAAAGAAAAACTCCAGGCAAACGGCTTTATTACGTGCACAAAAACAGAAAGCTGAATTGTCAAAAGCGCAACGTCCGCATCCATTCCAGAAAGAACTGTGAGAGGTTTTACAAATCCGATTACAATGAGCGAAGAAATTGCTACTGCGATAAAACTGAAAAAAGTGAGTTTTTTAATGTATTTTTCTGCAAGCTTGTAGTCGCCTGCGCCGTAAGCTTGTCCTGCGAGCGTCATAAGAGCAATTCCTATTCCGATTGGAGCCTGGCTTGAAAAACTTTCCAGAACTGAAGTGAGCGCATTTGCGGCAATTGCGGCTGTTCCAAGAGTTGAAACCGAAGATTGAATTGCAAGTTTTCCAAATTGAAACATTCCGTTTTCGATTCCTGAAGGAATTCCGATTCTTAAAATCTGAGAAATTTCGCGGAAATCTGGTTTTGCAAGATAAGAATCAATCGCAATCTGCTGTTTTGTCCGGTTTAGCAGAATCAAAATTACAACAGCACAGAAAATTCTCGAAATCAAAGTGCTTAAGGCCGCTCCTGCAACGCTCATATTTAATCCAAAAATAAAAATGGCGTTTCCTATGATATTCAGAATGTTCGAAATTGTAGAAACAATCATCGGAAGCTTTGAATTTCCGTCTGCCCTAAAAATTGCTGCTCCCGAATTATAAATTGCAATAAAAGGGTAGGAAAGTGCTGTTATAAAAAAATAAATTTCAGATTTTGACATAACTTCCGCTTCTACAGAACCAAAAATAAGCGAAAGAATTGATTTTTTAAAGAGAATCAGGATTGCAGTTCCAACGATAGAAACAAAAGTTACAGAAAGAATTAACTGTTTGCCAGCGTGGCAGGCCTTTTTTATATCTTTTCGACCGAGATATTGGCTGCAAAGAATTGCTCCGCCAGTAGCCATTGCTGAAAAAATCAAAACAATCATTACATTTATCGAATCGACAAGAGAAACTGCCGAAATTGCAGCCGAACCGCATTTTGTAATCATGACGGTGTCTGCTGTTCCCATAAATGAATTTAAAAGCTGTTCGACCATAAGAGGGACGAGCAGCTGAAAAAGTTGTCTGCCTTTTACTTCCATAAACCGTAATTTTAATGAGAGAGATTTTGATTTACAATTGGTTTTTAATTTTCAGACTGATAAAAATTTGTTCATAAAATATTAGTTGTCTAAAAATTGAAGCTGCTCTCAGAAAAACTCTCCAATTTACCGTTAGTCGCATTCGCTCAAGACGGCTTGTTATCGTTTTTTTTATTCCAGCATATTTTCGTTAAAGTCTTTGGCGTCTCCCTGCCAGATTATGCGGCCTTTTTTTATTAAAATGATTTTATCGCTTACGGCTTTTGCTTCTGCCAGGTCGTGTGTAACCATTATTCCTGTAAAGCCTATTTCTTTTTGCAGTCTGCGGATTTCTGCGGCGAGCTTTTTTCTTAAAGGCGCGTCCAGTGCCGAAAGAGGCTCATCAAAAAGCACAAGCTGCGGTTTTACAATCAATGTTCTTGCAAGGCTCACTCTCTGCGCTTCGCCGCCGCTCAGAGTTTCCGGAGAGCGCTTTCCGAAATTTTCAAGATTGAACTTTTTCAAGAATTCGCAAGCTATTTTTCTAGCTTCTTTTTTTTTAGTTCCGTGGCAGACAAGCCCGTACGAAACGTTGTCTTCTACGCTTAAATGCCCAAAAAGGTTCGCGCTCTGAAAAACCATGCCGATTCCTCGGTTTTGCACAGCAACTTTCGTTATGTCTTTTCCGCCAAGATTTATTTCTGCTGTTTCCGACTTTTCAAGACCGCAAATCAGGCGCAAAACGGAAGATTTTCCTGAGCCGGAAGGTCCCAAAATCGTCGTCATTGTGGATTTTTCACATTCAAAGGAAACATCGAGGGAAAAATTTTCCCATTCTTTTTTTAAATTTTTTGCACTAAAAAATGCCATTTTCTGAGCCTTCCTGTTTTTTCAATTTTCTGCCAGAGGCTAGTTTGCCGAGCGAAAAAATCACCGCGCATAAAATTCCAAGTATTACTCCGGAAGCGCAGGCTTCGTTAAATTTATACCTTCCTGCAAGACGGTAAGTGTAGAGCGCAAGCGTATTGAATCGGGGAATTGCAAGCACGAGCGGAAGTGTCGCATCACCGGCACTCAGAGCAAAGCAAAAAACTGTCGCCCTAAAAAAAGAACGCTTTGAAACTGGAAGAAAAATTCTAAAAACTGTGTCGAACGGCGAACGGCTCAAAATCGAAGAAGCTTCAACTGTCGTCTGAGGAAGTTTTTCAAGTTCTGCATAAATCTGTCTGAACGCAACCGGCCAGTTTAAAAGTGATTGAGCCAAGACAAGAATTAAGAAATTTCCTTTTCGGACAAGAATTGTAATCAAAACTCCAACTACAACGCTCGAAATTGCCATTGGCGCAAGTGGAATTATCCTAAAAATAAAAAAACGGCCTGTCGGATCAAAAACCTTGAGAACGGCTGCGTAAAAAAAGGCAATTGCCGCGCACAAAAATCCAGAGAGCAGGGCTGTTATAAACGTCCATAAAAAAGCATTCCAAAAACTTTGCGAGCTAAAAAGATGAATAAAATTATAGAAAGTAAAATTCGAATCAAGCCGTTTTGAGCTCAATCCGTTGTAAAAAATCGAAAAAAGAGGGCAGATAAAAAACAAAAAAATCAGGAAAAAAAGAATGAATGCAAAAATTTTTTCAAATCCGCAGATTTTCGTTTTTTCGAGGGATTCGCCGTTAAAAAAAATGCCTTTTAGGCCTTTCGATTTTTGTTCAATAAATGTGTAAATCGTGACCAAAAAAAGGGCAATCAGCGTTTCCAAAAAGCCAAGCTTTAATGCCGCTCCAAAATTCAAATTGACTTTTGCCTGCTGATAAATTTCAACTTCGAGGGTTGTCGTTCCGACTGAGCCAAAGAGAAGCACAATCATAAAGCTAAAAAAACAGTACAAAAAAACTGGAATACAGGCTGATATTATTGAAGGCAAAAGCTGAAAAATCGTAATTGACCGGAAAATTTTAAAATTTCCGGCGCCTAAAAGCCTTGCCGCGTCCGATTCTGCTCTCGGAAGGCGTTCCCAGGCAGAACTTACAGTGCTCATTACGAGCGGAAAATTATAAAAACCGTGGCAGATTATGATTCCCAAAAAACTGTACAAAAAAGTGACAGTCGGTCTATCCTTGCCAAAAATGAACATCAAAAAATTGTTCAAAGCTCCGTTCATTCCAAAAAAACTAACGTAGCCCAAAGCGACCAAAAGCGAAGGAATACAGAACGGAACAGAAGAAAGCGAAAGCAAAAAGTTTTTTAAAAAGAATTTTCTCCGGCCGCAAAAAAAAGCAGCCGGAAGTCCGATTAAAAGGGCCGTAAAAGTCGATAGCAGTGCCTGAAAGACCGAAAAACCGGCAATGCGAAAAAAAACATTTGCAGACAGGACTGCGTTCATCTTTTCTAAAACCTTTTAAAAATTTTTATTCGCCCAAAACAGCCATAATCTGTTCGACAGCGGCATTAACTTTTTCAGTATCGTAAGACAAAAGCTTCTTAGGAGAAGGAGTTCCGTCAAGATAAGACTGCGGAAGTTTTACATTTTTGTTTGCAGGAAGCATCCACTGTGTAAGCGGCAGTTCGTTCTGTGCGTCCTCGCTGATTAAAAAGTCCAGAAAACTCTGTGCGCCTTTTTTGTTCGGAGCATTTTTTGCAAGTCCGGCGCCTTCAACCTGAAGAATGTGTCCGTCGTCAAAAATCAAAGCCTGGTATCTGTCGGTTTTGTCGTATTCGTAGTGATAAGCCGCGCTTGTCGTATAACTGCAAACGAGCGGAGCTTCTCCATTTGTAAAAAGTCCGTAACCTGCGCTCCAGCCAGGAGCCATAGTAAGAATATTTGGTTTTAAAGCTTTCCAGTAGTCAAGAACTTTTTCGCCTTTTACAGCGCAAGTCCATGCGGCAAACCCAAGTCCAGGAGTAGAAGTCCGCGGATTCATCAAAATGATTTTTTTTGCGTAGACTGGTTTTGTAAGGTCGTCGAGCGATTTTGGAGCAGGAATATTAGCCTTTGTATCGAACACGATTGCAAAAGGAGCGTAGTCAAAAGGAGTCAAAAGATTTTTTGAGCCCAAGGCTTTTTTCAGCTCCTCAGAAATCGATTCAGAACCAGCAGGTTTGTAGGCTTCGAGAATATCCTGTTCCGCCGCTTTTTTCGCAAGATTGTTGTCCAGGCCCAAAATTACGTCTGCCTGGACATTGTTTTTTTCAAGAGCTGCGCGCGAAAGAATTTCAACTCCGTCGCCACAATCAACATAGGTAACTTTTAAACCAGTTTTTTCCGTAAATTTTTTTGCAATTGCCGCTCCAGGCCCCCATTCACCGCAAAAACTGTCATAAGTGTAAACAACAACTTCATTTTGACGCGCAGAATCACCTGCTTTTTTAGAGCAGCCCGAAAAACCAATAGAAACTAAAATAGAAAAGAGAAAAATTTTAAAGATGTGTCTAAGCATATCTTCCTCCGCCGGCATTATCCGGATCAGGTTGGAACCTCATACGAAGTTCTGCGGGTGTAATCTCAGGGAAAATTCTTCCCACCCCGGTACAAAGCACATTGTAAAAATATACATAAATTGTGTAAAGTGAGTTTTAACTTTTTTATTTTGGAGCGCAATTAGCCGTCAATCCGTCCGCTGCGCAATTCCGCTTTCGCTCCATCTTTTTGCCTTGCAAAAAGACGCCTTCGGCGTTGCTCCGGCACGGGCTAAGATTTTCTTAAAAACTAAAAAATTGACCTTTTACGTCTTTTTTCCGATAATATCTTTATGAAAAAATATTTTTTCCTTTTTGTATGTTTTTTTTCAGTATTTTCAATTTTTGCCGAGCCACAGTTTGAATTTGGTGTCGGTTCAGGCTATGTTTTTTACGGTGACAAAGATTTAAAAAATTTGCTTTCTGATTTTGACCAAAAAAGCCAGGTTATTTTGTGCGGAGATTTTTCCGTTAATTTTTCAGTTGCCGAGCCTGTAAAACTTGTTTTCGGAATGGATTCTATAATAGACGCGCGCTGGAAAGGTAGCGAGCACTTTATTCTTTGGGATTACTGCGGTTTTGCAGGTTTTAAAATTTATCCTGGGCTTGCAGGCCTTTGCACAACTGTTCAGTACTGTCTTGGCAGACGCACAGATTTTGTAAGTTTGCAGGACATTGAAGATTATATCGAAAGCACAAATTTTGGAAATGGATTTGCCTTCGGCATTTCCTACGATTTTGGTTATGGAAAAAAAGGCTACGCACCGGAAGTCTGCGCAAACTGGCGGCACATGCCGAGAGGCGGTTCGAGCGACAATATTTTGGAAGTAAAGTTCCGCCTTTCAAAAAACTAAGAAAAAAATTGCATTTAAGATATTTTTGGTTTATCCTGTAAAATACAGACTTTATTATGTTATGGGACTAAGCGATGCAGATTGAAACACAGGGGTTTTTACCGCAAATTCCAGAAGAACAGCCGGAGCAGGTTAATATTACAGATGTTGGAATTGCAGTAGATGTCGGAACGACAACTGTTGCTGTAAAAATCTGGTCGCTTTCCTCAAAAAAATGCCTTTCTGTCATTGCGGAAAAAAATCTTCAGGCCCGCTATGGCTGCGATGTTATCCGCCGTATTTCTTTTGCAACGCGGCCGCCTCTTACAGGTTCTTCTGCTGTCGTAGAAACAGGAGAGTCAGCCCTTCATTATGCAATTATTTCGCAATTAGAAAGAATGTTTGCTCACGCGCTGGCGCTTGCTGCTCAAAAAACAATGCGCGGAATTCAATTAAATGTTTCTAAAATCGTAATTACTGGAAACACGACAATGCTCAGTTTTGTCTGCGCGTTTCCGGTCGAAGGTCTTGCCGCCGCTCCTTTTACTCCAGCTTCTCATTTTGGCTTTACGGCAAGTTGGGACAAGGTTCGCAGTGGGAAAATCAACGAAAAATGTTCAAATCTGGATCTTCCAACCCCGGAAATTTTACAGCTTTTTGCTGCAAGTTCAGTTGATTCCGAGACTCCGGTCTATTTTCCTCCTTGTGTCGGGGCTTTTATTGGCGCGGACACTGTCTGCGCAATGCTTTCGGCGGGTTTCCCTTCTCCAGAAAGCGATGAAAATTTGTGCTGGGACATTCCTGTTCAAACTCCGCTCTTGCTCGCAGATATTGGCACAAATACAGAAATTGCTCTTTTTATTCCAAAAACGAAAGAACAGCCTGCAAAAATTCTGTGCACTTCGGCTGCTGCGGGTCCTGCTTTTGAGGCGGCGAATATCAGTTGCGGAATGAGTTCAGTTGATGGTGCGGTTGAAAAAATTGAATATAAAAACGGAAAGCTCTGCTGCTCTGTAATCGGCAGCGGCAATGCAAAAGGAATTTGCGGTTCAGGGCTTGTAAGTGCCGGAAGCACGTTCTTAAAAAACAATTTTATCGATAAATCTGGCGTAATACGGAAAAATATTTCTAAACTTGGCGACGGTTCTTTTTGCATTCAGTTGACACCTGCTGTTTATCTTTCTCAGCAGGATATTAGAAATCTTCAGCTTGCGAAATCTGCGGTTTATGCAGGTTTGCGCTATATGCTTGAGCGTTCTCCTGATGTTCCGCTTTTTTGTATTGCAGGCGGTTTTGGTTCGCACCTCGATATGGAAGATTCCTGCACAATAGGTCTTATTCCAAACGAACTTAAAAATCGTTGTGTTCCACTCGGAAATGCAGCTCTTGCAGGAGCGTCCGCAATGCTTTTTTCTAAAACTTTGAGAAAAAAGGCAATGGAAATTAAAAATCATTCAATCCAGATAAACCTTGCCGCAGTTCCTGAATTCCAGGAAAGATACATAAGTTCAATTGAATTTAAATACCCTTAATTTCGGGTTTTATAATTTGATGCCATTTTTGGGCTTGTCTTCTCGTCATTATCGGACTTGATCACTTGTCATTATCTGGCTTGAACAGATAATTTATTGAAAATTCCCAACAGATTTCACTGTCGCAGCACGGGAATGGAATAAAATCGCTGTTCTTATCAAAGCTCGAGATTTTGGCTAAATAACTTTTCTCTGATTTATTTGTTTGACATATAAATATTCTTAGATTAGAATATAAAGGATATTTTGGGGGCGGCTTTTTTGCGGAAATTTTGAACGATGATGACGTTTATCCGCAGTAAAAATCCAACTCCTTAATAGAAGCATAGGAGAATTTTATGAATGTTGTATTATTCGTAATTCTTCCTGTTGCTGGTATAGTTCTTGGATGGATTATTCGTTGGTTATATGCCAAATTTCAATTATCTTCGGCAGAGCAAAAAGCTGAACGTGTAAAACAGGATGCATTAAAAGAAGCAGAAGCCCAGAAAAAAGAATATTTGCTAGAAACAAAAGATCAACTCCTTCGGGAACGTCAGCAGCAGGAACGGGAAAATCGTGAACGCCGGAAGGAAATTCAGGTTTACGAAGCAAGAGTTGCAAAAAAAGAAGAACTCGTTGACAAACGCAATAGCGAAATGGACAAAAAAGAGCAGGAATTTGCTGAACGCGAAAATTCTATGGTAAAACGTGAGCAGCAGATCTCAACTCAGGAAGAAACTTATCGCCGTGAGCTGGAGAGAATTTCTGGCTTGTCTGCGCAAGAAGCAAAAGATTTAATCATCAAAAATCTTGAAAATGACGCGCGTCATGACGCTCAGGCGCTTTTGAACAAAATTGAGCAGGAAGCTCAGTTGACGGCAGATAAAAAAGCCCAGAAAATTCTTGTAGAAACAATTCAGCGGCTTGCGACTGAGGTTACGAGCGATATTACAGTTGCGACTGTTTCGCTTCCAAGCGACGAGATGAAAGGCCGCATTATCGGTCGTGAAGGACGCAATATCCGCGCATTGGAAACTTTGACTGGTGTAGATATTATTATTGATGATACTCCGGAAGCCGTTGTAATCAGTTGTTTTGATCCTGTCCGCAAGGAAATTGCAAAACAGTCTCTTGAAAGGCTTGTGACAGACGGTCGTATTCATCCTGCAAGAATTGAAGAAATTGTGCAGAAAGTAACAAGAGAAGTTCAGCAGAAAATTTATGAAGAAGGTGAAAAAGCGCTCTTTGATCTTGGAATTCACAATATGAATCAGGATGGAGTCCGCGCTTTGGGCCGTTTGTATTTCCGCACAAGCTACGGCCAGAACGTTCTTACTCACTCAAAAGAAGTTGCAGAAATTGCAACCCTTATTGCCGGTGAAGTTGGAGCAAACCGCGAGCTTGCAAAACGTGCGGCTCTTTTGCACGATATTGGTAAAGGCGCAGAAAACGATAGCGACAAAAACCACGCAGAAGTCGGAGCAGAAATGGCAAGAAAATTTGGCGAAGACCAGAAAGTTATCAATGCTATTGCTGCCCACCATCAGGATTGTGAGCCTGCAACTCTCGAAGCGGTTATTGTTCAGATTGCAGATGCAATTTCTGCGGCACGTCCGGGCGCAAGAAAAGAAACTGCGGACAATTATATAAAACGCCTTGAAAATCTTGAAGAAATTGCAGAAAAATTCCAGGGCGTTGAAAAAGCTTATGCGATTCAGGCTGGACGCGAACTTCGTATTCTTGTAAACAACGAGAAAATTCCTGACGGCGAAGTTAAAGAGCTTGCGCAGAAGATTGCAAAACAGATTGAAACCGATTTGCGTTATCCGGGACGTATAAAATTGACGATGATTCGCGAAACACGAATTGTTGAATACGCAAGATAAGTTTTTGAAAAAAATATTCTAAAATGAAATAAATCCTGCGCCGAAGAATGAAAATGTCTTACGGGGCAGGATTTTTTTTGATAAATAAGGAAAATGAAGGATAAAACACGGTTTTGTGTTTTTTTTAGAAAAACTTAGCCCGTGCCGGAACAACGCGAAAGCGTCCGCCGTGGCGGATGAAGCGGCAGCGGAATTGTGCAGGGACGGTTAGAGAGCAAGTTGCGCTCCAGAATTTTTTTACATTTTACATATGGAAATTTTCGCCGAGATAGATTTCTCTTGCAACCGGGCTGTCGATAATGTCCTGCTGGCTTCCCTGAATTAGGATTTGACCTGTCGAAATGATTATTGCACGGTCGGTAATTTCGAGAGTGTCGCGGACGTTGTGGTCGGTTATGAGAATTCCGATTCCTCTTTTTGCGAGAAGTTTTATCATGGCTTTGATGTCGGCAACTGCAATCGGGTCGATTCCTGCAAAAGGTTCGTCCAAAAGAAGAAATTTTGGTTCAATTGCGAGTGAACGGGCGATTTCTGTTCGGCGGCGTTCTCCTCCGGAAAGCGTAAATGCCGGCTGTTTTCGGATTCTTCCGATTGAAAATTCTTCGATTAGCTCTTCGAGTCGCTGTCTTTTTTCGGCTCTTGTTAAATCCTGTCTGGTTTCGAGAATTGACCAGATATTTTCTTCGACTGTGAGTTTTCTAAAGACGGAAGGCTCCTGCGGAAGATAAGAAATTCCGAGCCTGGCGCGTTTGTACATTGGAAGGTCGGTGATTCGCTCGTCGTCCAGAAAAATTTCTCCGCTTGTCGGCTGGTAAAAACCTACAATCATATAGAAAGATGTTGTTTTTCCGGCTCCGTTTGGGCCTAAAAGTCCTAAAACTTCGCCCGTATGCATCTGAAAATCGACGCCCTGGACAACTTTTTTTCTGCCGAATGATTTGTAAAGTGAATTGACTTTAAGCGTGTGGATTTTTTGAGAGTTTTCGTTTTGAGAGGGAATTGCAATGTCTAACGGCTGATTTTCTGTTTTCACGGAATTTTCGCTGTCTGAAGGAGAGTTTTCGTTTTGAGAGGGAATCGCACTGTCTAACGGCTGATTTTCGGCTTGAAGAGGATTTGAGTTTTCTTCGGTATTGTTTTCGCTGCTGTTTTCTGACATTAGTTTTTAATTTTCCTTATTTTAGTTTTTTGTGGAAGATGCGTTTTCTGAAGTTGATTTTGTGGTTTCTCCAGAGTTTTTTTGGCTGTCTTCCTGAATATTTTCGTTTTGAGATGAGGTTTCGTTTTGCGCGGAATTTTCGTTATCTGACGGAGAGCTTTCGGTTTGAGAAGCGGTTTCTGATCCGGCTGATTCCGCGGCAGTTTCTGTTTTTTCCGGTTTGCTGTCCGAAACTGTTCCTTTTACGCGTCCGTCGAGCGTTATTTCCTGGGTTTCGAGGTTTAAGGTGATTTCCTGCGCCCTGAAAGAATCTGTTCCCTGCTGAATCTTTGGATTCCCGCTCATTTCGAGTCTCTGTTCGCTTTTTTTATAAATCGCAAAAGCCGAGGTGCAGATGTTGTCTTTTTGCTTCAAAGTTATTTCAATTTGCATGACGGCGGTTTCGCTGTTTTGGTTGTATTCGATAATTTGAGCGTCAGCAGTCACTTCATTTGCAATGTCTACAAGGTGAACTGCGTCTTCAAGCTGGGCGACTTTTGTCTGCCTGTCGTATTTTAGTTTTCCGCAGGTAAAATCCATTTGGCTTTCTGTTATGCTTCCGCTTACCGTTCCTGTTGCCGTAATGAACCTAAAATCTTCGCCCGAAAGTTCAATTGCGTCGGCGCTTATGTTCATGCTGGAAGTCTGAACTGTTGCGTTTCCTTCGAGGATTGTCGTGTCAGTTTTGCTGCCTGCCGTTCCGGACATAAAATCTGCCGTAAAAGTGATTTCTTCGCAAAAAAACAGTGCCGGAGCAAAAAAGAAGATTATCGAGATGATTTTTTTCATTCTTTGTCTCCGTCTTCTTTATCAGCTACAGAACCGGAAATCTGGCTTTCAAAGTTGAATTTTCGGCTTACTCCGCTTGCAGAAAAGCCTGTTCCGCTTACGGTTGTGCCTTTTCTAGAAATTGTAACTTTTTCGTTTCGGCCGGAAGTGAGCTGTTCTGTTTTGCCGTTAAAATGCAACGACTGCGCGGTGATTTTTAAATCCTGGCTGTAAACGTTTATCGAAATTCCATCAAAAAGCGAATATTTTTCGTCATTTGTGCTGGAAGCAAGAAGAGTGCAATATCCGTCTGTATCAAGGGTTCCATCGTCCTTGTAAGTTTTAAACTGCGCAGACTGAGCGTAAGAAGAGCCGTCCGCCTTGTATTGCTCTAGTTTGTCTGCTTCAAGTTGAATTGAAATTTTATTGTCTTTGTATCTGTTAAAAACCGCTCCTGTAAAAAAGAATTCTGGAACTGTTTCTTCAGAATTCTTTTCAGTTTCATAATTGAGCGAACACGAAAAAAAGGGTAACGCTGCTATAAAAAAAATAACAGATTTTTTAACTTTTTTACTATAAAAAAACATTTTTTAATTTTCTATGCAAGGTTTCTTTTTGTCAAGCAGATGAAAAAATCGGTCTTTAAAGAATTTTATACTTGTCGTGTTGTTGTTTTTTTTGATATAATGGCGAAAAATTCATTCAACGAGGTATTTTATGAGACTTGCGAGAAGAATCAGACCGCTCCGCTGGAATAAAACTATCAGAGCTAACAGCAAGAAAAATTCAAAGAGAATTCGTACAAACCACGAACTTCTTAAAGCTTTGGCAAAGTAAAATAAGGGCTGCCTTTTTTGGCAGTCTTTTTTATTTTAAATTTGCTTTTTTGCAAGGTGAACAAGAACTTTTTAGGCCTTATATTTTTTAATCTTTCTATAATAGAATCTTTAATTGTAAAAAAAATTGATTGTGAATATAATTGAAGAACTTTGGAAGACTGTTATAAAATTTTGGGAGTTCGGCCTGGCGCAACTGTCGCAGAAATTCGCCGTGCCTATAGAAAAAAAGCAAAACTTTTGCATCCTGACACTGCTGGAAATCTTGCAGATGAAGCGGCTTTTCGTGAACTTGTTAAAGCATACGAAATTTTATCTGATGTAAGGAAGCGTTCGCTTTTTGACGAATCATATTTTTATCGTTACCGTTCTCATTCAACCCGGTCTTCCAATTCTTTTGATTATAGAACCTGGCTTTTGCAGCGAAATGATGAAGAAAGCCTGGCAAAACTGATATTTTTTGACCTTTTACATTCCCGCGAAGAAGATGCGGTGCGCGAATTTGTCGAAACTTGTAAAAGTCATTCACGTTTTAAGCTTTCAGACTGGTTTACTCGCGAAGATTTTATGGATTACGGTTTTATTCTTTGCGAAGAGCTTGTCTTGCATGAAGAATATTACGATGCCTTTGTTCTTTTAGAGCAGATTATACGAATGGAATACAGTTTTTCGTATTTTAGGCTTTTTTTTCCGGAAGTGATGGATTTGGCGCGGACTGTCTTAAAATACCGCCTTGAAGGAAATGTTGCTGATGAACTGTGCCTTGACGCCTGGGAACGCGCTCTTGAGTTAAATTTTGGAAATAGTGATGACTCGTTTTTTTTGCACAAGATGGCCTCTGTTTATCGCCGTATTGGAGATGAACGGACAGCCAGAATTTGTGAAGAGGAAGCTGTCAGAATAAAATAACAACAAGAAGGAAAAATATAATGATTCGCTTAAAGAATGAAAAAGAAATTGATGGAATCCGCAAAAGTTGTCATGCCCTTGCAGATCTTTTTAGAGAAGTTGTTCCTCAGGTTGAACCAGGAATGAGCACTAAAGACATTGATGATTTGGTCGTAAAATTTATCAAAAAAATCGGAGGCGTTCCTGCCTGGTATTCCGAAGATTTTGCAGGAGCAGCCTGTATCAGCGTAAATGAACAGGTTATTCACGGTGTTCCTTCAAGAAAGAAGATTATTCACGACGGAGATTTGGTTTCTCTTGATATTGGAATTGACCTTGACGGTTATATTTCTGATTCTTGTCATACTGTTCAGGTTGGAAATGTAAAAAGCGAATACAAAAAACTTGTAAAGGCGACAAGAGAAAGCTTGCGCGCTGGAATCGAAGCCTGTGTTGCAGGAAACAGAATTCGCGATATTTCAAATGCTGTAAACGATGTCGCAAACGGAAAATATGGATATGGAGTTGTTTACGATTATTGTGGACACGGAGTAGGGCTTGGTGTTCATGAAGATCCGAGTATTCCAAATTGCCCGATGAGCGGTCCGAATCCAAGAATTCAGCCGGGAATGGTTCTTGCTATTGAACCAATGATAAATTTGGGAACGGCAGATGTTCATACGGCAGATGACGGCTGGACTGTCCTTACAAATGATGGAAAATGGAGTTGTCACGAAGAGCATACAGTTGCTGTTTTTGAAGACCATACGGAAATCCTTACACTTTGCGACGACCTTGTTTGCTAGTTTTTTTGTAACTATCCAGATTTTTTTTGATTATATTTGTATATAGACAATATCGAAAAAAAAATAGTTTTTTTGGAGGTTCTTAAAAATATGAAAAATATTACATCAAAAATAGTTTGCGGTGTTTCTGCCGCAGTTCTTGCTTTTGCAGCTGTTAGTTTTTCGTGCAGCAAAATAAAAGTTGAAGGAACTGCCGATACGGTATTTGCTGAGTCAAAGCCGGCAGTTGCAATCCCAGCCGGCAGTTTAAATGTGATTGAAGCCTTGCAGAATTCTTTTAATTCAATTTCTGCCGGAGTTCTTCCTTCTGTCGTTGAGATTGATGTTACAGAAAAAACAACTGTTACTCAGGCAAATCCTTTTGATGATTTTCCGTTCTGGTTCTTTGGAAATCCAAATGGTTCTGAAAAAAAAGACCGTACCCGTGAATACGAGCAAAAGGGGCTTGGTTCTGGCGTAATTGTTCGCCGTACTGGAGATACAGTTTATGTTCTTACAAATAATCATGTTGCAGGCAAGGCTACAAAAATTACTGTCAATTTAAATGATGGACAAAAATTTGACGCAAAACTTGTTGGAGCAGATGAGCGTTCGGATATTGCCCTTGTTTCTTTTGAAGCAAAAAAAGATTCAAATATTGTAGTTGCGGCTCTTGGCGACAGCGACAATGTAAAGGTTGGAGACATTGTTCTTGCAATGGGCGCGCCTCTTGGATACAGTCAGTCGGTTACCCAGGGAATTGTAAGCGCAACAGGACGCTCTGGCGATCAAATTGGAAATATGAACGATTTTATTCAGACTGATGCTGCAATTAACCAGGGAAATTCTGGAGGCCCGCTCGTAAATATTTATGGAGAAGTTATTGGAATTAACACTTGGATTGCTTCTTCGAGCGGCGGAAGTCAGGGGCTTGGTTTTTCTCTTCCTATCAATTCTCTGAAAAAATCAATCGAAGATTTTATTTCAAACGGAAAAATTACTTACGGCTGGCTTGGCGTAAGCCTTCTTGACGTAAAAGATGATTATAAAAAAGAACTTGGTGTAGCTGGCAAAAACGGCGCGCTTGCTTCTCAGGTTTTCCTTGATTCTCCTGGACAAAAAGGTGGAATGCAGGCCGGAGACTTTATTATTGAAGTAAACGGAAAGGCTATAAAAAATCAAAATGAACTTATGCGCGAAGTTGGCTATCTTCCTGCCGGCAAAACAGCTGTTTTCAAAGTAATCAGAAACGGCAAAATTGTTGAGCTTTCTGTAAAAATTGAAGAGCGCACGGACAAAATAACTCAGGATAATACAAAGCTTTGGCCAGGCTTTATCGCAGCTCCTTTGTCTGACGAGATAAAAAAGGAACTCAATCTTGAGGACAAAAAAGTTAAGGGTGTTGCGGTAATGAATGTTTTGGAAAAATCTCCAGCGGCTGCTATGAGAATTCAAAACGGGGATATTATTACTGCCGTAAACGATAAAAAAGTTTCGAATATTCAGGAATTCTATGATGCCCTTAATTTGAATTCTAAGAAAGAAATTTGGTTCGATGTTTATAACGACGGCCATACATTGAGCACAAGCCATTATAAATTGTAGTTTGGTTCTTGTTGACCAATTTATAAAAAATTTGATAGAATCTAGTACTCATAATTTTTATATTAGTCGTTAGAGTTTCCGTTACACTTTGCGGCGTAGAAGAGGTATTTAATGTACGCACTTTTTGAATACAAAGGTAAACAGTACAAGGCTGAAAAAGACGCACTCATTCAGGTAGATAAAATCGATGCTGAAGATGGTGCTAAAATCACGATTGATTCAGTTCTTTTGGTTAGCGATGGAGATGCAGTAAAAGTTGGTACTCCATACGTTAATGGTGCAAAAATTGAAGTAGAAGTAGAAAACAGCTTCCGCGACAAGAAAATTCTTGTTTACAAGTACAAGGCTAAGAAAGACTATCATCGTCTTATCGGACACAGACAGGAATACACAAATATTCGTGTAAAAAATATTCAGGGCTAATTTTAGCTTATGACAGCAGTAACCCTTTTTACCGGCAAAAACGGCGTGTTAAAAAAATGCAAAGCTAACGGACATGCTGATTTTTCCAAGAAAGGAAGCGACATAGTTTGTTCTGCGATTACAATATTGCTCAAAACGGCTATGCAGTTTCTTTCACGGAATAAAGATGTTACCTTAGAAGCTGACACATCTTCCCGCGGAAATCTCGCTTTTTGCGTGGAAGTAAAAAAAAGCGGTCTGGAGACAGAAAACTGCTTAAAATTTACGGCAGATTTTTTGAGAGTTGGTTTTAATTCGCTTTCAAAAGAATATTCAAAAAATATTAGTTTTGAAGAAATTGCCGAAGCGGGAAACTAAATTGAAAATTTGAGCGGAGGCTTACTATGGGACGCAGTAAAGGTGGTAGCGGCGCAAAAAATGGTCGCGATTCAAATCCAAAACACTTGGGCGTTAAAGTATATGGTGGACAGGCTGTAACAGCTGGTTCTATTATTATTAAACAGCGTGGAACAAAAATTTTTCCAGGAAACAATGTAAAAAAAGCTGGTGATGATTCTTTGTTTGCGACAGCTGACGGTGTGGTTATGTTTGACGAGCGCAACAACAGAAAATATGCGAATGTTGTTGTTGCGGAAGCAAAATAAACTTCAGTATAAAATGCTGTAAAGATTACGTTTAATAAAAAATGAACTTGATCAAGCCCGGATTTCAGTTTTCTGTATCCGGGTTTTTTAGTATTTATTGATTTTTACAATTTTTTGGGAGATGCACATGAATTTATTTGCTGACGAAGCCGTGATTGAATGTCAGGCTGGAAAGGGCGGAAATGGTTGTATTTCTTTCAGACGCGAAAAATATATTCCAAGAGGCGGTCCTAATGGCGGAGATGGCGGAGATGGCGGCAATGTAGTTTTTATCTGCAAAAGAAATGTGCGCACTCTTGCGAATATTCGCTATAAGCATTTTTTTAGGGCAAAGTCTGGTGGTGACGGTCAAGGCTGGAATAAGTACGGCCGTGATGGTGAAGATATAGAAATTGCTGTTCCGCCGGGGACTGCAATCAGGGATTATGAAACAAACGAGCTTTTAAAAGAATTTACCGTTGAATCAAGCGAAGAAAATTTTGTCGCCTGTCGCGGAGGAAATGGCGGCTGGGGAAATGTCCACTTTAAAACTCCTACAAACCAGGCTCCTCGCATTGCAAATAAAGGTCAGGAAGGTGAATATAAAAAACTTCGTTTGGAACTGAGCATTATGGCAGACATTGGACTTGTCGGTTTCCCAAATGCTGGAAAGTCAACGCTTTTGGATGCTTTTACAAATGCCAGGCCAAAAATTGCGCCTTATCCGTTTACGACAAAAATTCCGAATCTTGGAGTTTTACAGGCGAACGATGAACGCGATGTAATTATTGCGGATATTCCTGGAATTATCGAAGGCGCTTCTGACGGAAAAGGTCTTGGAATTCAATTCTTAAAGCACATAAGCCGTACAGCCGGGCTTCTTTTTATGATTGACTGTTCGGATGATTCTTGTTTTGGGGCTTACGAAACACTTTGCCGTGAGCTTGAAGGTTTCTCTTCTGATTTGCTCAAAAAACCGCATATTGTTCTCTGCAATAAAATCGACCTTGAAGGTGCAAAAGAACGCGCTTTAAAAATTGCAGAAACGATTAAAAAGACGGAAAAGGACACAAAAGTTCTTGCGGTTTCGGTTGCAGCCCGCCTTGGAATGAATGAAATTCGGCTTGCAATTCTTGATTTGGTTACAAAACTTGATGGCGCGCCGGAACAGTTCAATTCGGACGGAACTCGTATAAGTTCAGGTTCTTTTCTTACAAATAAAAAAGAAGGAACTAGCATAAATCCTGATTTTATGAGCACACGTTCGGTTGACGAAGATGCCGAAATTCAGTTTCCAGGAAGCGAAAATTGAAAATAGCTGTTCTTGGCGGAAGTTTTAATCCGGTTCACATAGGACACCTTGTTCTTGCCGACTGCGTTTGTCAGGAACTTGGATACGATAAGGTCCTGTTTGTTCCGTGTTTTTTGCCGCCGCACAAAGAAATGGCAGATGCCGCTCCAGCAGAACAACGCCTAAAAATGGTAGAGCTTGCTGTAAAAAGCGATTCGCGTTTTGAAGCGGAAGGTTACGAAATTCAAAAAAAAGGAATTTCTTATACTTGGGACACGGTTTGCTCGCTTGAAAAAAAATATGCAGGTCAGCTTACGGATAAAATCGGCTTGATTTTTGGTTTTGACTTGGCGTCTCATTTTGAAAACTGGAAAAATGCAGAACTTCTGGCCGAAAAATGCCAGCTAATTCTTGCCGTGCGCGAAAATGAGTTGAAAAAGGATGCTGGAACAAGCTGGAACAAGGCAATAGGCGAATTTAAAATTGAAAAAAACGGATTTTCTGTCAGTGATTTTAAGTTTCCGCATGTAAAACTGCACAATCCGCAGCTTGAAATTTCTTCTTCAGAAATCCGAGACTGCATTCAAAATGGCAAAGCTTGGCGTTATCTTGTAAGCGATGCCGTTTTTGAATATATTAAAAAACGAGGTTTGTATGGCTGTAAAAACGGTGGATCTGAATAATCCCGAAGAGCTCAGTCAGGTTATTTTAAAAATTGAGGACTATGTAAAAACAGTGGTTTCCGAATCAAGGTACGAGCATTCAGTGCGGACAGCCCAGACTGCCGAAAAAATGTGCGCTCTTTATGGATTGGAACCAAAAATCGGCTATTTGGCAGGAATTGCGCATGATATGTGCAAGGAATTTTCCACCGAAGAAGTTTTAAAGCTTGTTTCGGAAGACCAAAAACCTGTTTCTTTGCTTGAGCAGAACAGACCGGGGCTTTTGCATGGAAGGGCAGCGGCGGTTTTGATTCAGACAAAATTCGGAGTAAAAGACAGAAATGTCGTTTCTGCAATTGCAAATCACACTTTTGCGGCGGCAGGAAGTTCTGATTTGGGAAAAATACTTTTTGCGGCGGACAAAATTGAACCGGGGAGACCTCAGTCAACTGACGAATACCGCAAAAATCTTTTTTCAAAATCTTTGGACGAATTGACACTTTGCGTTTTAAAGGAAAATATCGACTATCTCGAAAAGCGCGGAAAAAAAGTTGCAAAGCCTTCTTACGAACTTAAGGCTGAGCTTGAAGCAAAATTAAAGCATTAAAACGTAAAATTTGTTCAAAAGACAAAATTGACTTTTTATGGGAGAAAAGAGATGAAATCAATGGGACACAGCAGCGGAGGAAATAAAGGCGGTCTTTTTCTTGTTTTGATTTTTGTTATTCTTGTTGCGGTGACGACATTTATAGCGTTTTCCCTAAAAGTTGATACTGTCGATGAAAGTTTGAAAAATGACAGCGTAATAAAAACTCTCATCGTTCTTGAAGACAAAAAACAGGTTCTTTTTTCGGACATTTTTATTTATTATCCGGTTTCAAAACGTGGAGCGTTGATAAACATTTTGGGAAACACTGGCGCGATTTTTAAAAGCCTTGGACGTGTAGACCGAATTGATGCAATTTACTCCGAAAAAGGAATTGACGTTTTTAAATCCGAAATTGAAAATCTGATCGGGCAGCCTGTTCCGTTTTATCTCGAAATGAGCCTTTCAAATTTCAGCGAACTTACTGATATGCTCGGCGGACTGAAAGTATTTGTTCCTGAGCCAGTCGATGTAAAAACAGACGACGGAGAGAGATGGCTTTTACCGAGCGGATCTGTAACTCTTGACGGAAGCAAAATCAATACTTATCTAACTTATTCAAAACCTGAAGAAACAGAAGCCGAAGTTGCGGATAGAAGACAGAACGTAATGCTTGCGTTTTTGAGCGCAATAAACCGCGATTCAAGAATTCTCCTCAACAAAAACAATTTTCCGTCTTATCAAAAGCGAATAGGTTCAAATTTAAGCGAAAAAGACTTGCATAAGTTTTTTTCAGAAATTTCAAATGTCGATTATGAACGCCTTATTCCTCAATCAATTACTGGCTCAAGGCGAATGGTCGATGGAAAAGAACTTTTGTTTCCTTTTTACGATGGTCAGCTCATAAAAGATGTTGTAAAACAGGCTTCAAATGCTCTTGTGGATTTGGAGGATATGTCTGTAAACCGCATTTACGTGCTGGAAATTCAAAACGGAACTTTGGTTCAGGGATTGGCACGAAATACGGCAGCCTTGCTAAAAAGCGCAGGCTATGATGTTTTGAGTACTTTGAATGCGGAACGCCAAGATATAGAAAAAACGCAGATTATAAATCACATAGGCAACGCAGATATTGCAAAAAACCTTGGCGATTTTATTCACTGCACAAACATAGTTGATGAAGAAATAAAACCGGACTCGGAAGACAACTATGATAACGGATACGAAACCAGTTCAAACGTCGATTTTACGATTATTCTTGGAAAAGACTTTGACGGACGCTACGTAAAAAATACTGGAGGAAAATAGAATGGAAGAAAAAACAGCAAAACAACAGGCGCTCGAACTTGCGCAGATTCTTGAAGACGGCAAAGCCGACGATGTTACTGTTATTGAAGTTACAAAACTCACAAGTTGCGCAGATTTCTTTGTAATTGCAACAATTCACAGTTCAGCACATTGGCAGGGACTTGCAAAGCAGATAAAAGACTACGTAAAGGCAAATGATATGCAAATTCATCTTACGCATACAAAAACAGCAGGCGGTGACGACTGGAACATAATCGACATTGGCTCAGTTCTTGTGCATCTTATGTCGGCAGATGCCCGCAATTTTTACGAGCTGGAAAAACTGTGGCACGCAGGAAACTTTATAAAAGGCTCTCAGTCAGAAAACGCATAAGTTTTTGAGAACTCGATTTTGGCTTGCCGGATTTTGTTTTTTTTTGTAAACAGAATTTGGCAAAAAAAAGGAGGCCGGAGAATATGTGTGTGTGACATATTTTCCTGCTTCCCGTTTTAACTTAAAATAACCTTAAAAGCGATTCTTACATTTCTTCAAAATCGTCATTAAAGCTATTGTCCATTGAGGAATCTTCGCCAAAAGCGTCATCTTCCTCCAGATCATCATCAAAAGACTCATCGTAAATATCGTCGTCTTCAAAATCGTTCAGAGAATCATCGTCGTAAATCGCAGAATCATCATAATCTGCCGAATCTTCGTCGTATTCGTCTGAGTACGAAAAGCCAGAGCCCGAAAATGAGTCAATGAAAGAGTCACTTGTGAACATTTTGCCTTCCCCCGCTCAACGCGTACCATATCATAAATTTTTACAGCCCAGTCAGTCAATTGAAATCTTTAGAAAATTTCTTTATTTTTTATGGGCGGTTCCTGCCTTCCTGCAGGCCACGCTTTCCGCAGTTCCGCTGCCGCTTCATTCCTGCGCTGTGCTCCGGAACGGCTGCGCCGCTGCTGCAATCGTTACCGCAAAATCATTTTTTTTAAACTTAATTGACGAGCCTAAAAAAAACGTATAAAATTAAGTTATGTCAGATATTCAAATTCTGGCTCCTGCAAAGGTGAATCTTGGCTTAAAGGTTCTTCCAAAGCGGGCTGACGGATTTCATAATATCGAAAGTATTTTTCAAACTGTCAGGTTGTACGACAAACTTACTGTTTCTGTACTGCCGGAAAAAAATACTTGCGCGGTTTTTGCGCCTGGTTTTAACGGCCTTCCTGCAGAAAATACGCTGACAAAAACATACAGCTCTTTTTGTTCCTTAACTGGCTGTTCTACTGGTGTAAAGGTTTTTTTGGAAAAGCACATTCCCAGTGGAGGCGGACTTGGTGGTGGTTCTTCGGATGCGGCTTACTTCTTAAAGGTTTTGGCAAAAATCAACAAAATTGATTTAAGCAGTGAACTTGCAGACAAGGTTGCTTCGCAGGTTGGAAGTGATGTTTTTTTCTTTCTTCATAGCGGAGAGGAACAGGACAAAAGTGGCTGTGCTGTCGTTACTGGTCGTGGAGAGTTTGTAAAGCAGATTTTACCGCGGAACGATTTGTTCTTTTTACTGGTTTTTCCTGGCGTTCATAGCTCTACAAAAGAGGCTTATTCGCTTGTTGATAAAACATATGAGGCGGGCAGTATTTTAGATTGTCCGAATCTGGCAGATTTAGAAACCATATATCGAAGCCCTGTCAAAGACTGGACTTTTGTAAACAGTTTTACTTCTGCGTTATTGCAAAAATACCCAAAAATAGGCCTTGCCTTGCGGGATGTAAAAAACAGTGGTGCTCTTTGGGCGGATATGTCTGGTTCTGGAGCAACAGTTTTCGGTGTTTTTGAAACAAAACAAAGTGCCGAAAATGCTTATTCATTGTTAAAAAAAAGTTGGTCAAACTGTGTAATTGCATAAAACCTTCTTTTTAATTATTTGCAACGGAGGAGTACTTATATGGAAGTATCAGAACTGCGTATTAGAAAAGTAACGGCCGAAGGCAAGCTTAAAGCTTATGTAACAGTAACCTTTGACGGTGTGTTTGTCGTTCATAATGTAAAAATTATCGAAGGCAAAACAGGTCTTTTTATTGCAATGCCAAGCCGAAGAACGGCAAACGGAGAATACAAGGATGTGGCACATCCAATCAGTCCTGAGTTCCGTGCGGCTTTGCAGGATAAAATCTTGGCCGAATACAATGCCGGACACGTAGTAGAAGAAGCCGGCGAAGGCGAAGATTAGTTTTTTTATAGTCAATTTTTTGGGACGTCGGCAAGCGGTAAGCCCCCGGCTTTTGGTGCCGGTATTCCACAGGTTCGAATCCTGTCGTCCCAGCAGATGATATAATCTGGATTTCAATGTTTTTTTTGGAATCCAGATTTTTTTTTGTCTAAAAATGGTTGAGGATTCGAAGCGGAGCGAGCGGCGTAAAAAATGCGAAGGCTTGGAGCGGTTTTTACGAAAGTTGCCAGGGAAGGCAGCTTAGCGAGCGTAGCCGGCATGAAAGAGAATGCAGAATGGTTTTGACTGGAGTTCCTGCAAAAGTAGGATGTTTTGCGGCAAGGATGGGAACACCGCCGGAGGCGTTCCTGAGCGCAGCGCAGGAATGGAGGCAAAAGCCGGAAGTGTGGACAGCCTGGTTTTTGCCTGCAAAAAGCCGCCCGGCAAATTATATTGACTTTCTGGCCTGTTTTTGAGATACTTTCAGAACTGTCGGATATGTGTCCGATAAAAATTAAGAGGGGCTGGCAAAACTTTTATATAATTGTTTTGAAGACCGCTCAAAATTGAGGAGTTCTATAAAATGGAACAGTTTGTAGTTGAAGCATCTGTACGCAACGAGACAGGTAAAAAAGCAGCAAAAGCTCTTCGCGCAGCAGGAAAAATTCCGGCTGTTATTTATGACGAAGAAGGAAAAGCGACATCTGTTACTGTAGATTCAGTTCAGTTTAACAAAGTTTGGCGCAATATTACTGCCACAACTCTTGTTACTCTTAAGTTTGAAGGCAAAGATTACGATGCTTTTATCCGCGATACAGAATATGATATTATCACAGATTCAGTTCTTCACGCAGATTTCTTTGTTGTAAGCAACAAAAAGCCTGTAACACGTCAGTTCAAATTGCAGTACAAGGGAACTGCTGCCGGCGTTCTCAAGGGCGGATTTATGGTTAAGCATATTCCTGAAATCAAGGTTAAGGCTCTTCCAAAAGATCTTCCTGTTCGCGTTGTAATTGACGTTTCAAAAATCAACATTGGCGATGTTTTCCGTGTTAAAGACATTGACCTTGGTGACAAAGTTACAGTTCTTACTCCAGCAGAAGCTGAAGTAATTACAGTAGCTCCAGCACGCTAGTTTTTTTGCTTGATAAAAAAAGTCTTTCCGTTTGCAATAAAAATGGAAGGACTTTTTTTTTGATTAAAAAGACGATAAAATATAGTTATGAATTCGTCTTTAAAAAAAAGTTTTTGCGCTGTATTTTTTTGCCTCTCTTTTTTTTGTTCAACTTGCCTTTATGCTCAAGGACTTTCTGCCAGTGAAGCAAATAAAAAAACGGCTCTTCGTTATTTGAAGGTTGCTGAGCAGTATGCCGCTTCTAAAAAATGGACTGCCGCCGATTCGAGCGCAGAACTTGGTCTTGCCTTTGATGATTCTATTTCTGATCTTTGGTATATGCGTTCTGTTGCAAAGAGCGCCCAAAATGTTCCTAAATATCAAATTTTTCCTTTGATTGAAAAAGCCCTTGATTGTGAGCTTTGGGTCGATTACAACAAGGAAACTGCAAGAATCCTTTATGCCGACATTTTGTGCTCAACTAGAAAATTTGAGCAGGCTCTTGAAGTTTTGGATGGTGAGCAATTTTTATATTCAGCAGATGCCGAATTTATCCGTTCTAAAATTTTTTATAACCTTGGAACAGAAATGTTTCTTGAAAAAGCAAGAAATAAAATTGATTCTGCAAGAAGAATTTATCCTGATGACCTTCGGTTTCCAAAACTTTTTTTTGAGCACGAATATGCGCTTGGCGGCAGAAACGAAAAAAATTCAAAACTTGCCGACAGTTTTATAAATCTTCTTTACAAAAAAACTTCGCTTTCTGCGGAGCTTGAAATTTATCTTGCTGTTTTTTCCACTGGTGAAAGCAAAATCCGGCGGCTAAAATCATTTAACGCGAAGAATCAGCGTTCGCCTTTGTATTTAATCGCTTCTCTTGAAGAAGGCGTTGAACTTTTGCCGGAAGAAAAGGCCTTGGACTATTTTTATTCTTTTGCCGACAAAGAAATTGATTTTGCGGTTTTGCAGGAATTTGTTTCATCTCTAAAAAAAGAAGAATCCAGGCAGGAACTTGGTGAATATTTAAATCAATATTCTGGAACGATTTACAAAGATACTGACGGCGATTTGGATTTTAACCTTAAAATTGAATATTCGCGCGGCCGTCCTCAAAAAATCACATATGACGAAAATCAGGACGAAATGCCCGATTGGAGCGCTGTCTGCGATTTTGGAGAACCTGTAAAGCTTCATATTCCGGAAAAATCGATTGAAATTGAATACGGAAACTGGCCTGCTGTTGTCAGCGCCATTTACAAATGCGAAGACAGAAGCGAATATTCCTTCTTTCTTGTGCCGCAAACTCTTTTTTGGACGCCTTTTTCGATTGCCGCGGATGAAAATATAAAAAAACAGACTGGAACGGATTTTTTTATTCCTTTTGTTTTGGAAAAAGTTGAAAATGTTTCAGTTCAAAAACTGATCGATTCTTCTTCTAATTGTTCGATTCCTTGTTCTGAACGCGAAAATGCCGTAGTTGTCTTTAATCTTCTTGATGGAAAGCCAGTGTTTGCCCGTTATTACGAAAATCAAAAAATGTATGCGCAGATGCAGTTTAAAGATGGTATTCCAGAAACCCGCACGGTCGACATGGATAATGACGGTTTTTTTGAACTTACGGAAACTTACGGGGCTGAAATTCAAAATAACGAAAAAACTGAACTGGAAGACGGGCAGGTTAACTTTTTGGCAAAGGCCTTGAGTGCGCCTGTAAAGATGATTCAGATTGATATGAACGGCGACACAATTGCTGACTACACAGAAGAATACACCGGCGGAGAAGGAAAAATTTCTTTGTGGGATTTGGATGGAGACGGAAAGTGGGACGTTCGTTACGAAAAATGTCCAGCAGAAAAAGACGGTTCTTTGGTTGAAAAATCCACTTTTTACAGGCCTTGGTCTAAAGTTCCAGTTACTGTAATCATAAAAAATGGAAAACCTGCCGTCATTCTTGAAAGTGAAAAAAAATTGAATGTAATAAAAGATTCTGTTTCCGAAGTTTTCTGGATTGAAAATGCTGGTTCTAAAGGCGATGCGGAAAAAATTTTAAAAACATTTAACCAAAACGAAGACAAAAGTGTTTATATTATCGTAGAAAATGACTCAAAAAGAATGTTCGCCGTAAAAAACGGACTGTATATTTTTGCGCAAATTATACCGGATAATCCGAATTCTACAAAAGAACGAGGTTTGTCCGAAAAATAAAATTAGAAAAGATGAAGAAAATGAAGAAAAGTGAATTGAGAAAAAAAATTGTTGCGGCCCTTGGCTGTTCTTTGCTTTTAATCTGCATAAACGGCTGTAAATCAACCGAACTTTCAGAAAGTTTTGAATTGCCAGATTACACAATTGAAGATGTAAAAAAAGAAGAAATAAAAAGAATTGAAGAAATTGGCGAAACTGACTGTGTTCAGGCCTATTGGCGCGCTTTTTTGCTAAAAGACCAGAAAACTCTCGAAAAATGTGAAGAAAACGTTTTTGCTGAATATAAAAAGGCTCTTGAAGAAAAAAAATGGCTGGAAGCTAGAAGGTTGTGTTATGCTTTGGAATATCTTGGCGGAGCACAAAACAAAAAACTTGAAAAAAATACCGATGAATTGGATTCTCTCTGCCTGGAAGCATTAAAATCTTTTGGTTCAGATAAAAATTCTGGAAAAAAAGTTTCAGAACTGATAAAAGGAACAGTAACTGTCTGGGTTGACAAGGGAATTAAAGTTGAAAACGGAATGGGGTACGCTGACCGTGTAATCGGTTCGGGATTTTTTATTTCTAAAGATGGATATATTGTAACAAACCATCACGTAATTGTGGATCTCGTAAATCCAAAATATGAAGGTTATGCGCGGTTATATGTAAAACTTGCCGAAGATTCAGAAACCCGTGTTCCAGCAAAAGTTGTTGGCTGGGACAGCAGCGTTGACCTTGCTGTGCTAAAAGCCGAAATTGACGCTCCTTATGTGTTTAATCTTGGTTCGAGCGGAAGTCTTGAGGTTGGCGATAAGGTTTATTGTATTGGTTCTCCGATTGGACTTGACCGCACTTTGACAAGCGGCATTGTAAGCGCGAACGACCGTTCTCTTTTTAGCGCAGGACCAGTTATGCAGATTGATGCTGCCATTAATTCAGGAAACAGCGGCGGACCTTGTGTTGACGAAAATGGAAATGTTCAGGCGATTGTTTTTGCAGGAATGCTTCAGTATTCTGGACTAAATTTTGCAATCCCTGTCGAGTACTTAATTTCGGAACTTCCTGTCTTGTTGAATGGCGGAAAATATGACCACAGCTGGCTAGAAGCGAACGGACGCACAAAAAGAGCTGGCGGCAGAGATTTGGGCGTTGAATTGAATTATGTAATGCCGGGTGGAAATGCGCACCGGGCAGGTCTAAAGGCTGGTGACTTGATTACTTCGATTGAAGACTCAAAAATAAAAAATCTTGAAGACTTGCAAAAAAAAATGCTTGGAATTTCTGCTGGATTTATAATCAAAGTGAAATATCTCCGGGGCGAAGATTCGGTAGAAAATGAAGTTAGAGTTTTTGTTTCTTCAAGGCCGTTAAACCCTGGCTATACTTTTTATAAAAATGATGTAATTTCAAGCTCTTTTACAGCAATTTTTGGCATGAAGCTCACTCCGCTTTCTGAGGGACGCAAAAAGTACCAGATTGAATCGGTCGTAAAAGGCTCGATTGCGGACGAATCTGGTTTTTCGGAAAACGATCCTGTCGAAGTAAAAAACATAAATTTTGATAAAGAAAATACAACTTTGTATACGGAAGTATATGCAAAAAATAGAAAAAAAGGATATTTAGATATAAGTGTAGGAATCGCGGCTCCGCTAGACAGTCCTAACTATTTCTAATAAAATTGGCACTCTATGACAGAAATGAAATATAAACGCAATTTTTGTATTGTTGCACATATTGACCACGGCAAATCAACTCTTTCTGACCGTCTTATTCAAAAATCAAAAATCATTGACGACCGTTTGATGACAAACCAAATTCTCGACAATATGGATATTGAGCGTGAACGCGGAATTACGATAAAAAGCCAGGCGGTTACAATTCCATATCATTCAAAAGACGGAAACGACTATGAGCTTAACTTTGTCGACACTCCTGGACATGTCGATTTTTCTTACGAAGTTTCCCGGGCGATTGCTTCCTGCGAAGGCGCTCTGATTTTGGTTGATGCTAGTCAGGGGGTTGAAAGTCAAACAATGTCCAACCTTTTTATGGCAATGGAGCACGATTTGACTATTGTTCCTGTCATAAACAAAATTGATCTTCCGTCTGCCGATATTCCTTCGGTAAAAAAACAGATTGAACACGACCTTGGGCTTGATCCGGAAGATGCGGTTTTGGTAAGTGCAAAAACTGGCGAAGGAATTGACAATTTAATGGAAGCCATTGTTTCTAAATTTCCTCCTCCGTCTGGCAATCCAGAAGGAAAAGCTCAGGCTCTTATTTTTGATTGCCATTATGATGAATATCGTGGAGTTATAATTCACATCCGCGTAAAAGAAGGCCGGATTAAAAAAGGCGATATAATCCGCTTTATGTCCAATGGTACTGACTATAAAGTTGAACAAATTGGAATTTTTAAAATAAATTATGAAGAAAAACCATATCTTGAAGCAGGTGATGTCGGCTATATTATTGCAGGATGTAAAACTGTAAGCGATGTCCGCGTTGGCGATACTGTAACTCTTGCAGATAATCCGGCGGATAGGCCTTTGCCAGGATTTAAAGAAGTTAAGCCTGTTGTATTTTCTTCTATTTATCCGATGGATTCTAATGATTACGAAGAACTTAAAGACAGCATGGAAAAATTAAAGCTCAACGATGCGAGCCTTACTTACGACAAAGACAATTCCATTGCTCTTGGAAACGGTTTTAGATGCGGCTTCCTCGGTCTTTTGCATCTTGAAATTATTCAGGAACGTCTTGAACGCGATTATGATCAGGCAGTTATTTTTACATCACCTTCAGTAGAATATAATTGTACTCTTACGAACGGCACGGAAATAGTTGTTGACAATCCGACTGAATTCCCGGAAACAAAAATAAAAGAAGCGAGAGAACCTTACATCAGAGCTTCAATTATCACTCCGTCAGAATTTATCGGTTCAATTATGAATCTTTGCACTGAAAAACGCGGAATTCAAAAAAATATGACTTATCTTGACGAAAAACGCGTTGAGTTGATTTACGAAATGCCGCTTTCTGAAGTGCTTTTTGACTTTTATGACAGGCTCAAAAGTTACAGCCGCGGGTACGCAAGTTTTGACTACGAAGTAATTGAATATCGTCCGACAGACCTTGTAAAAGTTGATATTTTGATAAATTCAAAGCCTGTGGATGCCCTGTCTTTCCTTGCTTATCGCCCTGGCGCCGTTGCCCGCGCAAAAAAAGTGTGCGAACGCTTAAAAGACGAAATCTCTCGCCAGCAGTTTAAAATTGCTATTCAAGGAGCAATCGGAAGTCAGATTATTGCCCGTGAAACTGTAAATCCTGTGCGAAAAGATGTTCTTGCCAAGTGTTACGGCGGCGACATTACACGAAAACGCAAGCTTCTCGAAAAACAGAAAGAAGGTAAAAAACGCATGAAGATGGTTGGAAACGTTGAGCTTCCACAGAGCGCGTTCCTTGCTGTTCTAAAAGAAAAAGAAGACTAGTTTTTTATAGGTTTTCAAAGTTTTTTAGAAAAAAGTCGATTTCGTTGCTGATTCTTTTTAAAAAACTCAAATTGCCGGCTTCAAACCTGTATCCATCTGGAAAGTGCAGATAAAGATATTCTCTTTTTGATAGAAGATTTTCTATTTCAGCGCGCAGGTTTGGTGTTGGAGCCGGAGCTGCTTTTTCGCCTTTTGAAAGCAGCTCTTTTATTCTCAAAAGCGCATTTTTTTCTTCTAAAAGATATGTTTTTGTTTTGATTTTGATGTCGGAGCTTGAGCTGTTTTTTTTGTTCTGCTCGTACAGAGCGTCAAATTCGCCTTCTTTTTTTTGACCGAGCGGCTGGCAGAAGTTTTCGATTTGTTCTGTGGTCACAGACGGAAGGCTTAAATTTAAGCCGGAAAATCCTGCATCATAGAGTTTTTTTGAATCCTTAAAATAATTTACAAATAGCGCAGCGTAGTTTTTTAGCGCGGTGTCCGTTATTACGGTTCCGTTTTTTCCTGGAACAGTTTTTGCGTCTGCCTTAAAAGCGGCATCGTAGTTTTCGACAGGCTTAAAGCGGTTTGAAGAAATAAGTCTTGCCGTGTGGGCAGGAGCGCCTCTTGCGTGTGTAAAGCCAAGACTGTACGAAAAATCGAGTCCTGTAACAAAAACCGGCACATTTGAATCAAATCGCATAAAAAGTGCAAGATAGACCGCCGTAAGTCCAACTGAACCGAGCGGTGGAATTTTTGCAGGAAGAATGCCCTTTGATTCCGCGCTTTTTAAAAATTCACTTTCCGAAAATTCCGAATAAAAATACAGATGCCGCCCCTTTGTATGGCGGAGAACTGCCGGTCTTGAGGCCAAATCGCTTATTATTGCAGCCTTTGTCTTATTTGCTCCGATATATGCTTTTTCGATTGCAAGCTGGGATTCGACTGCAATTATAAAGTCTGGCTGAATTTTGTGTTTTAAAAGAACTGGAAGCGCAGCATCAACCGCAAGAACAGTGCATTTTTGCAGTGTTTTTTTTGAAACGCTTAATAGAAAAGTTTCTGTGCTTTCGCCGGCTCCAAAGACAATAAACGGTCTTAAAAAAAATGGCGAGCAATGAGGAATGCTTTGCTCTGCGGGAATTTCTCTTAGATTTCTAAAGAAATTTTTACAAAAAAGCCTGCCCATTTTTACGAGAGTGATCCGATTTTTCCAAAAGGAAGCAATAAAATTTTGAGAAAAAAGCGCGGTCTGCGAATATAATGTTTTGTAAAAAAAAGTTCCTCCGCTCATTTCAATCGAAACCGTCCGCCTAAAATGCGGCAGAGTTTTTATAAGCGCTTCTATTTTTGAAGGCGAGGTTAGCAAAATTTTTTTAGAATCCTGATGACAGCTTTTTTTTATTTCGTTTAATTTTTTTTCTGCCAGTTCAAACAGTTTTTTGTCCGCTTCTATTCCGAGAATAAGCGAATCTTTTGGAATCTTAGTCAAAAGCTCTTTTAAGCCGTACCACAGGCATGGAGAAAAGCAAAGAATGAGCGTTTGTGGCAGAATATCCAGATTAGCTACGGTCTGCTCAATTGCCTTTTGAGGAGAGTATTTTGAGTAAAGAAATCTGTTCTTGTATAAAACAGAAAAGCCCTGACCGGCTTTTACCAGACAGGGCTTTTCAGTTTCAATCATACCGGATTGCAAATTGTTCAATTTTATTTAGTTTTTCATCATTTTTGTAAAGAAAACATTTGCAACATCATTCTTTACTTTGTCGCTAGAAAGCAGCGCCATCTGGAGCGAATAAGAATCGATAGAAGTAACTGCGCCCGCAATTTCTTCTTTTTTCGAATCTGTCAAATTGTCTTTCTGAGTACCAGCAGCTTTTATCACAAGAATTGAATCTCCTGCAACAACCGGTTCAGAAATATCCCCGTTTTTGAGGGCAAATGCCTTTTTCAAAAGATTCTCGTTTGTAGAAGCACCGGAAATTGAAGTAAATTCTTCTGGAAGAGAGCCGAGCATTGAGTCGTTTGCGTAGTTGAGCGCAAAAGCTGGAACTTTTACAAATTTTGCACCATTAGACTTGCCGGCTGCTTCAAAACCTTTCTTTTCAGCGTCGGAAGCAACAGCCTTTGCTTTTTCGATAAAATAGCTTTCGATTAAAGAAGTTTCGTTTTCGTTGATGTAAGAGCGAACTGCAGCAATAACGGTTGAATCTGCAAAGTCCGGTTCAGTTTTAATCAAATCGTTATGGAAAATCGAATATCCGGCAGAAGTTTCGATAACTCCGCTGGTCTGGTTCAATTCGAGGGCAAAAAGCGCCTTTCCGTCGTCTTCTTTTGTAACAATATTCTGAATCTGATAACCATAATTTGAAGAAAGTTTTCCGTCTGCTCCAGAATATGCCTTGTCAGAATATTCAGATACAGCATCAGAAAATGTGATTTCTTCTTTTGTGAGCTGGTTCAAGATTGATTTTGCCTTTGACTGGTCTTTTACTGTGATTACAGAAAAATTGTATTTTGTGAATTTGTCTTTATTTTCTGCGCCAAAAGCTTTTATCTGAGATTCTGGATAATCTTTTTTGTCAAAAACTGCAAGGTCAAAAGAACGTTTTTCTGAAGCCATTTTTTCAAAAAATTCTTTTTCTGCGTCAGAAGATTTTAAGCCGTAAAGAGTATGGCCTGCATATTTAGATTGAGTTCCCAAATAGTCTTCGCCGCATCTGTTCCAGATTAAGCCGCGTGTAAGATCCTGCTGCAGCCTGCTTTTGTCATCTGCGCTGTAGCTGTTATAGATTTCTGGAGAATAGTTGCCTTTTTCATCGGTAAAATACTGGTACATCTGGCGAGCCACGCTTTCTTTTGAAGGTTCCCAGCCTGATTTTTTTACGTTGTCTGCATAAGCGATAGCCTGGACAGCCGAAACAAAAGCGTAATTATAAATTGTGTAGTAGTCAGAATCTTTTAAATCAACTCCCTGTCTTCTGTACATTTCGGTGTAATTTGCAACAGCATTTGCAAATTCGCTTCCCTCTTTGTATTCAATTTTTTTGTTTCCGTATTTTCCAAAAACGAGAGGAGCCTGGCCTGCTCCTTCTGCCATTGCTGGAATAAAAATAAAAGTGATGGCAGATAAAATCAAAATGATTATAGAGCCAATGAAAAGCATTGTTTTTTTCATGATAAAAACGTCCTTTTTTTACTATTTTTTCGAGTATTTAAAAAAGCCTTGCTCAAAAAAACATAAACTTTTTTAAAAAACAGTAACTTAATTTTATCATTCAGAGCGTGGTGCTGTCAATTGACGGTTTTTTCTTTCTTATATACGTATGTGCCCGATAATGACAGTAAAATTTAAAACTCGAAATTGAACCTGCTTATTTTTTTAATAAACGACCATCCTGTAGCAGCCCCGGCTTGAGCGGAAAATTTTTATTTTTGTTGCGGAATCAGTTTCAATCTGGTTTTTTAATCTTGAAATATATGAGTAGACAGACGATTTATGGTCAAAAAAATCCTTTTTGTTTCTAAACAGAACTTTTTCGAGTTCGGACAAGCTCATGTCTTTTGTCCTGTTTTTGTACATATATTCAAAAAGCTGAAAAAGAGCAGGCGAAAGATTGTTCCTGAACCTAAAATCAAGAAGGTTAATTTCGCGCTGAGTTTCGCTGCCTCTAAGTTTTTCCCATCCGACCGGAATTGCCGGCTGCAAAAGCGAAATATGCCGTTTTACGCTCGGATCGCAGATTATTTCGTTTAATTTTTTGAGCGTCGAAATGCAGTTTTGCGGAAAATTAAACTGGTAATAAAGCTCATTTTGGCTTATCCAGTGGTTTACCCGTTCGTCGTCTGGGGAAGAAGGGTCATTGTAATAAATTATGGGAATTTTTTTCCCCATTTCAAAAATCGATTCAAAAAGATTAAAGCAGCAGCCGCTTATAAGAGTAAAATCGCAGACAATCATATCAATCTGACAGTTAAAATCCTGAATGTTCTTGTACAGCAAGCTCCAGTCGTCCTGCAGATAGCAACGGCAGCCAGAATTCTCAAGCCTTTCCATAATAAGGCGGCAAACATTCTTTTCACGAGTCAAAAAGCAGATTTCCATAGACAACCTCTCCAAAATTGTCTTACCAGTCTTTAAGATTTTCGACTTTTTCAAAAAAAACTGAAGAATTTTTTATTTATAATGGGGCGCACAACTTTCCTAAAAAAAACACTTGTCGGTTATGCAAATTTTTTTTGTAAAAACGGCTGTCCGCGGCTACAGCGTCTTACGCGCTTCCGGTGTTTGCACACACACGCTTCTTCCGCGTGTCCGCTGCCATCCGGCGCCAAATAAAAAAATGCAAAAAAAAATCTGCCAGGACGACAGATTTTTTAATATCGGGTATGGCGGATTCGAACCGCCGACCCCTAACTCCCGAAGCTAGTGCGCTACCAGCTGCGCTAATACCCGATTTTTTTAATTTTAATAAAAAAACCTTCCTCACCGAGGAAGGTTTTTGACGCGAGCAGCGGGGCTCGAACCCGCGATCTCCGGCGTGACAGGCCAGCGCGATAACCAACTTCGCTATGCCCGCGTGATGTATTTATATTAGCAAAACGAATTATTTACGTCAATAGCATTTTTTAAAATTTTTTAATTTTTTTTGTTTTTTTTTCAAAAGACAAAAAAATCCACGATCGTAAAACTTTTTGCTTGTTTTGACCGTGGATTGATTTTGACTATTTTATTCTTTTTTCAATAAAATCCATCTTTAGATTTTTCATTGCTTCTGTCAGGCTTACTTTGTAAATATGCGGATTTAAAATACGCTTGTAAGAAGCATCCAGAGTTTCGAGCTGCTGCTGTGCTGTTTCGTGTGCAAGACGGATTACTTTTCCAGCAGGCTGTTTTTCTTCAATCCTGTTGCCGTTTTCTACAACTTTGTGCAAAAGAGCCTCAGTTTTTGCCGCCTTAAATGTAAACTGGCGGTAGTCAATCATCGGATGGTAGTAGCGGTATTCTTTTCCTGCTTCGATTTTTTCGTCTTCAGTTGCAATTATGTCGGCCTTTGCATTGCCTTCGTCATCATACAGACGGTATACATTTTTTATTCCAGGATTTGTGTTTTTTTCAGGATTGTCTGAAAATTTCATTGCAGGAATATTCTTGCCGGAGGTCTTGTCAAATCTTGCCGCCAGCTTGTAAACGCCTGTAAAGCTGGCCTCGTTTCCTCCAGTCACCATGTGGGTTCCAACGCCCCAGCTGTTGATTGGTGTGTTTTGCTGAACAAGAGTCTCGACAATTTCTTCTGTAAGCTCGTTTGAAACTGTGATTGTTGCCTGCGGAAATCCTGCCTTGTCCAGTTCTTTGCGGACTTCTGCCGTAAGATAGGAAATATCTCCAGAATCAAGCCTGACGCCGAAGTTGTAGCCTTTCTCTACGAGCTTTGCCCCTGCTTTGATTGCATTTTTTATGCCGGAGCGGAGAGTGTCGTAGGTGTCGATTAAGAAAATTGCCTTTTGAGGATAGAGCTTTGCGTATGCTTCGAACGCTTCAAGTTCAGAAGGGAAGGCCATAATCCAGGAATGAGCCATTGTTCCCATTACCGGAATATCGTAGAGTTTTCCTGCCAGAGTGTTTGAAGTTCCGGCTGCTCCGCCGATAAAACTTGCGCGCGTTGCGCTCATTCCGCCGTCTGGTCCTTGTGCGCGTCTTAAGCCAAATTCCATTATTGAGCCTTTTTTGCTTGCAAGCCAGATTCTTGCTGTTTTTGTCGCAATAAGGCTCTGGAAATTTATGTGGTTCAAAACCAAAGCCTCGACAATCTGCGCTTCAATCAGTTTTGCGTGGATTCTGACAATCGGCTCCTGAGGAAATATAACCGAGCCTTCTCTAAAAGCGTAAACGTCGCCTCTAAAACGGAAAGTTTTCAGGTATTCGAGAAAACCCGGCTCAAAAATCTTCTGTTGCCTTAAAAATTCAATATCGCTTGGACTAAAAGTAAAATCTGTGATTGCGTCTAAAAGCGTATCAAGACCGGCAAAAATTGAAAAACCGCCGTTAAATGGCTGTCTTCTGAAAAACATGTCAAAAACAACATCCTGATTCATGTCGTTTTTCCAGTAGCCTTGGGCCATTGTCAATTCATAAAAGTCGGTGAAGAGAGCACTGTTTATGGTGCTGTTTTCGATTTTTTCGTTCATTTTAATCTCCTATAAAAAGTCAAGATTAAAACTTCAGTTTTAGGATTGACTTTTTATTGCAATTTCGTAGCAAAGTGAGAAATTGCAGTTGATTAGTAAGTTTGCAACGCAAACTTGTAAAGATAAAAACAGACGCCATTTTCGGCTGTTTTTATCTTACATCCTGTCGAGTTTTTACTAAAAAAATGAAAGTTTTCTTCAGCGTTTACCGTCTTCATAAGCGGTAAAAACCGGCTTTCTAAATTTTTGTCCACATTTTAAAGATTTTCTTTTTTATTTACAAGTTTAAACCGGCATAAGTATAACCGGCGTCTGCAATCGCCCTTTCAAATTCGCTTTCTGGAACGTTTTTCGAAAGCTTTACCGTAACCTGCGAAGTCTTGTGGTCTGGCGAGGCTGTCTCTACGCCTTCGATTTTTTCAAGCGCTCTTTTTACGTGATTTTCACAGTTGCAGCACATCATTCCTTCTACTTTTAATGTTTTTTCTGTTAATTCTGCCATTTTTTCGGCCTCCTGTTTATTTTTATTTTCCGCAGAAACTACATTTTGTGCAGTTAAAGCGGATTTTTTGCTTTTTTTATTTTTTGAATTCCTCAAATTGAAAAAATTCAATCTGAGCGCATTTGTCACAACACAAAAACTTGAAAGGCTCATTGCCGCCGCTCCAAGCATTGGATTCATTTCCAGGCCAAAAAGCTTTATGTATGCGCCTGCGGCAATTGGAATTAAAAGAATATTGTAAAAAAATGCCCAGAAAAGGTTTTCGTGAATATTTTTTACAGTTTTTTGGCTGAGCCGGATTGCGCGGTTTACGTCCAGAAGACTGTTTTTTATAAGGACAACATTTGCCGCATCTATTGCAACATCTGTTCCAGAGCCGATAGCCATTCCCGTGTCTGCCGCCGTAAGAGCCGGGGCATCGTTTATTCCGTCTCCGACCATGCAGACTTTTCCTTTTTTCTTGAATTCGAGAACTTTTTCCGCTTTTTTGTCTGGAAGAACGCCTGCAATCACTTCGTCAACGCCTGCCTGAGCGCCGATCGCGCGGGCTGTTTTTTCGTTGTCGCCTGTGAGCATTGCGACAAAAATTCCCATATTTTTTAATTCTTCTATGGCTTTTGAGCTGTCGCTTTTTATTACATCTGCCACGGCTATAATGCCTAAAAGCCTGTCTTCTTCTGCAAAAAATAGCGGGGTTTTTCCTTGCTCTGCAAATTTTTCCGCAAGAATTTTAGGTTTTTCGCTTATATTAGAAAGTTTTGACTGAATAAAGCTCAGGTTTCCGCCGTAAATTTTTTTCCCTTCAAGTATTGCCGAAAGGCCGTTTCCGGGAATGGCTGTAAATTCAGAAGTTGGCTTTAACTCAATTTTTTCTTCTCCGGCTTTTTTTAACACTGCCTTTGCAAGCGGATGTTCGCTTTTTGATTCGAGCGAGGCGGCTTTTTCTAAAAGCTCGCGTTCAGAAACTTCAAATGCAAAAATGTCGGTTGCAAGAGGCTCTCCTTTTGTGATTGTTCCTGTTTTGTCCAAGATTACAATTTTTGACTTTCCTGTCTGTTCAAGCGCAGCGGAGTTTTTGAACAGAATCCCGTTTTTTGCGCCGATTCCGTTTCCGACCATTATTGCGACTGGAGTTGCAAGACCGAGCGCGCAAGGACAGCTTACGACAAGAACGGTTATTGCGCGGTTTAGGGCGAATGAAAACTCTTCGCCTGCAAAAATCCAGGCCAAAAATGTAAAAATCGAAATTAAAATTACTGCCGGAACGAAAATTCCAGAAACTTTGTCCGCAATTTTTGCAATCGGAGCTTTTGTCGCGGCGGCGTCGCTTACCATTTGAATTATCTGCGAAAGAGTTGTGTCTTCTCCGACTTTTACGGCCCTGCATTTTATAAATCCTGTCTGATTTAAAGTTGCCGCGCAGACCTTGTCGCCGTTTTTCTTGTCAACAGGAATCGATTCTCCTGTGAGCGCAGATTCGTTTACAGAGCAGCTTCCTTCAATAATAATTCCATCGGCAGGAATATTTTCTCCAGGGCGGACTACAAAAATATCGTCTTTTTGAACTTCTTCGATTTTGACAGTTTTTTCTGCTCCGTTTTTTAGGATAACCGCGGTTTTTGGAGAAAGCTTCATAAGGCTTTTAAGCGCGTCTGTTGTCTTTCCTTTTGAGATTGACTCTAAGAGCTTTCCGACTGTTATAAGAGTTACAATCATCGCCGCGCTTTCAAAATAAAAACCGTTCATAAGTTTTAGAGTGCGCGCGCTGTCCATTAGCAAAACCGAATCCGTCATCTCAAAAAGCACAAAAACGCTGTAAACAAACGAAACTCCGGAGCCAAGGGCAACGAGAGTGTCCATGTTAGGCGCAAGATGAATAAGACTTTTAAATCCAGAAACGAAGAATTTTTTATTTACGAGCATTATGAGAGCCGATAGAACCATCTGTAAAATTCCCATTGCGACGTGATTTCCGCCGTTTTTGGTAAGCCAGGCTGGAATCGGCCAGCCAAACATCATGTGTCCCATGCTAAAATACATTAAGACTGACAGCAGCAAAACCGACCAGACGAGCCTTTTTTTTAAGAGCGGAGTCTCGCTGTCTTCGGACGGAGTCTGGCCTTGAATTGAATGGCTTTCTTTTGATGAGAATTTCTGCGCTTTGTAGCCGGCTTTTTCGACAGCATTTATTATTTTTTCGGAAGAGGCTTCTCCTTCGACTCCCATGGAGTTTGTCAGAAGGCTTACCGTGCATGAATTGACTCCCGGAACTTTTAAAACCGCTTTTTCAACTCTTGCAGCGCAGGCCGCGCAGGACATTCCAGTTACTATGTATTTATCCATAAATTTTCCTTTTGCTATTTCATAAGCTTTTGAAGAATTTCCACAAGCTCGCCGACGGTTTCTGTTTTTCCGTCTTTAATATCGTTCACTACGCAGGAATTTATGTGTTCTGCCAAAAGAACTTTGTTGAACGAGTTTAACGCCGCATTCACCGCCGAAACCTGAATTAAAATGTCCGGGCAATAGGCGTTGTTTTCGAGCATTTTTTTGATTCCCCGAATCTGGCCCTCAATACGGCTGAGCCTGTTTGAAAGAATCTTAAATTCTTCCGGACTTCGTTCTTTTGTTCTTGCTGAGCAGCAGCATTTGTTTTTTGATTCCATTAGGATTTCCTTTCTTTTTATATTTTTTCCAGAAAATATATAATACCTCTATGGGGTATGTGTCAATAGAGTTGTCCTGAAAAACTGTATCTAAGAAACCGCAATATTGTTATATTGAATATATGACTCGGAAAATTTTTAAATTTTTTTTAACGGCCTTTTTTTTGTGCGGCGCGGTTTTTGTCTTGCCTGCCCAAAAGACTTCTGTTCCGTCGCTTTTTAAGTATAAGCTCGAAAACGGACTTGAACTTTTTGTAATGGAAAATGATTCTGCTCCGCTTGTTTACATCGAAATTGCCGTAAAAGCCGGAGCTGTTGCCCAGACGCCGGAAAACGCGGGGCTTTTTCATCTTTACGAGCACATGATGTTCAAAGGAAATGCAAAATACGCAAATCAAAAGGAGGCGTATGCCGCTTTGAATAAAATGGGCGTTTCTGAGTGGAACGGAACGACTTCGATTGACCGCGTAAATTATTTTTTTACAGTGCCGTCGGGACTTTTAAAAGACGGACTTGAATACTGGTCTTATGCAATCCGCACTCCGCTTCTTGACGAAAAAGAGCTCGAAAACGAGAAATCTGTTGTTTTGTCGGAAATAGAAGGCGGAATGAGCGAGCCGGGAAGAATTTTCGGCGCAGGAGTTTTTAAAAATCTTTTTTTTGAATGTCCCTGGAAAACCGACACTTCCGGCGATCCAAAAATCATAAGAAATGCGACAGCGGAAAGCCTTAAAAAAATTCAGGAAGAATATTATGTTCCTGCAAACACCGGACTTTTTGTCGGAGGCGATGTAAAGCACGAAGAAGTCTATTCTCTCGTAAAAGAAATTTACGGCGGCTGGCAGAACGGAAAAAACGCCCAAATTGGAAAGAAAATCGAAACTTCGTCAAAAACTCCATTTTCGGCCATAAAAAAGCTTGTCTTTGCCGATCCTCAAAATTCAAAGGGAATAAGCAGAATTGTTTTTTATCTGCGCGGACCTGACGCCCAGAGCGACGAGAATGACACTTATGCGGCAGATGTCTGGTCGTATCTCCTTTCAAACCCGTCTGGAAATTTTATTTCCGGGGCAATACAAAATAAAGAACTGAATATTCCAGATGCGGATTATATCGGCGGCTCGTATTCGACAATGCGGGCTAGCGGAGTTATAAGTTTTTCTGCCGCTTTTATGAATGATGAAAAAATTTCACCACAAAAAAGGGCGCAGCTTATTCTTGACTACTGGAACACGCAGGCAGTGGACGATATGCTCAAAAGCGGAACTGGATACGACGAAAAAGACATAAAAAGCGTAAAGGGCAGGCTTGAAGACAGCAGAACCTATTCAATGGAAACCGCTTCTCTTTTTTTACGGGGCTTTTCTTCGGAATGGGCTTCTTCTGGTGCGGATTATGCTCTTTCTTATGACGAAAATATTTTAAAAGTTGAAAATAAAGATGTCCGCTCTTTTGTTGAAAAATATATAAAAGATAAAAAAGGGCTTGCCGTTCTTTTTGTAAACCCGGAATATTACAGGGAAAATAAAAAAGAATTTGAAAAAGACGGCTGGCAGGAGCTTAATGCAGAAAATGCCCGCTGGTGGAAATAAATCCGCTCTAAAAAGGCATTTTTCGGAGGAAAATAATGAAGATTATAAAAAAAGCATTTTTTGTTTTGCTTGCGGCACAAATATTTTTTCTTGCAGGCTGCGCCTCGTCTCCAAAAAACGAAAAAGACGCTTATTATGAAGAAAATGTAAAAGATTTTTCGCAATATGAGTTAAAAAACGGAATTCCAGTGATTTTTAAAAAGACGAACGGCGGACAGGTTTTTGTTTTGCGCACGGTTTTTGAAGGCGGAACTCCGCTTGTAAGTCCAAAAATGGCAGGAATTGAAGGCCTTGCACTTGAGCTTATGTTCCACGGAAGCAAAAAATTTTCGTACGAAGACATTCAAAACATGCAGTACGGAATTTCTTTTTCGATGAGCGCTTCGAGCGGACGCGATTACAGCGTCGCCGGAATAAAATGCCTCCAAAAAGACTTGGATGGCGTTCTCGAAGTCTATGCCGATTCAATAAATTCGCCGGCTTTTTTAGAAAACGATTTTAAGCAGATGATGCTTAACGAAGAAGATTCTCTTGTGCGCTCAAAATCTGATCCGAGCGGCCAGCTTGGAATTGAGCTTGAAAAAACGGCGTTTGGAAAAACTTCTTATGCAAGCTCGGCCTCTGTAACCGAAGAGTCGTTAAAGCTTATTACTTTGGACGAAATTAAAAATCACCATAAAAAACTTTTGGATGCAAAAAGAATAAAATTTGTCGTTGTCGCAAATATGGACTTGGACGGACAGAAAAAACTGGTCGAAAAGCTCAATTCTTATTTTGGGGCGATTCAAAAAGGAAGCTACAAATCTCCGGAAGTTGGAGAGATTTTGGTTGAAGGCGAGGATATTTTCCTAAAAAATGAGCAGGCTGGAACTTCTGGCTATTCAATCGGATTTTTTAACTGTCCAGAGCGGTATGATCCGGATTATGTGCCTTTTGCAATTTCTCTTATGTATTTGGATGATATATTTTTTGACCAGGTGCGCGAGAAAGCAGGCGCTGTTTACTCAATCGGAACGGGCGTTCTTGGCGGAAAGCAGATGCTCGGAGCGATAAGCGCTTACAAAATAAGCGATACGGAAAACATTCATTCGTTGATTTACAAGGCGATTGAAAGTTTTCCGGGCGAAAAGCAGGTTGAAGAAAAACTAGAGCAATACAAAAACAAATACATTACGACATTGTTCGATTCGAGCCAGAGCGGAACAGGAGTAGCCGCAAATATTATTACTTCGCTTGAATATTCAGGAAAACCGGACACATATCTAAAACGCTCTTCTCAAGTGCAGAACGTAAGCGCAGGACAGGTTTATTCTGCATTTAAAAAGTACATATCGCCAGAGTCAAAAAATAAAATCCGCTGGATTACGGTTACAAAATGAGAAGCCTTTTTGGCAAAAAAAGGCTTTTTATAGAATTTGTTTTGATTTTAAGGTACTATGAATCCGAGGTGGTTTTTATGAAAGTTGCGATTTTTTTTGGCTCTAAATCAGACAAAGATACTATGAAGAAAGCGGCAGACGTTTTAAAGGAATTTGGAATTGAATACAAGGCTTTTATTCTGTCGGCTCACCGCGCAGGCGCGCTTTTGCACGAAACTGTAAAAAAAGTTGAAGATGAAGGTTTTGAAGTGATTATTGCAGGAGCCGGACTTGCGGCGGCTTTGCCGGGTGTTATTGCAGGAGCAACGACACTTCCTGTTATTGGAGTTCCGCTCGAATGTGTAAATCCCGGAGTTTCTAACGGTCTGGGCGGAATGGACGCGCTTCTTTCTATTGTGCAGATGCCTCCGCAAATTCCGGTTGCGACAGTCGGAATAAATTCTGCAAAAAACGCGGCTTACCTTGCGGCGGAAATTCTTTCGATAAAATATCCAGAGCTAAAAGAAAAACTTGCGGCTTTCCGCAAAAAGCTTGCAGATGAAGCCGTGGCTTCCGGTCTTGGCGTTGCGTTTTAGCGCATAATGACACAAGAGCGAAAAATTGATATTATAAAAAAATCTTAGCCCGCACTGGAGCAGCGGCGTTAGCCGGTCCGAAGGACTGAGGGTTACCGAACTGCGCAAGCGCGGCCGGGAACGAAAAATGCGCTCCAAATTATTGAGGAAAAATATGGCGACAATTGACTACAAAGATTCTGGCGTTGATGTTGAAGAAGGTTACAACGCTGTAAACGAATACAAGGTTCATGCAAAGCGCACCCGTATTCCTGGACTTTTGACGGATTTGGGAAGCTTTAACGGAATGTTTGAAATTCCTGCCGGCTTAAAGCATCCGGTCGCTGTTTCTGGCACTGACGGTGTGGGCACAAAGCTCGACATTGCTTTTCAGATGGGAAAATACGACACTGTTGGAATTGACTGCGTTGCAATGAGCGTAAACGACATTTTGTGTTCCGGTGTAAAGACTTCGTTCTTCTTGGACTATGTTGCCTGCGGAAAACTCGACGCAAAAGTTGCCGGACAGCTTGTAAAAGGTGTTGCCGACGGCTGCGTTGATGCCGGATGCGCGCTTCTGGGCGGAGAAACCGCCGAAATGCCTGGTTTTTACGATGACGGAAAATACGACCTTGCCGGTTTTGGCGTAGGTTTTGGCGAAAAAGAAAAAATGATTACCGGCGACAGAATTGAGGCCGGGGATGTTTTGATTGGGCTTTCTTCGACAGGATGCCACTCAAACGGATACTCTCTTGTCCGCAAGCTCGTAAAGGATTTTAACGAAGACTTTAACGGAAAACCGATTGGAGAAGTTTTGCTTACTCCGACACGCATTTATGTGCGCCCTGTTATGGACGCTTTGGAGACATTTGGCGAAAAAATCCACGGAATGGTTCATATTACAGGCGGAGGCTTTTATGAGAATGTTCCTAGAATGTACAAAAAAGGCGCGAACCTTGTAAGCGTAATCAAAAAGGACAGCTGGGAAAAGCCTGCGATTTTTGCCGAGCTCGAGCGCCGCGGAGCAGATCCGGAAGGCATGTGGGGAACATACAACATGGGAATCGGACTTGTTCTTGCCGTTAAAAAAGAAGATGCCGATGCGATTGCCGAGCATTTTAACAAAAAAGCTGCTGATTTTGCGACAGATGTCCACAAGAAACTTGGAATTCCAGATATGAAGGCCTATAAAATCGGCTATGTAAAAGCTTCTGAGCACGATTTGGGAGCAGACCTTAAAGGCTCGCACGAAGCAACAGTTCTTGAATAGAATTAAAAAATATTTTGTATGATAAGAAACCGGCTTAAATTCTGTTTTTGCCGGTTTTTTTATGCCTGTCCAGTTTTTTCTTTCAATGTTTGGTTTTCGGACACTTTTTTATTATTGCTTGATGTAAAGACGTAAATCCGGAAAGCGCCGCAAGCCTTGCAGGAAAATGTTGCAGGACTGACAGGAGAATGTTGCAGGACTTACAGAAAGATATTTACATACTGTCAGGAAAATGCCGCAAGCCTTACAGAAAGATATTTACATACTGTCAGAAAGATGCCGCAAGCCTTGCATATGGGATTATCGGGTCAAGCCCGATAATGACAAAAGCCAAGCCCGATAATGACAAAAGCCAAGCCCGATAATGACAAAAGTCAAGCTTGATAATGATAAAAGTCAAGCCCGATAATGATAAAAGTCAAGCCCGATAATGACAAAAGCCAAGCCCGATAATGACAAAAGTCAAGCTTGATAATGATAAAAGTCAAGCCCGATAATGACAAAAGTCAAGCTTGATAATGATAAAAGCCAAGCCCGA
>ERZ808278.182-NODE-182-length-52342-cov-4.767954_pt1 | contig 52342 bp, 45 predicted proteins | sample MGYA00521239_ERZ808278 | MGnify/ENA primary metagenome ERZ808278 (study PRJEB31516, sample SAMN03275600) | gut metagenome | biome: mammalia-associated habitat; material: feces | host: Papio cynocephalus | place: Kenya | collected 2012-07-17 ... | reverse complement strand
CCGCCGTGAAAATCCAAAAATTTCCGCATAGCAATCACATCTTCCTTGCACCGCACAAAAGAAGCCGCGACAAAATCCACGTCCATTTCAATGCCAAACAGTAAATCCGCTTTGTCCTGCTCGCTTAAGTAAGGCATATTCAAATGGATATACGGGACGTTGATACTCTTTTTGCTTCGAAGCATGCCTCCGCTTTCCACGGTGCAAAGGATCTCTTTCTGACTGCACTGCTCTACGATCAGGGACAGTTTTCCGTCATCAATCAGGATCCGGTTCCCACGGGAAAGCTGACTTGGCAGATCCCCATAGGTGATACTCGCATGCGTCTCATCCCCCATCCCATCTTCCGTTGTCAGGGTAAACGGATCGCCCGCATGCAACATCACACCGTTGTCATGCACTTCTTTGATCCGGATCTCCGGTCCTTTGGTATCCAGCATCACCGCAGCGGCTACTCCGAGCCGATCGCGGACACTGCGAAACATTTCAATCATTTTCCGATGCGTTTCATGACTGCCGTGGGAAAAATTCAGTCGCGCGACATTCATTCCGCTTTTTAATAAATCTTCCATCACCTGCGGTGTACCGCTGGCGGGACCTAAGGTGCAGACAATCTTTGTTTTTCTCATTTTATCTTCCAAAATCCTTTCTGAATTTTTATTTTCCGTAAAAAACCAAAATCAAGTTTAGTATAGCATATTTTCTGTAAATTTGCAATAGATTTTGCAAAAAAATCTACCGAATTAAATATATATAGTTTTCATCGGCAAAACAAAAAAAAACAAAAAGCATCGATCTGTGTTTCTCACCAAAACGCAGATCGATGCCGGGCTTTCTTTTTTGATTTTTATTTGTCGGACGCAGAAGGCAGATGTGCCGCATCCCACAGAATGGTCTTTAGAATTTCCGTCACCGTTGCCATATCTTCTACCGGAATAAATTCAAATCGGGAATGAAAATTTCCGCCGCCGGTGCAAAGATTCGGACACGGCAAGCCCAAAAATGAAAGCGCCGCGCCATCCGTGCCGCCACGGATCGGCTCCATACGCGGCACAACGCCGCACTTTTCCATCGCGGCTTTTGCACGCGTGACGGTATAGGGAGCGCGGTCGATCGCTTCTTTCATATTGCGATAGGAGTCCCGTATCACAAGTTCTACACTCCCCTGTCCGTATCTGCGGGCAAGCTCTGCCGCACAATCCTGCATTTTCTGCTTGCGCGCCTCAAATTTCGCACGGTCATGATCCCGAATGAGATACGACATAGTTGCCGTCTCCACCTCGCCCCGCATATCGCACAGATGATAGAAGCCCTCATATCCTTCCGTTGTGGCAGGCGTTTCGTCTGCCGGAAGCAGCGCCTGATACTCCATTGCCATCAACAGCGCATTTTTCATTTTTCCTTTGGCAGAACCCGGATGGATCGACACTCCGTGAAAGGTAAGTTTGGCAGAAGCGGCATGAAAGCATTCACATTCCAGACTGCCTAAAAAGCCGCCGTCCACCGTATAGGCATAATCCGCGCCAAAATGCGCAAGATCAAAGTGTGCCGTGCCGCGTCCGATTTCCTCATCCGGCGTAAACGCAACGCATACTTTTCCATGCGGCGCATCGGAATGCTGTAAATCCTCCAATGCGGTCATAATTTCCGCGATTCCCGCTTTATCATCCGCACCGAGTAGTGTCGTGCCGTCTGTCACAATCAAGTGCTTGCCCGCAAAATCCGCAAGATAAGGATAGTCCGTCAATGTCATGGCGATCTGCTTTTCGGTGTTGAGCAAAAGATCCCCACCCGCATACAGAACGACGGCGGGATGAATATCGGTATCGCTTGCCGCATCAGAGGTATCCACATGGGAAATCAGTCCGATCGCGGGAACCGGCGCATCCGTATTGGCAGGTAAGGTGGCATAGACATAGCCATATTCGTCAAGACGTGCGTCTGTCAAGCCGATTTCCTGCAATTCTCTGACCAAAGCCGCAGAAAGCGCAAGTTGTTTTGCAGTGCTGGGAGAGGTTTCGGAGGACTCGTCCGACATGGTGGGAAACGCAACATAGCGCAAAAAACGCTCTGAAAGGCGACGTTGTGCCTCGGTAAGTGGTGTATGCATGAATTCCAAACTCCTTTTCGTCAAACATCCTTTTCTTTCAGTATAGCACGGCGCCACTGCCTTGTCAAGCAAAAACAAAGCGGAGCGCGCAGACAGGTTTTGCGTTTGGACAAGGCAGATTCTCTTACAGGTTTTTGACAAAGAACGGATCTGTTTGTACCACAATGGTTGCGCTTTCCGCATACCCGTTTTTCCGGTAAAACGTCTGCGCATCCGGAACGGCACTTAACACGACCTGTTTTACGCCGCGCTTGACAAACTCCGCTTCTGCCGCCTGCAAAAGTCCGCTTCCGTTTCCGTGTTTTCGAAACGCGGGATCCACCCACAATTCCCGTATATAGCCCAGTCTTTCGGAAAAGAACAGGCATTTCGGCTCCACCTCACAAAACAGGACAAACCCGACCACTGTTTCCCCGTCCAAGCGCAGGAGCGCTTTGGTCGTCTCTTTTTCCGCGTTCATTTGGCGAAACAGCATCTGCCAGTTCCGATCGGCGGTACTGATCTCTGCAAAATACTTTTTGAATGCCGTCGTAAACTGCTCCGCTTCAAAATCTTCCACAAAAAGATCTTTCATTGTAAATTCCTTTCTGTCTTTTTCTTTTTTTTAGTATAGCATATCCGAAAAGAAAATACAAGAACTTTCCGGCACCCCTTGACAAACGACATCGGATATGCTATACTCTGTGTGTCTCATTTGAGACAGTTTTTTCAAAAAAGCAGGAGGAATCCGATGGAACTGCGTGATCCGCAAAAAGAATCCCTGCGCGGCTGTGTTCTGCTGTCAGAGCTACCGTCGGACGCAGAAACGGCATTGCTTACGTTACCGGAGGTCACCGTAGAATCCTATCCTGCCGGAAGCTGGTGTATGCAAAGCCTTCCCACCGCGCCACGGCTTGGGATTCTGCTTTCCGGAAGTGCCGTCGCGCAAAAAAACGGCGGAAAACATCCGGTGTTTCTGCGGGTGTTCGGTGCGGGGGAATTGCTCGGTGTTGCGTCGCTCTATGCCGGATCACAGGCATATGTTGCACAGATTCGGGCAAAATCTGATTGCACCGTGCTGTGGATCCCGCAACCGGCGCTGGAGATCTTTTTCACCGTCTATCCTGCCGCCGCGCGCAATTATATCGCGTTTTTAAGCGGACGCATCCGCTATCTGAACACGCGCATCGACGCGTTTACTGCGGGCAACGCGGAGGAAAAACTCCGGTATTATCTCCTTTCCGTAAGTTCGCAAACCCAGCCGCAAAAGCAAACCTTGACTGTGTCTTTTGCCAAGCTTGCACAGGCACTGCACATCGGACGCGCTTCGCTCTACCGCGCAATGGACGCGCTGTGTGAAAAAGGGATGCTGGAAAAGCAAGGAGATACGCTCCGTCTGCTTCCCCCGTTGTTTGCATCAAGCGGCACTTTTTCTGTTGTGTAAAATTCCGGAATTTTCCGGCAAAAATAAGAAAGAAGGTATTTTTATGAAACTCCATTCCCACACAAACGCGATCCGGTGGATCGCTCTGTTGCTTGCCTGCCTGTGCGTCTGCTTTGCAGTCGCCTGCCAAAGCGATGCGCCGGAAAATTCCACCGTTTCCACTACAACATCCACACCCTCCACACCGGATACGCCGAAAGATAAAACCTCCTTGCGCCTGATCGGTCTGAAAGGTCCGACCGGTATGGGTATGACCGAGCTGGTCAGCAGTGGAAGCGCACATTTCGATCTGAAATTCACCCTCTGTGCCAAGCCTACCGACGTCACGCCGTTGATCGTCAAGGGGGATTATGACATCGCTGCCGTTCCGGTCAATCTTGCGCCCACCCTGTATACCAAAACCAACGGCGCGCTGGAGATCATCGCGGTCAACTCGCTCGGCGTACTTTATGTGATGGAAAACGGCAACACCATACAAAGTTTTGCCGACCTTGCCGGAAAAGATATCTATTATTTCGGGCAAGGCTCCACGCCGGAATATGTCCTGCGGTATCTTTTGTCCAAAAATCAAGTGGAAGCCAATCTGATTGCAGTCACCGACCAGGAAGAACTGGTTACCAAGCTCGCCGCAAATCAGACTGCAATCGGCGTTTTACCGGAGCCGAGCGTCACCTCGGCGCTTTTGAATGCACAGAAATCTGAAAACGCCGCGTTGCGCGTTGCGTTGAATCTAACCGCGGAATGGGATAAAGTTGCCGACAACGGCTCCCGTTTGGTACAGGGATGCCTCGTGGTACGCAAGGGATTTTTGGAAAGCGTGGGAGCGGAAGTCATTGCCCAATTCTTGACCGAATACGCGGCTTCTGTAGAATACGTCACCAGTCATATCGATGAAGCGGCAGGCAAGATGGAAACGCTCGGCATTGTACCGAAAGCCGCCGTTGCCAAAAAAGCACTGACCAATCTCGGCGGCAGTATCTGCGCTTACACCGGAACGGAAATGAAGGCGATGCTCGCGCCGATGTTCACCATTCTCCACACGGCAAATCCCGCTTCGATCGGGGGAAAATTACCGGATGACTCCATCTATTTTATCCCGGCTGAAAAAGCCGCTGCTTGACGTTTTATCCGTCTGCTTTTGGATTCTGCTGTGGGCGTTTGCCGCGTATCGCATCGGACTGGAAATCATTCTTCCCACCCCGCTTGCGGTCGGCAAACGCTTGATACAGCTTTGCCAAAGCGCCGTCTTCTGGCAAAGCATCGGCGGATCGATTGCACGCATTTTTCTTGGGTTTGCGCTCGGATGCGTACTCGGATGCGTACTTGCGTTTCTCATGCACTTTATTCCTTTTTTTGCACACCTTTTCGCCCCGCCTCTCAGCATTATAAGGGCAACGCCGGTCGCTTCCTTTATCATTCTGCTCTTGGTGTTTTTGCAGGACGACCGCATTCCGATCCTCATTTCCTTTCTGATGGTCTTACCGCTGATGACAGAAAATGTCCGTACCGGACTTGCCAACGCGCCGCGCGCGCTGGCAGAGGTCGCGGATTTATATGGGGTTTCCAGACGGTTTCGTTTTCTGTATTATGATCTTCCGGCGGCGTTGCCGCTCTTTGCATCCGGCGCACGAAACGGATTCGGGCTTGCCTGGAAAGCCGGCGTTGCCGCGGAAGTTTTATGCGCGGCTTATGTACCGCTTTCCGTCGGGGCAAAGATCTATGAATCCAAGATTTATTTGGAAACAGCGGATCTATTCGCATGGACGGCGGTTCTGATTCTGTGCAGTTTCCTGCTCGCGGCAATTCCGAAAGGAATCTTACACTTAAAAAAACGCTTGCATAGGAGGGCTTTTCATGGAAACCATCCGCTTTGAACAAGTGGGAAAAACGTTTGGCACGCATGAGATCTTCCGTGATCTGACCTTCTCCATCCTGCCCCAAAAAGTGACGGCGCTTTGTGCACCGTCCGGCTTTGGCAAAACCACCCTGCTCCGGATGCTGTGCGGATTGGAAGAACCGACCGCAGGGACGATCACGGGCAGGTGTCCGGAGGGAACTGCCTGCGTGTTTCAGGAAAACCGATTGTTTCCCTGTGCGGCATGGCAAAACATTGCCTGCGTTTGTAAAGGCACTGCCACGGAGCGAAAAGCGCTTGCTTTGACGTGGCTTTCCCGCGTCGGACTCGCGCAGGAAGCGACAAAAAAACCATCTGCCCTTTCAGGCGGACAACAACGGCGGGTTGCATTGGCACAGGCACTGGCGTCCGAGCGACCGCTGTTGCTTTTGGATGAACCGTTTTCCGGAATTGACGCGGCACGACGATCGGAATTGCTCACCTTGCTCAAAACAGTGTGTTTGGGGAAAACAACCGTCTTGGTCAGTCACGCGGTCGAAGAAGTGACCGCGCTTGCGGATGTGTGCTATGATCTCTCCTTTTCCGGCGCGGCTTTACGCGCCATTTCCCGATAGATCATCCATAACTAAGCACAGGGCTTTTGGCATTGCAGAATCTGCATGCCAAAAGCCCTGTCTTGATTTTTTACTCAGGGAACGAAAAGCACTGTTTCACTGTCATTTCAAGAATCCGCATATTTCCGGATCCAAACCGCCATATCGGTTTCTCCGCGATTTGCAAAGGCAAAGTAAGGCAGGAACGTAGCAGAAAGCGCTTTCGGCTTTTCGGCGGGAACGCCGAAATACAATTCTGACGTCTCTGCCTCCCGATAGGCGGGCATCGTAATCCGCCGTAGTCCGCTCAATGGATCGGCTTCGACGGTCGCATGTGCAAGATCGGATGGATCGACGGAAAGCTGAAAGAGATTTTCGCCGTTGTCGATTCCTTCCATGCACATCACCAACGGTCCATACGTCAGTGCAACTTTTCCGGCATCTGCCCGTACCCGCGGATTGGCTGCAACGAAAACCGGTCGGATACCAAAATCCAGCGCGAGTTCAAACGCAGACGTAACCGGAACATACGCATATCCGTCACACACTTCGGGCGTAACCGGAATCCCGTTTTGCGTTGCGGTCAGGGAGGCGGACCAGGCGGGAATGCGCAGACAGATCTGACTTGCGTGATAATCGTCCGAGCGGACAATCACCGTGCCCTCGGTTGCGTACTGCTCTGAAACCTGCACCGTACCATATGCGGAGTGAATAGTGGCGCCGACATACTGCTCCAACGTCAGATGCCCATCCTCCTCCAGCGCAAGAAAACGTCCGAACTGCCCGAAAAAGCGATTGATATTAGGCGGACAGCAAGAGCATCCAAACACTTCCCGACGTTGCGTCAGCGGCAGGTGTTCCCGACTTTTATTCGGCACGCTCACTTCGCGTCCATACTCTGCAAGGGTAATTTCCAACGGATTTTCATAAAAGAAGGATTTCCCGTCCAAAGACGTGGAAGAAAGAAGCGCATTGTACAAAACCCGTTCCACGACTGCGCCATACCGCGCGTCTGCGTCCATTTCCCGCATCCGGCAGGCGAACAGAATCAACGCGATGGCGGCGCAGCTTTCGTTATATGCCGTCCGGTTCGGCAGATCGTAAGCAACTGTAAAGCTCTCGGTACGATAGGTGGAACCGACACCGCCGGTCAGATACATTTTACGTGTGGAAATATCCGTAAACACGGATTGCAGATTGGCAAGAAGTTGTGCATCCTGCGTTTCGGCGGCAAGATCCGCAATTCCGGAATAGAAGTACAACGCCCGCACGCAATGTCCGTTTGCGTCGTGCAAATGCCAAATATCCGTATCATCCTGCGAACCGAAGCGGTTTCCCTCATAAATATATTGCTCCTCCGGATGGGTGCCGCGCTGTTCCAAAAAGAATTTTGCCATTTCCAGATAAACAGGCTTTTTCGTATGACGATAAAGCGCGATCAGCGCCAGTTCGATCTCCTCATGTCCCGGCGTGATAAATGCAGCGGTCTTTTCCGAAAGGAACGCACGGTAGATGCAATCGCAATAGCGTTCCACGATATGCAAAAACCGGTCTTTTCCGGTTGCCTTATGATAAGCGATCGCCGCCTCGATCAAATGTCCTGCGCAATACAATTCATGATTGTTCCGCACTTGAAAAATCAGTTCGGGTGTGATCTGCTGGTGGGTGGAATTCAAATAACCGTCGGGGCGTTGCGCTTTCTCCATGCAGTCAATGAGTTCTTCACAGAGTGCAAGATGCTCGCGCATGGACGCGGGATCTTTTGCCGCAAGATAAGCAACGGCTTCCATCCATTTTGCGGCATCGGAATCCAAAAAGATCTGTGGACGTCTGCCGGTCTTCAGAAAATTGAACCGGAGTGCATCAAACCGCCCGCTTTCTTCAAACCGTTTTCGCACATTCTGCATGGAAACCGTTTTGTTCAATTCATATCGATCCTGCCAGAATCCGTGATTCAAATCCACTTGCTCAAAAGGAATAAATCTGTTTGTTTTCAAAAAAATCGCCTCCATCTATTGATTTTTCAATTCTAAGTATAGTATAATGAAACAAGAAATGCAATGAAAAAAACAGCGGAAAGGTGAAAAAATCCGATATGATTCAAGTGGATACTTCTTTGGAACTTCATTTCTTCAACATGGGGCTGTTTGCAACCGATGCCCCCTGGTCGCATCCGGTGATCGCCGTGAATTCCTATGAAATCATTTATGTTTTGGAGGGAGAGGTGCGCATTTATGAGGGCGAAAATCGCTATTGTCTCCGTGCGGGAGACATGATCTTATTGGATCCCGAAACCGAGCATGGCGGATATGGGGGAAAAACCACCGGCAGAACCTCCTTTTACTGGCTGCATTTTCAAACCAAAGACATCACGGCATGGCATCCGGTAAAAGTGCAAAAACCGCCGCAGGATACCGAACGGGAGTTGCGCGCTCTCATGCACGACGCGCAAACAGATTCCCGCATGGCAGAGCTCCGGCTGTGCCTGCTGTTGCTCGGACTCAGCAAAGGACGGGAATATCGGAACCGACAGGTTTATGAAACGGAGGAATACTTACGCCTGCACGCAAACGAGCCGTTGACGGTAGCGGCGGTTGCAGAGCGGTTCGGCTATTCGCCGGATCATCTTTCCCGTCTTTATAAAAAAGAGTTCGGCTGGGATCTGAAAACCGGAATTACCCGGCAGCGGTTAGCTTTTATGGAAGCGCGGTTGGCAAATACCAACGATCCCTTGACGAAATTGGCAGAGCAATGCGGATTTCCGGATGAAAACGCTTTTGTGAAATTTTTCAAATATCACGCCGGCATCTCCCCTACCACCTACCGAAACCGGTTTTTCCGCATTCACCGAAATGAAAAATAACCCTCGATAAAAAGCACATGCTGCATATCCGTCTGCATACCATTTGCAAGGTAAAACAGGTTTTGAGGACCGCATGACGGAAAACAGAATTTTGAAATCCGGTGACCAGCAAAGCAAAACCGGTATTGATCCTGCATTTTCAGAATTGTAAAAGAATTTATATACATCGTTTTTCATATATCAGTTATGCACTTTTTATATATGCAAATGATCTATTATGCAAAAGTATTCGTATAAATATTCCGCAAGAAACATTTTGACGAAAAAATTTCGTTTTCAAGCAGATTTTTTATTGTTTCTGAAGACTTGTATTTTTCAAAATGCTTTCCTATAATAAAATTGTGAAATTTGCTGACAACCATCGAAAGGAAACGTTTTTACCGAATTCTTCTCCGAAAGAGTCGAATTCCAATCACGCATCATCTCCCTGCAAGCCAACAATTTTTACGGACGTCATCCACCCTACACAGCAGGATTTCCCCGCCGTATTGAAAGAAAGGACCTTGCAATGCTTCACTTCGGACAAACCTTTACCCACGCACTCATAAAAGCAAACGAACGACAATTTTCCAAGAACGCAGTCACGTACTTAAGTCGTCGGAAACCAAAGCTCCACACGGAGCATACGTTACGGCTGCAACTGAAAAACCGAAGCGGAAAAACGTCTCGTGCGCTCTCCCGTCCTTCTGATGATGCACCGCCGGTAATCCTAGATTCGCAAACAAAACGCGATATGCTACGGCATCGCACTTTACTTCAAGAATTTTTGAAAGAAAACCGATTCCATAATTACTATTGAATTGCCTGTCATGCGGAAAATGGATCGAAAACGATTCTCCTGTGCTTTTCCCTCTGTATACCGGTCGCAAAGATCGCTTCTCCGCTCCCGCTATTTTCGCAAAAAGAATGCCGCCGTTTGAAAACGGCGGCACACACCAGAAAAATCATGAATGTTCTATCGCGGATCCTTCCCCGACTAACTTTACGGGACGGTAAGTATGTCCCACGGCAGGCAGGAATTTTTCGGTCAGATCCCGCACCTTCATCCTGAAACTGGCGGTGTTGATGCACGGGTGACAACCGAACCATTCGGCAGCTAACACATCTTCGTCAATCAATAGTTGCACCCGATGCTCCCGATCGTTCATCAGTCCCATCACGCTGACCGAGCCCGGCGTGAGGTTCAGAAATTCCTCCATATACGATTCCGGTGCAAAAGACAATCGGGCGCTCTGAATCTGCGCGGACAGTTCTTTGGTTTTGAATTTTTTATCTTCCCGAATCATCAGCAAGTAAAAATTTGTTTTCTGTGCGTTGCACAAAAGCAGATTCTTACAGATCACGGCAGGCGCCAGCACAGCGTCTACTGCCGCGCAGGCTTCCATTGTAAATGCCGCCTCATGATCCACCCGCTGATACGGGATCTGCAAATCATCCAACAGGTCATACACCGCGATTTCTTTGGCAAGTCTCCCCGTAAGATCTGCCGGCCGTCCGTTCACCAGTTCCAACATCTCGATCTCCTTGTTTGTGTGTTTTTTGTTTTGATTGTAACACAAACAACGGATTTTGTCAATTCCCAAAAGAAAAACGCCGCCCCTCTCAGGGCGGCGTTTTTTTCAGACAAGGACGCGGATGTTTTCGCGGTTACTTTCCGCAACCGCAACCTCTTTGCGGGAACGGCGGCGGCGCAAATTCCCCGACCGGGAAATCCATGCGACGGAATACCGCACACGGATCGTCCGTAGTCATGACACATTCTTTTTCGGGAATGCTGTTTTCCACCGCATTGACCAGATACTGTCCGGGGCGTTCAATCCGTACCACCGAGAAGAATCCCAACGTCGCGACCAGATGCTTGCCTTCTTCATAATCCACAAGCGAACCGTTGACATGATCGCTGATGCGGTCCGGAATTTCTTCCATGCAACAGCAGCAGCAACACGGATGCGTGTATTCCACCACTTTCAGATCCAGCACCACGGGAGAGGCAACTTCGCAAACTGCGATCGGCAGATTGCTTCCTTTTTCCTCACCATAAGGCGGTACGGCGCAGAATCCGCTCTCGTTGGGATCGCTCTTAAACACGCTGACATTGCCTTCGCTTCCGTACAGAATGACTTTCTTTTCGCAAACTGCGATTCCTTCAAATTCCTGCGGTTTTCCAAGGCATGCGCACGCCTCACAGTACAGTTTTGTATAATAGCGGATGGTCACCTGATAGAATCCACCGTTGAACGGCACATCGTTGACCGCGATCTGCGCCCATTCGATTTTCGCGTCTTTTACGCGGATATTGTTGGTTTTTTCGATTAAATCCTGACCGCAATCGGTCAGATACACCCTTGTATTTTCAAAGCAGTCCTTATCCCGGCAACTATCCAGAACCCGGTTGCAATCAATACAAACCGGATCACGCGGGTTGCTGCAGGATGCATTTCTGTCTGTCATGCGTATTCTCCTCTCAAGTCAAATCCAAAAGACGTGAAGTCCGCACGAACCTCTGCGTCTTCCGTTATCATCCTATGCGTAAAAGCCATCTTCTGTGCATACAGACAAAAAGGGGACTGCGATAAAATACGCAGTCCCCCAAAGGAACAATCTGAAAAACAAAAACTGATGTTACCGGATCAATAAACCAGATACTTCTTTGCTTCATCCGGAAGCGTGCCGCCCTCACAGGAAGCGGTCACAAAGATCTGGATGTTATGCTTTGCGGCAAGTACCCCCGTTTTGGTCATAAACGAACCAAACGCTTTCATATCGCCACCGCAGATCTTCAGTGCGGAATCCACGAAAATATGCGTCACGTCATGGTTGCTTGCATAAGTGCCGACCAAAAGCCCGTACAAGGCATCTGCGCCACATACACCGTATTCGTCCGTATCGACCAGTCTTGCCTGATACTTGATCTCATGCATCAGTTTCGGTCCCTGTTCAATGACGACGACGCAGCCCTTTGTCGTGTCTACCGCTTGATTGGCTCTCTCAACCAGTAATTTGGTTTTTCCGCTGCCTTTCAGTCCTGCAATGAGTGTTAACATGGGTTTGTACCTCCGTCATAATAAAATTTGATCTATGCAAAACCGGCACTGTGCCGGAATTGACCGTTTTTTACATTCTGGCTTTCAGCTTGGCGCCCAGTTCCTCATAACCGGGCTTGCCGAGCAATGCGTACATATTATTTTTATAGCCTTCCACACCCGGTTGATTGAACGGATTCACACCCAGCACATAGCCGGAGATCGCGCAGGCAAGTTCAAAGAAATACACCAAATAACCGAAATCCGAGGCACTTCTGGAATCCAGTTCCAAAATGATATTCGGTACGCCGCCGTCCGTATGGGAAATGGCGGTTGCCGCATATGCCATCTGATTGACATAATGCATGGATTTCCCCGCAAGGAAGTTCAAGCCGTCCGGATTCTTTTCATCAAACGGGATCAAAGTCTCCGCTTTGGTGGTCTTTAAGTCGATCACCGTCTCAAAGAGATTGCGCGTACCATCCTGAATAAACTGTCCCATGGAGTGCAGATCCGTAGAGAAAATGACAGATGCCGGGAAAATGCCCTTGTGATCTTTGCCCTCGCTCTCGCCGTACAGCTGTTTCCACCACTCGTTGGTCATGGTAAGGGCGGGTTCATATCCGACCAAAAGCTCAATCGCTTTTCCCTTGCGATACAAAATGTTGCGGATCGCGGCGTATTTATACGCGTCGTTCTCCTCCAGTTTTACGGACGTCAACGCCGCGCGGGCAATGCGGGCGCCCTCCATCATTTCATCAATATCAATTCCCGCAACGGCAATCGGAAGCAAACCGACTGCGGTCAGAACGGAATAACGTCCTCCGACATCATCCGGTACAACAAACGTTTCGTATCCCTTTTCCGTGGAGAGCGCTTTCAGCGTTCCCTTTGCGCGGTCGGTGGTGACAAAGATTCGTTCTTTTGCTTCCTCTGTGCCGTATTTCTGTTCGATAAGATCGCGGAAAATCCGGAATGCGATCGCCGGTTCCGTGGTGGTGCCGGATTTGGAAATGACATTGATGCAGACATCTTTGCCCTCACAGATGGAAAGCAACTCCGCCATATAGGTCGCACTGATCGTGTTACCGGCAAAATAAATATCCGGCGTATCTTTCTTCAAATTGTTGTAGATCGGAGACTGAACGAATTCGATTGCGGCACGTGCGCCAAGATAAGAGCCGCCGATGCCGATGACGATAAACACATCGCAGGAGTTCTGAATCTTCTTTGCCGCCGCCTTGATGCGTGCAAATTCCGCTTTATCATAATCGATCGGCAGATCCACCCATCCGAGGAAATCGGAACCTGCTCCGCTCTTGTCGCGGAGCTGTTTATCTGCCGCCGCAATCTCCGGTGCGATATTCTGAAGATCGTCGTTTGTGACGTAAGTTTTTACATATTTATCTGAAAGTCTGAGTGCCATGGTTTGATTCCTCCGTGATTTTTATCCAAAACTTCTTTCACTTTTATTGTACTACGTTTTTTCGGATTTTGCAAGCCTATTCTTTGATTTTTTTAAAATCCGTCATTTCATACAAAAAAAGTGCCGCAAAATTTCCGAAAACAACCCGAAGAAAGAAACGCGCTCCACACTTTGCGCAGCACAGACGGGGACGGTGCCAAGCACGGTGCCATCCGCGGCAGTATAAGTCAGCGTACCGACCTGTTGCCCCAGCGCAATGGGCGCCGTCAGTTTTTCCGGTAGTTCCAATGTTTGCTTCACCCCCGGCAGATCTCCTTTTTCCAGCACAGCGGAAAATGCGTCGTACTGAAGCGGGCAGGCATCCGTCAGACTTCCTTCTACCGGAATCGGATCCAAGGTTCCCGCCTCGTAAGTGGCATACGCATAATTGGCAAACCCGAAATCCAAAAGATCCTTTGCCACCTGATTGCGCGTATCCCGCGTGGGAGAGCCCATAATCACCGCAATCAGTTGCAGTCCATCCCGCTTGGCAGATGCACTGATGCAGAATTTCGCGCGGGAGGTGGAGCCGGTCTTTAATCCGTTTGCACCGTGGTAAAACCGGATCAGACGATTGGTATTGGTCAGTCCGAATGCGCCGGCGCGGATGGTATCCATCCAAATAGACGAATAGGTGAGGATTTTCGGGTGCTTTTCAATCAACTCCGCTGACATAATGGCAATGTCCCGCGCGGTCGTCAGATGGTTTTGCGTGGTGTCGTCCAGTCCATTGGTATTTTCAAAGGTCGTATTGACCATGCCCAGTTCTTTTGCACGGGCATTCATTGCGGCGACGAAGCTCTCCTCACTGCCCGAAATATGCTCTGCCAACGCCACTGCCGCATCATTGGCACTGCAAACCACAACGGATTTGAGAAGGTCCTCCACCGTCATGGTTTCCCCCACCTTCAGATAGATCTGGGAGCCGCCCATGGTCGCGGCATGCTCGCTTGCGCTTACAAGGTCGGTCAGGGCAATTTTTCCGGAGTCGATCGCTTCCATGGTCAACAGCATCGTCATCACTTTCGTCACGGACGCGGGCGGGAGCTTTTCATCCGCGTTTTTTTCATACAAAACCTTTCCGGTCGAGGCTTCTATCAAGATCACACTGATGGCGTCCGTCTCTTTGGAAAAAGTGGCGGCAGACGCCGTTCCCGTCATCCACATCGTAAAAAATCCGAATAACAATAGCAGGCAGATCATCCGTTTCATATCTGTTTCCCTCCGTTCTGTTCTGTACAGAACCTATGCAACACGACGCACGTTTATGCAAAAAAGCAGAAAAGGCGCGGGGGAAAAACGCGTCTTTTCTAGTTGTATCTTTCAATTGTATCTTTTCTTTCAATTGTATCTTTCAAAAAACAAAAAATCCCCGCAAATCTTTGCGAAGATCTTGTTGGAAGTGCGGATACTTCAGAAATCAGGCAATGATAAACGGTGCAAGGTCGGCAAACAACGCGTCGGTGTTCTCACCCTGTGCCGTCAACGTAATCGGCTTCATCAGATCAAGGCTGAAAATGCCCATAATGGACTTGGCGTCCACCACATAGCGTCCCTCCGAGAGATCGACTTCCATATCGTAACGGGTTACGATGTCCACGAATTTACGTACATCCTGAATGGATTCCAAACGGATCTGTGCGGTTCTCATAGTTTTTTCCTCCCATTTCTCAGATTGTGTTCAGTATAACATATCCGGCTTCTTTTGTCAATCATTTTTCAAAAAATCCATCGGTGAAAAATCCATTTTTCCGGCAATATTCACGAAATCTCTGATTTTTTTGCAATTTTGCTTTGCGGATTTGGCAATGGGACTTGCTTTTCCGGCACGGCTATGTTATAATTTCAGTGGAGATTGTCCGCAGTCTCCATGCTACAAGATACGCCGCAGTCCCATTCCGTAGGCAAAAGAAAAACGTCGGCGCAACGCCGCCGTAGCGCGTTCTTCCGCACGTTCAGCCTTTCTTTTGCTTGCGCAAAAATATACGCCAATCTACAAAGGAACCAATCATGATAGACTCGCCAAGCAAAACCGATCTTTTATCCCTCACTCCCGCGGAATTGACCGCGTTTTTTCAGGCACACGGCGAACCGGCTTTCCGCGCCGGGCAGGTATTTTCCTGGTTTCACCGCGGGATCGGATTTGCCGGCATGACCAATCTGCCCCGCGCGTTACGCGAAAAACTGAATGACTGCGCCTATGCGCCGTTTCCCACAGTCGAAAAGAAACTGGTCAGCAAGATCGACGGCACCATCAAATATCTGTTCACGTTACACGACGGAGAAAGTGTGGAAAGTGTGGTGATGCAGTATCATCACGGCAATACGATCTGCGTATCCAGTCAGGTCGGGTGCCGGATGGGCTGCCGTTTTTGCGCGTCCACACTCGGCGGAAAAATCCGCGATCTTGCCGCTTCTGAAATTTTAGGGCAGGTGCTGATCGCGCAAAATGACAGTGGACTTCGTATTTCCAACATTGTCATGATGGGCATTGGAGAACCATTGGACAATTATGACAATGTGATCCGTTTTCTACGACTGGTCGGCGATCCTGCCGGCATTCAAATCGGCTATCGCCACATCTCCCTTTCCACCTGCGGCGTTGTCAACCGCATTTACGATCTTGCCAAAGAACAGTTTCCCATTACGCTTTCTATTTCTCTGCACGCCGCAACGGATGCGGAACGCGGCGCACTGATGCCGATCAATCAGAAATGGAACATCGCACAATTACTCACTGCCTGCCGTGCCTATTTTGAAGCAACCGGTCGGCGGATTTCCTTTGAATATACCCTGATCGCCGGAAAGAACGACACCATCCGACAGGCAAATATCCTGGCAGACACACTGCATCGGTATCTGCCGTCCACCATGCCGCTTCATGTCAATCTCATTCCCTTGAATGAAGTGGCAGAGCGTCCTTTTTCCCACAGTGACGCAAAGCAGGTAGAAGCATTCGCGCAAGCGCTCTCCGCACGGAAAATCAACGCCACCGTAAGGCGGCGGCTTGGTCCGGATATCAATGCCTCCTGCGGACAGCTTCGGCGGGCACAAATGCAAACGCCGCACGCAGATGCTGATTCCGGCGTGCCAACCGAACCATTCCCGTCTGAGAACGGGAACCCCAAGGAGAACAAGACGCATGCGCTTAGATAAATTTTTGGTTCACGCGGGCATCGCAACCCGCAAGGAAGCGGCAAAACTCATTCGCGGCGGACACGTTACGGTGTCCGGCGTCTGCGTCAAGCGTCCGGAAAGCATGTTATGTCCGGAGACGGATCCCGTCGCGGTAAACGGGGAATCCGTGTGCTACCGCGCTTATACTTACCTGATGCTGAACAAGCCTGCCGGACTGATCAGTGCAACGGATGATCCGCGTCAACGCACAGTGCTGGAGCTGTTGCCGCAACCTTTACAGCGGATCGGGCTGTTTCCGTGCGGGCGACTGGATAAAGATACGGTCGGGCTGTTGATCCTGACCAACGACGGCGCACTTGCGCACCGGCTGCTTTCTCCGAAGCATCACGCGGAAAAATCCTATCGTTTTGAGACAGACGCACCGATTTCCGATCCCGACGCCTTGCGGCGCGGAGTTGATCTCGGAGATTTTATCACCCTACCCTGCACACTGACTTTGGATACACCGCAAAGCGGTTTGATCACCCTGACCGAAGGAAAATATCATCAGATCAAACGCATGACCGAAACGCAAGGCGCGCAGATTACCTTTTTGGAGCGCGTTTCCTTTGCGGGCATTCCCTTGGATGCTTCGCTTGCTCGCGGGGCTTGGCGGTATCTCTCCGACGAAGAAATTGCAAAGCTACAAGCGCAGACGTAAGTCCCGACATCTGCCGGTTGCGGGCGTTGCTTTTGATTTCTTATTTTTTCAATTCCCGTTTTTCCCTCATTTGATTTTTATTCAGAAAGGATTTTTTGAATTATGCTTGATCTCATTGCCATTCTCAGCGAAGAATTACAAATTCCCGCAGACCGGTTGGAAAAAACCATCGCCCTCATCGACGAAGGCAACACCATCCCGTTTATCGCGCGTTACCGGAAAGAAGTGACGGGCTCCCTTGACGATACCGTTCTGCGCAAACTGGACGACCGCCTCAAATATTTGCGGAATCTGGAAACAAGAAAAGAAGAAGTCCGCGCCGCAATCGAGGGACAGGGGAAACTCACCGATGAAATCGTTGCCGCGCTGGAAGCTGCAAAAATCCTCACGGAAGTAGAGGACATTTACCGTCCGTTCAAGCAAAAACGCAAAACGCGCGCTTCTGTTGCGCGGGAAAAGGGATTGGAGCCGCTGGCGCAGCTGTTGCTTTCGCAAAAACCTACCTATGAAGCGCCCCTGGAAACGATCGCCGCGTCCTATCTTGACGAAGAAAAAGGCGTCGCCACGGTGCAGGAGGCGCTGGACGGCGCGTGTGACATTCTTGCAGAGGATATTTCCGATCATGCGGATTACCGCAAAGCTCTCCGCGCCCTGACTTTCCAGCATGGAATCCTCATCTCCAAGCAGGCAAAAGAAGAATCCTCTGTCTATGATAAGTATTATGACTACAAAGAAGCGGTGCGCACCATTCCACAGCATCGGGTACTTGCGCTGAATCGCGGAGAAGCAGAGGAATTTTTGAAAGTCACCCTGGAAATCGACACCGCAATCCCGCTCAACTATCTCTACGGACAGATCATTGCAAAGCAGGATTCTCCTGCACGCGTTTATGTCGTGCGCGCTATGACAGACAGCTATGACCGGTTGATCGCGCCGTCTATCGAGCGGGAGATCCGCACACAGCTGACCGACGACGCAGGAGAAGGCGCAATCAAGCTCTTTGCGGAAAATCTGCGGCATCTGTTAATGCAGGCACCGGTACATGGCAAAACTGTGTTGGGACTGGATCCGGGTTTCCGCACCGGATGCAAGCTGGCGGTCGTGGACAAAACCGGCAAGGTACTGGACACAGCCGTGATTTTCATGACCATTCCCAACGATTCCCGTGCACCGAAAGCCAAGGAGATCGTTTGCCATCTGGTCAACCAATATAAAGTGGATCTGATCGCCATCGGCAACGGCACCGCTTCGCGGGAAAGTGAAGCGTTTATCGCCGCACTAATCAAAGAACGCGCCCTTCCGGTACAATACGCGATCGTCAGCGAAGCAGGCGCTTCCGTCTACTCCGCGTCCGAGCTTGGCGCAGATGAATTTCCGGACTTTGACGTAACGCAACGCTCCGCCGTTTCCATCGCGCGCCGTTTGCAGGATCCGCTTGCAGAACTGGTGAAAATTGATCCGAAAGCCATCGGTGTAGGGCAATATCAGCATGATATGAAACAAAACCGATTGGACGAAGCGCTGACCGGCGTCGTGGAGGATTGTGTGAACAGCGTCGGCGTGGACGTCAACACCGCTTCCCATTCCCTGCTCTCTTATATTGCGGGAATCAATATGACCAGCGCCAAAAATATCGTCCGCTATCGGGAGGAAAACGGCGAATTTACTTCCCGTGCGCAAATTCTGAAAGTGCCGCGGATCGGTGCGAAAGCCTATGAGCAATGCGCCGGATTTTTACGCGTCAGCGGTTCCGACGAGATTCTGGATCATACCGGCGTACATCCGGAATCTTATGCGGCGGCGCATCAGCTGCTTGCGCACTTCTCCTACACGGAGGACGATGTCCGGCAAAACCACCTGCAAACATTACGGAAGCAGGCAGAAAGCGCGGGATTATCCAAACTGGCTGCCGAGCTTGGCATCGGGGTTCCGACTTTGAACGATATGATCGCGGAGCTGGAAAAACCCGGACGTGATGTCCGCGATACGCTCCCGCCGCCGGCACTGCGTGACGACGTGATGAGCATGGAAGATCTGAAAGAGGGGATGGAACTGACCGGAACCGTCCGCAACGTCATCGATTTCGGCGCATTTGTAGACATTGGGGTGCATCAGGACGGGTTGGTCCACATTTCGCAGATTTCCGACCGGTACATCAAGCATCCGAGTGAAGTGCTCGCGGTCGGGGACATTGTGAAAGTCAAGGTGCTGTCCGTGGATCTTGCCAAAAAACGGATCGCACTGACCATGAAAGGGCTTTAAGCAGCTCTCATAAATTAGAAAAAGTTTTTCCATTTTTTGAACTGTTTTTAACCCATTGATTTCGCATTGTGCATTATCCACAAACAAAGCAAAAAAAATTCGGAAGTTTGACACTTCCATTCTCGGATTTTTTCTGTTATAATAGTAGTGTGCCGTAGTGTGGTTATTCCCGCATCTGGTATATTAAATTCAAGGAGGATTTCATCCAAATGGCAAGCCTTTCGCTCAAGCACATTTATAAAAAATATCCGGGCGGCGTCACCGCCGTATCCGACTTCAATCTTGAAATCAAGGACAAGGAATTCATCATCCTTGTCGGACCTTCCGGTTGCGGTAAATCCACGACCTTGCGTATGATCGCGGGATTGGAAGAAATCACCGAAGGCGAATTGTTCATCGGTCCGAATCTGGTCAATGACATTGCACCGAAGGACAGAGACATTGCCATGGTGTTCCAGAACTACGCACTGTATCCGCATATGACCGTGTTTGACAACATGGCATTCGGTCTGAAGCTCCGGAAAACCCCGAAGGAAGAAATCAAACGCCGCGTGGAAGAAGCTGCACGGATTTTGGATATTACGCACTTGCTTGACAGACGTCCGAAGGCGTTGTCCGGCGGTCAGAAACAGCGTGTGGCGCTCGGTCGTGCAATCGTCCGGGAACCTGCCGTATTCTTACTTGACGAGCCGCTTTCCAACTTGGACGCAAAGCTCCGTGCCGCAATGAGAACCGAATTGACCAAATTGCATAAGAAATTGCAGACAACTTTCATCTACGTTACGCATGACCAGGTCGAAGCTATGACCATGGCTTCCCGTATCGTGGTAATGAAAGACGGTTTGATTCAGCAGGTGGACACGCCGCAGAATCTGTACGATCTGCCGGTCAACATGTTCGTTGCAGGATTTATCGGCACACCGCAGATGAACTTCATCGACTGCATGCTGAAAAAGGACGGGGACGATCTGTTCTGCGTCTTTGGACAGAACAAGCTGAAAGTCCCGAAGGGAAAAGCCGACAAGGAAGAACTCAAACCGTATATCGGCAAAGAAGTGGTCATCGGTATCCGTCCGGAATGCATTTTCGACGATCCGCAGCACATCAGCACCATGCCGGATTCTACCTTTGATGTTTCCATTGAAGTTACGGAATTGATGGGCGCTGAAATCTATCTCTATTTGGTTTCGGAAGAACAGAACCTGGTTGCCCGCGTTTCTCCGCGTTCCACCGCAAAAGCAGGCGACACCATTCAGGTGGCAGTTGATATGAATCGCGTCCACATCTTCGATAAGGACACAGAGCGCTGCATCATCCACTGAGTTTTTTCCATTAAAGTAAAAAACCAAGAGCCGCAGAATTCAGAAAATTCTGCGGCTCTTTTTGTATCAAAAAGCAGAAACCGTGCTGAAATCGCACGGTTTCTGCTTTTATTTTTTCAAATCAAATGTTACCAAAGCGCGGAAAAAGGCAAGATGCTGTTCATACCGCACGGTTGCATTTTTCTGATTCTTCACCGCGTTTGCCGTCGGATACCGCCGCATACACAGCACGGTATCTTCCGGAAGTCCGGCAAAAGTCTCGGAAAAATAGGTTCCGAATGCGGTATCTTTCAAGCGAATGGCATAAGCGTCCATTGCGCCCTCCGGCGTGTACCCAAGCGATTCTTCCCACGGCAAAAACGCGCCGGTTTCCTGGTATTGTGCATACCAAGCAGGATCCAACAGGCAAATCAAAGTTTCTCCGTCAAACAGATACATCCCTAATTGCTGGCGACTATTGTACATGGCGTCGGAGGAAACTGCGCCGCCTCGGTCGGTCAACTCCTTGATCTGTGCATCAGTCATCACAAAAATAGAAGAAAGATTCACCAGTTTCTTTCCGTCACCGTTATAATCCTCGGCAAGCAAAGAAGCAAACGCATTGGAAAAAGATTGCGCTGTATCCTGATCCGGCACAACCGGACCGGCATACAGGATCTGAATATCCGCGTCTTCTTTTGCACAGAACTGCGGGATGGTGACCGCCAATACCACAACAAAAAACAATACGACAATGGTATGCCATTTGTAGTGGTACCAGTAGTTTTCAAGCCAGCTTCCGACTTTTCCCATACTCATGCAAGCGGTTTCATCGTCGGGAACAGCAGTACATCCCGAATGGACGCGCTATCGGTGAGCAACATCACCAAACGATCCAGTCCGAACCCAAGTCCGCCGGTGGGAGGCATACCGTATTCCAAGGCATTGACGAAATCTTCATCCACCTGTGCGTTATTTCCGCCCAAAGCACGGCGTGCGGCAACCTGTTTTTCAAAGCGCTCCCGCTGATCGATCGGATCGTTCAATTCCGAGAATGCATTTCCCATTTCTCTTGCATAAATGAAAAATTCAAACCGTTCGGTGAATGCCGGATCAGAAGCCTTGCGCTTGGCAAGCGGGGAAATTTCCACGGGGTAATCATAGATAAAGGTCGGCTGAATCAACTGATCTTCTACATAAGCGTCGAAGAACGCCGCAAGTACGTCACCTTTTTTCGCGGTCTTCTCCACTTCCACATGATGCGCTTCTGCGCAAGCGCGCGCGGCTTCGTCATCTGCCCAATCGCCGTACCGGACGCCGGCATACTTCTCTACGGATTCTGCCATCGTCATTCGTGCCCAAGGTCCGCCCATTTCAATTTCCGTTCCCTGATAGGTGATTTTGGTAGAACCGCAGACTTTCTCTGCCAGCATGATATAAAGCTCCTCTACCAGATCCATCATCCCGTGATAATCCGTATACGCCTGATAAAGTTCAATCGAAGTAAACTCCGGATTGTGCTTGACATCCATTCCTTCATTGCGAAAAATTCTGCCGACTTCATACACCCGGTCAAAGCCGCCCACAATCAGCCGCTTGAGATACAGCTCCGTCTCAATACGCAGATACATATCCAGATCCAACGCGTTATGATGCGTAACAAACGGTCTTGCCGCCGCACCGATCTCCAACGTATGCAGTACCGGCGTATCGACTTCCAAAAAGCCCTTACCATCCAGATACTGCCGGATGAGGGTGGTGATCTTCGACCGCTTGATGAAGGTATCCCGTACCTCCGGATTCACAATCAAATCTACATACCGTTGCCGATAGCGGATGTCAGTATCCTTTAAACCGTGCCACTTTTCCGGCAATGGTTGCAGAGATTTGGAAAGAAGCGTGATACTGTCCGCATGGATGGAAATCTCGCCCATCTTAGTACGGAACATTTTTCCGCTGATGCCGACAATATCTCCGATGTCCCACTTTTTAAAGCCGTCATTATACAGTTCTTCGCCGACTTCATCCCGTCGGATGTATGCCTGCATTCTGCCGCTTCCGTCCTGAATATCCGCAAAGCTGGCTTTTCCCATGATCCGGCGGCTCATCATTCTGCCCGCGATACGCACATGCATTTCCACGCTTTCGCCTTCGGCACACTTTGCCTCCGCCGCTTCAAAATCCGCACGGAGCTTTGCGCATTCTCCGCTGACATCGTATTTGGTGATCTGATAAGGATCTTTGCCGGCAGCCTGTAATGCCGCCAGTTTTTCCCGCCGGATCCGGCAGATTTCATTAAAGTCCTGTTCCGGCTGCTCTGCCGGGGACTGCTTGACTTGTTCATCCATGTTGCTGTATATCCTTTCTTTGTCCTGCGGCAACGTTCCAGTTCCCGCCGCTTCCGTTTGGCTTACTGCATTTCCAAAACCGTCAGATGCTGCACGCCGGCTTTGGTTTCCACGTCCACCTTATCCCCCGGTTTGTGTCCGATCAACGCCTTGCCGATCGGAGAAAGGTCGGAAATTTTCTTTGCAAGATAATCCGCTTCCGTTGCACCCACGATGGTATAGGTGATCGGACCTGCGGCTTTGCGTTCTTCAATTTCCACCGTCACGACCGAACCCAAATGAATACTGTCGTTATCTTCCGTCGTTTCCACCACATGCACATGTTTGAGCATGGTTTCCAACTCTTGAATTCTGCCCTCGCATTTTGCCTGTTCATTGCGCGCTTCATCATATTCGCTGTTCTCGGACAAATCGCCGAAGCCCTTTGCAATCTTGATCTGCTCGATGATCTCATGTCTGCGGACTTCTTTTAAGAATTTCAGTTCTTCCTCTAATTTCTGCTTACCTTCTAAGGTTAAATTGATTGTCTCTGCCATGACTTTCTCTCCTATTCTATTTGGTCTGTTTGGTTGGATTTCTGTTGATCGGATGGGATATTTGCAAAGTAACCCCACCGCAAAATCGCGGAATGGCGGCTGCGGTGGGTATAAACCATATCATTTTCAGAATTTCACGGGCTTGGAAGTCAGATACTTTTTCACCATCAAGGCAACTTTGAATGTGATCGCGTGTTCAAATTCCCGCAGATCCAATCCTGTCAGCTTTCTGATCTTTTCCAAACGGTAGACCAGCGTGTTCCGGTGAACAAACAATTTCCGGGAGGTTTCGGAAACGTTCAGATTGTTTTCAAAGAAGCACTGAATGGTCATCAGCGTTTCCCGATCCAACGATTCCAAGGATCCTTTTTTGAACACTTCCTGCAAAAACATTTCGCATAGCGTGGTCGGAAGCTGATAGATCAAGCGTCCGATACCGAGATTTTCATAGCTGATGATGTTCTTTTCGGTATCAAATACCTTACCGACTTCCAGTGCCACCTGCGCTTCCTTAAACGAACGCGCAAGATCGCGGATATTATCCACAACCGTCCCGATCCCGATCGAGACGCGGGTATAAAATTCCGAACTGAGCGTATCCGCAATGTTTTTCGCGGTTTTTTCGATCTCTTTCATATTGAACGCGTCTTTGGCACTGCCGGAGACTTTGAGTTCCTTAATCAGCACAATATCATGTTCCCCAACGCTGATGACATAATCCTTGTTCTTATCCGGAAACATATTCTGCACCATGTCATAGGGAATCATTTCGCTTCTGCCCGTGAATTTAATCAAAAATACGATGCGCGGCACTTCATTATCAAAATGCAACTCTTTCGATTTCATATAAATATCACTTGGCAGGATGTTGTCCAGAATGATATTTTTGATAAACGAACCCTTGTCGTACTTTTCATCGTACAGATTTTTAATATTGCTGAGTGCAATGGTGAGAAGCAAAGAGGTCTTTTTCGCCTCCTGATCCTCGCCCTCCACAAATACAACGTATTCCGTTTTCGGACCGTTGCTGATGGGGCGATAGGTGTAGCCGCCCACGGATATGGCGTCGGTGGTATATGCCAGTTCGTCAAAGACCTCCGATTTGGTTTCGCCGATCTTGACAAGCTCGCTACAGGAAATAATGACGCCGTTTTCATCAATGACACCGATCACGCGGTCTACCGCGTCCTTCATTTGATGAATTACACCCTGAAATAATCTGTTCGCCATGAAAGAGTCTCCCTTCAATGCCTTTAATAGGCTTCCTTTTTTAATCGGTATTCCATAGACTTCCCATGAAATTGTGCATAGCAACTATATTTTACACGATTTTTTGTGATTTTTCAATAGGGTATTTCCTGTTTTTTATATGTTTTAACAATTTTTTTACACAAAAATCGGCAAAATGGCAACCGAAAATCCAAAATTGTCCATTTCACCGATCAAACAAGTTTTTTGCAAAGTGATTTTTTTGTTAAGAAAGTTCATATCGCATGGTTAAACACGCAAGCACAAACGGGGCCGCCGTCTCCGTTCGCAAGATCCGGTTGCCAAGTCCCACAGGAACAAATCCCGCGTCCTGCGCCTGCCGCACCTCGGCTTGAGAAAAGCCGCCCTCCGGTCCAATGAGGATAGCGATTGTACCGGGCACTTCCGGCAACTGCTTCCCAAGCGGCAACGTACCGTCTCCCTCATAGCAAAACAGCTTACAATCCGCTTGACTTGCCTGTGTCAATGCAGTTACAAACGAAACCGGCTCTGCCACCGAAGGAATCCTGCCCCGCCCGCATTGTTTTGCCGCGCTCTCCGCAATTTTTTGCCAGCGTTGTTGTTTATGCGCACGCCCCTTCTCATCCAGTCGGACCACGCACCGCTCCGTTTCCATCGGCACCACCGCATATACGCCGCTTTCCACCGATTTCTGAATCACACTTTCCATTTTATCCCCTTTGGGAAGTGCCTGATACAAGAAAGCGGTAAACGGCGGCTCGGTATTGCCCTGCCGCACCGACAGAATCTTCGCTTCCACCCGTGTGGCATCCACCTGCACCAGCTCGCAAAGGTATTCCTGTTTCTGCATATCGCAAACCGTGATCTGCGCTCCCGGCATCATACGCAAAACGCGAGAGATATGTCCCGCGTCACTTCCCGTAATCGTGACAGTATCTCCCGCGATCTGCGACGCCTGCAAAAAGAATCTGCTCATCGGCGTTCTCCTTTGGTTTTACTTTTCAAATACAAACGCATGCCAGTCATTTTCACTGAGGTGATCTACCACACGCAGTCCCCCGGCGATCAGCGCATTCTTTACGCGTTCCGTCTGTGGCTCAATGATACCGGAGGTAATCAAATGTGCGCCCGGTTTCATATGCGCACCGACATCCGGCGCCATGCGCACAATAATATCCGCCACGATATTGGCAAGAACCAGATCATAGCTTCCGCTGACAGCGGAAAGCAGATCGGATACCCCGGTTGCCACGTTGGGAGTATGATTGACTTCCGTATTTTCCTTTGCCACTCTGACCGCGACCGGATCAATGTCATAGGCATCTACGGATGCCGCGCCGAGTTTGGAAGCCAAAATCGCTAAAATACCGCTTCCCGTTCCCACATCCAACACTTTTTGACCGGCGCGGACATACCGTTCCGCAAGCGCCGCGCACAAGCGCGTCGTCTCATGTGTGCCGGAGCCAAACGCCATGCCGGGATCCATACGGATAACAACTTCATCCGGTTCCGCGGCATAAGTCTGCCAAGCCGGGACAATGACGATATGCGTACCGATCTTCACCGGATGATAATACTGTTTCCAAGACTCCGCCCAATCTTCTTCCGCAACACCGCAAAGCTCTGTTCTCGTTTCCAAACCGAGCGCCGCGAACCGCTCCCGCAGATAGGCAAGATATTCGCCCGGATCGCGTTCTTCCGGAATATAAATGCTGACTGCGCCGTGCGTCTTATCACTGTTTAAAATGGTTTCGTCGATCAATTCCCCGTAAACGGTTTTCAGATTTTCGTCAATGTCAGAATAATCTTCAATCTGCAAACCGTTATCCAGCATCCCCATTACCGCGCAAACTGCATCCAGATCCTTAGTCGCGCAATGTACCTTCAACTGCGTCCACTTCATATTGCCATCCCGCAGGCAACCGCATTGCACGGAGTCGGTGTGCATCCGGTTTCCTGTCCTTTCCCGTTTGTATTTTGTATTACGAATTTTTATTCATAAACGATTTGATTTTTTCCGCGAAGCTCTTTTTCTTGTTATACACCGTATCCCCGCAGGCATCCGCGAACGATTTAAGCAGTTTCTTTTGTTCGCTGTTCAGATTGCGCGGCACTTCCACAGAAACGGTAAAGCGCAGATCGCCCTTGCCTCTGCCATTGACATTGGCAATGCCTTTGCCGCGCAGGACAAATCCGGTGCCGTTCTGTGTGCCCTCCGGAAGCGTATATTTGACTTTTCCCTCCAAGGTCGGAACTTCAATTTCACCGCCCAAAGCCGCATCGGTAAAGGAAATCGGAATTTCGCAACACAAATCATAGCCGTCTCTGGTAAAGACCGCGTGCGGGCGCACCCGTACCTGTAAGATCAGATCGCCGTTCGCGGCGCCGCCTCTGCCTTCGTTGCCTTGTCCGCGCAAAACCACCCGCTGTCCGTCGTCGATTCCTGCCGGGATCGTGACCTCCAGTTTTTTCGTGATCTTGACATAGCCTTTTCCATTGCATTCCTTGCAGGGCGTCTTTGGAATTTTTCCGCGTCCGCGGCAGGCACTGCATGTGGTTGTGCTTTGCATATAGCCGAACGGGGTTTGCCGATTGACGCGCACCTGTCCGGTACCGTTACAGTTCTTGCAGATTTCAGGAGCCGCACCGGTCGCATCGCCGGTTCCTTTGCACGTTGCACACTTTTCGACACGTCCATAGCTGACGGTCTTTTTGCATCCGAATGCCGCTTCCTCAAACGTCAGCGTCACACTCGCAGCAAGGTCGTCCCCCTCCACCGATTCCGGATTGCGTCTTGCACTGCCGCGGCTTCCGCCGCCGAAGAAGCTGCCGAAAATATCGCCAAGATCAAAATCCTCGGTGGAAAACCCGCCGCCGAAGCCGCCGAAACCACCGCCGCCAAAGCCTCCCATATTCGGATCGACGCCGGCGTGTCCATATTGGTCATAGCGTGCTTTTTTGTCCGCATCGGAGAGCACGGCATAGGCTTCATTGATCTCCTTGAAGTGTTCTTCCGCATCCTTATCCCCCGGATGCAGATCGGGATGATATTTCTTTGCCAATGTCCGATAGGCTTTTTTGATCTCGTCCTCACCGGCACCCTTGCTCAGTCCTAAGACCTCATAATAATCTCGTTTTGTTTCTGCCATGTGGCATTCTCCTTATCGAACACAGACCAAGGCGGAGAGTATTTCCCCGCCTTGGCTGTACGGTTTGTAATCAGTGATTGTTGCCGGTCTTATCTTCAAAATCGTTGGAATAGATATTACCGTCCGCATCCTGCTGCGGTCCCTGTTGCTGTGCATCTGCGCCAGCACCCTGTGCCTCGCCCTGCTGCTGATACAGTTTCGCGGACAAGTCGTAGAATTTCTTCTGCAACGCTTCCGTATCGGCTTTGATCGCGTCCGTGTCGGTTCCCTTCAGGGTTTCCTTCAGTTTTTCGACCGCGGCTTTCACATCGGTCTTCTCGGATTCCGGCATCTTATCTCCGATGTCCTCCAGCGTTTTTTCGCTCTGGAAGATCAAGCTGTCTGCCTGATTGCGGATCTCTACCGCTTCTTTCATCTTTTTGTCTTCATCTGCGAATTTCTCCGCATCTTTCACAGCACGGTCAATATCTTCTTTCGACATATTCGTGGAAGAAGTGATCGTGATATGCTGTTCCTTACCGGTGCCCTTATCCTGCGCCGTTACATTGACGATACCGTTTGCGTCAATATCAAAGGTCACTTCAATCTGCGGAACGCCGCGGCGTGCAGGCGCGATACCATCCAAGCTGAATCTGCCAAGCGTCGTATTGCCGCTTGCCATTTCCCGTTCGCCTTGCAGCACATGAATTTCCACGGAGGTCTGATTATCCGCCGCAGTGGAATAAATCTGGCTCTTTTTCACCGGAATGGTGGTGTTACGATCAATGATCTTGTTGAACACGCCGCCGAGGGTTTCAATACCGAGCGACAACGGCGTGACATCCAACAAAAGCAGATCTTTCACTTCACCGCCAAGCACACCTGCCTGTACAGCGGCGCCGATGGCGACGCATTCATCCGGGTTGATACCCTTGAACGGATCCTTGCCGATGAAATTCTTCACCGCATCCTGCACGGCAGGAATTCTGGTAGAACCGCCAACCAACAGCACTTTATCTACCTGTGCCGCGGTCAAACCTGCATCTGCCAGTACCCGTTTGGTCGGTCCCATCGTAGCTTCTACAAGATCCGCGGTCAGACGGTTGAATTCCGCGCGGGTAAGCGTTGCGTCGAAATGCTTCGGTCCGGTTGCATCCGCGGTGATAAACGGCAGATTGATATTGGTAGAAGTCATGCCGGAAAGCTCGATCTTCGCTTTCTCTGCCGCTTCTTTCAGTCTCTGCAAAGCCATTCTGTCTTTCCGCAGGTCGATGCCGCCGTTTTCTTTCGCAAAGGTATCTGCAATCCAGTCAATGATCCGCTGATCGAAGTCGTCGCCGCCGAGACGGTTGTTACCGGCAGTTGCAAGCACTTCGAACACGCCGTCGCTGATCTCCAGAAGCGACACATCGAACGTACCGCCGCCAAGGTCGAACACCATGATCTTCTGCGAATTTTCTTTATCCATACCGTAAGCCAAAGCGGCTGCGGTCGGCTCGTTGATAATTCTCAGGACTTCCAATCCGGCAATCTTACCTGCGTCTTTGGTTGCCTGACGCTGTGCGTCGGTGAAGTAAGCAGGAACGGTGATGACCGCCTGTGTAACAGGACTGCCGAGATAAGCCTCCGCATCTGCTTTCAGCTTTTGCAAAATCATCGCGGAGATTTCCTGCGGCGTATACTTCTTTCCATCGATTTCTACTTTATAATCGGTACCCATTTCCCGTTTGATGGACATCACGGTGCGGTCGGGGTTCGTGATGCTCTGCCGTTTTGCCACCTGACCGACCATACGTTCGCCGGTTTTGGAAAAAGCCACGACAGACGGCGTAGTTCTTGCCCCTTCGGGGTTCGGAATCACCACCGGTTCGCCGCCTTCATAGACGGCAACGCAAGAGTTTGTAGTACCAAGGTCAATCCCAATAATTTTTCCCATAATTCAAATCCTCCAAAATTTCTTTTCTCTCATTCATAATAGGTGTATTGTTTACAATTCAGTTTGCGACTTTTACCATCGCATACCGCAGGATCTTATCCTGCCGGCGGTATCCTTTCTGGAATACCTCCACAATCTCGCTTTCCCCGTAGGACGCATCTTCAATATGCATCACGGCGTTGTGAAGATTGGGATCAAATGTTTTGGTTTCGATTTCCGTCACGCCGAGCTTTTCTAAGACCTCCCGGCACTGCTTTAAGGTCATTTGCACCCCTTCCGCAACTTCCGCCTGTGCGGAAAACTGCGCCGCGCGCTCCAAATTATCAACGATCGGCAAAATCTGCACCAAAACATCGGAAAACGCGTCCGCGTAAATTCCATCGCGTTCCTTCTGCGCACGCTTACGGTAATTGTCATATTCCGCAATCATCCGTAGATATTTATCACTCGCCTCCGTGATCTGCTTTTGCAGTTTCGCATTTTCCGCTTTGAGCGCGGGAATGGTATCGGTTGCGTCGGTGGCTGGAATTTCTTCCTCCTTCGGCTGATCTTCCTGCGGCTGTTGCTCCGCACCGGACGCCTCCGGCTGTTCGGTTGTCACTTCATCTTGTACGGTTTCTTCCTTCACGGCTAAGTTGTGCCTCCTTCTTCCTCTTGTTTCGGCGGGAGCGTCGGATTGCCGAGCATCGATGCGATCTGCCCTGACAGATATTCTACGGTGGTAATCACCTTGGAATAATCCATCCGGCGGGGACCGATGACACCAATGGCGCCGACCGTATGTCCTTCCGATTCAATGGTTTTGAAAATCAACGTGGAATTGTGCGACGCGTCCAATGGATTCTCCGATCCGATCAACACGTTGACGCCGTCCGTTTTCGCAGACGATACCAACTCCACAATGTCCTCCTTATTTTCGATTGCGCCGAGCATCCCGCGCAGTTGCGTGATGTCCGCGCATTCGGGATATGCAAGCAGATGCTCCACGCCGTCCAGCTTTAAATCGCCGCCAAACTCTCCGAGCACCTCATACACACACTTGACAATGCTGCCGACCAGCACCCCGATACTGCCAAGCCGTCTTTCTAATTCCATCATCCGCGGCAACGTGACTGTTGCGAACGGGATATTCGTTAAATATTGATTCAGCGCTTCCTCTAATTGCTTGACCAACTGCGGCGTCAACTCCAGATCGGTGTGCAGATACCGCGTTTTCACATGATCCGGTGTAATCACGATCACAAGCAGAAAACTGTGTGCGTCAAAATACATCGTGCGGAACTGTGCCACGCTGTCGCTCTGGAACCGCGGGCGCACCGCAAGAGAGGTATAATTGGTCAGCGTGGACACCAACTGTCCTGCACGATCCAAAATTTTATCCAGTTCCGCGGTTTTGGCTTTCACCAAATTGTTCAATTCCCGAAGCTCGCCGGAGGTGAGGTCGTAACTTTGCATCAAACTGTCCACATAAAAGCGGTACCCTGCTTCTGACGGAATACGCCCCGCAGAGGTGTGCGGCTGTTCCAGATACCCCATTTCCTCAAGCTCCGCCATTTCATTGCGGATGGTGGCGGAAGAAAGCGGGATCTGCTGATTCTGCATCAGATACTTGGAACCGATCGGTTCGCCCTGATCGATATGGGCTTCGACAACCGCTTTTAAGATGCGTTTTTTGCGTTCGCTGAGTTCCGCTCCGGATTCCATGATACCGCCTCCTTTTATTTTTGATTTTAGCACTCAATTTATCTGAGTGCTAATTTCTGTGTTTATTGTATCACGACGGAGCCAAAAATAAAAGAAGATTTTGCATATTTATTGTTAACATTATGTGAACATTGAAGAATTTCTCTTATAGTTTTTCCACCATTTTTCGAAGAAAGTGTGGAAAAGGGCTGAGTGCTTTGCTCAGCCCTTTTCAAAAACGGGATTTTGTCGAATTTTTGACACACCCGTTCTCCGAGTGCCAAATGGAACGTGCTTTGTCAGGATATGGGGGTTGCAGACTGTGCGTCTTTTTGGGATCTCCACCGTTCCAGTGCCATCTTCAGATATTTTCCGGTATAAGAGGCGGCACAATCCGCAACCTGTTCGGGTGTACCGGCTGCGACCAACGTACCGCCGCCGCTTCCGCCTTCCGGTCCCAGATCTATGACATAATCGGCGGTCTTAATCAGTTCCAGATTGTGCTCGATCACGATCACGGTATTCCCCGCGTCCACCAACCGCTGTAAAATCCGTACCAATTGTTCCACATCGGCAGTATGCAATCCCGTGGTCGGTTCGTCCAAAATATACACGGTCTTTCCGGTGCTCCGTTTGGAAAGCTCGGTCGCAAGCTTCACACGCTGCGCTTCGCCGCCGGACATCGTCGTGGAGGATTGCCCGATCTTGATATACCCAAGTCCCACATCATACAGCGTTTGCAACCGTCTCGCCAATCGCGGGATCTCCGAGAAAAAGGATACCCCTTCTTCCACTGTCATATCCAAAACGTCGAAAATATTCTTTCCTTTATATTTTACGTCAAGCGTATCGTGATTATAACGCTTTCCTTTACAAATATCGCAAGTCACATATACATCCGGCAAAAAATGCATCTCGATACGTTTGACGCCGTCGCCTTCACATGCCTCGCACCGTCCGCCTTTGACATTGAACGAAAACCGTCCGGACGTATAGCCGCGTTTTTTGGCATCCGGCGTGGAGGCAAACAACTCCCGGATATCGGCAAACAGACCGGTATAGGTGGCGGGATTGGAGCGCGGTGTGCGTCCGATCGGACTCTGGTCGATACAAATGACCTTATCCAGCGCTTCCATTCCTTCCACCGCGTCGTGCTGACCGGGATAGGTGATGGCACCGTTGAGCTCCTTGGCAAGTACACGATATAAAATCGAATTGACCAAAGAGGATTTGCCGGAACCGGAGACACCGGTCACGCAGGTAAACGTGCCGAGCGGGAAACGAACCGTCAGATTTTTCAGATTGTGTTCTCTTGCGCCGCGTACCGTCAGAAAATTTCCGTTTCCGGCACGACGGATAGCGGGAACGGGGATCTGCCGTCTGCCGGACAGATACGCGCCGGTCAACGACCGTGGATTTGCCATGATCTCCGCAGGCGTCCCCTGTGCCACAACTTCTCCACCGTGTATGCCGGCACCCGGACCGATATCTACGATATAATCGCTTTCTGCCATGGTTTCTTCATCATGCTCCACGACGATCAGGCTGTTTCCAACATCGCGCAGACGTTTGAGCGTCGCGATCAGCTTCCCGTTATCCCGCTGATGTAAGCCGATGCTCGGCTCATCCAGAATGTACAAAACCCCCATCAACGAGGAACCGATCTGCGTCGCAAGCCGGATGCGCTGGGCTTCGCCGCCGGAAAGCGTGCCGCTACGACGCGCCAGCGTGAGATATTCCAATCCGACGCTGTTCAAAAATCCGAGCCGGGCACGGATCTCTTTGAAAATTTCCCGTGCGATCTGTTCTTCCACCGGCGTCAGCGTCAGAGCATTGATTGCCGCAAGTGCATCTGTAATCGGCAACTGACAAAACTGGTCAATATTATACTTGCCCACCGTCACCGCAAGCATTTCCGGTTTGAGTCTGGCGCCATGGCAGACCGGACAGACCTGTTCCTCCAAAAATTGTTCGTAGTAATCGCTTTTCATCTGCCGCCACCGCAGGTCGATGATCTTCAGAATTCCGTCAAACGTCACATTCTGATGATGCCAGACTCCGTCATACTGGCGGGAAATCTCATATTTCACATCACCTGTGCCATGCGCCAGTGCATCAAATGCCTGCGCGCTGTACGCGCTGATCGGCATATCCAAGGTAAATCCGACGCGTTTGCCGACTGCCATAAACAGCGGTCCCATCCAGGTATCCTCATCCAAGGTCTTGAATCCGTTGCACTGGATTGCGCCCTGCCGCAAAGACAAGCTACGATCCGGAATCAGTTTATCCATCGAAAAAGTCTGTGTTTCTCCCAATCCAAGACACGCCGGACAAGCACCGAGCGGATTATTGAAAGAGAACATACGGGGAGACAATTCCCCGATGCTGATCCCATGCTCCTCACAGGCATAATTCTGTGAAAAAGAAAATTCCGTTTCTTTTTCGGATGCGTCCTTCGGCGAATCCACCACTGCGATCCCGACGTTTCCCTTACCGAGATTGAGCGCGGTTTCCACAGAATCTCCGAGCCGACTGCGAATATCTTCCCGCAATACCAAACGGTCGATGACGATCTCCACCGTGTGCTTCCGGTTTTTGTCCAGGGCAATTTCTTCGCTTAAATCATACAGACTACCGTCCACACGAGCACGGACATACCCGCCTTTTTTGGCGTCCTCAAATACTTTTTCATGCGTTCCTTTTTTGGCTCTGACCACTGGGGCAAGCACCAAGAAACGGGTTCCAGCAGGAAGCGCCATCACCCGATCGATAATCTGATCGGTAGATTGCTGCCGGATCTCCTTTCCGCAAACCGGACAATGCGGAATGCCGATGCGGGCATATAACAGCCGCAGATAGTCATAGATTTCCGTCACGGTCGCCACGGTGGAACGCGGATTCTTGGAAGTCGTTTTCTGATCTATGGAAATCGCGGGAGACAAGCCCTCGATCAAATCCAAATCCGGCTTATCCATTTGTCCCAGAAACATACGGGCATAAGAGGAAAGGGATTCCACAAATCTTCTGTGCCCTTCCGCGTAAATGGTGTCGAACGCAAGCGAAGATTTACCGGAACCGGAAAGCCCCGTAAATACCACAAATTGATCCCGCGGGATCGACACGTCAATATTTTTCAGGTTATTCACCCGAACACCTTTTAACGTAATATATTTGGTTGCCATGTGCGTTTCTCCTGTTTGGCTTTGGTATTATCCGCGCGGCTTGCGCGGAGATTTTTTGGGAAATGCCGTTTCGCCCGCCCCTTCTGCCTGTGCGGACGGCTTTTTCGGTAACGCCGGCGCGTGTTTTTGCAGATTCGCCTGTAATGCCGCAATCCGGTCACGCAAGAAGGCTGCCCGCTCAAAATCCAGCAGTTTTGCGGCTTCTTTCATTTCCGCAGTCAGCGCCGTGATCTGCTTCTGCGCCTGTGCCGGACTCATGCGTTTCTGTTTTCCGCTCTCTTTTTTCTCCGGTTTTGTTCCGATCTCGATCAGATCACGGATCGGTTTGACAATCGTTTTCGGCGTGATGCCGTGCGCAATATTATACGCATTCTGAATGGAACGGCGGCGTGCCGTCTCCGCAATTGCCGCCTCCATAGAACGGGTGATAGTATCGGCGTACAGAATCACTTTTCCGTTCGCGTTCCGTGCGGCGCGGCCGATGGTCTGGATCAAGGCAGTTTCCGAGCGCAGTAATCCTTCTTTATCGGCATCCAAGATTGCGACAAGCGACACCTCCGGCAGGTCGATGCCCTCCCGCAACAGGTTGATGCCCACCAACACGTCAAATACGCCAAGCCGCAGATCCCGGATGATTTCCATCCGCTCCATCGTATCCACTTCATGGTGAATGTATTTGACCTTGATCAGATTCATTTGCAGATACTCCGTCAAATCTTCCGCCATTTTGGTCGTGAGCGTTGTGACCAGTACCCGTTCGCCGTTCTGCGCGCAGGCGCGGATCTCACCCATCAGATCGTCCACCTGTCCCGCAATGGGGCGCACCTCCGTCACCGGATCCAAAAGTCCCGTGGGGCGAATGAGCTGTTCCACCGTTTGCGTCGCATGTTCCTTTTCATATTCTGCCGGCGTTGCGCTGACAAATACGACTTGGTTCAGTTTTTCCTCAAATTCTTTGAAAAACAGCGGGCGGTTATCGTAAGCGGACGGCAGCCGGAACCCGTAATTGATCAGATTTTCTTTGCGTGCGCGGTCGCCGCCACTCATACCGCGCACCTGCGGCAGTGTCACATGAGATTCGTCGATAAACATCAGATAATCTTTCGGAAAGAAATCCAACAACGTATACGGCGTAGAACCGGGAGCGCGTCCGGAAAGTACACGGGAATAGTTTTCGATGCCGGAACAGAATCCCACTTCCCGCAACATTTCCAGATCGTAACGGGTTCGTTCCTCGATCCGTTGCGCTTCCAACAGTTTATCCTGCTCTTTGAAAAAACGCACCCGATCCAGCATTTCCGATTCGATTTCCGAAAGCGCCGCTTCCCGTCGTTCCGCGGAAACCGCATAGTGCGTTGCCGGAAAAATCGGCACATAAGACATTTCCCGCAGAATTTCTCCGGTCAGTGGATTGACCTCCGTCACGCGGTCAATCTCGTCCCCGAAAAATTCCACCCGCACGGATTTGCCGCTGTTTGAAGCAGGATAAATATCCACCGTATCTCCGCGCACGCGAAACTTGTCCCGCACAAAATTCAGATCGTTTCTTTCATATTGAATTTCCACCAGATGCGCAAGCAATTCTTCCCGGCTCATCCGCATACCGGGACGTAGAGAGAGAATCTGCTTGGAATACTCACTCGGATCCCCCAAGGTATAAATGCAGGAAACACTGGAGACGATGATGACATCCCGCCGTTCAAAAAGCGCGGAGGTCGCGCTGTGCCGGAGCTGGTCGATCTCATCATTAATCATGGAATCTTTTTCGATATACACATCTTTTCCGGGGATATATGCCTCCGGTTGATAGTAATCATAATAAGAAACGAAATATTCCACCGCATTCTCCGGAAAAAACTCCCGGAATTCCGAACAAAGCTGCGCAGCAAGCGTCTTGTTGTGCGCCAAAATCAAAGTCGGCTTGTTGACCTGTGCAATCACATTTGCCATAGTAAAGGTCTTGCCGGAACCGGTCACGCCGAGCAATGTCTGCATACGGTCGCCGCTTTCAATGCCGCTTACCAGTTTTGCAATCGCCTCCGGCTGGTCGCCGGTTGGCTGATACGGACTGTGTAATTTGAAGGTATCCATCTTTTCCTCCCCGCTTTCCGCTGATGCATAGAGAATCATGCGGTCATTTTTACGGTCAATATGATATTATACCATACCCATTTTTTATTTACAACCCCTTTATCGAAAAAACCGAACATTTTTTCGGATAGCAGAAAGCCAAGTCTAACGACTTGGCTTTCTGTTTATTCTTTGCGCAGACAGGTATAAACCCCAAGGGGAAGATAACGGGGATGTTCCAAGGAAAGATAGCACAAAAATGCGCACAAATCGGCACTATCCTGTGCAAAAACCATATCAAAAGAAGCCCCTGCTCCTTGCACGGTCATCACGGTATCCATTTGCTGTAACCGTAATCCGAAATATGCCGCAGCCTCTAAAATCGCCGGCAGTTCCTGTGCGGCATCTGTGGAAATACTGCATTCAAAATAGGATGCCGCGCGATAACGTCCGCAATCCAGCGTAATGATCCGCCTGCCAAACAGCGCAAACACCGTGAAATTGCCGTCGCTCCCCTGCACTTCGCAAGTCAGCACAATTTTCAGATCAAACCGGTTGAGCAGATTCCGGAACGGTTTCAACCGTCCGTCCGCAGAGCTGGCAAACGGCAAAATGCCGTAACGTGCGCGTCCATTGCTCACCGCCTCGCACACCTGCTGAAAATCGTCGCAATAGGAAACGGTGGCTTGCGGCAGGATCCGACAAAATTGCCGATAGGCAAGATCGGAATGCGGATTTTTCAGATATGCAATCCGTTCCGTATGCATTTCCAGATCCTGCGGCTCCTCATAGGGGCAAAAATCCTCCGCCTGCAGGCGTTTCCCGTGCGAAGCCCGAAAATGCGCGAGCAAAGTACGGCAAAAATAGATCGCTTCCGCGTTGCGCATTCTGGCACATAAGCGCGAAAGATCCGCCTGACTTTCCAGCGGGGTATCCGCACCGCCCGCAGCACGCGGGTGTGCCATCAATTCCGCATAATCGCCGCGGAATGCATCGCGCAGGAAAAATACGTCTTCTTCCTTCGGATACCCTGCCGCTGCGTGCGTCGCTTCCTCCCGGATATGCGCAAGGCGACATTCATACAGCCGCGCGATCTGTTCATCCACGGTCAGCAGATTATCCAAAATTACATGGATCGCATCCTGTGTCTGCTCCATACGCTACTCCTTTCCAAAAATCCGAAGCGGCTTTTTTTCCGTCTGCGCCGCAAATGCGGGGGATGCATCCATCCACAAATCCAACAATGCCAGCGCCGAAACGCAGGCAACAACCGGCACGGCGCGGAAAGCAAGGCATGGATCGTGTCTGCCCGTGACGGAAAGCGCAGTTTGCTCGCCGGTCGCAAGATTCAGCGTTTTTTGCGGACGCGCAATGGAGGGAGTCGGTTTGCAGGCGACCTGAAAATATACCGGCATACCGGTCGTCATTCCACCGACCACCCCGCCGCAATGATTGGTTTTCGTCACGACTTTGTCGTTTTCCACACAATATGCGTCATTGGCTTCGGAACCGGTGACATCTGCATAGGCAAATCCCAGTCCGAATTCCACACCTTTCACTGCCGGAATGGCGTACAGTGCCGCGGCAAGCGTTCCCTCCACTCCGCGAAACATGGCGTCCCCAAGACCTACCGGCAATCCCGTAACGGTACAGGCAATGATCCCGCCGACCGAATCGCCGTTTTCCTTTGCCTGTTGGATTTTCTCCACGGTCGGCTCGGTCAGATGGGCGTCAATCTGTACCCCCTCTGCCTCCAAAACCTGCATGCATAACGCGCCTGCGAAGGTCAACGGCAAGGTAAGCCTGCCGGAAAAGTGCCCGCCGCCGCGTAAATCCGCGCATCCATCGTACTTCACACGCGCGGGATAATCCGCATGTGAGGGGCGCGGAATCTCCGAAAATGCCGCATAGTCGTCGCTATGGGCGTCCTGATTGGCAAACAGCACGCAGAGCGGCGCGCCGGTCGTCACGCCATCGCGCATACCGCTGATGACATGCGGTTGATCCCGCTCCATACGTTCACTTGCAAGCGCACCGCCCGGTGCGCGGCGGGCAAGCCATTCGCCGATCTTGACAAAATCCACCCGCACGCCGTGCGGAAATCCGTCAATCACAGCCCCTACGGCTTCCCCGTGCGATTCTCCGAACACGGAAACGCGCAGATTTTTTCCGAATGTGGAATTCATTTGGCAAACCCGTTTTCCAATAACGTGAAGCTGTCCGTCAAGAAAGTCTGCAGTTCCTTTGCGGAAAGCTGACGCTGTGCCAAAAGGGCAAGCGTATAAACCTGCTTCGCGATCAATTCCGCTTTCTCGTCCTTTTCTTTTGCGCAGGTTCCGAGCTTTTGAATCAAACCGCTGTTCGCATTGACCACAAGGGTTGCTTCCGTCGGGAACAACGACTCGCCGCCATCCTCGCCCTGAGAAAGCCGATACATCTTCATCATATCTTCCATCCGGCGGGACTGCTCGGAAACATTCAGCACTGCCGGCACACGGGTATCTTTCAGATTTTCATACTGCACGGTCAGTTTCTCGTTTCCGCTGACCTTTTGGAACAGCGCGGTCAATTCCGGATTTTCATAGGTTTCGCCATCCCCCTTCAGTGCGCCTGCCACATCTGCGTCGATACGCAGGAATTTGATCTTCTTCTCCTGCTCCAGCATCTGCATAAACTGCGCGTCAATGAGCTTATCCAGCACCGCAATCTCAATCCCCTGCTCTCCGAACATGGAAATATACTGTGCCTGTGCCACGACGTCCGTCGTATAATACACGGTGTTCTCATGCTGCTCCTTGGCTTTTTCCAGATACTCCTCTACCGTCACGTTTCTTCCGTCTGTCAGCGGCAGAAGCAGGATTTCTTTCACGCGGTCATAAAACTTGCGATCCCGCAGTGCGCCGTATTCCACAAACAGTTTCAGATCATTCCACAATTTTTCGTATTGTGCCCGATCGGTCGTGAACATGCTGTTTAACTTATCCGCCACTTTCTTGACGATATGCGCCTGTACTTTTGCGACGTATCCACTGTTCTGCAAATAACTGCGGGAGACATTCAGCGGCAATTCCGGACAATCCAGCACACCTTTGAGCATCAGCATATACTCCGGAATCACTTCCTTGATATTATCCGCAACAAATACCTGATTATAGTACAGCTTGACCTGTCCTTCCAGATTGTCATACTCATGATTCAAACGCGGGAAATACAGGATGCCTTTGAAATTCAACGGATAATCCGCGTTGATGTGAATGTGGAACAGCGGCTCACGGTAATCATGAAATACCTTCTGATAGAACTGGTTATATTCTTCTTCGGTGCATTCAGATGCAGACTTCTGCCACAGCGGATGCGTATCATTGATGGGCTTCGGCGCTTCTTTTTCCGCCTCTGTCTCCTCTTTTTTGGTATCACCCTGCGGCTTCTGCTCTGTGGATTCCAGGTAGATCTCCACCGGCATAAATGAGCAGTATTGCGTCAGCACCGTGCGGAGCTTGCCCTCGGTTAAAAATTCTTTTTCGTCCTCGGTAATATGCAGAATGATGTCGGTTCCGCGCGTTGTTTTTTCTTCCGCGCCGATGGTATATTCGCCTGCTTCATTGCAACTCCAGTGAACAGCGGGCGCATCCGTATAGGATTTGGTACGGATCTCCACTGTATCGCTGACCATAAATGCGGAATAGAAGCCCAGCCCGAAATGACCGATAATCCCGTTTTGTGCGGTGTCCGCGCCTTCATATTTCTGAATGAAGTCCAGCGCGCCGGAAAGGGCGATCTGACAGATGTACTTCTCCACTTCTTCTTCCGTCATTCCGATTCCGTTATCCGAGACAGTCAGCGTACCGTTGACCGGATCGGCTTTGACGGTGATCCGGAAATCCTGTTCGTCAAATCCCTCGATCTTTCCAAGCGAAGCCAGACGTTTGAGTTTTGTAATCGCGTCGCAGGCATTGGACACAAGCTCCCGCAGAAAGATCTCTTTTTCCGAATACAGCCATTTTTTGATGATCGGGAAAATATGCTCGGTTTCTACCGAGATCCCGCCTTTTTTATTTTGTGTTTCCATTTTGTTTTCTCTCCTTTTCGGGTAATTTCAGGGCGGAAAACGCCCTTGCAGATTCAGTGTAGCCACTTTTTTCCGCGAAGTCAATGCTTTTTTCGAAATTTTAATCTTTTTTTGCGTCGCACCCGCTCTCCCGCATTTGCATACACTGCAAATGGGAACCGATTTCATCGGTAAAGGAGGAGGATCCCGTGAGGTCGTGGTTGGAAACGGGGGATGCGAACGCGCCCCCGGCATTTCATTCCTTTTTTCAGAATATCGTTTTTTTAGGCGGAGATCGCCGACAGATCTACGCGGCGAAAGCGCTTGCGTCTTTGGGAATTCCGGTCAGTGTATTCGGATTTTCCAAAGAAGCCGCCGATGCGCTTCCGCGCGTGGAACGCCCGAAAGATCTTTGCGATTTTGGAACTTGGGTTCTGCCGCTCGGTTTTTGCCGGGATCAGAACAGTTTATACACGCCGCTTTGGGAGGGCATCTATGCCATAGACGCGTTATTTTCCAATCTTTTTGAAAAAACGCGCCTGTTTCACGGCGGCGCAAAGAAAGCAACGCCTTCCGGCGTTGCTTATGTCAAAAATTATGCAGAACGGGAGGAATTTTTAATTCCAAATGCGGTGCTGACGGCGGAGGGCGCCGTCGCACAGATTTTAACGCTGACCGGCGCTTCCCTGACCGGAAAATCCGTTGCGATTCTCGGTTACGGTCGCATTGCCAAAGCACTTGCCAAACAATTGACCGCGCTCGGCGCGGAAGTAACGGTTTTTGCTCGTCGTTCCTCTGCCCGTGCGGAAGCGGAAGCAGACGGGAACTGCCGCGCCGTGCTGCCGCTCCCCTTGCAAGCAAATGCACTCTCCGGATGTTCCGTTGTCTGCAATACCGTGCCTGCCCCCATTCTCGACAGCGAAGCCTTGGCTTCCCTGCCAAGCGGCGCCCTGTTTTTGGAGCTTGCCTCTCTGCCGGGAGCCTTGACGGACGACGCCATGCGGTTTTGGCAAGAAGATACGGAAAAGCCGAAGATCCGTCTTGTATGCGCACGGGGAATTCCGGGACAATATGCCCCCAAAGAAGCCGGCGAAATTCTCGCATCCGTGTTATGTCTTTATGCCAAAGAAGCCATTTCGGATGCGGAAAATTCCCCACAAAAATTAACAGATCCCCGTGGTATCCAGACGGGAATGGGAGGCTGATATGATCGGATTTGCAGTTTGCGGCTCTTATTGTACGCACAGCCGCGCACTTGCCGCCGCAAAAGAACTGACAGCGCAGGGGTATGAATTACTCCCGATCCTCAGTGAAAATGTTCAGCACACCGACACCCGCTTCGGCAGTGCCGAGGCATTTCAGGAGGAGCTGGAAAAGATCTGCGGACGAACGGCGCTGCTTACCATTGCGCAGACAGAGCCGCTTGGTCCCAAGATTGCATTGGAGGCATTGGTGATTGCCCCCTGCACCGGCAACACGATTGCCAAAATTGCAAACGGCATCACCGACACCCCCGTTACGATGGCGGCAAAAGCACACTTGCGAAGCGGCAGACCGCTCTTGCTCGCGCTCGCCTCCAACGACGCCATGTCGGCAAATCTCGGCAATCTTGCAAAGATGCTCTGCCGCAAGCATGTCTATTTCGTACCGATGGTACAGGATGATCCGGTAGCAAAACCGGATTCCTTGGTGGCGGAATTCACGATGCTGCCGCAAGCGCTGCGCCTTGCGCTGTGCGCGCATCAGATGCGTCCATTGTTTTTAACAGCACCGGAAAAGTCCTGATTCAGGTTGCACAAGAAAACGCACGTCTTAAAATCAAGACGTGCGTTTTCGTTTTTCTGCATTAGACCAGCAAAAATTGTTTGCCGCAGATCAAGGGTAGCGTCATGTCCTTAACGCGAAGCTCCGCCTGTACCCCCTCCGGAATTTCCACGATCAATTCTGTGCTCCCCGTTTCGGAGACGGTAAATTCCACGGATACCCTGCCATGTGCGGTGTAAATGCTTCCCGCCGCATGCTTTACAAGGCTATCCAGCGTCGGAGAGATCACAAGGTCTGTATAACCGGCGGTATTTTCCCGTTGCCGGATTCCAAGCAATCCCGTAAACAACTGCGCAGTGCATGCGCCGTACATCGGATGACATTGGCTGACTTTCGGATTGCGGCTGTATTCCCAAATGGTCGTTGCGCCGGCTTTGCGCATGGCTCCAAAAAGCGTTGTGGTGTCTTCCGACGCCATCAATGCCACCGCGTCTGCGGCATATCCATGCGTAAACAGCATTTCCGGTAAAATCGCCGTTGCCAAAAATCCGGTATCCATATAACCAAGCTTCCGATACTTCTCCGCTGTCCGCGCCAGTGCTTCCTCCGCATGCGGCAGCTTTGCAAAAGCCGCAAAAGCGTCCGCACCAAAATCACCGCCGATATATTGTGTTCCGTCGTAATATGTCTGCTCGACCGCTTTGCGGGAAGCGTCTGCCACCGCAAGATACGCCGCACCGTCTCCATAGCCGAGAATCTGCGTAACCTTGGCAACGATCTCCAGGCATACAATCAGATAACAAGTATTCACAAACGGCTCCGGCAGATGTTTGCCGCCGGGCGTCGCCCAATCGCCAAGGCACCAGCCGCCTTTTTCTTCCCGCATCACGAGATGATTGTCCGAATGCGCAAACAGATATTCCAAATACCGCTGCATGGCAAAATAGGTGTCGGCAAGCATCTCTTTGTCGCCGTAACGGCAATAGAAGTCCCACGGCACCAGCACGATTGCGCCGCCCCAGCCGCCGGGACCGCCTCCACCGCCCATAAACGGCGCGGTGTGCTGAACATGTCCGCCTTTCTGATCCTGACAATCCAGAATATCCGCAATCCACTTCCGATAGACCTCTTTGGCGTCAAAGCACAGCATCACGGCAGGCGCGCAGATCTGCCCGTCGCCGGTATAGCCGAGCCGCTCCCGGTGCGGACAATCTGACGGTACACAGCCGTGCAGGTTGTCCAGTTGCGTGCGGCAATATGCGTCATACAGCCAGTTCAACGCCGCATTGTCACTGGTAAAGGTGGAGGTACGCTCAATGTCGGTATGGATCACTTCCACCCGCACATTTTCGATCGTTGCTTCTCCCGCAACGGAAAAATACCGGAAGCAATGGAATACGAACATCGTGGTAAGTGTTTGCGCACTTCCATCCAAAAGGAACGCGTCTTCCTGAATCTGATACCGATCCCCCGTCAGCCCGCGCCAACCGCCGCCTGTACTTATGAAATCCAGTACGCCGTTCTCCTGTTCCTCTGCGTATTGCAGGGTGATTTTCGCACCGCTCTCCCCTTTGACCTTCAGCACCACCCGACCGGTGATATTCTCCCCCGCGTCATAGACGCTGGGCGCGATCTCCTTGGGGCAGATCGTCCGGATCACGCGATCCCGCGGGCAGGTTTGCAACTCCAGCCGATCCGTGTGATACTCGCACACTTTGACCTCGGTTTTCGGAAGCGGCTTGGCAAACATGCGCGTATCCCACAGTTCCCCCGAAAAGATCCCGCAGTGCAGAATCGGATAAACGTACCCGTTTTCCGTGCCGTCCGAGCAGATGATCCGCGTCGTACCGTTCGGATCGGTCAGATAAAGATCAAAACAGCACAAAAGGGAATCGCCATACCATCCATGCGTTTCTCCCAGTCGCTCGTTCTGCCGGTACCAACCATTGCCCAAAATGACCGACAGCGTATTCTCACCGGCATGGACAAATGCGGTCAGATCATACGATACATACAGCGTGCGGGTAGAAATAGTGTCATAGATCGGGTAGCCGAACACCGTAAGATCCCGTGTTGTATAATTGGTCTGCGCAGGAACAAACAAATCGTCCGTCACCGGCTTCCCGTTGCACAGCAAAGTAAAATACCCAAGTCCGCAGATAGAAATTTTTACCTGTTCCCCATTTCGGACGGTAAACTGCTTTTCAAACAGCGGCGTTTCGACGGAAGCGTCGCAGGTAATCCATTTTCCGTTCATCAAAATCTCCCTCCCCTTTTTCCGTCAGAATGATTGGTATGGCAGTGCAGATTTGCCTTGTAGCGGGGAGAATCCCCCGCAAGCAGAATTTTCTTTCCCATTCTTTTGCTCCTTTGTATGGAAAAATCGCTTTTCAGCGTTGCTGCATTTTTTCGTAGAATTCCCGGTTGGTCACATAGGCAAGATTGGTGCGGTACGCCATCATGCGCAAGAAGGACTCCAACCGATCCCAAGTATGCAGGCGGTCAAAATTATAGGAATGTCCCCAGACATAAAACAGTTGATCGGCGTCGGAGGGCTCGGTCAAAAACCGTTCCGCAATCAAAAATACACTATCATCGTCCAGACAAACCGTCGGGTTCCACTCATACCAATCTGTCGGCAGATCAAACTCATAGGTGGAATTTACGGTGCGGGCATAACGAATTCCGGTGCGCTCCTTCAGAATACGCTTTACATGCTCGTCAAACGGTCCGTTCGGATAGGCGCATCCGATCACATGCTGTCTGGAAAGTTCCGCAAGTCGCTTCCGGTCGTCCTCCGCCTCCGAAATCAGCGCCGCATCGTCTAATTTGGTAAATGTGCGATGATCCAGTCCATGCGCCGCAACCTCATGATCGCGGTACAGCGACGCCACTTCCTCCGCTGTCACCTCGCTGTGGTCGCATACAAGTCCGCCCTGCCGGAACGTATGCACCGTCCCCAACCGATCGGAATTCAGGTTGAAGGTACATTTGATCCCGAAATGATCCAGCATCGCGATCATCCGGCGGTCATGTACGGTGCCATCGTCAAAACTCAGCGTGAAATATTTGGTTGCCATAGAAAATCATCCTTTCTTTCCGGTGTTATCCGTTTTTTTCTAAGCTCAGGAATTCTGTGTAGCAGAAACGCCGGTTCTTTGCTTTGCAAGTTGCAGGGCGCAATATGTGCCGCATCCGACAGACGCGATTTCCGGACGGAACGCAAGCGTGCGCAAAAGGGCATCCAGACGATCCCAACCATGAAACAATTCCGTTTCTAGGGCACTGCCGCAAAGGAGAAAAACCGCTTCTTCTTCGGTGCGGCAAAAATCTTCCGCAAGCGAAAACACCGCGTCATCTATCAAAAATGCTGTCGGATCCCATGTGTAAAAATCGGTGGGCGGCGCGAAGGTATGCGTTGCGTGCATCGTGCGGGCATAGCAGATGCCGGTTTCTTCTTTTACAATTTGTTTCACACGGGCATCCCATGCCCCGCACGGATAAGAAAATCCGATGACGCTTTTTTGTGCAAGCCGTCTTAACACCCGACGGTCTTCCTCTGTCTGCGTGCGGATCTCCGCATCGGAGAGCGTGCAAAGCGGGCAAAAATCCTGTCCGCGCGCCGCAAGTTCCTGTCCGGCATAAAGAGACGCCACTTGCTTGGCAGAGATCCCGTCTGCCGTGCATGTCAGCCCCTGTGCCGCCATGCTTTGCGGTTGTCCGAGTAATCCGGAGGAAAGATGAAAGGTGCCGGTCATGCCGTAACGGCGGAAAAGCTGTACCAGTTTCCGGTCATACACGCTTCCGCCGTCCAAACTGAAAAGCAGATATTTATTTTTCATATTCCTGCCCGCTTTCTTCGGTTTTCACAGCGGAATCTCCGGCAGGATGCTGTAACGCGTAGTATTCTCCGCAGGTGAGCACACACAGATCTTTTCGGTATGCCATCATCCGCAAAAACATTTCAAAGCGATCCCAAGTGCGCAGCTGCTCAAACCGATAAGATTGTCCGTAGACAAAGAACAGACTGTCCTCCTCTGTTTCTTCCGCAAGGAACCGCTCCGCAAGCAAAAACAATCCGGCATCATCCGCGCAGACCGTCGGATTCCAAGCATAAAAATCAGTGGGAAGGTCGAATTCATAGGTACAGTTGGCGGTGCGGGCATAGCAAATGCCGGTACGGGTTTGCAACACCTTTTGCACCCGCGCGTCAAATGCGCCGTCCGGATAAGCGCACCCGATCACCGACATCCCGCTTTTGCGGATGAGATTGCGGCGATCTTCTTCCATTTCCACAAACACACGGTCATCGTCCAAAAGCGTCAGATTGCGGTGATCCAGCCCGTGCGCGGCAAGTTCCTGCCCCGCGTAGACCTCCAAAAGCTCCTGCGCACCGATTTGACTGCGGTCGCTCGGAATTCCGTTTTGCAAATACGGGATTACAAGTCCAAAGCGGGCGGAATTGAGATTCCACGTTGCTCTCATACGATAATGCCGGACAAGATCGGCTAAACGGCGGTCATACACCGTACCGTCGTCAAAACTGAGGATCAGATAGCGAGTACCCATTTTACAAGCTCCTTTTTCTCTTTTTTATTCAGGTAAAAATCATGCAGACGGAGGCGCTGTCTGTATCGGTTCTTCCCGTGTGCGCACAGGAAACTGCGACACAAGAATCGCCGCAAACAAAAGCGCACAGCCGATGGTTTCCGGTAACGTTGGCAATTTCCGATAATACAACGCCCCCGCCACCATGGAAAACACCGATTCAAAGCTCATCAGCAATGACGCCAATGCCGGCTCGGTATACTTCTGCCCCACGATCTGCAACGTATATCCCACGCCGGAGGACAAAAAACCGAGATAACACAGCGGAATCCACGCGGACAGTACAGCGCCTGCCGTCGGTGTTTCCAGAACCAGCGCCGGAATCGTGGAAAGAACACCGCTGAGAAAGAACTGAATGCAGGACATTTTCACCCCGTCCGTTTTTGGGGAAAAGAAATCAATGACCAAGATATGTCCGGTGAAGGCAAGCGCGCACAGAAGCAACAGAATATCCGACGCGGTCACGGTAAACCGTCCGGTCCCACAGCAAAGCAGATACATGCCGACCACCGCAACTGCAATGCAGAACCAGATGCGTTTCGGCGGTTTTTTTCGGAAAAACAGACCGCACACCGGCACAAACAGCAGATACATGGCAGTAAAAAATCCAGCCTTGCCGGGATCGGCTTCCTGTAACCCGAATTGTTGCAGACAGCTTGCCACGGTAAGGCAAATTCCGCAGCAGACGCCGCCGATCCACAGCGTCTTTCGCTGTGCGCGGGTGACAGATTTCGCAGTCCCGTTTTTCTTTTTCTGATGATCCAACAGAAAGATCACCGGCAAAAGCGCAAGCGCGCCGAGATAAGAGCGCATCATCTGCACCGTAAACGGTCCGATATGGTCCATTCCGACCTTTTGCGCGACAAACGCCGTTCCCCAGATGATCGCCGTCAGAAGCAGGCAAACATTGCCCCGAAATTTTGTATGCATAACTTGGATTCTCCGTTTTACTCCGTCAAACCTTAAAATCAGTTTGTGCAAAATAGCTTTCGATCACCGCGCGCTCTGTGGAAGCGCTTCCCTGCAACATCTCGGAGGAACCGCCGCCGCGTCCGCACAAAAATGCGTTGATCTCCTTTGCCTTCGGTTTCAAATCCACCGTTTTGGAGGTAATGAGATACCGGTACGCGCCGTCTTTGCCGGAAAATACCGCGCAAACGCCGTCGCAGTGCGCGGCGCCGAGATTGGCAAGCTCCCGTAAGTACTGAGCGTCTGTCTCTGTTTCAAAATAGCAGAGGTTGCCCGTCGTATGCGGCATTTGTGCGCCGCGTAAACGTAAAATTTCCCGTTTGGCTTCCCCCAGCGCCCGTTTGGTTTCCAACAGCGTTTCCGACAGCCTCGTCACCGCCTGCGCAACTTCATGTTGCGGCGCGGAGAGAGTGACGGATGCCGAAAGCAGATTTTCGTACTTCGTCCGATAATCTGCAAGCGCACGGGCGCCGCAAAGCATATGGATGCGGGTTCCGCCCTTATAATGCAGAAAATCCAGCAATTTGATGATCCCGATTTCTCCGGTGCGCGCCACATGCGGCGCACAGCAGGCACAAAGATCGTATCCGGGGATTTCCACCAGCCGCACGCCCTCTGTGAGCGCGAGTTTGCTCCGGTAATCCAGCGTCGCCAATTCTTCAGGCGCGGGATAAAAACAGCGAACCGGAAGATTTTCGTACACCGCGCAGTTGGCAAGGTTTTCGATTTCCGTCAGCTGCGCGCGCGTCAGTTCTCCGTCCACATCCAAAGTGATATCCTCGCTTCCCATGTGAAAGCCGACATTGTGATACCCGTAATGCCGATACAACAGTCCGGAAACAATGTGCTCTCCCGTATGATTCTGCATGCGGGAAAACCGCGTTTCCCAATCCAAAACGCCCCGCACAGATGTCCCGACCGCAAGCGGTGCGTCCGTCATGTGCAAAATCTTACCGTGTTTCTCCTGTACATCCAGTACCTTCGCATCGCCAAGCATTCCGGTATCCGCGGCTTGTCCGCCGCCTTCCGGAAAGAACGCGGTGCGATCCAGCTGTACCGCATAGCGTCCGTTTTCTGTGGCAGTACAGCTTTGCACGACCGCGTCAAATTCCCTGCAATGTCCGTCCGATTCGTATAATTTTTCCGTATTCATCGTTGCCATCCCTTTTTCTTTCCTCTTTTTTCTCTTTCGGAACGCATCCGGCGCCTTAATAAGTCTGCGCCATGGTCAACGCGTCCCGCACCCCTGTCTCCCATGGGAAAATCGGGCGGTATTCCAAACCGAACGCGTGAGAACATCCCGCGTTCTGAATTTGCTTCCAAATATAATTATAGGATAGTTCCCCCTCCGAAAGTTCATGCCGTCCCGGGTTTCCCGCGGCATGAAAATGCCCGATGAGAGAAAGATTCGGCAAAATAGAGCGCAACACATCTCCCTCCGTGATCTGTTGATGATAAATGTCAAACAACAACCGGACATGCGGGCTATCCACTTCTCGGATGATATCAAATCCTTCTTTGGAAGAAGTCAGATAATAACCCGGATGATCGACCGCCGTATTCAACGGCTCCACCACAAGCGTCATGCCTGCCGCCGCAAGCGTCGGTACGCATGCGCGTAGTCCCTGTACCAGATTGGCATGCTGTACTTCCCGCGCTTCTCCGGTATCCGCGCCGACCTGCGTAATCAGCGTCTTGCATCCGAGAAACTGCGCCGCCTGCACCGACTGCGCAAGTCCGTTCAGATAATCTGCGTGGGCGCGGGCGTCCACCAGACTGTAAAACTTGGTACACATGGCGGCAAGCGTCATCCCGGTTTCGTCCATTGCCTTGCGGATGGCGGGCAGATCTTTCGGCTCCCACGCCCAGAATTCAAAAGCGGGTACGCCGATCGCATGCAGTGCGCGCACTGCGTCGGCAGTCGCCATTTGTCCCAGCACCGCATCGGTACAAACAGAAATATACATCTCTATTCCTCCGTTTCCATTTCCGCGCTTTCGTCGGAATCAGTTTATTCTATCATACTTTTTCGGAATATGCAAGCCGATTTCTGCCGAAATTCCGGTTTTGCGAAAAAAATCGTTTGCAAAGCCGGCAGCAGGACGAATTTTGGGCCTGGCATGAAAAAAAGTTATGAATTTTTGCAAAAACACATTGATTTTAGAAAAAAAGTGCTGTATAATAGAATCGCAAATTTTTTGTCAAAGGAGATTTCAACATGAGCAACACTTTTGAATGCCCGTACGCAATGTCCGAAGAAGTCGAAAACATGTGTACGGTTGCCCAGGGACCGAATCACGGTCCTGCTCCGTTGCCGGAAGAAGGCAAATGGGTAAAGGCAAAGCAGATCCCCGATATTTCCGGTTTAACCCACGGTGTGGGCTGGTGCGCACCGCAACAGGGCGCATGCAAACTGACACTCAATGTCAAAGAGGGCGTGATTCAGGAAGCACTGGTGGAAACCATCGGTTGCTCCGGTATGACGCATTCCGCCGCTATGGCAGCGGAAATTCTGCCGGGAAAAACCATTCTGGAAGCACTCAACACCGACCTTGTGTGCGACGCGATCAACACCGCTATGCGGGAACTGTTCTTGCAGATCGTTTACGGCAGAACCCAGTCCGCTTTCTCTGAGGGCGGCTTGGTCGTCGGCGCAGGTCTGGAAGATCTCGGCAAGGGTACCCGTTCTCAGGTCGGCACCATGTACGGCACCGCCGTCAAGGGCGTCAGATACCTGGAGATGGCAGAGGGCTATGTCACCCGCATGGCGCTGGACAAGGACAAGCAGGTCATCGGATATGAGTTCGTATCCCTTGGCAAAATGACCGACTTCATCAAAAAAGGCATGACGCCGAATGAAGCATACGAAAAGGCAACCGGTCACTACGGCAGATTCGATGAGGCAGATTCCTACATCGATCCCCGTAAGCAGTAAGGAGGGACAGGATCATGGCATTATTTGAAAGTTATGAAAGACGCGTTGACAAGATCAACGGCGTGTTGAAAGAATACGGCATTCCCTCCATCGAAGCCTGCAAAGAGATCACTTTGGCAAAGGGCATTGATGTAGACGCGATCGTGCGCGGCACACAGCCGATCTGCTTTGAAAATGCAGTCTGGGCTTACACGGTCGGCGCCGCAATCGCCATCAAAATGGGCTGCACCAAAGCTGCTGACGCAGCGGCTGCTATCGGCATCGGTTTGCAGTCTTTCTGCATTCCGGGTTCCGTTGCAGAAAACCGCAAGGTCGGACTGGGACACGGCAACCTCGGCAAAATGCTTTTGTCGGAAGAAACCGAATGCTTCTGCTTCCTCGCAGGTCACGAGTCTTTCGCGGCGGCAGAGGGTGCAATCAAAATCGCATTGAATGCAAACAAAGTGCGCGTCAAACCCTTGCGCGTGATCTTGAACGGTCTTGGAAAAGACGCGGCATTCATCATCTCCAGAATCAACGGCTTCACTTATGTGAAAACAGAATTTGATCCGTACACCGAGCAGGTGAAGATCGTTTCCGAAACCGCTTATTCCAACGGTCCGCGTGCCGCTGTCCGTTGCTATGGCGCAGACAACGTGCCGGAAGGCGTTGCCATCATGAAGCTTGAAAACGTGGGCGTTTCCATCACCGGTAACTCCACCAACCCGACACGGTTCCAGCATCCTGTTGCAGGTACCTACAAAAAATGGTGCGTGGAGAACGGCGTGAAGTACTTCTCCGTTGCTTCCGGCGGCGGTACCGGCCGTACCCTGCATCCGGACAACATGGCGGCAGGTCCTTCCTCCTACGGTATGACCGACACCATGGGACGTATGCACTCCGACGCGCAGTTCGCAGGTTCTTCCTCCGTTCCGGCACACGTCGAAATGATGGGACTTATCGGCATGGGCAACAACCCGATGGTCGGCGCGACCGTTGCGGTTGCAGTGGCTGTTGAAGAAGCAAGCAAATAAAAGTTTTTCGATTTGTGCAAAACGGTCATGCGATGACATATCGCATGACCGTTTTTTGGATTGTGCAAGGAAAAGACCGGACTCCAAAAAATCGGGGTTCTACGACGAAAACCGGTTTCGATTTGTCAAATCTGTCTTTTTTTTTTTTTTTGGGATAAT
>ERZ808278.181-NODE-181-length-52362-cov-5.216166_pt1 | contig 52362 bp, 50 predicted proteins | sample MGYA00521239_ERZ808278 | MGnify/ENA primary metagenome ERZ808278 (study PRJEB31516, sample SAMN03275600) | gut metagenome | biome: mammalia-associated habitat; material: feces | host: Papio cynocephalus | place: Kenya | collected 2012-07-17 ... | reverse complement strand
ACGCCGATGGTACTGCGAAAGTGGGAGAGTAGGTAACCGCCCCCTACGGAGAGCGACTGACAGTCGAGAGACGCGTCAGCCGCTCTCCTTTTTTTTGTGCCCACTCCACAGCACAATCCCCACGCCTTCCCAACCGTTCACCCAGGAAACAGCGGACTTGGAATGCGGCGCGGCGCCCCACACCGCCCCCGCAGATTATGAATGCTTGATTTAGATGGCGCAGGCCGTGCCTCGCACGCTTCACACCGCCCCCACAGAACATGTAATGTTTGATAGTTGTTCCCATCTTTCACTTCCCTTTCTCATTACACGGATCTCGCCAATATTAAGGAATGTGGCATTATGGGGGTATTATGGTAGGGACGAGGCTTCGTTCCTACTGTAATCAATCCACGTCCATTCTACTGTGCTATAATTTTATGGATGATATGCGGTGTCTCATGCTGACGCCATAACTTTTAAATTTACGACAATAGAGTCAATGGTGGTCAATTTCTTAGCTTTGGCGCATGCGCTTTGCAGGGAAAATCTGTCTTTGATTGTCTCTATTGCCGTTAATTTAATAATGTGTGTTGATGGTATTTGCTATCTTTTTATGAGCTTTACTCTTGATTTATGTACATACCCTAAGAAACTTTTGTCAAGGTCATAAACAGCATACCAGTTACTATCGTACAATTTTTCAATATATATGGTCTCTCCGTCCCATAGAATGTTTACAACGCCTGCTTTTATTGAGGGTTCATGTCGGACATTAGTATATCCATCACGGTCAGAAATTATACCTTTTACCATTTCTGTCTGATTAGAGACATCTTCTTTAGTATTTTTCGCTTTACTTTTAACTTCATTGGTGTTTTCTTTTTTCTCTGTTTTGTTAGAAGCAGTACCTGCTGGTATATTAACAGATACTTGCATATTGGGCTGCTTATCTACGCTATCTTTTTTATTAAGTGTAAAGTATATAATGGTGCATAAAACCAATATAACACCAATAAGTAAGCAACCAATTGCACCAAAAAAGAAGGTGATTTTTTTATTTTCCATTTTTATGAATAATTATTTTAACATTTTCTTCTCAAAGTTATAAAAAAACACACAAATTACAATGTTTATAGTTTACTTGGGTACAATGTGTAGTGGATATGTCTTTTACTTGCGAATGTAAGTGCTGACGTTTTTGTATGATTTCATAGAATTTCGATATAGTTGAGTACTGTCGCTTTTTGGGGTTGATGTTGGCGTATGTGGTCTAATATTCTGTAAGTTTCGAGTTGGCGGTGGTGGTTGGTGTGGCAGCTCTTTTGCCAGCTTCACGCCTCATCGCTTCTTCGCAAATTGTTGCTCGCACGTCTTTTGATACTTCAGCGCTTTTTGCGCTCTCATTTTTTTTGTCTACTTTTGCCATAGTTTTATTTTTATTTACAGCCCCATCGTTCGTTGCGATAGCGCGCGCGGGCTTTTGCGCGCTTGAGGGTGCGATCTGGTCGACCTTTTCTCTCTTTCACGTTGCAAACGTTAACACCTTTTTTGCTGGTAGTGTTATAAATAATATTTTCTATTGTGGTTATTTCGGCGTCATATTTGTTTTCTACTCGATCAATAAAGTTTTTGATTGCGTCAAAGTATCCTTGAGTATAGATTTGATTGTTTTGCAGTGTGGGAACGATGTTGTTGCGCTCAACTAAGTTTTTCTCGATTGTTTGCTGATGGAAAATCTTTTCTAATGGCACTCCTGCTATGCTTTTCGGCTTGCTTTCCCATTTGAGTTTTTCTATTTGGTCTAATTCGAAGATACCCTTGCTTGTGTTCACTGTAAGGTGCTCTTTACTTCCATTCCAGGAGTAGTTTGTGGAAAGTTCTACAATTCCAGCTGCATTCTTATGCTTCACAATCAATAGTAGTGAGTGATTTTCCACACGCAGATTCCAAAGAGATTTTATATTCGATTTTTTTAAAATTCTATAAAAGTATACTTCTTCAGTTCCTGCGAAATTTCTATTTTTTATTATCTTTCAGTGCGTTGTTGAGCTGTAGGCACTCTTACCACGTCCACTACGTGGCTGCCACTGCCGATGAGGTCCTGCCGCTCGGATATGTACTTCTGATATTCTATGAACCGCGTGAAGGTGTCTTCGCTCATCTGGTTGAGTCTTGTGCGCATATAGTCGGCTGCGCCGTCGGGTGAAAATATGGTTACGCGTTGCAGTCCTGCTTTCTTGTTCAGACGGTTAATGTCGTCGGTGCGTACATAATCGTACAGCTCATCGGCTTTGGCTTGAATATGGAATTTATCATCGACTACGCCACGCTCCATCAGTTTGCCTATTCTCTCCTCGGCAAAGCAGTAGGTGAGGATGCTGTACTCGTTCATGAGGTAAGCCACGAATATGAGTCCGCCGGGCTTAGTTACGCGTTTGGCCTCGCTAAGCGCCTTGAGCTTTTCTTCGTCGCCTATCAGGTGGTATAGGGGACCGAGCAGGAGCGTGATGTCAGCGCTGGCTGTTGGTATGGACGGAAGGTTGCGTGCGTCGGCTTGGAGCACATCGGCTGTGGGTTCGCGCTTTAAGAACACGTCGATGTTGTGTTTTACCAGTTCAATGGCTTTCACGCAGTAGCCTTCAGCCATTAATGCCGATGTGTAGCGTCCGGTACCGGCGCCTATGTCGAGTATGGTATGATCTGACTTGAGAAATCTGTGTAGGTGATGCATGGTTACCGAAAACTCTACGATGCCATGTCGTCGCTGCAGACGTAGGTCTTCTGGGTGTTTGTTGTAGTGACGTTCGATGTTTGAAAATGCCATAGTTTAGTTGTGTTCTTATATAATGCCTCATCTATGCCTGCTTTGTTGGCTATTATTTATAGTCAAAGCCATGGGCAGAAATCTGTGGGAGGTGGACCAGAAAATATGTCTGCAAAGTTAGGCAAAACTTTCGAGAGTGCGCCATTCGTAAAAATGAACATGTCGGAAATCTTCACAAACGGCAACGATTTGTCACGCAAAAACTGGGAGATGTCGAGTGTGGTGAAGCGGTTTTTCCAGAAGTGGGCGTGTTTAATGTGTGGGGATGTGGGGCAAAGATTATATGTGTGGATTTTTTATTATCTTTGTAGATGATGGCGGCTTTGTGATGAGTTGAGCTCATTCTTGCCCTATTTTCAGACGTTTATATTTATGCTGCGCCTTGCCGGGTGGACGATGAGAGCGTGGTGGCGCATCATACTGCTGTCGGTTTTATTATAAACAATAAATAAAATATCGTATAGAGATGGAACAATTGAATATAAATCTCCTGATTAGCGACCTTGCCTTGATTCTTGTGCTTGCAGGCATTTCTTCGCTGGTGTTTAAACTTCTGAAACAGCCAGCGGTTTTGGGGTATATTGTGGCAGGCTTCTTGGCAAGCCCACACTTTTCATTTCTTCCCACGGTGTCGTCGCATGAGAATATTGAGTTTTGGGCTCAAATTGGCATTGTCGTTCTGCTTTTCTCGCTTGGCTTGGAGTTTAGCTTCAAGAAGCTCCTGAAGGTGGGTGGCTCGGCTATTTTAACCGCGCTTATTATTGTTGTGGGCATGATGAGCGCAGGCTTTTTAGTGGGCAAACTTTTAGGTTTCAATTCCATTAACAGCGTATTTCTTGGCGGCATGATATCTATGTCGTCGACGACCATCATCTTAAAGGCGCTGACCGACTTGAACTTGCGGCAGCATAGGTTTGTGCCGGGAGTGTTTGCCGTGCTTGTGGTGGAAGACCTTTTTGCAGTGGTGCTGATGGTATTGCTATCGTCAATAGCTGTTCATAAATCGGTGTCGGGCGGGCAAATGGCCACGACGGTGCTGACGCTTGTGCTGTTTCTTGTGTTGTGGTTCACGGTGGGTGTGTTTCTTATTCCCACCATATTCAAGCGAATGCACCGTTATATCACTGATGAGCTGATGCTGATTATAGCCATGGGGCTCTGTTTCCTAATGGCTGTGCTGGCGCTGAAGTCTGGCTATTCTTTAGCCCTCGGTGCTTTTGTGATGGGATCGATTCTTGCCGGAACTACAGAGGCAGAACGCATAGAGCATATCATCACGCCGGTGAAAAACCTTTTTGGCGCCGTGTTCTTCATTTCGGTGGGAATGCTTGTCAATCCTACGGTCATGGCGGAAAACGCATTTACCATCACGGTGCTTTCGGTGGTGGTGATCGTGGGAATGATTCTGTTTGGCACCACGGGAATGCTTGCCATGGGCCAGCCTCTGCGTATAGCCATGCAGTCGGGTTTCTGCCTCACCCAGATAGGGGAGTTCTCCTTCATTATAGCCACCACAGGCATGGGATTAGGTGTGCTTGATCCGCAGCTGTATCCTATCATTGTGGCAGTGTCAGTGATCACCACATTCTTTACGCCGTTTTTTATCAAAGGCGCCATTCCATGCTACAATTGGCTGGCGCATAAGTTGCCCAAGAACTGGAGCGTGCTTCTTGAGGGCTACAGCAACAAGGAAGCTACCAGTGAGCAGAGCGAGAACCGCAAGCTATGGCGGCAGGTGATCAAGCGCTATTTTGTGCGCACCATCATTTACTCCGCTGTTATCGTCATGGTTATATTCATTTTCAAAGCCTATTTGCGGCACTACATTTTCCAGCTCGTGCCAGGCGAAAAGTGGGATTATATAGTGGCGGCAGTGTTGGTGATTGCCTTGATCTTGCCCTTGATTTATGGAATATCACGGCCAAGTGTGAACCAGCAGGAAAAACGGCAGATAGTGGCTCTATCGGGCAAAATCAGCTATGTGCCTATGGTAGTGATGCTGATAGCCAATATTATCCTGTGCACGGTGTTCTTTATGGTGGCAATCTATGGCCTATTTCCAAGCCACACGTCGCTAATGATAGCCGCAGGCATTACATTAGTAATAACGTTAGTGTTTTCTCCGGTGATTCACCGTCAGGTGTCGCGCACAGAGAAAATTTTCATGGACAATGTGAATCAGCGTGAAAACTCCCGAACCGGCAAAGAGCACGAACTGGTAAGCGATTTGCACTTGGCGCACATTAGGGCGGGGTATGGCTGCCCATTTGTGGGCGAAAAACTGAAAAACGCGCAGCTCCGCCAGAAGTATGGCATCAACTTGGTGAGCATTCAGCGTAATTCCATCACCTATATGGTGCCAGATGGCGAGATGCGCATCTTCCCTGGCGATGTGCTTGGCGTGATTGGCAGCGACGAGCAGATACTTCAAATCCTGCCCGTGGTGGAAGCCTCTGGCGAAGCCTTGCCCACTAATGGCGCTGACCAAAATGTGAAGTTCACACACTTCACCCTTCGCGATGATGCAGGCATTGTGGGCAAGACGCTGAAAGACGCGCGCCTTCGCGAGGACTACAGCGCCTTGCTTGTGAGCGTGGAGCGCGATGGCGACTTTGTCACCCCGTCGCTCGACCTGGTGTTTCGCGCTTCTGATATACTTTGGATAGTGGGTGACCCGAAGGTGCTGGAGCCGCTGCACGCATAACGTTTTTCCCGATTTTATGTTTTCGTGATTTTGTAGTAAATTTGCATAGAAATTAGATAATTAGATTTATGGCAAGAAATAAAAAGGAATTAGAGGGCGTAACGCTGCTCGGCAACCAGGGCACCACGTATGAATTCAACTACACACCCAATGTGCTTGAGGCTTTCGTGAACAAGCATCCCGACAACGAGTATCTGGTGACGCTCGACTGCCCTGAGTTTACCTCGCTATGCCCAAAGACCGGGCAGCCCGACTTCGGCCACATTGTGATTAACTACATACCACGCGTGAAGATGGTGGAGAGCAAGAGCCTAAAGCTGTATCTGTTCAGTTTCCGCAACCGTGGCGACTTTCATGAAGACTGTGTGAACATCATCATGAAGGATTTGGTGAAGTTGATGGATCCAAAATACATAGAGGTGAAAGGCTACTTCAATCCGCGGGGTGGCATCTCCATCATTCCTTTTGCCAACTACGGCGACGATGAGCACCAGGACTTGGTGCGCGCGCGCCTACTTGCCACTTTTAATGAACGTAAGAAATGAAAGACGCTGTAATTATTATATCGGGAGGCATGGACTCTACTACCATGCTCTATGAGTTTAAGGATGAAATAGCTTTGGCCATCACCTTTGATTATGGCTCCACGCAGAACGGACGTGAGCGGGTGTGCGCCGTCACCCACTGCCAACGACTGGGTATCAAGCATATTATCATTCCTCTTGAGTTTATGCACCGCTATTTCAAAAGTGCGTTGCTTGGCTCTGCCGACGACATTCCCGACGGCAACTATAACGATGAGAATATGAAATCCACCGTGGTGCCATTCCGCAATGGCATCATGCTTGCCATAGCATGTGGCATCGCCGAGAGCAATGGGCTGAAGCGTGTGATGATAGCCAACCACTCTGGCGACCACGCCATCTATCCCGACTGCCGCCCAGCATTTGTGAATGCCATGTCGGAGGCGATGAAGGCCGGCACCTACGACGGCATTGAGGTGTATTCGCCTTACTGCAACATCGACAAGACGGAAATCGCGCGTCACGGAAAAGCGCTTGGCATCGACTACAGCGAGACATACTCGTGCTATAAAGGCAGAGAAACTCACTGTGGCACTTGCGGCACTTGCACCGAGCGCCGAGAGGCTCTGCGCCTGGCTGGAATCGACGACAAAACTATCTACGAATCTGACTTGAAAAAATGATCAACAATGTACTACGTTAAGAAAACAATAGAAATATCGGCTTGTCATCAGCTGCATCTCGACTACGAGAGCAAATGTGAAAACCTGCACGGACACAACTGGAACATAGTGATTTACTGCAAGGCCGACAAGCTCGACCACAATGGCATGGTTTACGACTTCTCCAAACTCAAGGCCTTGATATCTGATAAGCTCGACCATAAAAACATTAACGAGGTGCTGCCATTCAACCCTACAGCAGAAAATATGGCACGCTGGATAGTGGACAGCATACCAGAGTGCTACCGCGCCGATGTGCAAGAGTCTATCAATAATTTAGCCTCCTATGTGGACGACTCCATGGGGCCGAACATAGCGCTTTAGTAACGAGAATATGCCAAAGTTGTATAAAATCAACGAAATCTTTTATTCGCTTCAGGGCGAGGGATACCACACTGGCATGGCAAGCGTTTTTGTGCGTTTCAGTGGCTGCAACCTTGCCTGCTCTTTCTGTGACACCAGCCACGCTACCGGAACGCTGATGACGGCTGAACAAATAGCGGATGCCGTCAATGCTCACGCTAAGGCGCCTTTGCTGGTGCTGACCGGTGGAGAGCCCTCTCTGTTTGTCACAGAAGAACTTTTGGCGGAGCTGAAGGCGAAGACGGGTAAGAAAATCGCCATCGAAACCAACGGCACCAACACGCTGCCTGCCAACCTCGACTGGGTGACTCTCTCTCCTAAAACCGGTTTTCAGGGAGCAGATGCGCATCCGTGCATTCTCACTGAGTGCGACGAGCTTAAAGTGGTGTATCTTCATCAGGATTTAGCCAAGTATAACCATATCAAAGCTGCACATCGCTATTTGCAGCCTTGCTTTGTGCCCGACAAAGGACAATGCGCCGCCAACATGAAAGCGTGTGTTGACGCGGTGCTCCGCAACCCCGAGTGGACGCTCTCGCTCCAAACCCATCGCATACTCCATATTCAGTGAAATCCTCATTCCTGCTATAAAAAATAGAGCCTCTATTCGGAAGAATAGAGGCTCTTAATTTTAAAAAAATAATCCTCGATATCACTATCGGGGATTGCTTAACTAATTAACCTTCTAATACCATTAACATAAACCTTAAACAAAATGAAATAAAAACCGTCGTCACGACGCTAAGAATTTCATAACCTTAAAAACTAATACCATGAAAAACCGATGCAAAGTTAGAAAAAATATGTTATACAACATGCTTTTTGTCGAAAAAAAACTTATATTTAACATGTTTTAGCATATGTACGACTATAAAAGCCAGTCTACGATAAGATTTTTTCAGAAATGAGGTGGCTTTGTTCATGACTTGATGTGTTTTGGAAATAATTGTTGTTACCTTTATGCAGGATTTTTCTTTGTAAGAGGATTGACACACTTTCAGGCAGCCTTGAATATTTCAAGTCTGTCAGTCTTGTTTTTAGCTGTAATTTCTCCATAAGGAATTGGGCAAAATAGAATTAGATTGTTTTTTATAAAAGTAAAAATCCTAACTGCTTATATTCAAGCAGTTAGGATTTCATGGGGTGCGCCTGAAAGGACTCGAACCTTCACGTCTCGCGACACCAGATCCTAAGTCTGGCGCGTCTACCAATTTCGCCACAAGCGCATATGTGTTTGTGGGTGCAAAGGTACGATTTTTTTTGTTGTTTACTGCATTTTATATGTAAAATTTTTCCTTAATTGTGTAATTTTAGGGGGCGTTTTTTGTTGTAACTTTGTGGGTGTTGTCGAAAAGCACTGTTTTGAACGAAATTATGAGAATTGAAAAATCTGACATACCCGTAGTGGGAATGGCTTGCGCCGCTTGCGCTGCTAATATTGAGCGCTGTATGCGCAAGATTGATGGCGTGTGTGTGGCTTCTGTGTCGCTGCCTATGCGTATGGCCCATATTGAATATGACGCTGATGTCGTATCTTTGCCGAGCATCAAACAGAAGGTTAATCAAATTGGCTTTGACCTTTTAATAGAGCCAGACGCCGATGTGGAGCAGGTGGAGAAAACGCATTATGGCGCGCTTGTGAAGCGTGTGGCTTTGGCTTGGACTGTGTCGTTGCTCACTATGTCGGTGTCGATGGGCGTGGTGCCTTTGCCTTCGCCTGCGGCGGGCTATGTGTCGATGGCACTGGCGGCTATCGGCTTGGTGGTGTGTGGCGGCAGTTTTTATCAAAGTTCGTTAGGCCAGATGCGCCATGGAGGTGCGGGTATGGACACTTTGGTGGCACTCAGCACAGGCGTCACCTTCGTTTTCAGCGCGTTTAATGTGGTGTGTGGCGACTCTGTGTGGGGAGCGCGAGGCATAGAGTGGCACACGTATTTCGATGCCTCTGTGATGATTGTAGCCTTTGTGCTTACTGGGCGTCTGCTTGAAGAGAAGGCACGACGTGGCACAGCAAGCAGCATTCGGCACCTTATGGGACTTGCGCCAAAGACTGCCAAAATCGTGACCAAAGCTGCCGATGGCACTGAACAAGTGTCCGCTGTGCCGATTGCCACCATTAAAATAGGTGATTTGATAGAGGTTGGTGCTGGTGATAAAATTCCAGTGGACGGGAAAGTGACATTTGCCACATGTTTTATGAACGAGAATGGGGCGTATGTTGATGAGTCGATGATCAGTGGCGAGCCTCTCCCCACACTTAAAGAGAGTGGCTCAAAAGTGCTTGCCGGCACAGTGGTGAACCAGGGACGGCTGCGGTTTCGCGCACGTCAGGTGGGCGAGGACACAGCCCTTGCCCAGATTGTGAAGATGGTGCGTGAGGCTCAAGGGTCGAAAGCCCCGGTGCAGCGCATCACCGACCGCGTTGCGCTCATTTTTGTGCCAGTGGTGGCGATTCTCTCTCTGCTCACCTTTCTGATTTGGGTGATGGTGGGCGGTGTGCCCCTTATACCCCAGGGCATTATGAGTGCTGTGGCAGTGCTCGTGGTGGCGTGCCCGTGTGCCATGGGACTTGCCACGCCCACTGCTCTGATGGTGGGTATGGGTAAAGCGGCTGAAAAGGGCATTCTCATCAAAGATGCCACCGCTCTTGAAAAGTTGCGCAGGACCACGGCAATAGTGCTCGATAAAACTGGAACCATCACCATTCCAAACCCGAATGTGGATTTCACCAGGTCGGCTGATATGCCGTTTGAGGCAAGGGAAACGCTGAAGCCAAATGTGCGAGAGGCAATTTCGGCTTTGGCAGATGAAGATATAGAGGTTCACCTCATCACAGGCGACACACCGGAGGCCGCTTCCTATTGGGCCGCGAAGGCTGGGGTGATGAAGGTCAAGAGCAAGGCTTTGCCACAGGACAAGGAAAATTTGGTGAGGGAGCTTCAAAGCCATGGACACAGTGTGGCTGCGGTTGGCGACGGCATCAACGACACCCAGGCTTTGGCACTTGCTGATGTGGGCATAGCCATGGGGCGGGGAACAGATGTGGCTATGGATGTGGCGCAGGTGACGCTGATGACCGACGATTTGATGGCGCTGCCAGAGGCGGTGAAGATGAGCCGGCGCACGGTGCGGATGATTTATCAAAACTTGTTTTGGGCGTTTGTTTACAACGTGGTGTGCATACCGCTGGCTGCTGGCGTGCTGCGTGTGTTTGGCGTGGATTTCCAAATCACCCCCATGTGGGCAAGCGCGCTGATGGCGTTTTCGAGCATTAGCGTGGTACTCAATAGTTTGCGACTTAAGTTATTAAAATAAACAAAAAAATGATGATGAAAAAGGAATTTAAAATTTCGGGTATGCGTTGCGCAAATTGCCGCGCAAACGTGGAAAAAGCCATTAAGGGCATTAAAGGCGTAACAGCCGTAGTGGTCACGCTCACTCCAGGCAAGGCTGAAGTGGAGGGCGACTTCAGTGAAAAAGACGTGGTTGAAGCTGTAGAAGACCTCGGTTTTGTAGTAGAATAATTTTAAAAAGTGTTAAACTGGTGATTTTTATGCTTCAAAGTTATGTTATGTAACATAAAAGTTGTAATTTTGCATTGGTTTTTCATGGTATTAGTTTTTAAAGGTAATGAAATACATGACGTCGGGAGACGGATTTATTTCATTTTTGTTTAAGGTTTATGTTAATGGTATTAGAAGGTTAATTAGTTAAGCAATCCCCGATAGTGATATCGAGGATTATTTTTTTTAAAAAAAACATCAAGAGCCCCTGTTCGCAGATGAATAGGGACTCTATTTTGTTTAGTGGTGGAAAAGTGGGGATGGATTAGAACCATTTGATTCTTTTGAACACGAAGAATGCCGCGCACGAGAGCGTGATCGAGAGCAGCAGAATGGCGATGAAAGCCCATGGCGCATGGTCGAGAGGTAGCTTCACGTTCATGCCATACAGGCTTGCAATCAGTGTGGGCACCTGTAGAATGATGGTGATGCTCGTCATCCGCTTCATGATGAGGTTGAGGTTGTTGGATATGATGGTTCCGAAAGCCTCCATGGTGCCGGTGAGAATGTTGCTGTAGATGCTCACCATGTTTTGTGCCTGCTGAAGCTCAATGTGCACGTCCTCCACCATTTCCATATCCAGCATTTCGGAGCTGATATAGATGGTGCGCAGGCGAGTGATTAAAGCCTCGTTGCCGCGGATGCCAGTGTTGAAGTACACTAGGCTCTTTTGCAAGTTGCGCAATTTCAGCAAGTCGTCGTTGCGCAGTCTGCGTTCCAGTCCGTCTTCAGTGTTGTTGATGTTGATGTTGATTTGCTTCAGGAATTTAAGGAACCACACTGCCGACGACATGATCAGTCTCAGAATCAGCGCAAATTTATTGTTGATGGCGTTGCCTTTGGCCGTATTGTATTGAATGAAGTCGTGCGTTACGATATTTTTAAAATAGCACAGCACAATCACCAGGTTGCCGTTGGTGATCACGCCAAGCGGCACGGTGGAGAAGGGAATGTCCACATCGCCCGTTTCTCTCGGTATGCGCATGATGGTGAGCATCCAGTCGTCGTCTTTTTCCACACGCGGTCGTTCGTTAGGGTCGCGGATATCGGAGATAAACGAGTCGGGCACGCCCATTTCCTCTAAATAGTTGAAATCGTCTTGATTAGGGTCACACACGTTAATCCAGCAGCCGTCTTGCCACTGGTCCACTTTCTTGAATCCTTTTCCAAAAAGCAAAAATTCTCTCATGTCGTTGCCACTGCCTCCTTATGATGGTTTGTGATAGCAAATTGCTAAAATGCTTGGCTTGGCAACGTATGTCTAAAGGTATTAAACTTTTGGCAGTCTGTTTGCCCCAGCTTCTACATCAGCAATTCTCTGTTGAAAAATTGATTGTTTAACGGTACTGAATCGTCCATTTACATTAATAAGATTTGATTTATAGTGCAAAGATACGGCAAAATATGGCAAGTAGATACATTTCTACTCAATTTTTTTCGCACAAAAAGGCCTTTATAGTGCTGCTCTGGCGGTAAAATTAACGAAAGACAGGCTGCCATAAATGTGAGTCACATCTCTGGCAACCTGTCGCATCTGCTTATGCATCGTCTATGGTGCTTTATCATGGGGCAGATTCAGGTCGGGGTTTGTGCAGCCTCTGTCCTTACTTTTGCATCATGTGCCCTTTATTGCAGCGGATACTATAACCGGATATCCTATAATCACTGCTTAGCCATGACGCCGAGCGCCGCCAAAAGTTTCAACTACTACTCTTCAAAAAAATGTATGATGTATATTTAATATACATTCATTCATGGTACTGTATGCTAATGGCATTAGGCAAGTTTTTTCGATTGCAAAATTCCTACATTTTCTTCAAATGTCAATATCCATTTTCATCCAAGTTTCATCCAATTATGTCCACGAAAATTCATTTTTATCTTTTTCTTTGAAAAAAGGCGCTGCCATCTTATTTTATTGTGTAATTTTGTGTGTGATTACCTTCTATATATAAATAGTATGGCGCCGAACAAACAAGACGAATATATCAACACGAGCGAATTTCTTGAGCCGGAAGACTCGATGAAGATAGAGCAGGACTTTACTGAAATCACCCCTATATTGCCACGCGTGCAGAATGAGGCGCGCAACGAGTGCCAGTCGTTTAAGGCTCGGCGATATGGGCAATGGTGGATTTTGAAATGTGTGTCGAAGAAGGTAGTGGACAAGTCGCGGGTATATGAATACCTTCGCAAGGAGTTTGTGGTGGGCATTAGCCTATGGCACCCTAATATAGTGAGAATGATATCCATTCAGCCCGATTTGGTGGACGGCGCGCCAGGCATTGTGCTTGAGTATATCGACGGCACCACTCTCACCAGGTTTCTTGAAACCAATCCGCCTCTTGAGGAACGCCTGAAGATTGCCTCGCAGATGATTTCGGCCATGCGCTACTATATGGCCAAGCAGGTGGTGCACTGCGACTTGAAGCCCGACAACGTGATAGTTACCCATAACGGGCATAATGTGAAGATTATAGATTTCGGTTTGGCCGACCTTGATAATTTCAATGTGTTTAAAGGTCACGCGGGCACCGACCGCTATGCCGCCCCTGAGCAGAAACGCTCCGATGGCGTGGTGGACTGCCGCAGCGACTTTTATGCCTTCGGCCACATTCTCAGGCTGCTCAAGCTGCCTCGCTCTTTCAACCATATCATCAGCCGGTGCCTCAAAGAGCGGCAGGAAGACCGGTATCAGAACCCTACCGACCTCTATCTCGACTTTGAGCGCGCGCGCACCTATCGCTTGCCCAAATGGACGATAATGGTGGTGGTGATGGGAGTGCTGGTGACAGCCTGCGCCTTTGTGCTGGGCAACTGGGCCTCGAAGAATATGGTAAAGCACCTTACCACCTCGCGCGACAAGATTGTGGACGGCAAGATGCCTGCACTTTACTTTGGCGACAGCGTGAAGATTCATTCGCGCGGCGATGAGGTGTATGTGGTGCCAAACGCCGCCACGCTCCATTATTTGCCCAACTCTCGCCCCATTCCTGGGCATGTGAGTGAAGACTTGGCTGTGGACCTTGGGCTGAGCGTGATGTGGGCTCCGTATAATGTGGGTTGTGCTGAGGCTTCATCGAACTGTGTGGGCGGCTTTTACAATTGGGGCGATGCCTCAGGCGAGAATATAGATGGCGAGTTGAGGCCCTATGACTTCAAAAAGCAGACGCACTCCATATCTGGCACGCGCCACGACATAGCGCACGCCCGATGGGGCGGCCAGTGGCGAATGCCCACTTCGCAGGAGTTTCAGGAGCTGATCGACAAGTGCCGATGGACGCTGATCAACAAGCGAGGGGCCGTGAAGGGCTTTCTTGTGACAGGTCCTTCGGGCAAGTGCATTTTTTTGCCCTTTTCTGGCTACCGTAAAGGACCAGCCTTCTTCAAACAGGGGCTGGTGGGGTGCTACTGGAGCGCGTCGCCATTTCCTCACGCCGAGCAGGCTTCGGCATATTTTTTAGTGTTGAACGATGATGCTGTGTCGATCGACCAGGGCGATTTGGCCATGGCGGGGTATAGCGTTCGTCCTGTAATCAGCAAGTGAATGCGAAGAGCCACTCATCTTACACACCATAACGCCAATGACCAATGAGCAGTAAAGAGCATCCGTTCACCAATATTGAACCCCTGTACGACGATGGCTTGTATTGCGAGCTGTTTAAAGCGCTGCGCTATAATCAGTGGTGGGTGTTGAAAACGCTCAAGCCTGAATACGTGTCGTCGCGGTCGATGCGTAATGCTCTCTTTAAGGAATACGAGATAGGAAAGCAGCTCAACAGCCAGTTTATAGTGCGGTACCTGGCGTGGGAATTCGTGCCAGAGCTGCATCGCTACTGCATTGTGCAGGAGTTTATTCAGGGCGTTACGCTGAAAGAATATCTTGTGGCCCACCACCTCAATTCCAGAATGCGCTATAAGTTTATTATGGAGATGCTGGAGGCGCTCAAATACTGTGCCGCACGCCAGGTGGTGCACCGCGACTTGAAGCCCAGCAATGTTATGGTCACCAACAATGGACAGAACATCAAACTGATTGATTTCGGGCTAAGCGACCGTGATGATTTTGCTATTCTGAAAGCGCCAGCCGGCAGTCTCCTCTACATGGCACCCGAGCAGCGGCAGAAAGGTGCGAGCGTGAACTTCTGCGCCGATATGTACGCGTTGGGGAAAATCATGCTCGACATGAGGGTGTCGAAGCGTTTTCACAGTGTGATACAGCGATGCATTGAACCGGAGCCCTCCAGGCGGTACCCTTCGTTTGAGGCGCTTGAAACCGACTTTAAAGCTAAAATCTATCGCTACCGGGTGCAGATGCGCACCGTGGTCACGGCTGTGGTGATGACAGTGCTCTCTGTCACGGCTTTTGTGCTGGGCTATGGTCCTCTTGGCGGCTCAATCCTTGGCTATGAGGGCAAGAAGGAGGCTTATAAGAGCGTGCCCACGGAGTATTATCTGGATAATGGAAATTACGCTGACTCAAGTGTTTACTCGTCGTTTTTCATGCCGAAGCATAACTGCAATATCTATTACCTTACGCCGAGTGCCACCATACCGGGGCCTATTGATGAGAGCCGTGCTGTGGATTTGGGACTGAGTGTGAAGTGGGCGCCGTTTAATCTTGGGTGTGAGCGCGAGAGCCTGGTTATGCTTGGCGCGCTGGTGGGCTATGGCGATGTGGAAGGGCATAACATATCTTCCAATCCCGACGATTATTTCCATGGCGACATCACGCCACAAACCGACATTGTGAGGAGATATTGGGGCGGTGGCTGGCGCATTCCCACTTATGAGGAGCTCCGCGAACTGGTGAACCGGTGCCAGTGGCGTGTGGTGATAGAGAATGGACATCAGCCATGCTTTGTGGTCACTGGCCCTAATGGCAACAGCATTGTAATGGCAGGAACTGGAGCAAGATATATGGGGCGGCACTACGAGGCGCTCAATACGGGGTATTACTGGTCGTCGACTTTTTGCCCCGACAGGCATGGCTCACATGCCATTTGCCTTGCTATCACACGCGACAATTTCAAGTTTGTGGAGTCGCTGCTTTGCTATGGTCACGCCATTCGTCCAGTGCTACCTTATGCAAGTTCTGAAAAGGAGAGGGTGTCGAGGCATTTGCGCGATGAGTATATGCCTTTGTTGCCTACGCCGTAGGGGAGAGATGAGAAGTCAGAAGTCAGAAATTAGAGGAGTGCATAATGAACTTATACCATTAATCTCTAATTTCTAATATCTAATGTCTGCTGCCGTATGCCACCTCTGCGTCGGCCGCTATAAGTTCTTGGCTTTCCAGTGAAGGAGCCGTGGTGGTGGTGGGGACGTTTAGCTTCAGCAGTATCTTGCTCAACTCTATGGTTAGGCGTTGCAGAGTGGGGATGCGGTGCTTGCCTTGCAGGTCGCACTCCCAGATGGTGATGCTGTACCAACCCATACTTTTGAGCCGCTCTCTATTGGCTTCATCGCGCTCACGGTTGCGCTTGATTTTTGCTTGCCAGAAGGCGGTGTTGCTCTTTGGTAAGCGAAAAAGGCGGCAGTTCTCGTGCCCGTGCCAAAAGCATCCGTTCACGTTAACCACCGTGTGGTAGCGGTGAAGCACAATGTCGGGTGTGCCCGGTAGGCGCTTCACATGCAGTCGGTATCTAAATCCCTGTTTCCATAGCCATCGCCGCACAATCATTTCTGGCGCCGTGTCTTCACTGTGCACATGCTGCATGCAGCGCCGGCGCTGCTCCGGTGTCATCTTATCGGCCATAGGAAAAGGAGAGATTAGAAATTAGAGATTAGAAATTAGAGATTAGAAATTAGAAGTTAGAAGTTAGAGATTAGATATTAGAGGTTGGCATAATGGGCATAATAGGCCTTAACCACTAACCCTTAACCATTAACGTCTAATTTCTAATCTCTAATCTCTAATTTCTTGAAAAAACTATTCCCACTCAATGGTGGCTGGTGGCTTTGAGGAGATGTCGTAGCACACGCGGTTCACGCCTTTCACCTTGTTGATGATTTCGTTGCTCACCTTAGCCATAAAGTCGTAGGGCAGATGTGCCCAGTCGGCGGTCATAGCGTCGGTTGAGGTGACGGCGCGCAGTGCCACGGGGTGCTCATAGGTGCGTTCGTCGCCCATCACACCCACGGAGCGCACGGTGCTCAGCAGCACGGTGCCCGCTTGCCAAATCTTATCGTAGAGGCGTTCGCCATCTTCGCAGATGTATTCCTGCATGTGGCGGATATAGATGTCGTCGGCATCTTGCAGAATCTGCACCTTTTCTCGGGTGATGTCGCCAAGAATGCGCACAGCCAAGCCCGGTCCAGGGAATGGGTGGCGCTTAATCAGGCGGTCGGGCATGCCGAGCTGGCGGCCCACACGGCGCACCTCGTCCTTAAAGAGCCACTTCAGCGGTTCGCAGAGCTTGAGGTTCATTTCCTCGGGCAGTCCGCCCACATTGTGGTGGCTCTTAATCACCTTTCCGGTGATGTTGAGGCTCTCGATGCGGTCGGGATAGATGGTGCCTTGCGCCAGCCATTTAGCGTCGGTAATTTTCTTGGCTTCGGCGTTGAACACCTCCACGAAGTCGCGGCCGATGATTTTACGCTTCTGTTCGGGGTCGGTGACACCTGCGAGGTCGGCGAAGAACTTTTCGCTTGCGTCCACGCCTATCACGTTAAGCCCCAGTCCCTCATAGTCGTGAAGCACCTGCTGAAACTCATTTTTGCGCAGCATACCGTGGTCCACGAATATGCAGGTGAGGTTTTTGCCGATGGCCTTGCCGAGCAGCACGCCCAGCACACTGGAGTCCACACCGCCAGAAAGGCCGAGAATCACGCGGTCGCTGCCTATCTGTTTCCTGAGTTCAGCGATGGTGGTGTCCACAAATGAGGCTGCGCTCCACTGCTGGCGGCTGCCGCAGATGTCAACCACAAAATTACGCAGCAGTTGTGTGCCTTGCAGGCTGTGGAACACTTCGGGGTGGAACTGCACAGCCCACACTGGCTGTGTGGTGCTGGCGTAGGCGGCATACTTTACATTGGCGGTGGAGGCTATCACCTTGCAGTCGGCAGGAATGGCGGTGATGGTGTCGCCGTGGCTCATCCACACCTGTGAATGTGGCTCAAAGCCTTTCAATAGTGGGTTGGTGGCGTCGAATTTTTCGAGGTGGGCACGACCGTACTCACGCGAGTCGGCCTTCTCCACCTTGCCACCGCCACAGTGTGATATATACTGCGCCCCGTAACAGATGCCTAGCACAGGCACTTTGCCCACAAATTGGCTTAAATCCACCTTGAAGGCCTCTGGGTCGTGAACAGAGTAGGGTGAACCAGAGAGGATTACGCCTATCACCGACTCATCACCGACGGGGAATTTGTTGTAGGGCAGAATTTCGCAAAATGTGTCGAGTTCGCGCACGCGGCGGCCAATCAGTTGAGTGGTCTGCGAGCCGAAGTCTAAAATAATGATTTTTTGCTGCATGAAATCTGTGAGATTGAATATTGATTTTGTAATTTCCCTACAAAGTTACTACATCCGCTCCAATTTTAAAAACATGCATTACGCCAAAGAGTATTAAATATTGCCATAAAAAGAGGCGCAGAATTTAATTTGCTACTCATTTGTCAAATGAGTATATCTGTTTCACTTTTTCTCCCGATCGTAGTAAGTGATGGTGCGGGTCACAAGTTGAGTTCCTTCACCCTCTGTTGTTTTAAGTGGTTTAATTTTCGCCTTTGTCCAGTTGCCGAATTTGTCGAAAGCTAAATATGTGATTTGATAGGAATCGTAGAAGGTGCCTTGAATGTTTTCTTCGCTGTAAGATTTGATGTTGCCAGAAGAGTCGTATGTATATCGTTTCTCATAAATGTGATATGGAGAAAATGCTGCCGAATAGTGAGTGACTTTGCCTTGTCTGTTGTAGTCATAAGTGTATGCTTCTCCTTCACTATTAGCCTTTTCCTTAATCAATGAGATTCTACCATCATTGTCTCTTACCACATAATACTCTGCAGATATGATGGCTTTTCCATTTTTCGTGAACGATAGATTAGGACGCTCGCAGCAATAATTGTCGCCATTTGAGTATATAGGCTCTACCACTCTTTTCACATGGCCGTGGAGGTTGAATGTGCGGAGGTCGGGTGTGGTGAAGTTCACCCATTCGATGCTGTCTTTGATGGCGGCCTTAAATGCGGCTTTGATGCTGTCCTGCCTTGCTTTCTCTTTTTTGACTGCCGCTAAGCTGTCGGCAGTGCGGATGCTGTCTTGCCGTGCTTTCTCTGCCATTTCGGCTTTAGATGGTCCACATGATGGCATTGTGAGCGATAAGCAAATCATCCCCAAAATAATTAATACCAAATTTTTCATCATCAAATATGTTTAAGTTCGTTAATAATTAGTGCATGTTAATGCTATCAGCAATTTATTCCATAAAGTTACATAAAAAATCCACCACCACAAGTTTCCTTTTTTGTATAGTGGGTTTAAAGATTATCAGAAATTGAGCAAATAATGATAATATGGCGAGGCCATAATGCCTCGCCATATTTCATGAAAACAATTTCATTGAAGAACATCAAATGTTCACCTGTTGACGGATTTCACTGTAGTCATGTTTTATCTTTTAACAGGGTGATATTGATGAGATTTTTAGACTTTGCGAAATCTTTTTGCTTATAAATGTGTGATGCTTAAATTCAAAAAAGTGTGAAAAATTATTTTTTCTTCTTCTTTAATCTAAGTAGCTCGCCTGGGTATGTACCTTTTACTTTGCCCTTAAATTGTGTTTTGCCTAACTCCCTTGCTTTTTGTTCACTGTCTGTGCCATCTTTTTGTTCGGAGTTGTCAGTGGTTACTTCAGCACCTTCAAGGTTGTTCCAAATCTGGTTCTTGACAACTTTTACTGTGCCTTTAACTTTTTCTTTCTGTTCTCCAGTTGCTGGGTCTTGTTGAATTTCCACTATTTCAAATTCGTCATCAGCGACAAGGCCTTCTTTTTCACCAATCTTTGCATAGAGAACTCCATTAGCCTCGTCAACTTCCGTAATAGGGGTAAATGTTCTGAACGCTTCAAATTTAGCCTGCAATTTTGTGATGCTTTTGTTAATGGCGTTTATTGTTGCATATCTGATTAAGTCTTCTTCTGAAGTTTTGTTTGTAATAGCTTGTCGAACTCTTGCATTAGCTTTATCCTTACCTAAATATTTCAATGTGCAGATACCAGAAGCAACTAATTCTTCTATGGGCTTATTATAGTATTCATTATCAAATTTAGCCTGAATATCCTTATCCCATTGCAACTGATAGAGGTAAGAATTCACTTCTACACAATATCCGTCACCGGCGATGGCTCCAGCAGCAGCTCCGGCAGCCTGCGACGCAAGTGCTCCAATACTGCCAAATTGACTTCCAACAGCATTCGCGTAAGCTTGGGCTTCTGCTATAATTGAGGCGTATGAGCGATATTTCATGTAATTGACTAGTAAGAAAGTTTTTCCTATAAGTTGCTCTCCTACGGCAGCGCCAAAAGTATGCGTCGTTCCCAATTTCTTGGCTAAATCCACTTCTTCTTGAGTTGCTCCATAAGATGCTTGTTCCACAAAATATGTTGCATTAGGGTCCCATGTTTTGTTTTCTTTGTTGTATCCGTACCATTTCCCTACTAAATTGGGAGCTAACTGCGTTTCAGCAATGTATTTTTTCATGATGGCAGGAATTCTTTCCTTTGTGTTGTCTTGTGTACTGTCTACCCCGGCAGCGGCCTTAACCTCACCTAATGCTTGTTTTGATGCACTTTTCATGAATTTTCCAAACCCACTTTTCTTTTTTTCTCCCGTTTCTGCGTTAGCTGCATCAATCTCTTCTTGGGTTACATTATATGCATCTGCATCAATTATCCTCGGGAAGTCAAAATTAAAATCGTTGAATTGTGTTGGAGTAGGAATCGTTTTAAATTCGTCAAGAATTATTTGTGATTTGTTCTTCCCTGCGACAGTGTCGGAAACTTCTTTTTTTACAGAACTTTTAATCATGTCAGTTATAACATTGTTTGAGCTTCCTTCTGCTTGATCCACTCTTTCCAAAGCTTTGCTCTTGACAATTACCGAATAAATGGAATTTCTTCTAAAGTGGTTTTGTGCTTGTGCTATAGCTGAAGCGCACACAATCACAGAACATGAAAATAATAATAATTTCTTTTTCATAATTACGCTGTTGTTTGTTAATGTATATAGGTCGTTTTAGTCGCTTATGTATATTGATTCATCTATGTTTTAAATGCAGCCAATTGTAGTTGTATGTTGGCTGCTGATGGTTTCCATATGCAACACCAATAGCCTTTGCTGCTGCTATTCTTTGTCTTGTGGTTTCAACCTTGTCTCGATATTTTTGTTTAATTTCAAAATCCCAATTTTCTTTGCATGTTGAAGCTATTTTTTTTTGCAAACTTATGGCTTTAGAATAGCATGACGCAGATGGGTCGATTTGTGAAATGTATTCATTTGCCCTGTTTGCCCCTTCAACATCAGGAGATGCTGCCCATTCTCCATTTGCCATAGTGAGTAACTTTTGCCCTTCATAGTCAACATAGTCTTGGTAAATGCTTAATGTTAGGTGATAAGCTTCATCATAGCCAATGCTACAATATGGTATGCTTGATGTGTACATTAATGCTTCTTCAAAATTACGAGATTTAGAGGCTGATTTAGCCTTCATAAGAATCGATTTGTAATTTGTGTCATAGTATTTGATGATTTTATCTTTTCCATCTTCGACAAACATCTTAAATTTGGTATTTGTCAAGTCAAGGTTTTGTAATGCCATTGTGTAAGCCCTTTCTAACGATGTGCCTGCACCTTTCAAATCAATAGACACTGTTGATAATACCTTTTGTCCTACGCCATCACCGATAACGAGTGTGAGGGTTGTATTTAAAATATATTTTGTCGGGGCTCCCGAAATTATGTCCTTATAAGAGTGCTCAAACATACCAGTGATGAAGAACTGGCTGTAATCATAAGTGGCGGATGCAGATTCACTCTGTGCCATTATTCTTGAGATTTTAGTCGATAGTTTCTGAACGATAGGGGTTGGCACCTCATCAGATTGATTGCAAGGGATTACCATGAAGCTGACTGTACAATCATTTGCTTCCGTATTTAGAATTGAGCCTATTCCTATTATTAAAGTGGCTAATATGGTTCTTATTTTAATCATATCTTAGATCCTTAAATTATTTTTCTCCAATTAATATCCAGCAATCTCCTAAACCTTCACTTGTGAGTTTGGATGTTATGTGGAATTGATCTCGTAGGAAATTCACTATTTTTTCTCCAAAATCATGTGCGTCAATAGCTATTCCTGATTCATTATAAAGCGGAATGCGTACTTCTGGGAAATCAAGAATGTCTGCTTCTTGGTCTCCTGTGCTAAAGCGGCCATTCACTGTGTTTTGCGATAGCCATTTTTTTATTATAGACTTTAGCTCTATGCCATCAAACTCTGTTTCAAGGTCAATGCCACAGCCTTCAAAAGGTTCTATAGTGATAGCAATTTGCCTTCCATTGGTTAGCATGTCCTCAAAATAATTTTGCAGCGCAGCTGTAAATGCGTCGATCTTGTCTACTGCAGCCTCATCGATTAGGACAGCGATGTCGCTTTCATACTCTGGGTTACCCACGCCACTTGCTCCACCAATGTTTACGTTTGTATAAGCATCATAGGCATTAAGTTCATATCTTAGCTGTTTTTTTGCTCCAATATTCGTGATTTTGTAATTAATCTTCACCACTATGTCGGCTTTCGCTTGGCTTAATGCTTCTTTATATGCAGAGGTTTTAACACTTGCACTGCTTGTCTTGCTTTGCATCAAGGCTCTTTTCCCTGCCCTTCTTTTTATGGATTTTAAGGATTGTTCCAAACTTTTGAACAAAAAGCCCCTATCGGCCATTAATTGTTCTACTTTCTTTATGGCATAACCTATTTCTGAGTTTTCTGCAAACGCTTGTCTGTATTTGAAATCATAATCAACCTCTCCTTGATTATCAATTTTATCAGCAAACCCATTTTCCACCATCCAATTGTCTTCAGGGAAAATTATTACTGTTGGTTTTTTTATCTGTGAAAAAATTGTGATAGAGGATGCTATAAGTAATAACGATAATAATTGTTTTTTCATAATTTTTTGATAATACATTTTTTTGATAATACATTATATTAATTTAATAATACCAGCTTCAATTAACCGTTTACGCAAGCCAGACACATCCACTCTCACGATTATACCAATAGACTTCATTGTTTTTCCATCTGAATATAATCTTGATGTTGTGTTGTCTTCCACTACCTCAACATATTGGCTATATTCTCCATTGCTTTTGAAAAATGGCTCAAAGAAATATTTGTATTTTTCTTGTCCATTAACGTCAAGTACGAGAGCTTTTCTTAAATAGCTGTTTGTGTTAATGGATCCATTCTTGATGCCATTAAATAGCACGTCTTTAACTGCTTTTTTCTTTGCATCTTCTCTCGCTGATGCTTTATTCATCCCTTTTCCAAACACCCGTAAAAGCAAGGTACCATCATCGTTAGAGTTGATGCACTGTGATTCAAGTGTGTAATAAGATGCCGTTTCTGATAAATTTGTATTTGAACTGCACCCTACCATGAAAAAAGTAAGAACTAATAGAAATGAATATGGTATAATTTTGTTCATATTTAGTGCTTTAAAACTCGTAGCCAATGTTTAATCCTATAAATGTAGTGAAACTCTTTTTTTTATTGATGTGGTTAGATGGCAGTTTCAATGTCTGTCCCATGTAGTTAATACCAATAAGAAATGCAGATCTGTCATAATCTCCAATTCTTAATCCTATGGTCGGTCGAACCATGACACCTTCATTTATGCTCGCACCAAACGATAAAGAGTAGTAGGGAATGACACTCCTTTCTCGGCTTGAAGAGAGGTGCCCTCTTAAGTTGACGTATATGGGAATGCTGAGATTGATGAGGTCCTCTTTTCTTTGCCTGTTAATGATGTCGTTTTTGTCAGCATCAAAATAATACCGTGCTCCTACGCCAACGCCGACCTTCACGTATTCATTTAATCTATAACCTAACGTGACGCTGAGCTCTGTCATAGGTTTGTTGTTAGAACTGCTATAACAAGAATAAAACCCATATAAGTCCGCTCCCCACCAGAAGTGGTTTTTGTTGTCGTTCCTCGATGATAGCGTTTTTGTATTTACCTCGTCGTTTTCTCTTGGTAAAAGAGGTTTTTTATTAGTGAGGTCTTTAATTTTTAGTCGCTCAACCGTATTTGTCCTGCCATCTTTTGTGCGAATTGTTATTGTCCTTTCATTGCTGTCAATGATTTCACATTCAATGATTTCACCATTGTTAAGGTGGAGATAGGTGGCGTCAGCTTTGCTCATACAGTGAACGCCAAAAATAATAATTAATGTCGTAAGCGCTTTTTTCATAGCCGATTAAATACTTAAAAGTAAGAATTGAGTGCTTTTACTATACCTGCTGCTTCGAGAGTTTTTCTAAGGAGGTCTTTCTTTACCATCACAATTGTGCCTACTTTGTAGCGCTTTTTGTCCAGTTTCACGACGGTTCTGGATGATGACACTACTTCAACATAGTTCATGTATGTACCATCCTTGAAAAAAGCATTAAAAAAATCGGCATGTTGCTGTTCTGCTATGGGTGACCCGGCTAAAGGCTTTTGGCTTTGTTGGCGGCCACCGACTGGAGAGGAATACCCTCTGAACAAGACCCCATGAACAGCGCATTTGCTTAAATAGCTGTCGTCTGGTTTTTGCGAGGGATAGTAGACATATACTTGTACAATATAAGTGCCTTGCATGCCAGGTTGTCCAGTTCCTGTCAGCTCGTATTCCATAGGAATAACCTTCTCCTTTGAAAATGAAGGAGTAGAGAATATTAAAGCGCAAATTAATACAAGAATTATTTTTGCCATCTTTATTGTGCAACGCAAAAATATGAAGGTTCTGATGCTGTTACTTTGCATAATTATGATTTTTTTACAAATGCAAATATAACGGCAGAATCAGACATGCAGCAAATAAATGTGATGCGGGGGGGCAACGATATGTAGCGTATTAGGCTTCTACGGTGGTTGGATTGCCGGTTGGGCTGGAGTATTGTGAGGCTAAGTCGGCGAAGAAGTTGTGGCCCAGGGCATCGCTGAACTTTTGTATGGTGAAGGTGTCGATGTGCTGCTTCTTGAATATTTTATATAGGTTGGTGCGGTGGCAGCTGATTTGCTCTGCCAGCCACTTAGGCGATATTCCATGATTTTCCACATATTCCTGTAGAATGGCTCCTGCGTTGATGGTTTTCATTTCTCGTTGATGGTTTTCATTTCTGTGTCTGCCCCCCCCCCTCCTGCTGGGGCATATACAAAAAAGCGTGAGGAGATGCCACTGATTACTTTTCAAGAGGTATCGCCAAACACCTTACCAGAAATAAACAGCCCACCCTCACGCCCAAGCCGATATATCGGAATCCTCTCATCGTGAGGGTGGATACAAGCATGCTTGAGCGTTCCATCTGTGGCCCTTATCCTTCTGGTGTTGAAAATTGGCGATTTTCTTGAAAAGGATAAAAAGCGGAACGCTTTGTTAAACTATGTCATGAATCCGGTGTGGAAAGGTGTTTTCTCCACCCCACACTCATATTCATATCGCAAATTTAATAAAAATTTGGAATTATGGAATATTTTTCACGCTGAATTTTCACTTTCGTCAATATGCTTTTAATATTGTGATGTGTGGCTGGTGAACTGAGCGGTTTTTTTTGTAATTTTGTAGCCTTGAAAGTGAAGTTTTTAGGGGAAATTTCCGTCAAAAGACAAGAAACTGACAACTGATTATTAAATTTTTATATTTGACAATGATGAAGAAAACCATTATGATGGCGGCTTTGGCTGTAGGGGCTTTGGCCGCAGACGCTCAAATGCCAGTGTTGGTGGATACGGCGGCCTCTGTGCATGGCGTGAACCGCGCCGACATGGACCTGAGCGCACGCCCAGGCGATGACTTCTACCAGTATGCCGGAGGTGGCTGGCTGAAGGCCAATCCTATGAAGCCGGAGTATGCGAGCTATGGCGTGTTCAACGACCTGGCCGAGACCAATCGCAAGCAAATCCGTGAGCTTTTTGAGAACCTCTCGAAAGAAAAGCACGCTTTTGGCACTGTGGGACAGAAGGTGGCCGACCTTTATAACCTGGCAATGGACAGCACCCGCCTCAACAAGGAGGGCGCCGCTCCGCTGCAGGCCGACCTCGCCAAAGTGAAGGCGTTCAGCAAAAATGACGACTTCACAGCGTTTATCGCCTATCAGCACATGTATCTCGCCAATCCGTTTTTCGGCATCGGCGTAGATGCCGACCTGAAAAACAGCGACATGAATGTGATGTGGCTGAGTGCTGGCACATCAGGCCTTCCTGACCGCGACTACTATCTGAACACCGATGCCGACAGCAAGAAGAAGCAGGAGGCCTACCGCGCCTACCTCTCAAAAATATTCCAGCTTAGCGGCTATAAGAAGAAGGAAGCCGACAAGGCCGCCAAGACCATCTACAATATTGAATACCAGTTTGCAGAGGCTGAGATGACCCGTGCCGAGGCTCGCGACTACAACAAGATCTACAACATCTACACCATCGACATGCTCCAGAAAGCCTATCCCGCCATACAGTGGGCCAAGTATTTTGAGCTGATGGGCGTGAAGGATGTGAAGCAGGTGATTCTCACTGAGCCTAAGGTGATGGCTGTGGCGCAGAAGCTGATGAGCACCCTCTCTGAGCAAGACATCAGATATTATGTGGCAGGCTCGATTATCAAGAGCAGCACAGGTGTGCTCAGCGACGACTTCGTGAATGCCCACTTCGACTTCTACGGACGCCTGATTAATGGACAGAAGGAGCAGAAACCACGATGGAAGCGTGCGCTCAGTTTCCCCAACAATATGCTCGGCGAGGCTGTGGGCGAGCTGTATGTGAGCAAATATTTCGCTGGCGAAAGCAAGACCAAGATGCTGAAGCTGATTGAGAACCTTCGCAAGGCGCTTGCCACACGTATCGCAGGCCTCACCTGGATGAACGACACCACCAAGATTAACGCACTGGTGAAACTCAACTCCTTTACCGTGAAGGTGGGCTATCCCGACAAGTGGCGCGACTACAGTAAACTGACCATCGACCCAGCCAAGTCGCTCTATGCCAATGTGGCTGCCGCCTCGCTTGTGGAGACTCTCCGCAATCTCGACAAATTCGGAAAGCCTGTGGACAAGAGCGAGTGGGGCATGACACCTCAGACGGTGAACGCCTACTACAACCCCACCACCAACGAAATCTGCTTCCCGGCTGCTATCCTTCAAGCGCCGTTCTTTGATGTGAACGCCGACGATGCCACCAACTATGGCGCAATCGGTGTGGTGATCGGCCACGAGATGACCCACGGATTCGACGATCAGGGCCGTAACTTCAATGCCGATGGCAACATGGTGGACTGGTGGACCGCAGGCGACAGCGAGCGCTTCAAAGCCGCCGCTGAAAAACTCGCCGCACAGTTCGACCAGATTACTGTGGTGGGCGACCTGAAGGCCAACGGTCATCTCACTTTAGGTGAAAACATAGCCGACCAGGGTGGCTTGCGCATTGCTTTCGACGCATTCAAGACCACTCAGCAATATCAAGAGGGCAAGAAGATTGACGGATTCACTCCCGTTCAGCGTTTCTATCTGAGCTATGGCCGCATCTGGGCAGAGCACATGACAGAGGAGGCCATTTACCAGCAGACCAAGAGTGATCCTCACTCCATTGGCCGCAACCGTGTGAACGCCACGCTTCGCAACATCGACACATGGTACGACGCCTTCGGTGTGAAGGAGGGCGACAAGATGTGGCTCTCGCCAGCTGATCGCGCCATCGTATGGTAACCCACTTTTTGCATTCATGACATATCGCGGACGCACATTCTCTTCAAATTTTATTTTGACCCCGTGCGTCCGCTTTTCTTATATAGGTGAATAATATGAAAAAGATTTTTTATATATTGGCCATATCTTTGCCCATACTCATGCTGGGAGGCAGCGCCTGCGGTAAGAGCGCGGAGGAGAAGGCGGCAAAGGCCAAGCAGGACTCCATCGACTCGGTGCGCTGTGCCGATTCTGTGTATGCGGAGCAAACGCGGCACATGCTTGCCCTCGACACCTTGATGGAGCGCCGCGCCGACAGTCTGCGCAATGCGCACAAGTATGCTCCAGCGGTGAATCTCGACAAAGATGCCGAGCCTTTTGTGAAGCGAGTGATGGCTGAGTATGTGCGAGCCCTGAACCGTGGCGCAAACGTGAGCACGCGCATTGGCGGTGATGTGACGAACAAGGTGCTTAGCCAGCTCACAGAGTTGAACGGTGGCCCTTCGGAGGCTACCGATGCTGAGGGCAACCGCGTGCGCTATGAGCTGAAAGAGGTGAAAGATGCCGGCGACCACTGGTTTGACGTGAGCTGGAAGCGTGCCGACAAGGCGTTTACCGCTAAATTGAGAGTGGCAATGAATGGTCCGAAGAAGCTGCGAATTGAGGAAATGAAGTAGCCTCAGGCAGTGTCGATATATAAAAATAGGCTGTCCCAAACACATGGGGCAGCCTATTTAATTATTTGAAGCTCTGATTTATTATGGCTTTGCCTCGTAATAGGGAATGCCCACGAGCTTGATGTCGAACACTAAGGTGGAGTAAGCCTTGATGTTGGAATAGTTGTAGGTGCCATAGCCCTGTGAGTAGGGCACCACCACGCGGCAGCTGTCGCCAATGTGCATTTTTGTGATGGCGATAGGCCATCCGCTCACCACACTTGTGAGGTTGGTGCGGTAAATGCTGTCGCCGTATGATTTCGTCAAGTTGAACGACGAGTCGATGGCTGTGCCATTGTAAGTGGTGAGGCGATACTTCACATCCACCGTAGAGGAGTAGAGCGGCGACAGGTTTCCTGCGGTGGCATTGGGGTCGTTGAACCAGTGCATCAGCACCTGTGCATTGGGGTCCCAAGGAGCCACAATCAGCTTATAGAAAGGCTGCCCACTTTCGTCCTTCAGCTGTAGCTGATCTTGATAGAACTTCAGGTTGGCGTCGCGCCATGCTGTGTCGATGTCGTCGTCGCTGTCGGTGCACGAGGAGAACACTGCGCCAATCACAGCCATCAGCATTACTAATAAGGGTAGTTTCTTCATTATTTCATATAATTTTTGTGCAATTATAAAAAAAGAGCGTGCAAGTGGGAGGCTTGCCTCAAAAAAAAATACTTACACCAGTTTCTTCAGCAGGTTGTTGAGGCTGCACTCACGGCTGATGAGGGTGTGTAGCTCGTCGATCGAGACGCGCTGTTGCTCCATCGTTTCGCGGTCGCGCACAGTCACGGTGTTGTCCTCCAGCGTCTGGCCATCGATGGTGATGCAGTAGGGTGTGCCAATGGCATCCATGCGGCGGTAGCGCTTGCCCACAGAGTCTTTCTCGTCGTAGCGGCAAGCGAAGTCGAATTTGAGCAAGTCCATGATTTCGTGGGCTTTTTCTGGGAGGCCGTCTTTCTTCACCAAAGGCAGGATGGCGCACTTCACCGGAGCTAAAGCCTTGGGCAGGTGCAGCACCACGCGGGTGTCGCCATTCTCAAGAGTCTGCTCGTCGTAGCTTGAGCAGAGCACCGAGAGGAACATACGGTCCACGCCGATTGATGTTTCAATCACATAAGGGGTGTAGCTCTTGTTGAGCTCTGGGTCGAAGTATTGGATTTTTTTCTTGGAGAATTTCTCGTGCTGGCTCAGGTCGAAGTCGGTGCGGCTGTGAATGCCTTCCACCTCCTTGAATCCAAATGGCATCTTAAACTCGATGTCGGTGGCTGCGTTGGCGTAGTGTGCGAGCTTCTCGTGGTCGTGGAAGCGGTATTTGTCATCGCCCATGCCCAGCGCCTTGTGCCATTTGAGGCGAGTTTCTTTCCATGTCTGGAACCACTTCAGCTCTTCGCCTGGGCGCACAAAGAATTGCATTTCCATCTGTTCAAACTCACGCATTCTGAAAATGAACTGGCGAGCCACAATCTCGTTGCGGAAAGCCTTGCCGATTTGTGCGATACCGAACGGCACACGCATGCGGCCCGTCTTTTGCACGTTGAGGAAGTTCACGAAAATGCCTTGTGCGGTTTCGGGGCGGAGATACACATCCATTGTGGAGTCGGCGCTTGAGCCCATCTGGGTCTTGAACATGAGGTTGAACTGACGCACGTCGGTCCAGTTCTTGGTGCCGGAGATAGGGTCGATGATGCCATAGTCCTCGATGATTTGGCGTAGCTCTTTGAGGTCGTTGGCGTTCATGGCGTCGCTGTAACGCTGGTGTAGCTCGTCGCGCTTTTTCTGGTGCTCAAGCACGCGAGGGTTGGTCTGGCGATACATGGCCTCGTCGAAGCTCTCGCCGAATCGCTTGGCAGCCTTGGCCACCTCCTTATTGATTTTATCGTCGAATTTTGCGATTTCGTCTTCAATCAGCACATCGGCGCGGTAGCGCTTCTTGGAGTCGCGGTTGTCGATCAAAGGGTCGTTGAACGCGTCCACGTGTCCGCTCGCCTTCCAGATGGTGGGGTGCATGAAAATGGCGGAGTCGATGCCCACAATGTTCTCGTGAAGCAGAGTCATTGCTTCCCACCAGTAGCGCTTAATGTTGTTTTTCATCTCCACGCCGTTTTGGCCATAGTCGTACACGGCTGCGAGGCCATCGTAGATTTCACTTGAAGGGAACACGAAACCATACTCTTTAGCGTGTGATACAATTTTTTTGAAAACGTCTTCTTGTTTTGCCATAATGTTTTAGAATTTGTTTTGTTGCCGGACCCGGGTAGCCGGGCTAAACATCAATATAGTTAGTTTGTTGTGCATAGTGGCAAATTGCCACTAATTAACTCACAAAGATACAGTAAAAACCGCTAATAGCCAATTTAGGTGCACAGGATTTCGCCCGGCGTTGGTAATATTTAACTTTTTTATTATCTTTGTGTGAGCGTTCCGCCGCAGAAAAGTACAGGCGAGGCGCTCGTATGTGTGACAAAATCGTTCAACTATTAATCTTTATAATTACTGTAATGACAATCTCTCTTAAAAAAACGTGCATGGCACTGGCCGTGGCGGCCATGCCCATGATGGCGCACGCTGGCAATAAAGGCCCGGAGTGGCTGAGTAAAGCGGTGGCGTACCAGATTTACCCATCAAGTTATCAGGACTCCGACGGCAACGGCATCGGTGACATTCCTGGCATCACCAGCAGGCTCGACTATATCAAGAGCCTGGGTGTGAATGTGGTTTGGCTGAATCCGGTGTTTGTGTCGGGCTGGTTCGACGGTGGCTACGACATCATCGACTTTTATAAAGTGGACCCACGATTTGGCACTAACACCGATTTGGTGAACTTGGTGAACGAGGCGCACAAGCGTGGCATTCGCGTGCTGCTCGACCTCGTGGCCGGCCACTCGAGCGACCAGTGCCAGTGGTTCAAGGAGTCGGCGCAAGGCACTGATATGCGCTACAGCGACTATTACATCTGGAGCGATGAAATTCCCCAAAAGGAAGTGAAAATCATAGCCGAGCGCAAACTTGAGGCCAATCCTGCCGTGAGCAAGCGCGGTAAATGGGTGGAGGCCGACGCTCCCCGTGGCAAATATTACGAGAAGAATTACTATATGTGTCAGCCAGCGCTTAACTATGGCTACGCCAATCCTGACCCGAAACACCCATGGGAGCAGCCTTGTGATGCCCCAGGCCCGCAAGCCGTGCGCCGCGAGTTGCGCAATATCATGGCCTTCTGGATGGATAAGGGCGTGGACGGATTCCGAGTGGATATGGCTGCCTCATTAGTGAAGGGCGACAAAGACAAAAAGGCCATCAAGGCTCTGTGGGCGGAGATGCGCTCATGGATGGACAAGAACTACCCCGACCACATCTTGGTGAGCGAGTGGTGCAATCCGCAAGTGTCGATTCCTGCCGGATTCAACATCGACTTCATGATACACATCGGCCAGAAGTGCTATTCCACCCTGTTTTTCCCAAAAGGCACTCCTTGGCAGGGCAACAATCCGAATCCCGACAAGGAATGCTTCTTCGACCGTGCTGGCAAAGGCAATCTGGAAAAGTTCATTGATGTGTATGCCGATAATTACGCAAAGACCAAAAACGATGGCTATATAGCCATTCCCACAGCCAACCACGATTTTCAGCGCCCGAATGTGGGCACGCGCAACACCCCTGAGCAGCTGAAGGTGACGATGACCTTCTCGCTGACCATGCCGGGCGTGCCTTTCATCTACTACGGCGATGAGATAGGAATGAAATACCAGATGAATTTGCCATCGAAAGAGGGAAGCCGTGAACGCGCGGGCACACGCACCCCGATGCAGTGGACCAATGGTGCCAACGCTGGGTTCTCTACGGTGGCTGATGCCTCCCAGCTGTATTTCCCCATCGATACAGAAAATGGCAAACTCACCGTTGAGACCCAGGAGGCCGACAAGGCGTCGCTGCTTAATTATGTGCGCGCCCTATTGAAGCTCAGGGCCGAAAATCCCGCTCTCGGCAATGATGCCGACTGGAAGCTGCTCAATGTGAAAGGCGGAGCGGCCTACCCGATGGCGTATGTGCGCAGTGCGGCAGGCCAGCGAGTGCTTGTAGCGCTGAATCCCTCGGGTAAAAAACAGACGCTGCCTGTGGAGGGCGAGGTGAAGAAGGTGCTGTCGAGCACAGGTAAAGCCACGCTCAAAGGCGGGAAGGTGACGATGGACGCATTCTCCACCCTAATAGTGGAGCTGAAATAAAGCGTAGTTTCAGACTGCGAAAAAACGAGGAGGCCTTGGCTTGGCATTTCGCTTTAGCCAAGGCCTCCTTGCATTTTGATAAAGTCGGTGTTTTTTTCTAACTTTGCATAAACTCATGAAAATATAGCATTTTGAAACTCAAGATACAGCATGGCATATTGATTTTGGCAGTAGTGGCACTGGCACTGAGCGGGTGCCGGTTCACCAGAAAAACTACGCACTCTGTGGTGGTGAGCATTCAGCCGCAGCGCCACTTGCTTGAGGCCATAGCCGGGAGCAAGGTGGAGGTGGTGTGCCTTCTCGATGACGAGAGCAACCCCGAAACTTATGAGCCCGACATGAAGGTGATGATGGCTATCGAGCGCAGTGACGCCTACTTCACGATGGGCACCATTGGCTACGAGCTTGCCATTCTGCCTAAAGTGAGGAGCAACAATCCCGACCTGCCCATTTTCGACACTTCTAAAGGCGTGAACTTTATCGACAGCCACGACGCTGACGAGGGCGATGTGGACCCGCATGTGTGGGTGTCGGTGTGCAATGCGAAAATTATAGCAGCCAACATGTATGTGAATTTGGTGAAACTGTATCCTAAATGGAAAAAGTATTTCACTAAGCGCTACAAGGCCCTGCAAGCCAAACTTGGCCAGATGGACCAGGCTTTTTCTGCGCGCTTGAAGGCTGTGGCCGCTGCCGACACCGTGTTTTTAGTATGGCATCCCACGCTGAGCTATTTTGCCCGCGACTATGGGCTGCGACAGGTGTCGCTCGACAATGGTAAGGAACCCACGGTGATGGATTTGCGCGCTCACCTCGACACTGCCCGCCGCAGTGGCGCAAAGGTGCTTTTCTTGCAGCCACAAATCGATGGCCGCCAGGCAAGCGAGCTGCTGAAAAGCCTGAACGTGAAGAAAGTGAGTTTTAATCCTATGGGCGAGAAGTGGGACGAAGAACTTGGCAAGGTGGTGGAGGCGCTTGCGCCTGCTCATCGCTAAAAAAGTGAGAAAATGATGATTGCTATGAATAAATCCTGTGTCATATCGTTGAAAGACGTGAGCCACACTTTTGGCGAAAAGACGGTGCTGAAAGAAGTGAACCTTAATGTTAATGAAGGTGATTTCATGGCCATTACCGGGCCGAATGGAGGAGGGAAAACCACCATTCTTCGTTTGTTACTTCATTTGCTGAAGCCTACAAAGGGCAGTGTGGAATACTATGCCCACGGTGTCCCCGCCCCACATTTGAAATTTGGTTCCCTGCCACAAAAAAGCGCCATCGATAGCCGCTTCCCCATCACGGTGGAGGAAGTGGTGGCCTCTGGGCTGAGGATGCGTCCACTTCATCGCTTCACCGATGAGGAACGTAGGCAAATCAGCGAGGCTATCGATATGGTGCGCTTGAGCGAGGTGCGCGACCGCGCCATAGGCCACCTGTCGGGCGGCCAACTGCAGCGTGCCCTACTGGGACGCGCCATCATCTCCAAGCCATCCGTCCTGGTGCTTGACGAGCCTCTCAACTATATCGACAAACAGTTTGAGGAACATTTGTATCAAATGATGGAGCATTTGTCGGCCACCACCACCATTATTCTTGTGAGCCATGAGATGAGCGTGATTTCGGGCATGGCCAACCGTCACATCATCATTTCAGGCGGCAGGGTGCACGAGTGTGTGGCTCACCATCATTTCGTGAGGCCGGAATGTGAATAGAAGGGCTTAATAGAAACACTTCCGCGAACATTTTCAAATCAGGGAGTGTTTTTTTATGCTTTCACGCTTTATTATGTGCGATTTTATATGTAAATTTGCGATGTTTATAATTAACATAATGAGGATTCTATTACCAAATTTCTTATCTGCTATTTATATTTAGCTATAGAGAGGACATGGCAAAAATTAAAGGAACACTTGAGAAAAACGGAAAGGAGCTAACGGCGCTCAGGACTTATATCGAGGAAGCAGTGGGTCATTCCATTAGAAAATCTGCTGACTTTTCTGAGCTTTCCGGAATTATTCAGGATAAAATTAGGGAATACGTTTCGGTTAACACCTTGAAGCGTATATGGAACTATATAGATGACGGTAATGTGCCAAGCCGCACCACACTTTCGGTGCTGAGCCGTTTTTTGGGATTCAGCGACTGGGACGCTTTCCTGACTAATCTCGACCAGACAGCCACTTCGCAGGAGTTTGTGACCGACAGCGTTAAGAGCGAGGATCTTTCGGTAGGCGACCGCTTGTCACTCATTTGGCAGCCTAACAGAAAGATTGTGATTGAGTATGTGGGCGACAACTCGTTTATCGTGAGGGAGTCGCATAATTCTAAGCTGTCGGTTAACGACACGTTTAAGTGCCTGTATATTTTCGACAATCAGCCGCTGTTTATCGATGAACTGATGCACATAGGCTTCGACAAGCCCATGAGCTACATTTGCGGGAAGAAGGGTGGCGTGAAAGTGTCGATTTTACCCCCCCCCCCCCCCCCCCCCCCCCCCCCGATTCGCGAAAAAGTTCGGAATAGACTGTTTCAGAAATAGATAGGTGCGTTGCGCGACTGAAATTTTGGCATGATTATATGTGGCGGAAGATATTTGTTTTTTAAAAAACATTTTCCAAATTTTGATGAAAACGATAATGCAAGGAATGACAGCAAGGAGCAAGTGGGGCATGGCTATGGGCTTGTCACTGCTGCTGCTCTCTTGTGGCAAAGGCGGGAACGAGACTTCCGGGCGCAGTGAAGCGCAGGCGCAGCTGTCGGACGAACAGGCGGCTGAAGTGGCAGAAGGCAAATTCCGCCCCGACACGGCTAAAGTATTCTTTAACGGCACTTACGACAAAGGAAGCGCGTTTGTGGTGATTTCCAAAAAGGAACTCCGGCTTAATGTGTATGCCACCGTGGAGGGCGACACTACTCTTATAGCACGCTACCCGGTGTGCATCAGCCGCGCTAAAGGCCAGAAAGAGAAAGAGGGCGACATGAAGACCCCTTCCTGCACCATGGAGCATCCATTCACCATCACCGAAATTAAGGACGCAAGCACTTGGACCCACGATTTTGGTGACGGACGTGGCGCAATCCTATCCTATGGCCATTGGTTTATACGTCTGGCCACTCCGCACAAAGGGATTGGCATACATGGCAATACGGGTAATGAGGATAAGATGCCCGGCCGCGATAGCGAGGGCTGCATACGCCTTACAGATGCCGGGATCGACCACTTTAAGCAGCATTATGCCTCTGTGGGCATGAAGGTGGTGGTGAAAGGCGAGAATGAAGGAAGACTGCCATTTGAGAATAAGGCGGTCAAAGGCCCTGGCACACCTATGCTCTGATGTGTCCCATCACTTCTATTTTAGCATCAAGCCTCCTACTGATTGAAATTGAGTGTCTATATATACAAATATTACTGCAAGCAGAACGATGAGCATTTTTTATGTGCTTCTGCTTGCAGTAATATTTTATAGATGAGTGTTTGCTATTCTCTATTCCAAACTATTTCCACACCACCTTAAGGGCTTTGCTTGAAGTTCTGACGATGAGCACGCCTTGTGTGAAGCTCGGGCTGCTGATGCGATGCGTGCCTGTATTGTCATAACCACTGTAAAGCATCTGGCCGTCGGTGCCGTAAACTGCCACTGCTTTGCTGCCGTTCACCACCAGCTGACGCCCTGTCTGGTATGCTTCCACTGTGGCGTTGGCGATGTCGGGCACATCCGTTGTGCCCACATGCAGTGAGGCGCGCATTTCGTCACCGAGGTCGTTGATGCTGCTGAAAGTGGAGTCTTCATTCTCGTAGGTGAAGCCTATGGTGTAGGAGCCTTGTGGCAAGTCGATATTCTTGGTGAACTCCACGGTCTTCTCTTCCATTGGCTCTATGGCAGCATCGGTGGCTTCGATGGAGCTTACCACTTCACCGCCTTCAGCTTTGCGGATATCAGCCACGAGTTTGCCTGTGTAGCTTTCGTATGGAAGTAGGTTCTTGATGGTGGCGGTGAACTTCAGCTCTTGGCTTGCCTTGTCGTAGGAGGCGGCCATCGACCTGCCAATGAGAATCTGGTGTGTGTCCATATAGGCCACTTGCTTTTCGCAATAGATGCTGCCCGTCCTGTTGTTGCGCAAGTGCACCACCACAGGCCCGTCGGGAAGACGCACATAGCTTAAACTGACTTTTTTTCTCTCGGCTGGCTCAAATTGTTCTGTTCGGTTAAACACAGAGGAGTTGTTGAACTCAACCGACCATGCGTCGGCCATCTTACCAGCACCTGTGTTTGCGATTGTGAAATCAAGGTCGCAGTAAACATTTTTATCGACAGTGAACGTTTCTTTCTCTTTGCGTGTGAGTTTGCAGTCTTCAACCTCAAGGTTCACATCACCCACTCTCACGCCGCTGTCATCAACGTAGATGAAGTCGGAGAAGTTGTCGTAAACGGGCAGTTTGCGGTTTTGCTGGTCGATGGAATAGAATTTGAGCGTGTATTTGCCGTCCTTTATGCTGGCAGGAAATTCGAAGGAGTATTGTCGCACATACTCCTTAGTGTATACAGAAGGCTTCAGTGTACAGTTGTCGAACAGCTTGGCTTCTGCCACCACGTCGGCAGTTTCCGCATTAGCTATTTGGATATAGATGTCGCCACTGTAATCATCGTAGCCATTATTAATGGCTTGAATTGCCATGCTCAGCGTTCTGCCATTCACCGCAAGGCTCTTCAGCTCGGCGGTTTCGAGAATGTAGGGCAGATAATCAGACCCTTCCACAGGCTTTTGCACACCGGTGAGCATGATATTGTTGAGATTAAAGCCTCCGGCGCTGCCGCCTGTTCCTTGCTCTTCTGGGTTGAGGAGCGAGATCTGGTAGTAGCCATCGCTCAGCCCTTTCCACCCCCAGTTGATGTGAAACAGGCCTTGCTCATCGTAGCCGTCGCAGACAAAGGCGTGCCCGGCAGTAGGGGTGCTCCAGCCATTGTAGGGGATGGGTCGTCCTTCGTCGATTTCCTTTTTCAGCAGCGCAATCCACTCGTCGTTGGTGTACATTCGTTTGATGTGCTTTCTGATGCCCTTGTCGTAGCCAAAGTAGTGCACAAGAGAGTAGGCTACGCTTGCGTCGGTGGCACCAGTCTGCTCGCCATACTGGCTTTGGAATGATATGCCCAGGTCGCTCATAAGGCGGGCCACAGCATCTTTTTGCTTCGCAGTGCTTTCTGCTGTGTATTGAGGAGGCATCAGGCTCCAGTTGTAGGTTTTATTGAAGTCGGCGGAGAGGTTCCATTTTTCTCCGTTTGGACCCTCAGTAGTGTATGCTACGCTTCCGTTCCCTTTCTCTGGCCACTGGTGATAGCGCATAATTTGCGCGCTCTGTGTGGCAGGGCATCCTGTGGCGCAATGCTCACCGCTTGACAGTAGGGGCGTGTAGAGGTTGAATGGGGCGTCCTGCCCCCATTGGATGCTGCCCAGCAGTGCCGGCACAGCTTTTTCAACAGCCTTAGGTGTGTAGGCAGAGGCTTTGCCCTCGCGTATGGCCTCAATCTGGTCTGCATAGGTATTGAACCACCATTTGGCGTTGTCTGGCAAACTGTCGTAATTGAAAGAGCCGTTGCCGTAGCCGAGCACTATGGGCGCTTTGTCGTCGCCTGCAATGAGCACAAACTGCCCATTCTCGCGGGTGGCGACATTAAAGGCATAGACAGCAGTGGCGCCGCCACGCTCTATTTTGTAGGCCAACTTCGGCGTGACTGTGGCCGCTGGCGAGGCGTTCAGTGCCGGAGCGCTTACCTTTTTCAAGAACTGCATTGCAGCCTGTTGGGCTTGGGCCTGTGTCACTTGAGCGGCATGCCCGCAAATTGCCGAGAATATAAATCCTGTGGCTAATAGAAAAACTTTATTCATTATGTCTCTTAATGTTGAAGGGTGGGTTGAAAAATATATAATGTTTTGGTTTGTATCGCTTAGCGGAGTTTATTTCATGCCATTGAGAATGGAGATGGCGGTGTCGAGTATGGTGTCGTGGCCGATCTGCATGTCGGAATCCTCCATGTCCACCTTCACGTCGGGGGCAACGCCAAACTCGGTGATGTTTCCGCCGACGTCACGGATCACGGCAGCCGAGAACCGCACACTCCAGCCGTTTGGCAGCTCGCTGGTGAAGGGTAGGCCGCACCCGCCTCCTGTGGTGTCGCCCACGATGGTGACGTTAGGAAGTTGCTTCATTATCGACACGAAATTGTTGGTGGCGCTGAAACTTCTACGGTTGCACAGCACCACAATCGGCTTGTTGTAGTGCTGCCGGCCCCTTGATGGACTAAAATAGTAGTCGTATGGCCGTGAAAAAGCGTCGTGCGCAGGCCCAGTCTTGTGACAAATGCTGCCCACTTTCATTTTCTCGTTGATGAACCTGCCAACCAGCTTCTCCACGTTGGTGAGGAATCCGCCGCTATTGTTGCGCACGTCGATAATCAGCCCGTCGCTACTTGCCAGGTAGGCTAATATGGCATCGAGATTACCTTCGCCAATGCCGTTGGAGAAGTCGCCGTAGTACATATAGCCGATGTTGCTGCTCAGAATCTGGTATTTGATGCCACTTGTGCGTCGGTACTGGAAGTTGAGGTAATGCTTGTCGATAAGCCGCTCGTCGTAATTGACGGGATATTGCTCCCAAATCCAGTAGCGCGACACGTCGCTGGCGCTTACCAGGTTGGTGTGGCCGTCTTTGAGCTCTTTCAGCATATCGCTGCAGAGCTCAAACAGCTCGCCGCTGCTAATGCCCTTTGTGATTTTTGACCGGTAGCGCTGTCCCACCTCATTCCAGTCCACATTCTTGTACTCAAAAAAAGTGTAGTGCTCGTCGATGATGGTCCAGAGTGCATCGAAATTGCCTTCGGCGTCGTTACTGAAAGTCTGTTCGCTGCAAGAAGCCATGTGGAGGCCAAGCAAGGTGAGAACCAATATGTGAAAATAATATCGTAGCATAGCTTAATGTCTTGGGGAAGATAAGTTGCAGCCAAAGCCAATCACCAAGGCGTGGCTGATGCTCCGTGTGGTGATGTGGCACACGCTCGAATGCTCAATGCGGTTACGGTAGCCGATACGCATCACCGTGTTGCGGCCAAGCTGATAGTCGGCGTAGAGGTAGTTGGTGATGTCGAACCGTGTCCCCCACCAGGCGAAGTGGGCGAGGTTTTTTCGGTTGCCCACATATATTTCGTAATATGCCTCGTCGTATTCAGGCGAGAAAAAAGCGCCAATCACAGGGAGAGTCATTTCATAGGCAACCGCCAATTTCTTACGTTTCAGTGTGGTGTGGTAGCTGGCCATGGCGCCCGCTCCGGCAGCGAGGTGAATGCGAGCCGACACCACATTGTTACTGTTGTTGGGGTTGTAGAGGATGCCGCCCCGGAATTGCGCCATAGGACCTGCCATCACTGTGAGCTTCTGCCATGGATGCCATTGCAAATGGCGCATCCTTGCCCACTTGAAGTCGGCAAGGAGCGCATGCATGGTGTGGTTTCCGGCAGGGTTGTGGGTGAACTCGTAGTCAATGCCCGCTTCGAGCACTCTTGTCCACCGCGATTCGCTGCCACTGTGAATATTCTCGTATGCCACTCTCTGGTGGTAGCCGTCATAGGTGATGGGGGAGATGTAGGTGTCGCGCAGCGAGCCGAATCCGGCATCAAGGGTGAAGATGCTGGTAGTGGTTTTTGCAGAGTCGATGTGTGTCTGGGCTAAACTCTTGCCGTGGCACGCTATGAGCAATAGGACTGATATGAGTGTGGTCTTATTCATCTTTTTCATCGAAAAGCCGCGTTTGCCCGGTGAGCTGGTCGCGCACTTCCTGCTGATTGATGGCGTCGCTTGCAGTGGCATTGGTGTCGGCGTTATCCAATTCGGCAATGGTGCCGTTAGCTGGCTCGGTGTTTTCTTCTTCAGGAATTTCGCGTGGCTCTATTTTTGTGACGGATTCGATGGCAAAGTTGCTGATTCGCTTGCCTTTTGCCTTGAAGCTCTTCACGCCTATGTATTCATCAGCGTCAATCACGAGGTGGTCGCGGAAAGCGTCGCTCCCGCCGAATTTCACATCGAAGCGTGGATACTTCTCGTCGGTGAGCGAAAGCAGCTTGGAGTCGGGGTTGCCGCCAATCATGCTTTGCTTGCTGTTTTTGTCTTCAAGCGTGCATCGCTTGATGTAGAGGTAGCCTTGGTCGGCATCGTCCACAATGGCGGTCCACACTTTCCCTTCCTTGTATTTCTCTATGCGCAGAATGCCTTCCTCGTAGTGGTTGGAGGCGTCGCTTGTGGTGGTGTAGAAGTCGCCGTTCTTCATGATGACGAGAATGCGGTCGTCGCCACTGAATTTTCCGAGGGAGAAGCCGTGGTTTTCGTAGTTGAGGCGGAGCACATCGGGGTCGAACCACACTTCACGGTCGCCCAAAGTGGACACGCCATGCTCCTTCAGCGAGATGCGGTGCACCTCGTTCTTGGTCACGAGGTTGCCGCGGGTGAGCTTGCCCTTGATGGAGAGCTCGGCAAGGTCGATGTCGAACTGAAGCACTTTAAGGCGAGGCTTAGGCTTAAGCGTGATGCGAAGCACCTCTGCCTCGCCGTTGGGGTTGGCTGTGAACCACATCACCTTGCTGCCGGGCTTGCCCTGCGTGAGGTCGTATTCCCGGTCGCGTGTCACGCCCGTGACGGCAAAGCGCTTCATATACACAATGCCGCCACGCCCGTCCTGGTAGAGCACGTTGTAGATGGTGCGGGTGTCGTTACGCTTAAACACGTTGAGGTAGATGATATTCTTGCCCACATATATTTTTTCGCCCACTCTGATCACCTTGAATTTGCCGTCTTTGTAGAAGATGATAATGTCGTCAATGTCGGAGCAGTTGCACACAAACTCATCTTTCTTCAGCGAGGTGCCGATAAATCCGTCGGCGCGGTTGATGTATAGCTTTTCATTTGCCTCTGCCACTTTCGATGCCACAATGGTGTCGAAGTCGCGGATCACGGTGCGTCGTGGATACATGTGGCCGTATTTTTTCTTCAGTCCCTCATACCACTCAATGGTGTATTCCACCAGGTGTGAGAGCTTGTGGTCGATGTCGGCAATGCGGTCGTTGAGCGTGGCGATATAGTTGTTCGCCTTGTCGATGTTGAACTTCAGAATGCGCCCCATCTTTATTTCCAGCAGGCGCAGAATGTCGTCGCGCGTGATGGCGCGCACGAATTTCGCCTTGAAGGGGTCGAGGCGCTTGTCGATATGGCTTACAGCCGCATCGAGGTCTTTTGCCTGCTCGTAGGCACGGTCTTTATAGATGCGCTCTTCAATGAAGATTTTTTCAAGAGAGGCGTAAAGCAGCGACTCGAGCGCGTCGGCACGCTGGTATTCGAGCTCGGCTTTGAGAATGTCCTTTGTGCGGTTCACGCTGAAGCGTAGCAGCTCGCTCACGTTGAGGAACTGTGGCTTATCGTCCTTGATGACGCAGCAGCAGGGCGAAATGCTGGTTTCGCAGTCGCTGAACGCATAAAGCGCGTCGATGGCTTTGTCGCTTGAAGTGCCAGGCTGGAGCGTGACAATGATTTCTGCATTGGAAGCCGTGTTGTCCTCCACTTTCTTGATTTTGAATTTGCCTTTTTCAGCAGCCTTTAATATCGACTCGATGACCGTGACGGTGGTCTTGCCGTAAGGCACATCCTTAACGAGAAGCGTCTTGTTGTCGATTTTCTCGATTTTGGTGCGCACGCGCACATTGCCGCCTCGCTCGCCATCTTTGTAGTTGCTCACGTCAATGAAGCCCCCGGTGGGGAAGTCGGGGTAGAGGTGAAATTCCTCGCCTCTGAGGTAGCTTACTGCCGCGTCGATGATTTCATTGAAGTTGTGCGGAAGAATTTTGCAGGATAGCCCCACTGCAATGCCCTCGGCACCTTGCGCCAACAGCAGCGGAAATTTTGCAGGCAGCGTGATGGGCTCCTGGTTGGTGCCGTCGTAGCTCCATGTCCAGTCGGTGACCTTGCTGTCGAACACCACTTCAAGTGCGAATTCCGACAGACGGGCCTCGATGTAACGGCCAGCCGCTGCGCCGTCGCCCGTGAGAATGTTGCCCCAGTTACCTTGCGTGTCGATGAGCAGTCCCTTCTGTCCGAGTGCCACTAAGGCTGAGTAGATGGAGGCGTCGCCATGAGGGTGGTAGTGCATAGTGTCGCCCACGATGCCCGCCACTTTTGCGTAGTGGCCGTTGTCGCTCTTTTTCATCACATGCATGATGCGGCGCTGCACAGGTTTGAAGCCGTCTTCGATATGTGGCACGGCACGTTCCAGAATCACATAGCTGGCATAGTCGAGAAACCAGTTCTCGTACATGCCGGAGAGCTGGAGTTTCTTGTCTTTTGGCAGTTGGTAGGATGGATGCGATGATTCTGTGCCGTCGCTGTCGGTCGAGTCTCCGTCTGTAGGATCGGTCGCTTTCTGGGCATCGGCCGACTGCTCGTTGGTCTTTTCTTCGGAGCTGGCTTTCGGCTGCTCGTTTAATTCTTCAGGGGTCTTCTCGTTGTCGTTCATATATGAATTCTGCGTAATTTGGCAATTAACCCACAAATTTAACAAAAAAAATCGATATCATCCACCTTGTGGTCCGGCTTGCGGTGAATTTTACTATGGGAAGTGACGCTGGCCTCATAAGGTGCTGCGAGTGAAAAATGATTAATGTGAAGTTAATAATTTGTTGGCTTATGTGCTGAAATAGAAAAAAATGCTTATATTTGCATTCGAAATCATTAAATGTTATTAGATACCGTTTTCTAAGAAAAATCAAGGTTTAGGACAAAATATACTAAAAATAACTTATGGCTAACGCTAAATTAGACACATTAGATTACAAGATTCTGAAGATGCTTTCAATCGATGCGAGAAAGCCTTATCTTGAAGTGGCTCGCGCCTGTGGCGTGAGTGGAGCCGCTATTCATCAGCGCATTCAAAAATTATATAGCATGGGGGTCGTGAACGGCTCTATCACTCTGATTAACCCTTCTTCGGTGGGCTACGACACTTGCGCTTACGTGGGTATCTTCCTGAACGACTCGTCGAAGTACGATGAAGTGATTGCTCATCTTGAAGAGATGCCGGAGGTGGTGGAGTGCTATATCACTACTGGCAAATACGACATGTTTGTGAAGCTATATGCGAAGAACAACGACCACCTTCTGCACCTCATCCACGACAAGTTCCTCACGATGGGGCTTGGCCGCACCGAGACGCTGATCACGTTCAAAGAGGTGTTCAAGCGCCAGATTCCCGTGGAGGATTAGACCGCTCCTGTGCTTTTCTTATAATCTATTGAACCCAGTTCAGTAGGTGATAAAAAATATTGCTCCTCACCCATGCCCATGTGTGCCCCCGACATTCGAGGGGTGGGGGCGTGTGTGAGGCTCGCTTTTTTGATGCCAACATCATTTTTTTTGAAAAAGTTACATCATTTATATTATTCCATCGGTATGACATCAGAAACTACGCAGATTCTTCTTGACGCCATAGGCATAGCCCGTGAGGCTGGCCGAATTCAATTGGCTAATTTCCGCTCGCCCACACTGAATGTGGAGACGAAAGGCAACGACTATGATTTAGTGACCGCCACCGACAAGGCGTGTGAGGCTTTTGTGGCAGGCAGGGTGCGCGAGCTGTATCCCTCACACTCAGTTTTGAGCGAGGAGTCGGGCGCAGATGATGTGGTGAGCGACTGGCAATGGGTGGTTGATCCTGTGGACGGCACCACCAACTATAAGTCGGGACTGCCTTATTTCACCATATCAATAGGCATTCGCTACCGCGGAGAAACGCAGATAGGGGTGGTGTATGCCCCGCGTCTTGACGAGCTTTTCACTGCGGTGAAGGGGGAGGGCGCAAAGCTGAATGGTGACCCTATCACTTGCTCCACCTGCACAGCGCTGAGCAAGGCGGTGGTGTGCACAGGCTTTCCCTACGACAAGGCGGAAAATGCCGACAACAATATCGCAGAGGCGGTGCGTGTGATTCCTAAGGTGCGTGGGTTTCGCCGTCTTGGTTCGGCGTCGCTCGACATCTGCTACACCGCTATGGGCATTCTTGATGCGTTTTGGGAATTAAACTTGCATATCTGGGATGTGTGTGCCGCCTATCTGATTGCCACAGAGGCCGGCTGTGAAATCAGTAGTCTGCGCTCAGGGCGAGGCGAGTCGGTGTTGATAGCTCCGTCACAGTTGGTTAAGCCTATGCTTGATTTACTGATGGAATAGGATGCGTGTGGAGATGCCGCGTGTTTGAGCTATCTACATAAAATCATTACGCCACTAATGGCGAGGTAAGCGTACACTAAAGTGCGGAGCAGGCTTATGGATATGCGCTTAAACACTGTCGCCCCTATCACGTTGCCGATAATCACGCCACCGATGCCATACAAGAAGCCGCCGCCCACGGCTGGCGTGACGAAGCCATTGCATGCCCTCACGATAGCCATGCCCACGTTGCCGATCAGAAAATAGGTCTGCACTGTGGCCATATACTGTTCCTTGTCAGTTTCGGAAGCGAGGAAATAGAGGACGGCAGGAGGTCCCTGCATGGCAAAAAAGCCACCCATCATACCGCTTAGCGAGCCAGCCACCACTTGAGTGGAGCGTGAGGGCTTGAGATGAATGTGCCCATTGATGAACAGAAAATAGACGCTTGCCGCAATGAGCACACAGCCGAGTGTGATGTTGAGTACAGTGTCGTGAATCTGGGTGAGCGCAAAAATACATATGCCCGCAGTAATCATGAATGTGGCGAGGATGAGCCATAGGTGCCGCCACTGAATATGCCGCCACATTCGTATGGCCACCATCAGCGAGGTGCATAGCGCCAATATTCCGGATAGAGCAGTGGCTTCACCGTAACTGGGCATCAGGGCTGTGAGCCACGTCATGATGAATATGCCAAAGCCGAAGCCCGTGACGCGCTGTATGAAGCTCGCTCCAATGCATAGCAGTAAGATATATATATGCGTGTCCATAATGCCTGGTGCTGTTTGTTTTCTTATGTTTTATAGTTGTGTTGTTGTGAAATGGTGAGTGGCTTCGCCCCCTCCCTTTTGCGTTTATGTGTGGGGGGGCTATTGCTGCTTGTCCTCCTCCTCAAGAATTTTAAGAGCCGACGTGGCTGATTTGTGCTGCTGACGAGCCGCCTGCTCGTACCAGTGCTTGGCGAGCTTGCGGCTTCTTTTCACGCCAAAGCCGAAATGATAACAGATGCCTAACTTATATTGCGCTTCGGCATAGCCCTTTTCAGCGGCCTTCGTCCACCATGCAATGGCTTTGTCGAGGTCTTTTCCCACCACCTCTCCTTTGATGTATTCCACGCCCAGCATGGTTTGAGCTACAGAATCGCCTTTCTCCGCTTTCTGCTTCAGTTCATTGATGTTGGGCTTCTTTGTGTCGGTGCTTTGTGGCTTTTGCCTATGGGTGGGTCTTCTGCCACGCTTCGCCCTCTTTTCAGCAGGGCTGGCGCTTTTGGACGTGGCCGTACTGCTGGGGGAAACTTTAGCTACGCTTGTGGTGCCGGTAGGAGATGCTGTGGCTTGCTTGGCGCTGTGGCAGCTGCCCAGCGTCAGTAAGATAGCCAATATTTCGATAAAAGCCAGCCTCATAGCTTGGTGCAAAATTACGAAAAAATGCCGTATGCGCCATATCATGAAAGCGTGATAATTAACTTTGAACTCTTTAATATTATGAGAAAAGCCGCTCTCTGGTTGATGAGAACGGCTTTGTTATATAGATTTTTTTGATTGAGCGCTAAGCAGGTGCGCACAAATAAGAATTAATCTTCCTTCTTAGCTTTGAGGCAGGAGATGGTGAGATAGGCGATAAGGGCGAGGTAGATGACCACAGCAAGTGCGCTGGTCATGCCGTCGCTCCATTTGCATTCGTAGGAGAAGCCTGAAAGTGTCATTCCTGCGCTCACCACACCCATCAGTGCGCCACCGGCGATGAAACCGCTTGCGAGTAGCGTGCCTTTCTCCTGGCGTGCCTTGTTGAGCTTTTCGTCTTTGCTGCGTGAACCCACAAACCAACTGATGGCACCGCCCACGAGCAGTGGCGTGTTGAGGTGGAAAGGAATGAACATACCTAAGGAGAATGCCAAGGCTGGCACGCCAAGCCAGTTGAGCAGGCACGCAAACACTGCGCCCACTCCGTACAGAATCCATGGTGTGTCGCCACCCATCATCAGAGGGTCGATAACGGCAGCCATGGCGTTGGCCTGTGGCGCTGCCATCACATCGGGATTGGTGAAGCCGTAAGCCTTGTTGAGGAGCAGAATCACACCGCCCACGGTGGCCGCCGAAACTAATGTGCCCACAGCCTTCCACGTTTGCTGCTTTGCAGGTGTGGAGCCGAGCCAGTAGCCAATCTTCATGTCGGTAACCATACCGCCGGCCATTGAGAGCGCTGTACACACCACACCACCAATCACCATTGAAGCGATGATGCCCTTTGTGCCGCTTAGGCCGATAGCTACAAAAATGGTGCTTGCCACAATTAGGGTCATCAATGTCATGCCCGACACAGGGTTGCTGCCCACGATGGCGATGGCGTTGGCTGCCACGGTGGTGAAGAGGAATGCGATCACCACCACCACAAAGAATGCCACAATGGCTTGGGCGAGGTTGCCGATCACACCAATCCAGAAGAATACGAAGGTGACTGCCAAGGCTGCAATGAGGGCAAACACGAGCAGCTGCATTGAAATGTCTTTCTGTGTGCGGATGGGCTTCTCCTCTTTACCTTTGCTGCTGAACGATTTGCCGGCAAGTCCAACAGCGCTTTTGATCACGCCCCACGACTTGATAATGCCAATCACACCGCTCATGGCTATACCGCCGATGCCAATGGAGCGGGCGTAGCCCTTGAAGATGGCGTCGGGAGCCATGTCGGCCATCGCTGGTACCATGGTGCCGAGCAGCGGAACGATGCACCACCAGATGAATGCGCTACCTGCGAATATGATAAAGGCGTAGCGCAGCCCCACAATGTAGCCAAGGCCCAGCACGGCAGAGCCGGTGTTGATGCTAAACATCATCTTGGTGTTGTGCGTGAACGTTTGAAGCGCGGGAATGGCTTGGGTGGTGAGCACCTCTTTCCACCAGCCGAATGTGCTGAGGAAGAAGTCGTAAAGTCCGCCCACCAAGCCTGCTATTAGCAGAGGCTTGGCTTGACTGCCGCCTTTCTGTCCGCTGATGAGCACTTGAGTGGTGGCTGTGGCCTCGGGGAATGGAAATTTGCCGTGCATGTCCTTCACGAAATATTTGCGGAAAGGAATGAAGAACAGAATGCCGAGCAATCCGCCAAGAAGCGAGCTGAGGAACACCTCAAGGAAATTGACGGTGATTTCCGGGTATTTGGCTTGCAGGATGTAGAGCGCAGGCAAGGTGAAGATGGCACCAGCCACCACGATGCCCGATGCTGCGCCTATCGACTGGATAATCACGTTCTCTCCAAGAGAATTTTTGCGTTTAGTCACGCCTGCGATGCCGGCGGCAATAATTGCGATAGGAATCGCTGCTTCAAACACCTGTCCCACTTTTAGTCCCAAATAAGCGGCTGCGGCGCTGAATATCACTGCCATGACCAGACCCATCGACACGGAATAGCCCGTGGCTTCGGGATACGACTTGTCGGGGCGCATGGGAGGAATGTACTCTTCCCCCGGTTTGAGTTCGGTGAATGCGTTTTCGGGCAGGCTCATGCTTTCCTGCTCTTGCGCATCCAAAACATTAGTCGAATCTTCTTTCATTAATCTGTAATGTTTTTATTGATGAGTAATTTATGTATTCTATCTTGCGAAGTTACGCAAAATATACCGAAATACCGCTGAAATGAAGCCAAAAACTCATTATTTTAAATAATAGAGTGTGGTTTAATAAGTGTGCTTTTTCATCATGTGCAACGGGGGGGCGGACGAACGAGCATGCCAGGCTTCCATCCAATTGTTGGTAATGCGGTGGTGAGGGTGGAAAAACAAAAAAGCCACTCAAATTTGAGTGGCTTTTGTCGGGGTACTCGGATTCGAACTGAGGACCTCCTGCTCCCAAAGCAGGCGCGCTAACCAACTGCGCTACACCCCGAATTGCACGTCCTTGTCGGAATTGCGATGCAAAGGTACTGCTTTTTTTTGAATACGCAAATCTTTTTGTAAAAAAAGTGCGCCTTTTGTCGTTTTTCCTGTTTTTTTGAATGTAAAGCATTGGCGTGTGACAAGTTTTTTGCCTATTTTCTGATTATTATGCGAGGAAAATACTAATTTTGTATATTTCATTGGCGGCGGGCTGTGCTTGCGCATGGCTTGATGAAATAATGATAAGCAAAAGAAAACAACTATATATTTTTCGAATATGTACAGAACTAAGAAATGTGGTGAACTTCGCATCGAAAACGTGGGCGAAGTTGTGACTTTAGCAGGCTGGGTGCAGCGCACACGTAAGATGGGCGGCATGACCTTTGTGGACCTGCGTGACCGTTATGGTATCACACAAATTGTGTTTAACAACGAGAACGACGCGGCTCTCACCGAGCGTGCCAACCGTCTTGGCCGTGAATTTGTGATTCAGGTGAAGGGGGAGGTGGCCGAGCGCTCGAGCAAGAACTCCAAAATGCCTACTGGTGATATTGAAATCATAGCAAAAGAGCTCAATGTGCTGAGCGAGAGCCTTACGCCTCCGTTCACCATAGAGGACAACACCGATGGCGGCGACGATATTCGCATGAAATACCGCTATCTTGACTTGCGTCGTAACTGTGTGCGAGCAAATCTTGAGCTTCGCCACCGCATGACTATTCTGATTCGTAATTTCCTCGACTCCCGTGACTTCATCGAGGTGGAAACACCGATATTGATTGGGTCCACTCCAGAGGGCGCACGCGACTTTGTGGTGCCATCCCGAATGAATCCTGGCCAGTTCTACGCTTTGCCTCAAAGCCCTCAAACCTTAAAACAGCTGCTGATGGTGGCAGGCTTCGACCGCTATTTCCAAATAGCAAAGTGCTTCCGCGATGAAGATCTCCGTGCCGACCGCCAGCCAGAATTCACGCAAATAGACTGTGAAATGAGTTTTGCCAACCAGGAAGACGTGCTGGAGGTGTTTGAGTCGATGGCTCGCCATCTGTTTAAGGAAATTCGTGGCGTGGAACTGCCAAAGCTCGAGCAGATGACGTGGCATGAGGCTATGCGCCGCTTCGGTAGCGATAAGCCCGACCTCCGCTTTGGCATGGAATTCGTGGAACTGATGGACGTGCTGAAGAAAGGCAAGTTCACCGTGTTTGACAGTGCACAATACATCGGTGGCATCTGTGTGCCAGGCTGCGCTAACTATACTCGGAAGCAGCTCGACCAGCTCACCGATTTCGTGAAGCGTCCGCAAGTGGGAGCCAAAGGGCTTGTTTACATTAAGTATAATGAGGACGGCACTGTGAAGAGCAGTGTGGACAAATTCTACACGGCAGAAGACTTGGCTGAGGTGAAAGAGAAAATGGGCGCAAGTAACGGCGACCTCGTGCTTATCCTCAGTGGCGACAATGCCAACAAGACACGCACCCAACTTTGCACATTGCGTCTGGAGATGGGCGACCGCCTTGGCTTGCGCGACAAAGACACCTTCAAATGCCTGTGGATTGTGGACTTCCCACTCTTTGAATGGAGCGACGAGGAACAGCGCCTGATGGCCACTCACCATCCATTCACCTTGCCGAACCCCGACGATATTCCACTTCTTGACGAGCATCCAGAGCAGGTGCGCGCCGTGGCATACGACTTTGTGTGCAATGGCGTGGAAGTGGGTGGAGGTAGCCTCCGTATCCACGATGGCAAACTTCAGGAGAAGATGTTCAAGATTCTTGGCTTCACTCCAGAGCGTGCCGAGGCTCAGTTTGGCTTCTTGATCAATGCGTTTAAGTATGGAGCGCCACCTCACGCTGGTTTGGCATTTGGCCTCGACCGCTTTGTGTCGATTCTTGCCGGCCTCGACAGTATTCGCGACTGCATTGCATTCCCTAAAAATAACAGCGGACGCGATGTGATGCTTGATGCGCCAAGCCCACTTGAACCAGGTCAGCTCGACGAGCTTTATCTCAATGTGGACCAGGCCCGCGTGGATGCCGTGACGAAGAAATAACATTTGCTGATAAAATATATATTTAACACATGATGGGGAAGCTATATCGGTTAGTTTCCCCATAGTTGTTTACCAGTGGCTACTTTTCCACATAATAATCTTTTAATGAAATGTGTGATGTGAATTTTGGTGGCGCGGATGATGCCTTGTATGATTATGTGGCAGCGCACGCTGGCGCAGACACGCTGGCACTGATGCTGAAGAACGAGCCAAAGCTCCCTTTCGACAAGCGGTTTGCCGTGATGCAGGTTGAATGCAGAAATAAGGCGAAGGCCAAGATCCCTGAATTGCTGGCCAATCGGCGTTTTCTTTTTCCGAAACCTGTCAGCGCCGAGCAGTGTACACATCAGCTGGTGGCAAAATTCCATGCCTCGCTATTCGACGCCACTAACCGTGTGCTGGATATGACGATGGGGTTAGGGGTGGACTCCTATTACATAGCGCAGCGAGTGGCATCGCTCAAAGCCATTGAACTTGACCCTGTCATTGCCGCAGCTGGAGCACACAACTATGATTTTGAGGTGCTGAACGCTGACTCTGTGGAATGGCTTGCTGCCAGCGACGAGCGGTTCGACGCCATTTTTATCGACCCATCCCGCCGAGGCGAGGGCGGCGCGCGCCTTTATGGCCTTGCCGACTGTGTGCCCAATGTGCTCAAGTTGCTGCCTATGCTGAAATCACACACACACAGGCTTTATGTCAAGGCGTCGCCGATGATTGATGTGACCCAAACTTTGCGCGACCTCAATCCTTACCTCACCCACTTATGGGCAGTGAGCGTGAGGAACGAGTGTAAGGAGCTTTTAGCTATTTTGGATTTCGCCACAGAGGCACAAGGCGTGAAGCTCCATGCGCTCAATTTTGATACAGCAGGCACGCAGGCATTCACCGTCGAGGCAGTAGAACGGTTGCCTGAATCTCATTTCGGTGGTGTTCTGGGTGAAGGACAATATCTGTATGAGCCAAATGCAAGCGTGATGAAAATTGGCGCATATTCAGCAGTCGCAAGCCAGTTTCCCGTTAAGCAGGTGGCCAAAAATTCTCACTTATATTATGGGGATAGCTATATAGCGGAGTTCCCTGGCAGAAAGTTTCGGATTGATGGCGTAGTTCCATTTTCCGGCAAGGCCATAAAGGCCATAGGCAAGCAGAGCCGCCGGCTTAATGTGGCCACGCGGAATTTTCGGCTGTCGGCCGAAGAACTTAAAAAGCGTCTTAAAGTGCGCGACGGAGGTGATTGCTATATGTTTGCCACCACGCTTACCGATGCCTCTGCTGTGCTCATTTTTACTCATAAAGCCGAGCCGGAAGGTGGCGATACTGCGCTTTAAATTTTGTCAGCCACCGCCTTGGCCCGCTCCGACAGGTCGGTGAGTTCGGCCTTGAGTTGTTTCTTTTCTTCCCTGCTGAACCGTCCTGTGCCACCGTTGCCGTCAATGCCGTCGAGTTTGTGGTAGAGCCATGAGCTCGACTTTCCGAAATAGCGCTTTGCGATGTCGCGCAAGGTGATCGACAGGAGTGTGTCGACCAGCTTCGATTTCATATTTTCTTCCATTCTTGTTGTTTTTTATGGTTTTGAATTTTATGAAATTACTCAATATTGTCCTAAATAAATTACTGGCATAAAGGAAGTGAGGTCGTTAGGGAGCA